>Ga0075428_100010925_pt1 | contig 10099 bp, 3 predicted proteins | sample RhiMetdeltSRZDD2_FD_75291 | JGI IMG/M metagenome (GOLD analysis project Ga0075428, IMG submission 75291) | Populus rhizosphere microbial communities from Tennessee, USA - Rhizosphere MetaG P. deltoides SRZDD2 | ecosystem: Host-associated > Plants > Roots > Rhizosphere > Soil | place: USA...
AGGATTTCTCCGCCATTGTTTTTGATCCTCAAACTGAAATCAAAATCGTCAACATATAGGTAGTATGATTCATCCGGCAAACCGATACTGCCAATAAGATCTTTATGGAAGAAAAGGCCACCGTATGATGCGGCATTTATTTTTACAAGTTCTTTTGCCTGGTTCGCGGAATTCTGTTGGGTTGGAAGGATCCGCTCCCGGATTTTGGAGAAAAAAGATTTCAAATGAAAACCGGCAAAATTGTTTTTTAGTGGTAGTACAGCATTGGCATCATTATTTGCGGCTGCTTTGACAAAATTTGGCCTGTCGTTGCGGTAGGAACAAAGCGCCAGGCTTTTTTCATTTTGATTTTTATAAAGACTCTCCCAGGTTTTTTTCAAATGAGCCAATGATCCGACTTCCGGAAGCGTATCATCGTCCATCAGCCAAATAAATCCGCAATAGGTTTTTATCGCCTGCTCGATCCCTGTTTTAAAAGCTTTTGCCGTTCCGTTATTTTGCTCAAAACGATGTATGATCAAACCCGGGCATCTGTTTAACTTGTAATCATTTAATTTTTGTTGGGCAGCATTGGATGAACCATTGTCAACCACTATAATTTCATCGATCATTTCTTTGCGTAGTCCATCGATCACCTGCGACAACAAATGAAAACGATCACCATAGGTAACAATGACTCCGCAAACTTTCATGCCGGTTTATTTTTTTGCTTTCGCGATAATATTGAAGGACAGCGGTATTTTTTTTCCCCATGTCGATCCGAGTTCAGCGATCATTTCAAGTCTTCTTCTCATCCTGAAATAGCGTAAAAGAATTCTTTGGATGATGGACTTTACTGAAGCGGATGGAATAATATAGTCCAGCGGTTTTATATCAATTTCCCTGAATCCTGCATTATACAGCACGAAATCAAGACTCACTTCTGTAAACAGGACATGATGTGTATAATCGATATACCTGTTCCTGGAGGCAAGTACCGAATTTGCATTGGGGACGGTCAGTATAAATACTCCCCCGGGTTTTAAAGCGTTATTAATTGCTTTTACAAAACTGATCTGTTGTGAAGACGGGATATGTTCCAGCACATCAAAAGCTGTAATTATATCATAAGCTGATACGTGATCGTTAAGATAGCCGGGGCTGTCTTGCACAAGCGATACGTTTAATTTTTTTTCGTTGCACGAGCGGACCTGTTGCTCATCTGTGTCAATACCACTAATCGATGTATATCCCGCATTTCTTAATGATAATAAAAGAAAACCCATGCCGCAGCCAACATCCAATATGGAAGCATTCCGGTCGCCAGGAAAATGTTCAGCGATGATCCTTGAATAAAGCCGGTCCATTTTTCCAATATGCTCGGCAGTATCAGCATGCCAGTGTTTATAATGTCTTGAGTAATCTATTACGTCCATTTACAGTGCTTCAGAGTTGGTCAAATTAGTGATCGTTTGTTTTTTATGTATTAATGTTAAAGCTATATACAAGCCGGCGGTTATAAAAATTTCGGTTATAATGATCGATATGGCCGTACCCGTCATGGAAAAAGCCGGTGCGAGGAACAAATTTAAAACGACGTTCAGGAGTGAACCACCCACCAATACCAGCATATAATTTCGTTGGAAATTATACGCAAGTAAAATTTGAAATGCCGGTATATTAAGACAAATAATGATCGGCACAAAACTCAGCAGCCGGATGGCCAGAATGGTTTCGGGAACTGTTTCCTTGGCGAAAAAAACAGTTATTGGCTCGGCAAGGAGAAACAAGGCACCACAAAGAACGATCATCATCGTGCAAAAGCCGTAGAAATATTTCTTATAGAATTTTTTTACTTCGGTAAACCCGATCGTCGCTTTCTGGCATGCCTGCGGATAGGTGGTATTGAAAAATACATTTAGTATTTGCCTGAAAACATAAAGGATCTTGTCTGCAATACTGTAATATCCTAAGACAACATTATTGGTGAATAAACCAAGGATAAAGAGATTTGAATTAATATAGCCATTAATGGCAAAATTCGATAGGAACACATTCCAGCCTTTTTTTAATTCTGTTTTTAAATTAAAATCTTCGGGGTAATGCACCCGCACGCCAAATTGTTTGTACATGATGACAAAGGCGATGATCCCCGAAATGATATTTCCCAGGCTGTAAAAAAGTGGCACATAAATAAAATCACCCGGCCTTGTAATTAAAATAAATATAAGAGCCGTAAAAATTAATTTGGCAATAAGATTTATATAAGTAAGGTATTTCATTTGCTCAATGCCCTGGAAAAACCATGCGGGAATTAAAACCTGAGCCACAACGAGCAAAAAAGCCATATAGTACATTTTGGCATACGCAGCGAAATAGGGGACAAAGGAGACCAGGCCTAAAAGAATAAGAAACGAAAATGCGCAAAGAAAGAGCTTGGTTAAAACAGTTTTGTTGACGATGAAGGAGAGTTTAGTGTGATCGTGCCTGTAAAGGGCTATTTCCCTTGTTGCCGTTAAATTGAAACCAAAGTCCGTAAAAATGATGAAATAACTCATCAATGCCTGCGCGAATGAAACAAGCCCGAATTTGTCGATGCCGATCACATTGACGAGATAGGGTAGTACGATCAGTGGTAGTATAAAATTTGTGCCTTGTATAAGTGACAGCGAGAAAAAATTATTCAGGATGGTCTTGCTTTCGGGATCATGCCGTCTTTCACGGATCTTGTTGAATAAGGTCATTGCGGTTTAAAAGTTCAAAGAAAAGGCAATTTCACCATTTGTCAGTAAATTTTTAACAGCAATGATCAAAAAATAATATGAATAATTTAAAACTATTGGGTCATCTCTTGTTTTTCCGTCACTAAAAGAGTTTTAGGAATAGTATATTCCTGCTCGATAAAATACATATCGATCTCACCAATGTTTTTTGCACTGATCTTGCCCCTGTAACTGCATTGGTAATAATCTTTGATCAATTCGTAAGTAGCGGAAGAAATATTTACTTTACCCGGTTCACCATTGCTTTCCATCCGACTGGCAATGTTTACCGTGCTTCCCCAAATATCATAAGCATATTTCATCTTGCCTACTACGCCTGCTACCACGGGCCCTACATGTATGCCGATCCGCAAATACCATGGCTCCTGACCTTTTTCTAGTCTCCGTTCATTATTGGTGGTAATGTAGTGTTGTATTTCAAGGCCTGCCTTTACAATTTTAAGAACATGCAGGTCATCTTCTACAGGAATCCCTCCCGCACACATATAAGAATCCCCGATGGTCTTGATCTTTTCCAGGTTATTCTTTTCAATAATTGCATCAAACGCATTAAAGCAAGCATCCAATTCTGCCACAAGTTCGTCAGGTGACATGTGATCGGTTAACAATGTAAAGCCTCTGAAATCTGTGAACATGACAGACACACTCTTATAATGTCGCGGAGTAGCACGACCGGTCAGTTGTAGTTCCTTAGCGACTTCCTTTGGAAGCACATTCAAAAGCAAATGTTCAATTTCATTTTTTTGCTTGTCAACAAGTGTATGTGTTTTTACTTTGACGCGATAGCTTCTAAAAATCAATACTGCAATAGTAAATGCCAGGAATAAGCCGATCATGAACGCATTCTTTGCAAACTTTTGCCTTTTAGTTTGTACTATCTGTAAATCTTTATCCTTAGTCAGCAGGTTGATCTCATTTTGTTTTTTCTCCAGATCGAATTCAAATTGGAGAGCACCTAATTTTTTCTCGGTTGTTTCATTAAAAAGTGTATCGTTGATGTTGGTAAGCTTGGCTTGATAACTAAAAGCATGTTTGTAATCTCCCATTTTGTCATAAGTCTCGGACACTTGTTGATAAAGCTTTTTCAGGTCAGATCTCGCTTTAAGTTCATCTGCCAAAACTTCTGACCTGTTAAAATAATTTAATGCAGTAGCGAAATCATTCTTCTTAGCATAGGTACTAGCAATCTCCATTAACGACTGCATGATGAATAATTTTTCCCCGGATTTTTCGGCGATACCCAAAGCCTTCTTGTTATTTTTTAGTGCTTCCTCGGTATTGCCTTTCCGAAGATAAATCTTAGCTATGCCGTTATAAGCAAAACAGCTACTTGGAACATCTCCCAATGCTGCTATCGCTTTATTAAAATAGGCCAGTGATATATCATCCTCTTTTTTATCGTAATACATATCGCCGATATTTTCAGCGATAACGCCGTAAGATTCTTTGTCTCCAATTTCTTCTGCTAAAGGCAGGGCCCGCAATAGATAACCCAGGGCCGTATCCCTGGTGGCCAGTTTACCGGAATACACATCGGCGATGGCATTAAGTGCAGAAAAAATTCTTAATTTATCCCCTAATTTTTCTGCTATCTTCAGCGATCTCAATGAATACTCCAACGCCTTTGCATCATCATCCTGCACATTATAAACGGCTGCAATATTACTGAGCAGGTTCGCAATGCCGGTTTGATCACTGATACTTTCATAAATTCTTAATGATTCAAACCAGTTGTTTAATGTTTCCAGGTAATTTCCCTGTCTGAAATAACCGATGCCTATATTTTTTAGAGCCAGGGCCTTGCCCGGCGGATAATCGAGTTTGTCTGCCATATCGCCGGCCAGCTGTGCTCTATTCATGGCTTTAGGGATATCTGTTTTGAGCAGCTCTTTGGATTCCAGCAACAATGCATTTACCATACCTGTGTCAATTTCGTTTTCATCTTTCATTTTTTGATTGGGTTGCCCATAAACATTTATGGCAAGACCAATAAAAAATAGGAGCAGAAATTGTTTTTGTTTTTTCATAAACTAATATTTTGCCAATAGGTTGTTGGTTAATTTAATCTGAAGACCTATTTAACGTGCAATAACGATTTTCTTATTTAATCCGCTGCTACCACCCGATAACCGAACGAGGTAAATTCCATTTACTAATTTACCAATATTAATTGTCTTGGAATATCTTTTCCCTGCTTCACAGATTCCATAGTCAGCCTCAAAAACCTTAGCCCCATTAATTGTAAATAATTCCATTTTAGTAATTCCCGTTTGTGATGGTACAAATACGAGGTTTACATACTCAGTCGCCGGGTTTGGATGGACCATCAGTTCGGGTCGCAACGGTAATACCTGTTCTTCCGCTGATACCGATGTAATATCTGAACGTTGACCAGTACTTTCCTCTATGCATGCTGTGAATGCCTGGAATGAAGATTTACTTCCTGTATAATTATTTCCACCGCCGCCACTGCCACCCTGAACCAGGTATTGTAATATAGGAAGTGGAGTAGCCGCGCGGTAATCTCCATTAATTGACACTACATCCCCGGTATCTGCAACCATTTCGTATGTAAACTGCGGTTGATATGCGGCAATAGCAAAAGCCCATTGATCCGTAAATATCTTGTTTGTGACAAACTTACCTCTGACCACAGAGTTGGTGTTGCCATTTAATTTTTGGAAACCTGTGCTCGAGTTAATGATGCCTCCGGTAACAAAAATATCCGACGTGCTTGCAAAGCCGACCGGTACCCTGGTGATCCATGTGTTTGTTGCTGCATCAAAATGTGTGACCGGCGCGGACACAGCGTTGTCAGCAATGATCTTGCCGTCTGGGATCGAATAATTGGAAATGGTTGGTGTCGAGTTTATAAAATTAAATGTAACATCAGCATCGTTAAAGAAGAGATAATCGCCGTGTGCTGTAAGCTGCCCACTCACTTTCGTTACTACATTCAGCCAAAGACTCGTAGGCTGTTCCGTTGTATTACCAAAATTCTTGAAGGGACTATGTGTTTGCAGACAAGGATCGTTTGTGATCGTTGCGGTCCCTAAACCATAGGTAAAATCAAAATTGCCATTTATGACAGTTCCGCTTATCAGTTTTTGCTGACCGATATCCAATCCCGTGATGATATTGGTGGAGAACATACCACCGATAAATCCATCCTGCAACGTGATATCATCAGAGTCAATGATCACCGCTGCATTTTCATTGTTACCTGGTCCCGCTGTATAGCTATTTACGAGGGGCACCAGTTGCCCGTTCACTAATTGTACCAATTGGCCGTTGATCAATGGTACAAGTTGTCCATTCACTAATTGCACCAATTGACCATTTACAATTTGAACCAAACCATTAGCGATCGGCAACACCGTGCCATTCACCATTTGTACCAGTGAGCCATTCACCAATTGCACCAGTTCACCATTCACCAGTTGAACAAGCTGGCCATTTACCAATGGTACCAGTTGCCCGTTCACTAATTGCACAAGTTGTCCATTGACGATTTGAACAAATTGGCCATTTACCAGTGGAACAAGCTGACCGTTTACCAATTGGACGAGTTGCCCGTTTACCATTTGCACAAGATTGCCGGCTATACCATTTACTAATTGTACAAGCTGACCATTTACCAAAGGCACGAGCTGGCCATTTACCAATTGCACCAGTTGCCCATTGACGATCTGTACCAGTAGCCCATTGACGAGTGGCACAAGTTGTCCATTCACTGTTTGCATCCATTGCCCGTTGACTAATTGAACCAGTTGCCCATTTACCATTGGAACAAGTTGCCCGTTCACCAGTTGCAACGTCACTCCATTGACCAATTGTACTAATTGACCATTTACAATCGGCACAAGATCTCCTGCTGCACTATTTATAATTGGTACGAGCTGACCATTTACTAATTGTACAAGGTTACCTGTCACTCCCGATTGAGCAGTGCCATTCATTAATGCCGATGCTTTGACCATGGCCCTTGCGTGCACATTAGGATATGGTACAACAAGTGTATCATCAAGCAAAGAGCTGGTTTTGAAATTGCGAATCGATAACGCCGCGATATCAACAAGGTATTGGGTATTAAAAGGCGCCGGATCCGGTGCAGGTTCCCATTCACCATTTATTGTCTGGAATTTGCGTGAGTTCTTTATTGCCTGGAAGCTCGCCATGCCACTCATATTCTGAATATCAGTATTTGTAAGACCTGATGAAGCAAATCCATTTACAACAGCCAGCACATTATCGGGCATAAAATGATGATGCGAGGAGTCCAGTTTTTGCAATAAGAATGGATCGGTGATCAATGCGCCATTCCCATCCTCGTATTTATAGGTAATGTTATTAATTGCCTGGCCATACATTACAGTAAGATCGTTCGGCGTAACCTTTACCGGTTTCTTTGCAATGGAAAGCAGTCCATTTAAAAACAGGTAGCCATAAATTGGTTTTAATTCCGATTGGACGGGCTGTGGAATAATAAAATAAGTACCGACATCGCTGGTACTGGTAGCGCTTGTTGTCAATATCATGTTTGACAACCCAAGTTGAGCAAGTGTCAACGTAGTATCCTCAAGTGCTGTTCCGTTAATCGTGATCGCTACCTGGAAAGCCGGATTTGCTTCGCTGTATTTTTTTGTTGCATTCAAAGCCTGTACGATAACTTCTGCTTCAAAGAAATATTTGGTATTTGAGAAACCGCCATCAAGACCATTGGTTGTAGGATATGGCGGCGTGTATATCCTGATACCAGGATTTCCTTCAAACGGGGGTATAATAGCTGTGGCAATTCCATTAACTGTATCGAGTACAATTGTGGAAGCCAATGCGGAATCTTCGAAATATATAATTGAGTTAGGGCTGAAATTATTTCCTTTTACGGTTACAGTAAAAGTCTGATCACCTGGCATGATACCATTAGGAACAATTAGCAAATCAATATGAGGAGTAGGAGCGGCGAATGTCCGCATCGTCATATCGATATTAATCAAGCCATACCCCGATATGAAATCAAAGCCCGGTGTTTCCATATCCGTAGCGGAGTTTATTAGCAGCGATTTTATTTGGGCAGGAGGAACGACGTTCTGATTCAGGAATTTCATTCTTCCTTCCATTAATAGTGCCGCAGCGGCAGCAGCATGTGGCGCAGATGCTGATGTACCAAAGAAATTTGAAAAATTATCAAGCGCAGTGGGTGGATAGTCTGGACCCAGCGCGACAGTTGTATTGACACCATCGGGAGCTACAATATCCGGTTTCAGTCTAACGACGCCATTGGTTTTTGTACCGCCTTTCGAAGAAAAAGCTTCAATAAGTGGCGGCGACATATAAGGCGGTGACTTATCAAATCTTGCTGCACCTACTGCAATGGCGCCTACAGCATTTGCCTGGCCAACACATGTTGAAGTTCCTTCGATATACTCCATGAATTGTAAATTGGCCGCAGCATCTCTCTTGAAAACAATATATTTTACGCGTTCAGGATGGCCTGTAGTTGTATTATTTATGAGAAGTACATTATATGTTTTTGAGGTGGTATCTGTTTCACTATTGCCAACGATTTTGATTGGAATAAACTCGATAGGATCCCCAAAAGTATTATCCCTGTTAAACCCGATCAGGCCACTGCCATTGGTGTTTGGCGTTAAATAAAAATCAAGGTCATATTGCGTACCATTTTCACCTGTTGAGTATATGCCGTCGACCCATTGCAAAACAAAAACATAATTTCCTGGTCTGAGTTTTATTTGCTGGAAAGCGTCACCCGGCGCGAAATTATGAGCCGTCTTACCCGGGAACCCGATTGCCGACGCATCAGCTCCATTATAATCTTTTTCATAAGATTGATTGTCGAAATTACCAACCGCAGAGATATAAGTCACACCCTGGCTTACAACGGTGTCCACCGTTTTTGCAACAACTCCATCTTTCAGGAATGGCTCGTTCATATACGTCATGTCGTCGACAATGATCTTACAACCTGCATCTTTCAATTCCTTTATTCCCTTTGCAAAATCAGTGTTGGTAAAGAAACCTGTGCGGAAATATAATTCGGCGCCTGGTGCTATATCGTGAATGATCTGCATCATGGCCCTTCCTTCATCTGAACGCCGCAAAGGAAAATCCTGTAATACGTGAACATTTTGAGTAAAGCCAAATGGATTTGCAGCACCTGGAAGATCTCCCTGTGCAACATCTTGTGCGGCTGTTTGCGTATTAAAAGGATCAGGTGGGTTAACGGTGCCGGATGTTATTGTTGCATAGCTATCCGATATAACTCCAATTTTTACCCCATTACCATTAATATTATAACCCGAACGCACAAGCCAGGTCCGGATTGTTGTATCGCCTGCCGTTGTCTTAATACCGGAGTTGCTAAAAGCAGCGTAATGAGTTCGGCAATAATTGATTTGTGTACCTAGTAAATTTAGTTTTAACAAGTTCACAATAGGGAAGAGGCCCGTTATTATGAAATTGCTTTGCCCATTGGGGAAATAGTTCAGGCCATAAGGTGGTATCAGTCCATAGGGTGCCGTTTGTAAAAGGGTCAATACCGTATTATAATATCCTGCATTAACAATCACGTCTACTAAAACATATCCACCCTGTATTGCAAAAAACGGTGATGACGCCAGATTTGGAGCGTTTCGATTTTCATAAATGGAAAGCAATTCGGCACCAATTATATTCGGCACCCTTGCCGATATAACAACAGTATCTTTTGAAAAACAGTCCGTACCGATCGTGGCTGTAACTATATAAGTTCCGGCAGTGGAGATATAGACCTTTGCATTGTTTGTATTTCCAATAATAGTACCGCCATTAATTGCCTGCCAGCTAAATGTAGCCGCGGGGTTAGCAGAAGTAGCAATTAGTGAATCCCGTGTTGTGAAAGCAAGCGGACGATCCGCGCCGGCATTAGCGCCCGGCTCATTGCAAACTGTATATGGAGCATAGAAAATATTTACCCCACTTTGGATCAACACGCTTTTTGAACTTACAAATGTGCCGGTAAGTGTGCTGGATCCGGTACCCGAACCAATATTGATTGCGCCGGAAGGAGCATAAACGGTTCCCATCCATTTCGAGCCGCCTCCAGAAGAACCGTTTGCTATCACGAAAGAAGTCCCTGCAATTGAAGACGTAGCCCCGGTTCCTTGTGTTTCCAGGTAAATCCTTGAAGCATTCCCGCCATTGATGAGGCTTGAATTTAATTTTCCAAAGTCTGCATCGCTATATACATAGATTATAAAATTGCCTGTTTGATTTTTGAAGTTAAATACCAGCTTATTTGAGTTACCCGACCAATGAAATGAGCTAAAATAGTATGT
>Ga0075428_100010929_pt1 | contig 10098 bp, 7 predicted proteins | sample RhiMetdeltSRZDD2_FD_75291 | JGI IMG/M metagenome (GOLD analysis project Ga0075428, IMG submission 75291) | Populus rhizosphere microbial communities from Tennessee, USA - Rhizosphere MetaG P. deltoides SRZDD2 | ecosystem: Host-associated > Plants > Roots > Rhizosphere > Soil | place: USA...
CCCGATCGCGCCCTACCTCGTCGACGGCGAGCGGCCGCCGCCCGCGCGGAGGGCGCCGCGTCTCGGCGAGCACACCGCGCGGATCGAGCCGCGGCGGCGCGAGGTCGTTCCGGCGAGCGGCGCTTCTCCGCTCCCGCTCGCGGGGCTGCGCATCCTCGACCTGACGGCCTGGTGGGCGGGCCCCGCCGCGACGCAGATGCTCGCAACGCTCGGCGCCGACGTGATCCACGTCGAATCGGTGCAGCGCATCGACGGCATGCGCAGCTCGGGCGGCACCTTCCAGGCGACGCGCGAGCGCTGGTGGGAGTGGAGCTTCCACTTCCTCGCCGCGAACAGCAACAAGCGCGGGATCGCGCTGAACCTCGCCGACCCGCGCGGCGTGGCGCTCGCGAAGCGCCTCGTCGCGCGCTGCGACGCCGTCTTCGAGAACTTCACGCCGCGCGTGCTCGACGGCTGGGGCCTCGGCTGGGACGCGATCCGCGCCGCAAACCCGCGCTGCAGCCTCGTGCGCATGCCGGCCTTCGGCCTCTCGGGCCCGTGGCGCGACCGCACCGGCTTCGCGCAGACGATGGAGCAGCTCTCCGGTCTCGCCTGGCTCACCGGCCATCGCGACGACCAGCCGCGGATCCAGCGCGGGCCCTGCGACCCGCTCGCCGGCATGCACGCGGCCTTCGCATTCCTCGTGGCACTCGCCGAGCGCGACGCGACGGGGCGCGGCGTCCACGTCGAGCTGCCGATGGTCGAGGCGGCGCTGAACGCGGCCGCCGAGCAGCTGGTCGAGTTCACGGCCTACGGTCGCCTGCTCGGGCGCGACGGCAACCGCGGGCCCGACGCGGCGCCGCAGGGGCTCTACGCGTGTCGCGGCCACTCGGCCGACACGCCCCGCTGGCTCGCGCTCTCGGTCGCGAGCGACGCGCACTGGGTCGCGCTGCGCCGCGCGCTCGGCGATCCCGCCTGGGCGCGCGATCCCGCGCTCGCGACGCGCGCGGGCCGCCGCGCCGCGCACGACGCGATCGACGCAGAGCTCGCCCCGAACTTCGCCGCGCGCGAGCGCGAGGCGGCCGTCGACCTGCTCGTCGCCGCGGGCATCCCCGCCGGCGCGGTCCTCGACCCGCGCGTCGCGCATCGCCACCCGCAGCTCGCCGCGCGCGGCTTCTTCGAGGAGGTCGCGCACCCCGAGGTCGGGACGCACCTCACTCCGGCCGCACCCTTCCGCTACGCCTCGGTGCCGCGCTGGATCCGCCGGCCCGCGCCGACGCTGGGGGAGCACTCGCGCGAGGTCCTCGCGGAGCTCCTCGGCCTCGCGCCGGCCGAGCTCGACGCGCTCGAGGCGGCGCGCGTGATCGGGACGCACCCGGAGGGGTTGTGAGCGCGCGCGAGCCGCTGCGCGTCGTCTACCACCTCGCGGTCGACGCCGCGCGCGCCGAGGCGCGCGCCGAGGTGCTCGCGCGCGAGCAGACGGTCGAGGTGCCGCGCGCAGTGGTGCGCGACGCGATCGTGCGAGGCGAGGCGCTCGGACGCGTCGAGGCGCTGCGCGAGGACCCCGGAGGCGGCTTCCGCGCGACGCTCGCCTACCCGATCGGCGCGACCGGCCTCGACCCGGCGCAGCTGCTGAACGTCGTCTTCGGCAACTCCTCGCTGCACGCCGACGTCCGCTGCCTCGACCTCGAGCCCGGCGCCGAGCTCGCGTCGGCGCTCGGCGGCCCGCGCTTCGGGATCGCGGGCCTGCGCGCGGCGGCGGGCGTCGCCGGGCGCCCGCTCACCTGCACCGCGATCAAGCCGATGGGCCTCTCGACCGCGGCGCTCGCGTCGCTGGCGGGATGCTTCGCGCGCGCCGGCGTCGACTTCGTGAAGGACGACCACGGCCTCGCGGACCAGCCCTGGAGCCCCTTCCGCGAGCGCGTCGCCGCCTGCCTCGCCGCCATCGCGCGCGCGGCGGAGGAGACGGGTCACCGCCCGGTGTACGTCCCCAACCTGATCGGGACGCCCGAGCGCATGCGCGACGCCCAGCGCTTCGCCGAGGACGCCGGCGCGCGCGCGGTGATGGCCTCGCCGATGCTCGTCGGCCTCCCGGCCTTCTGGGAGCTCTGCCGGCGCTCGAGCGTCCCGGTGCTCGCGCACCCGGCCTTCGCGGGCACCCTGCGCTTCGCGCCGGAGGCGCTCTTCGGGAAGCTCTTCCGCCTCTACGGCGCCGACGCCGCGATCTTCGTGAGCTTCGGGAGCCGCTTCGCGCAGGGCGAGGACGCCTGCCGCGCCGTCGCCGAGGCGCTGCGCCGCCCGTGGGCCGGCCTGCGCCCGGCCCTGCCGGTGCCGGCGGGCGGGATCGAGCTCGCGAGCGCCTCGAAGCTCGTCGAGTTCTACGGGAGCGACGCGATGCTCCTCGTCGGGGGCGACCTGCAGCTCGAGGCGGACCGCGTGCTCGAGCGCAGCCGCGACTTCGTCCGCAGCGTGCACGCGGCCGCGGCCCGCGCGTGAGCGCGCCGGACCCGCGCCGTCGCCACCTCGGCGGGCAGCGCTGGGAGGGCGTCGCCGTCGAGGCCTACAAGGCGGCGGACGAGCCCTTCCGCGGCGTCACGCGCCAGCGGCTCTTCGGCGCCGATCCGGGCGGTCGCAGCGAGCTGCGCTACTTCGAGGTCGAGCCCGGCGGCTGGACGACGCTCGAGCGCCACGCGCACGTCCACCAGGTCCTCGTGCTGTGTGGGCACGGCCGCGCGCTCGTCGGCGACCGCCTGGTCGACCTCGCCCCGCTCGACGCGCTCGCGGTGCCGCCGCGCGCCTGGCACCAGCTCCGCGCCGGCGACGACGAGCCGCTCGGCTTCCTCTGCCTCGTCGACCGCGAGCGCGACCGCCCCGAGCGGCCCGGCGCGGAGGACCTCGCCGCGCTGCGCGCGCGCCCGCAGCTCGCGGAGTTCGTGCGCGCCGACGCGGGGGGCGCGCCCGGGCCTCAGAGCCGATAGCCGCCGTCGACGCCGATCACCTGACCGGTGACGCCCGCCGCCTCGGGCGAGGCGAGCAGCACGACCATCGGGCCGAGCTCGGAGGCATCGAGGATCCGGCGCTGCGCGCTCTCCGCCTCCGCGTCGGCGCGCGCCTGTGCCTCGCTCGTGCCGCGCCGCCGCGCGATCCGCTCGAAGGAGACGAGCTCCGTGTCCGTCCAGCCGGGGCAGACGCAGTTGACCGTGATCCCGAAGCGCGCGAGGTCCTGCGCGAGCTGGCGGGTCAGACCGACCAGGCCGTGCTTCGCGGCGGTGTAGCCCGGGGTGCCCGCGGCGTGCCGGGCCGCCCCGGAGCCGATGTTGACGATGCGGCCGTAGCCCGCGCTGCGCATCGACGGAAGTGCGGCGCGCGTCGTCCAGAAGGCCGAGGTGAGGTTGAGCGCCAGCGTCTCCTCGAACGCGGCGTCCGCGCCGGTGAAGAGGTCGGCGCTCCCGCCCGCGGTGCCCCCGACATTGTTCACGAGGATGTCGACGCGGCCGAAGCGCTCGATCGCGCGGCGCACCGGCTCGGGCGCGCTCGCGCGATCGCCGGCCTCGGCGACGACCGCGAGCGCGCCGATCGCCTCGGCGGTCCGCTCGAGCGTCGCCTGCGTCCGCCCCGAGATCACGACCCGCGCGCCCTCGCCGACGAGCGCCGCCGCGAGCGCCGCGCCGATTCCGCGCGAGCCGCCCGTCACCACCGCGACGCGTTCGCGCAGGCGCGCACCCGGCTCGGCCGCCATCAGGCGTCCGGCCAGCCGTAGATGCGGCTCGCGTTGCCGTGGAGGATCCGGCTGCGCTCGTCGGCGGGGACGAGCGCCTCGGGGAGCACCCGGTCGATCACCTGCGACGAATCGGGCCAGCACGATTCGAGGTGCGGGTAGTCGTCCGACCACATCAGGTTGTCGACGCCGATCAGGTCGCGGCAGCGCACCGCGACGGCGTCGCGGATGAAGGTCAGCGCGACGTTGCGGCGGAAGTACTCGCTCGGGGCGAGCGGCAGGTCGTAGGCGAGGTAGGGATGCGTGCCCTCCCAGATCGTGGCGTCCATGTGCGCGAGCATCGGTGCCGCCCAGCCGGCCTCGAACTCCGCGCACACGAAGCGCAGGCGGGGGAAGCGCGCGAAGACGCCCGACGCGATCAGCTGGAAGAGCAGCTCCTGCACGCCGTAGTCGGGCAGCGCGATCTGGCCGTTCCCGTACTCGCGCAGCGGCTCGGCGACGAGGCGCTGCGTCCACTCCTTCGCGCGGCCGTGCGCGTGGACGCCGCGGTTCGAGCCGATGTGGGTACTCACCGGCAGGTCGAGGTCCTGCGCCGCCGCCCAGAAGCGGTCGTAGGCGCCGGTGCCGTAGTGCGGCCCCTCGAGCCGGCTCGGCACGTTCACCGTCGCGAGGCCGAGGCGCCGGCAGCGCTCCATCTCCGCGATCGCGAGGTCGACGTCGTCGAGGATCACGCAGCCGACGCCCTTGAGCCGGTGTGGCGCCGCGCGGCAGTAGGCGGCGATCCAGCCGTTCCACGCCGCGAGCACGGCGCCGAGCAGCGCCGCGTCGGCGATGCCGTAGCTGTGGAACCCCACCGTCGGGTAGAGCAGGGCGGCGTCGACGCCGCTCGTGTCCATGTCGCGGAGGCGCTCCGACGCGTCCCAGCCTCCCTGGCGCGCGCGCTCGAAGCGCGCGTGCAGGTCGATCTCCTCGATCGACCTCCCCGCGCCCCCCATCAGCTCGACGCTCGGGTAGCCGATCCCCTCGACCTCCCAGATCGACCCGAGCTCGGGATGCTCCACGACCCGCGGCGCGCGGTCGCGGAAGGCGGGATCGATGCATTCGACGAAGAGGTCCGCGGGCTCGACGACGTGGGAGTCCGCGGAGATCACCCGCGTCCGGCGGCTGCGCTCGCTCATGCGTGGCTCCTCCGGCGCTAGGCGCGCTGCGCGCTGACCGAGAGCGCCTCGCCCGTGAGGTACGAGGCGAGGTCCGAGGCGAGGAAGACGATCGCGTCGGCGATCTCGCGGGGCTCCGCGGCGCGCCCCTGCGGCTGGAGCGCGATCATCTCCTCGAGGTACCGGGGCTCCGCGACGCGGGCCAGATGGGGGTGCATCGCGAGGGTCGGGACCACCGCGTTGACGCGCACGCCGAACTCCGCCGCCTCGAGCGCGGCGCAGCGCGTGAGCGCGAGCACGCCGGCCTTGGCCGAGGCGTAGGCGGACTGGCCGCGCTCCGCCCGGTGCGCCGTCACGGAGCCGACGTTGATGATCGCGCCCGAGGCCTGGCCGCGCAGGCGCCGCAGCGCCGCGCGCAGGCAGCGGAAGGTGCCGGTCAGCGTGACGTCGAGGACGCGCTCCCAGTCGCGATCGGAGGTCTCGACGACGCGCGCGCTGTGGCCGAGGCCCGCGTTGTTGACGAGCACGTCGAAGCCGCCCAGCTCCGCCTCGGCGCGCGCGAAGAGCCGGGCGACGTCGGCCTCGCGCGTGACGTCGCAGGCGCAGGCGGCGACCGCCGCCGGGTGCCGCGCGTCGAGCTCGGCGCGCGTCTCCTCGAGGCGCCTCGCGTGCGCGTCCGAGAGCAGCACGCGGGCGCCCTCCTCGAGGCAGCGCCGCGCCGTCGCCCCGCCGATGCCGCCGCCGGCGGCGGCGGTCACGATCACGCGCTTGCCGCGCAGCAGGCCGCGGGAGGGACGCGGGGGCGGGAGGGCGAGCAAGGCGGGGTCCCTCTCTCGGGTGGAGGCGCGAGGAAAGCAGAGATCGCGCGTGCGATCCAGCGCGGACCGACGCCGCTCAGACCAGCGTGAGCTGGCGCGGCAGGTCGAGGGCCTCGTCGAAGTCGCGGCCCTGCTCGCGCAGGATCGCGTCGGCGACCGGGCGGAGCACCTTCTCGACGTAGTGCTCGCGGTCGATGCCGGTGGGGAGCGGGCGGCCCGGGAGCACGGGCTCCGGGCCGCCGCGTGTGATCACGTAGCGGACCACCGGGCCGACGCGGCCCGGCGCCTTGCGCGCGGCCTGCACGTGGGGCGGCGTGGTCTCGGTGTAGCGCTCGAGCGCGCCCTTGCGCAGGCGCTTCGCGGTGACGAGCTCGGCGTCGAGCTCGCCCGCGCGCAGGGCGGCGACCACCTCGCGCGCGAACGGCACCGGGTCGGCGTCGGCGAAGCTCCGCTCGAGCATGCCGCGCTGGAGGCGCCGCGCGATCGCGGGCCAGTCGCGCCGCACCGACTCGAGGCCGACGAGCTCGAGCCGGCCCTCGTGCAGCCCCGCATAGCGCTTCTTCGACCCCGCGCCGCCACCGCGCACGTGCGGCAGGAAGAAGCGCGCGTACACGCGCTCGAGCTCGAGCACGAGCTTCGGCTCGACGTCGTGCGCGGCTCGCACGCGCGCCTCGACGGCCTCCGCAACCCTCGCCCGCAGCGCCTCGGCGAGCGCGCCCGCATCGCCGCCGGCGGCGGGTGCGAGCTCGACGAAGACGGAGTCGGTGTCGCCGTAGAGCACGCGCACGCCCGCGTCGGCGAAGGCCTCGCTGGTCCAGCGCAGCACCTGCTGGCCGAAGCTCGTGATCGCGTTCGCGATCGCCGGGTCGAAGAAGCGGCAGGCGGCGGCGCCGAGCACGCCGTAAAGCGCGTTCATCATGATCTTGATCGCCTGGTCGGCATGGCGGTCGCCGCGGCGCTTCGCCGCATCGCGCCGCGCCATGAAGCGCTCGAGGATGCCGGGGAGGATCGCCTCGCTGCGCGAGAAGCGCGCGCCGTTCGGCGCCACGATCGCGTCGTCGCCCGCGCGGGCGTGCGCGAGCGGGTCGAGGTGGAAGGTGCGGATCAGGCTCGGATACAGGCTCTTGAAGTCGAAGACCGCGACGTCGCGGAAGAAGCCGGGGATCGAGTCGAGGACGAAGCCGCCGCCGACGGGCTCGGCCTTGCGCTCCGCCTCGACGCTCGGGGCGACGAGGCCGCGGCGGCGCAGCTCGGGAAGGTAGAGCAGGTCGAAGGAGGCGATGCTCGCGCCGACGCGGTCGAGCTGCATGCCCGAGAGCAGGCTGCGCTCGATCGCGAGCTCGAGCAGGCCCTCCTGCGCGAGCAGGTCCGCGACCAGACGCGCGTCCTCGCGGTTGTAGGCGGCGAGCGCCTCCGGATCCTCGCGCCACATGCGCTCGATCTCCGCCGCGGCGTCGGGAGCCTCGCGGTCGATGCGCTTGCCGCGGCCGAGGAGCGCCTGCGCCACCGTCTCGAGCCGGTAGTCCTCGAGCCGCACGGCGTCGCGCACCATCGGGATCCCGTCGAGGACCATGCGCCCGGCGAGCTGTGCGCGCGACTGGCGCGTGAAGCCCGGGTCGATCTGGAAGGAGAGCGGCTCGTCGACGCGGCCGAGGCCGTGCGGCAGGCGCTGCGCATCGCAGCGCGCCGCCCAGACGCGGAGGTCGAAGTCGACGACGTTCCATCCGACGATCAGGTCGGGGTCGAGCTCGCGCACGCGCGAAGAGACGGCGAGCAGGAGCGCGCGCTCGTCGTCGTGGTGGACCGCGCCCTCCACCGGGCGCGCGGCGACGAGGTGCACCTCGTCGGCGCCGTCGCCGACGAGCGCCGCCGCGTGGATCCGGCTCGCGTCGGGAGAGGTCTCGAGGTCGATCGAGAGCGCGCGCAGCGAGGGCCGCAGCTCCGCCGGCGTGAGCTCGGGGTCGACGAAGCGGACGAGGCTCGGGCCGAGCCGCTCGGACGGGCCCTCGATCGCGACGCCCGCGCGGATGCCGCGGTCGACGAGGAATCGGTACGGGAAGCGCAGGTCCGCCTCGAGCGTGCGCCCGCCCGCGCGCTCGATGCGCGCGCGCAGGCGCGGCACGCTCCCGGGGAGCCCGACCTCGACGCGCAGCAGCTCCTCGCCGGCGAGGTCGCGCAGCTCGGTCGCCCGGGTGGCGAGCTCGGGGTCGCGCGGCACGCGCGCGGCGTCGCGGAGCGGCACGAAGAAGTAGGGCCGGAAGCGGTGCTCCTCGACGAGGAAAGCGTCGCCGTCCTCGAGGCGCCCGAAGAGCCAGAGCACCGCACGGCCATCGCGCACGCGCCAGGTCGGCTGGAGCAGGAAGCCCTGGGGCACGCCCCGAGCGTAGGAGACGTTGCGCGGGCGGGGTACCGGCTCAGAGCTCGTGGTCGTCGGGCAGGAGCTTCGACTCGCGGAAGGCCTCGAGCAAAAAGGTCTTCACGGCGGGCTCCCAGAGGAAGGAGACGTGGCTCCCGGGGTACCAGCCGATGCGCGGCTCCTCCCAGTGCTTCCACAGCTCGTGCGCGTGCTCGGGCGGTGCGAGGCGGTCGCGGAGCCCGGCGTAGAGGTAGCGGCGGCGGCGCGCGAGCCGCGGCCGGAAGGAGAAGGGCGACACCACGGAGAGGAGCCGCTCGAGGCGGTCGATCGAGAGGCCGACCATCTCCGCGCCGCGCAGCAGCACCTTCGGCACGTGCGAGCGCACGAGCCGCACGAAGTCGGTCGCGGGGATGCCGGCGATCGCGCAGTCGAGGTCGTCGGCGAAGGAGGCGACCAGCGCCGCCGTGTAGCCGCCGAGCGAGACGCCGTAGATGCCGACCGCGGGAGCGCCTTCGTCCTGGAGCCAGCCGACGAGCCGGCGCACGTCCCAGAGCGCCTGCGCCTGCGCGTGCACCGTGTCGACGAAGTCGCCGGCGAAGTAGCCGTCGCCGCCGCGCCAGCCGAGGCGGCGCGGTCCGTGCAGCGGCATCACGGGGATCGCGACGTTCATCCCGAGGCGCCGGTGCAGCCAGCGCGCGTGGAAGCCCGTGAAGTCGACGATCGGCGCGCCCATGCGGTAGCCGGGGATGCACACCAGCCAGGGCCGCGGCCGTCCGCGGTGCTGGAGCAGCCAGGCGTGCGCGGTGCGGTTGGGCTCGTAGCCGAGCCAGCGCGCGCGCCCGGGCTCGTCGGGGTGGGGCTCGTACTCGCTGCGGAAGCGCAGGTGGCGGTAGGCGAGGCCGGGGAAGCGGCCCGCGCGGATCCGCACGCGCGTGAGCTCGGGCGGCTTCGGATGGTAGCGCCGCGGGTCGGCGAGCCAGCCGCGCGACTCGAAGAGCTCGAGGCCCGCGGACATCTCCTCCGCGATGCGGCGCCCCTCGCGCAGCGGGACGACCGCGACGGAGGCGAGCTCGGTCGCGAAGAAGATCTCGTCGAGCGCCATCTTCGAGGCCAGCGCGAGCGACCAGGGCGCGTGCGGGAGGCCGATCGCGCCCCCGGTGCGGCGGCCCGCGAGCCGCGCGCCGACCAGGAGCGGTGCCGCTCCCGAGCGCAGCGCGATGCCGACTCCCCGGGCGATGCGTTGGATCAATCGAGAATCCTCCACCGCAGCTCATCGGCAGCGGGGCCGCATGCGCTTGAGCGGGGTAGCCGGCGAGGATCGACGCTTTCCCGTGTCGTACCGGGGGCTTGCATCGGTCGTCTGCGCTTCGCCGGGGTGGCGTGTCCGAAGAACGGACCTCGCTCGATCGACCGGGCGATCAGGCGCCGCGCTCGTAGCCGCGCACGGAGCAAGCGACGGCGCGCAGCGAGCCGAAGGCGAGCGGAGTCAAGAAAGCCAGCGGCCGAGGGGCGTGCCCCAGAGCAGGCGGATCAGGCGCTGCATGCCGGCGTCGCGCTTCACGGAGTAGGGGTAGGTGCCGCGCGCCTGACGGCCGCCGAAGCGGTCGATCAGGATCGGGAGCTCGTGGCAGTAGCCGCGCACGCAGGCGCGGCCGTTCACCACCCCGATGCCGCTCTGCTTGAGGCCGCCGAAGGGCGCCTCGGGAGCGCCGTAGGTCATCGCCATGTCGTTCACGCAGACGCTCCCCGCGCGGATCCGGCGCGCGAGCTCGACGCCGTGCGCCGGGCTGCGCGTCCAGACGTTCGCGGCGAGGCCGTAGCGCGAGTCGTTCGCGAGGCGGATCGCCTCGTCCTCGTCGCGGACGCGCACGATCGGGAGCACCGGTCCGAAGGTCTCCTCCTGCATCACCTTCATCTCGTGGGTCACGTCGACGAGCACGGTCGGCTCGAAGTAGAGGCCGGGCAGGTTCGGGTTGCGGCGGCCGCCGACGAGCGCGCGCGCGCCCTTCGCGAGCGCCTCGCCGACGTGCTCCTCGACGATCTCGAGCTGTCGCGGCCAGAAGAGCGGCC
>Ga0075428_100010934_pt1 | contig 10097 bp, 7 predicted proteins | sample RhiMetdeltSRZDD2_FD_75291 | JGI IMG/M metagenome (GOLD analysis project Ga0075428, IMG submission 75291) | Populus rhizosphere microbial communities from Tennessee, USA - Rhizosphere MetaG P. deltoides SRZDD2 | ecosystem: Host-associated > Plants > Roots > Rhizosphere > Soil | place: USA...
CCCAAGGATCGGCCGATTTGCCGCCCGGACACCCGGTCAAGAGCAACGCGAGCCCTGCTGCCGCTGTCATAGCGAACAGCGGAAAACGCCAACGACCCATGGGCTCTCCTTTGCGTTAATATTTTGTAATACCGATTATCCTACCTACGAACGGGGTTCGAAACAAGTTCAAAGGAACAGATGAATGGCAGCTCTGAATTGGAAGATCGCGGTTCACAGCGACTACCCGGCCCATTCGGACTTCGCCACTTGGACAAAGGCCTCGAAGTTCGGCACCGGCGTCGCCTTGTCCACGCCGTGGTTCAGATTCACGATGTGCCGCTGACCGCCGCCGGCGACAACGCAAGTTCGGACGGCCGCGGCCACCGTGGTAGGCGTCCCGCTCCGAAGCAGGTCGGAATCCACGTTCCCTTGAAACACAAGGTGCGGGTAGAGCCGCCGCGCCGCCGCGAGGTCATGCCTCGTACCCAGGCTGATCACCTCAGCACCGGATTGCGTCATTTGTTCCAGGTACGGACATTCCTTGACGAACAGAATCCGCGGCGCCTCAGGAGCGCCGGCGAAGATCTCCCGGTGATACGGCTGCGCCCACCTGTCGTACTCATCCGGCGTCAGCGCGCCCGCCCACGAGTCGAAGAGTTGATAAACGGCGGCCCCCTCGCGGACCAGCGTGTTCAGGAATCCGATCGTCGCCCGCGACAGTCGATCGAGCAATCGGCGCCAGACGGCCGGCTGATCCGCGGCGAACCGCCGGGTCTGGTCCATGTTCTTGCCGGTCCCGATGCAATATGCCGCCACGCTGAACGGCGCTCCCGCGAACGCCAAAACGGGCAGCTCACCGCGCAACTCGCGGCGGACCGTTCCCAAGAGTTCGATGACGTGTGCGTACCTGCCCGGATCCGGTTCGACATCGAGCCTGTCCACGTCGGTCCGGGATCGGATCGGCCGCTCGGGAACTGGCCCCTGCTGTGGCTTGAGTGCAAAAGACAACCCCATCGCCGCGGGGAGCGTGGTGATGTCGTAGAAGAGGATGATCCCATCCACTCCGAAGCGCCGCGGACAAAGCGACGCCTGGGCCGCCTTCTCGACGTTCTCGGAGAACTCGTAGAACTCAAGGCCAGCGCGAACCTTGTTGAATTCCGGGTCCCACCGCCCGGCCTGCCGCATTGCCCACACGGGCGGCCGCTCGACCGGCCCCCCGCGGGCGGCGCGAACCAACAAGGACTCACTGGCTTCTGACATTCCGTTGCTATACGGAATCCCCGCGGTCACTTCGTCCCCACATACAGGGTGGCAATGCCGAAAGTGAATGGCGTGTGGGTAACGTTTCGCAGCCCGGCGACCCGCATGCGTTCCGCCAGAGCTTCTCCGTCGGGAAACTCCATGACGCTCGCGGGGAGATACTCATACGCTCGATCGCGGCTCCGCGAGAACATCTGCCCGACCAAGGGAAGGACGTACCGAAAATAAGCTCGATAGGTGCGACCGAAGAACCAGTGCCGCGGACGGGAAAACTCCAGTACAGCGACGCGCCCGGCGGTCCGCGTCACGCGAACCATTTCCGCCAACCCGCGTTCGGTGTCCGTGACGTTCCGCAGTCCGAACGCGACCGCGACCACCTCGAACACGCCGTCGGCGAACGGCAGCCGCTGTGCATCCGCCTGAACGAAACTGATCCGCCCCGGCCCACCGCGTCGCCGTGCTTTCTCCGCCGCCCGCGCGAGCATCGGCCCGGAGAAATCCGCCCCGACGATTGGGACTCGCCCGCCGGCCGCGCGGTCGTACGCGAACGCGAGGTCGCCCGTACCGGTGCATAAGTCGAGCAGCGGCCCCGTCGTCACCGGCACCAGCCGCGTCACCCGGCGGCGCCAGGCCTTGTCTACATTGAGGCTGAGCAGATGATTCAACAGGTCGTACCGCGGCGCGATGCCGTCGAACATCCGGCGGATGCGGGCCTCGCGGCGGTCGAGCAGGTCGCCCATGCGCTCGTGCTCCGGTCGGGGTATCCATCAGCATAACCGTGCGCACCCCGTGGGCGGCAACCGCGATCGCGCGTAACGTACGGATAGGAGGAGGACCATGCTTTCCGCTGAAGGCTGCCGGGCCCGACGCCAGCGCTTGTGGGATGTTATTTCCGCCGCCGCCCGCGTGCCCGCGCTGGTCCTGGCCGACCCCATCCACCTGCGCTATTTCGCCAACTTCTATGTCGATCCGTTCAGTCTCGGCGCCGACTTCGGCGGACTGCTCGTGATTCGTCCGGACGGCTACGCTACTGTTTACCACGACCGTCGCCTGCCGGAATCGGTCCAATCAGCGCACGTGGATCAACGGGAGATTGTCCCGTGGTACGACGGTCAGTCCCCCGGCCAAGGCCCGCGGCGGCTTGCAGTTCGCGGCGCGCTTGAGGCGAATGGCGGGCGGATCCACGACTCAATTGCTGACCCGCTCGGCCCGACGATGATCGAAGCCATCGCCCGCATGCGCCGGCAAAAGGACGCCGACGAGATTAGCCTGTTGCAAGCGTGCATGCGCGCCACGGAGGCCGGCCATGCCTGGGCGCGGTCGAACATCCGGGCCGGCATGTCGGAGCTGGACGTGTACGAGGGGGTCTTCCGTGCGTGCTGCGATGCAGTCGGCAAACCGGTCATCGTCTATGGCGACTTTGCGGTCTCGCCCGGCTCGACCCGCCGCGGCGGACCGCCAACGAACTTGCGACTCAAGGACGGCGACACCTTCATCCTCGATTACTCCGTGGTAATCTCCGGCTACCGGAGCGATTTCACAAACACCGTCGTCGTAGGCGGGAAACCAACGGCCGAGCAGACTCGGATCTTCGACGCCTGCGTGGCCGCGATGGCGGCTGGGGAGCAGACGCTCAAGGGCGGCGCTACATGCCAGAGCGTGTACGACGCCGTCCATGGCTCGCTGGCGGCCTCGGGCCTCGCCGAGCATTTCCCCCATCATGCGGGGCACGGCCTGGGACTCGCGCACCCGGAGGCCCCGTTCATTGTCCGTCAATCGACGGAGACTTTGCTGGAACGTGACGTCGTGACCTTGGAACCCGGCGTTTATGTCGACGGTATTGGCGGAGTACGGATCGAACACAACTATGTCGTGACCGCGACCGGTTTCGAGCGCATGAGTCACCACGCGATCGCGTTAACATGAGTAGACGCCCGAAGCGTCGGGTAGATAAGATTCACGGCGTCGGAGAGGTGACAGAGTGGTCGATTGTGCAGCACTGGAAATGCTGTGTGGGGGAAACTCCACCGCGGGTTCGAATCCCGCCCTCTCCGTATCCCATAGACCTTTGTTCGGCTCAAGATCCCGAAAACAGGATCCTGCGCCGACAGTGCACTCCCCGAGGAGTTCGCACGTCCAGGGCCAACGTAAGCTGGTCAACTCGACGTCTGCTGTTGCGACAAGTGGGCTGTGAGTGGACGCCCTTTTTTCGCGAGTCGAGTGACCTCATGGCAAATGTTCCGTTGGAGAACCGCGGTTCCCGGTCTGCGATCGAACGACGCGCCTTTTCGGCGCGCAGACTGGACGCCGGCGCGGCCGACAGCAGGTGACAGGACCTCGGCAGCTACCGCGAGCGCGGTGGCCTCCCAGGAGGGTCGTGCGACAAGCCGCGGTAAATCGGCTCGCCCACAACGCGGGGCGCGGCGGCCCGCCTGTCATTCAATGCCCTTCGAGCCAGACGCACTTCTTCTGCGACCTCTTCCTCGAATGCCGCAGCAAGTTCTTCCCACTGGGCTGGGTCTAGGCGCTGGAGTGCCCTGCCAAAGGACAGGTCCGGCGAATGCCCTCGCCGCATGGCATCCAGCTCCAGCTCAGCGACGTGCTCGATTTGCGAGATTTGACCCGCTTGGCCGGACCGGCTGCCGACTGCGTTCCCCAGACGGCGGATGAAGTCCCGAACCCGAGTGGCCATCGTCTGCTGCGCCTCACGGAACGCTGCCCCGAGATTGGCGCCGGGTCGCGCCGAGCGCGTGCCTTGGCGCGCGGCGCCAGCCATTCGTTCGGCGTTGGCCCGCATCGTATTCCTGACTGCCTGGATGCCGACCCCGGCCGAAAGCAACATGACCGCGGCCTCGAGGACAAGTAGCAGGCATTGATCGTTGACTTTTCGTATCTCCTCGCGGGCGCGCTCGGGGGAGAAACCGTGTTGCTCGACATAGTAGCGCATATCGCGATTGAATTCGGTGTAAACTCTCTGCAGTATTCTCGCCACCCGACGATCCCGATCCGCAATCTGAAGGTAGAAGTCGAGGGTCTCCGGGAATTCTCGATAGACCTGAATATCAGTGCGTACCCCACTGACGTGGCGCCAGACCACGATATCTCCCCAAGGTCGTGCCCCTTGGAAGTGTGTCACTCGGTTACGTAAGGCTCCGCTCAAGATGCTCTCTTGCACCGCGAGAGGAACCCACGCGGGCAGCGTGGCGGCGGTGGGCGTTTGAGGTACGTTTTGTTGCTGCCGTGCCTGGTAATACTGACTGATGTGAGGAACCTGTATCTGCAACAGCAGACCGGGATACTCAAGGTTGACGAGAAAGCGCCTCTGCATCCCATTCTGAGCAGGTTCTCCCGGGTCTGGCCGGAGAGGGTTCTGATAGCTGGATGACAGCGGAGTGCTTCCCCACAAATAGGTCATAGCCTGGGACACGGTCACCGGTTCATTGAAGACAATCAGCGCCGGGTTGAAGGGATCAATATTGGCGTGCAACGACATGGTTTAACTCCCATAACAATGCAGGGGCCGGCCGGTAGCGGGCCGCAACGCCCGCCGTGTTTGTTTCTTGCGATTCGGTCCCGACTCGACTGCGCTGCGGTTGTGGGGACTCACTGGTTGGACTCGCCGGTCTCGCGATCCGACACGTCCGGCAGGTAGGCCCAGAACCAGTCGCGGTCCGCTTCGCCGTAGAGCTGGTCCTGGTCCGGGTCCGGCGGGACCGTCTTCGCTTCGAGCCGGTAGGCGCCGTTGCGCCCGCCGCCAGCGCGCAGGTTGTGGACGCGCCCCGCGTACGTGCGCGGCGTCGCCCATTCGTTTCGCAGGAAGCCGAGGATCGTACCGTCGCCCTCGTATTGGGACGGTCCGCCGATCAGAATGTCCTGGCCGGCTCCACCGTACAGCTCGTCCGCGCCGACGCCGCCGATGAGGATGTCGCGGCCACCGTCGCCGTAGAGCCAATCGGTCCCGTCGCCGCCCACGAGCACGTCGTTCGCCCCACCGCCGTACAGGCGGTCGTCGCCGGCCTGCCCGAAGATCAGGTCGTCGCCGGCCAGGCCGCTGATCACGTCTTCGCCGGGCCCGCCCGAAAGGGCGTCGGCCCCGTCGCTACCCCAGATCACATCGTTGCCGCCGCCGGTGGAGATGCGGTCGTCGCCGCCGCGGCCGTCGGCATAGACGTCCAGACGGACGCCCGCGGGTACATTCAGGTGGTCCGCAGCCGCCCCGCCCACGAACTGGAGGCGGTTGACCGCCGTTTCGAACTGATTGAGCGAATTGATGTCCGTCTCGCTCCCCGTGTCCACGTGGTAGGCGACCGAGCGCGTCCCATCCACGACGCGGATATCCTCCGGATCCGCTCCACCCTCCGCGAACACGTCGTAGGTCGTGGCGGACGATCGGGCGGCCTGCACGGTGAGGACGCCCGGCCGCAGGACGGCGGCCCACGATGACCGCGACGGGCCGAGGACGCGGGTCAGTTCCTGGTGTTGATTCTGCAGCCCGCCGTCGGTCGCCAGGCTGATGTCCCAGAATGACATGTTTCGATCGAACAGGAACGGGTCCATGAGATTGCGGTCATTGGCGAGGGGCTCGGCCGTGACGTCAACGTGATACAGCCCGAAGGAGTGCCCAACTTCGTGGGCGATGGCACTGCTCATGAAGTTGAGGAACGAATCGCGAGCATAGGTGCCTGCGGACCCTTCGTCGGCAATCGCGGTCGCGAGGCTCACTGTGTCGCCGGCCGCACAGACGTCCTCGCCCACGTTGCCGACATCGTCGCGCGGCGCCTGGCCGCCGCCGCCTGGGCCCTCGCCCGGGAAGCCGCCGTTGACGAATACGAGGGTATCGTGCCCGCCGTTGCGCAACATCGCGTTTAGCGCGGCGGCGGTCGAGTCCTCGCGACGGACGATCACGTCGTAAGGAGCAAAGTCGTCCCGAACGTTGGCGAGCACCTCGTTCACGGCTATTTCCCCGTCCACGGCATCGAGATCGCCGTCGCGGTCGAAATCGAGGAACTGGAACCGGTCGTATTCTGAGTTCAGGATTGCGAACCCCGCGACGAACCCGTACGGCAGCCCGCCGGCGAGGGGATGGTCCGGCCAGATGGGGGCGTAACCCGCGGCCCGGTAAATGTCATCCTGCGTCGCGCCGTTGAAGTCGAGTAGGACGAGCGTGGACGGCAAGGCGCGCTCGTCCAGCCGTTCGAGCGGTCGCAGCGCGGGCGGCCGCCGGCGCCGTGTGGTTCGCGTGGGCCGAGCGCGTCGGAACATGAGTCGCCTCCAGGGGGACCATCGGTCGCCCTTGCAGTCTGCGGGAGAATGAGACCGCCTTTGATGTCGGCGCGCAGACCGGGCGCCGGGGCGGCGGATAGCGGGCGACGTGCCCGCCGGGCAGCCGGTGAGTGCTTTGTTCGACGGCGAGCGACTCACCTGTTGTGTTCCTGTCAATGACGCGACCCAGCATCCGGGCTGGTGTGGTTAGACCTCATGTACGCGGAAGTCGCCGGAGATGCCGAGGGCGAAATCGTCGAAACTCTGGTTGGCATTCAGCACCAGCGGTGTGCCCCCGATCTTCACGGCGCTGACGTTCTCCGTAACAACGCCGTAGGCGTCCCGGGGGCTGCTCAGCGTGCCAAGCGCCTGACCGGCGATGGTCAGGCTCACGATTCGCGACGATACGCCGACCACGTCTTTCATCACGCCCGTGAATTTGACGTCGTCGGCGTTGCCGAAGTAGCCGTCCGGTCCGGGTGCGACCCCGGCGGCGATGCTGGACGCGATCCAGTCACCGCCGACAGTCACTGGGCCGACCTGTGCGTCGGCGTTCGCCGCGGTGCCCGAGGGGAGAACGCCGGCGAGGATCTGGGCATATTCGACGCGGCCGAGCACGGTCAGGCTCGCAACGGCCAGGTCGCTCGTGGCTGTGGGCACCCCACTCCCGCGGGCGGAGATGATGGCCGGGTTCGTGGCGTTGCCAATAACGCTGCCCTTGATTACGACTCGGCCTAGATCGTCCGTGACCCGGATCGACCCGTTCTTCTCGAACAGCCCGGAGGTGTCGTCGGTGCCGGCGATGAGCGATCCGCCGAGGGTCAGATTGGCAATGCGCTGGGCCTGAATGTAGCCGGATTGGCTTAGGTCCATTGCGCCGGCCGCGCTGCCGCCAACGACGTCGCCGGCGATCCTCAGCGCGCCGACGGCTCCGGTCGCAAAGACCTGTCCGCTATTGCTATTCGTGCCTCCGAGCACTGATCCGCCGATGATGATGCTCGCCGCGGGGCCGTTGGAGCCGAGCATACCGGAGTAAGCACCGCTGCCGCCGGCAACGTCGCCGGTGACCGTGACGGCACCTGTCGCGCCCGCGAAACCGACCTGGCCGCTGCTGATGCCTGCTCCGCCCCGCACCGAGCCGCCGATCATGACGCCCGGCAGCGCCTGGGTGCTGTACAACTGGCCGGAATACGGACCGTCCCCGCCCACCACGCTGCCGGCGATCTTGACAGGTCCGCTGCGCAGGAGATTAATCTGCCCGCTGCCGATACCGGCGCCACCTCGGACCGAGCCACCAATCGTTACCGCCCCGATCGCCTGCTCGGCAACGATGAACCCCGATTCGACGCCGCTGCCGCCTGCCACGTCGCCGTTGATCTTGAGCGCTCCGATGCCGCCGATGGGATGGATTCGGCCGCTGCTGCTGCCAGCGCCGCCGCGCAGCGAACCGCCGATGACTACCGTCCCAATCGCGCGCTCGGCAACGATGGATCCCGATTGGTAACCGCTGCCGCCCGCAATGTCGCCCCTGATATTCACCACTCCGATGTCGCCGGCGGCAGCGATCTGCCCGAATAGGTCGGTCGCTCCGCCGAGCAGCGAGCCGCCAATCGTGATCGATCCGATGTCGCCATCGGCTAACACAATCGCCTCGTTGAGGTCTGACTTGATGAGCAACGAACCCAGTCGGCCCCCGATCTCGGTAATCAGGTCCGGAGCGCCGGTACTGACACCGTAACGACCGAGTGACTGCACGCGGAGCGCTTTCAGTCCGGGGGTTTTCGCGTCGAAGTCGCCGGCCAAGATCCGGCCGAGGTCGCCGTCGATACTCACTGTGCCCACGTCGCGGCGCGGCGCATTGATGTGGCCGACCGCCGCGAAGCCGTCGCCGCCGTGGATGTTGCTGCGGGTTGCCACCGTCGTGATGCTCACACCCGCTGTCGCCGCGCCCAGTCCCGCCAGGTCGATCACCCGGAGCTGCTGCGGGGTGTCGTTGCTTCCGGTAACGAACCCGGCGCCAAAGATGTTGTCAACAGAGCCGGCGTTCAGGATCGGCTTGGAAAACACCACGGTGACGTCGTCGCCGTCGACGTCCTGGTAGGTGACCTTAGTGGCACTGACGAGGGTGGCCGGCGCGTCGCGCGCTTCGAGGGGTTCGAGGCGAAGGACGCGACATCTCGCCTTGTTCCGGAGCGGTCGTGAAGTCATGGCTGAAACCTCGCGAAGAGGGTCGCACCCGATACGGCCCGCAATTGAACGACGCCGCCATTTCTGTCGGCGCGCAGACCGGGCACCGGGGCGGCGGACAGCGGGCGATGTGCCCGCCGGCTATTCAGGTCACTGTCAGCAAAGGTCGAGTCTTCGAGGTCCACTCGGGCCGACTCGGCAGGCCTAGGGCCGCGTGACGATCGCTTCCACGTCGATGAGCTGGTTCCCTTGGACGCCGGAACCATCGAGAAGTCCCATGAATCCGAAGACACCGCCGCCCGTCGCGTCCGCAAACCGGCCGGTCCCGCCGATAACCTCCAGCCGGGCTCCGTCAATGACGACCAGGTTGTCGTTGGGTCGCAAATGAGCCGTGCCGGTTAAGGACACGGTCAGTTCGGCCCCGCCGAGGCCGGTGAAAACGATGGTGCCGGTAAAGTCCCGAGCCAGCGGCTCCGCGGACGCAGTCAGGTCGAGGTGCATTTCGTACGTATAGCGGCCGACAAACGTCCCCTGGCCAAGTCCGCCGGCCCGCAACTCCGCATCCGACAGCGACACCGCGAACGAGCCGGAGTTGTGGGTGGAAGTGAACTCGTGGTCCACCGCGACGGCCGGAGCGGCCGTCAGGATTGCGGCCATTGCCACACTCAGGAACGCGAGCGGAGCGCTGAGTCGAATGCGGTACCTCATGACGATCTCCCTTTGTGACGGCCGACCGAGCGACCAAACGATTCTCATGTGGGCACGGGATTCCGATCTGTGCATGGGCCCGACAGGATCGGAATCCTGTCGCCACAGTTCGCCCGGCGTCGCCCTCAGAGGAGATTTGCGCAACAGCGCCAGGATTCACCGGAAAATTGGATCGCGGATCAGCGCGCGGAGACGGCAACTCGAATTGTGAAAGCAAAGGCTTGAAGGAATGTGGCACGTGCTCCGCAGATTACTTGCGACGTTCCACCCGCGCGAGCAGATCAGCAACTTCGGACCACAATTGCTTGCAGGCTTCTTGTTCCTCGACGGGAAGTTTGGCGATTTCGCTGGCATCGCGGATGCCGGCGAGCTGTTTCTCCTGTCGCCAGGCTCGAAGCGCACGCTGAACTTCCACAGTCGCTTGGGGTTTGTCACTGTCGGCCCATTTGGTCGAGGCGGTGAGATCGGCGCGCAGCCAGGACCGGGCGCGGTTTCGCCAGTGGGCGCGCGACTGTTCGTCGAGTTCGCCCGCGTCCTGCCCCTGTCCACAGCCAGCTAAAGCGGCTGAACACGCGGCATAATAGCGGTGGCCGGCACTCAAGTTCTCCGCCAACTCCGCTTTGGCGGTGAACGCTGCCTCAAACAGGCGAGCGGCAGCGGCGTGGAGCTGCTTGTATTTTCGGCAAAGGAGCGCGAAC
>Ga0075428_100010935_pt1 | contig 10093 bp, 10 predicted proteins | sample RhiMetdeltSRZDD2_FD_75291 | JGI IMG/M metagenome (GOLD analysis project Ga0075428, IMG submission 75291) | Populus rhizosphere microbial communities from Tennessee, USA - Rhizosphere MetaG P. deltoides SRZDD2 | ecosystem: Host-associated > Plants > Roots > Rhizosphere > Soil | place: USA...
CTGCGGCCGCATGAGAGAAAACAGGATCAGGGCCATCAGCGTGAACGAAGCAACCGTCAGATAGGCAAGAGCCCAGGAGGCGGATGATTTTCCGCCCGCCAGATCGAGTATCCAGCCCACGACCAGCGGCCCCAGGAAGCCGCCCGCATAGCCGAGCATCGAATGAACCGCGAGGGTCGCCCCGCGCCGTTGCGGGGCGGCGCTGCCGGCGGATCCTGCGGTCAGCGATGCGGAATCGAGCGAAATGAAACCGCCGTACAGGAGCAGCAGAGCAACCGAGAACAGATAGGACGCAGGCCCGAAGATCCCAAGGAGCCCTGCGCAGATCGCCGATGCGATCAGCGCAAAGGCGATCAGGCGGCGGCGGCCGAACCGGATGGCGGCTTCATTGCCCATCACGCTTGTCGCGGTTGCAATGAGCCCGAGCGCGGTCAAGGCCAATGGCGGAGAGAGAAAGAATTCGGCGCCTCCGGTCGCCGAGGCAACAAATGCGAGAAACACCACGCCCCAGCCGCGCACCGCATGAAACTCGAATGTGTGAATGCAGTAGGTCAGCGCATAGGCCATGGCCGACCGGTTGCAAAACACCGGCCGGAAATCGAACAGCGCGTGACGGCTTGGTTCGGGAGCCTTGGCCCGCGAATGCCTGGGAAAGGCCAGCGCCACCAGCAGCCAGGACAGCGCGGCGCTCGCCGCCGCCGCGAGGAACGCGGCACGCCAGCCCGCGAGATTGGCAATCAGATCGGCGCAGGCGAAGGACAACGCACCCGAGATGCCGATGCTCGCGGCGTGCCCCGCCGTCGCGCGCGACATCAGCTTTCCTTCCACTTGATCCGCGAGCAGCTTGAGCCCGGTCATGTAGGTGCCGGCCCACCCGACACCCGTGAGCGCCCGCGCAAACAGCGCCGACCAGAACCCATCCGCGATGATGCTGAAAAGCAGGTGTCCGGAAACGGTCAGCGCGACCCCGATCAGGTAGATGGTGCGCGTATCGAAACGGTCGGTCAGGGTGACGAGCACCGGGACCGAGACCATGTAGGCCCCGAAGAAGATCGCGGTGATCCAACCGGCTTCGCTGTTCGACAACTGCCAAAGGGCGATCATGCCGGGCAGAAGCGCAGGCCAGAACGAGGCGCCGATCTGAACGAAAACCTGGGCGATGCAAACGAGGGCGACCAGATATTCCGGCGATCGGAGCTTGGCGCTCATGGGCGTCTTTTCAGTGTGCCGAAATGTAGCCGCGAGTCACCATCCCGCAGCGCCGGCTAGATTTCTAGCCGCACCCGCATCCCTTTGTGCCTTGCGCCTTGGCCGCCTCGTCGGCAGCGCAGCAGGCGGTTGCGTCCTCTCCGGCGGGTCCGCCGCAGCAGCCGATGGACGGAGTCGCAGCGACAGCGTGGCTGCATACGCCCGTTTCCGGCAGGACCAGCTCGACCCGTTCGGCCGCTGCGCGATCGCCCGCGATATCGGCGATGATCGAGCGCACCTGTTCGTAGCCGGTCAACATCAGGAAGGTGGGCGCGCGGCCGTAGGCCTTCATGCCCGCGAAATAAAACCCGGCTTCGGGCTGTGCGAGTTCGCGCGCGCCATGCGGCCTGACGGTGCCGCAACTGTGCTCGTTGGGGTCGATCAGCGGCGCGAGCATGGGCGGGCATTCCAGCGCCGGATCGAGTGCGATGCGCAGCTCTCGCAGGAACGACAGGTCGGGCCGGAATCCCGTCGCTACGATCAATTCGTCCACCACCACGTGACGGCCGCAGCATGCGGTGCCGGCGCCGATGCGAAGGCGATCGCCCTGCAGGGAAAGATGCGTCACCCGGAAGCCGGCCTCGACCTCGATCCGTCCGTCCTTGAACAGCCGCGCGAACGCCGCGCCGAGTTCGCCGCGCGCGGCGAGCTTGTCGTTGGCCCCGCCGCCGAAGGCTTTCTCGGGCTGGTCGCTGCGCACGAGCCAGAGCACCTGCGTGCCCGGGGCTTCCTCCCTGAGATGCACGAGGTCGATCAGCGTGCCGATGGCCGAGTGGCCGCTGCCCAGCACCGCGACTGTCTTGCCTGCATAGCGGCTTCGCTGCCGCCCCAGGACGTCCGGCATCGCGTAGGCAATGTGCTCGCGCAGGAGCGGCTCGCCGATGGCTTCAAGACCGTTCGCGCCGGCGGCATTGGGGAGTGACCATGAACCGGAGGCGTCGATCACCGCGTCGGCACGAATGCTCTTCGGTCCGGCGCCGTTCTGGTACCTGAGTTCGAACGGCGCCTGGTCGCGTCCCCTCGTTTTGACCTTGTCGTATCCGACGCGGCTGATTGCCGTCACCCGGCTCGCGGTCTGAACGTGATCCTTGATTGCCGTGCGTGCCGCCAGCGGCTCGAGATAGCGCTCAACGAGTTCGGCTCCGGTTGGGTAGTGGTCAGGGTCCGGGGAATTCCAGCCGGTTGAGGCGAGGAGGCGTTCGGTGGCGCGGTCGGTGTTGTACGTCCAGGGCGAGAACATGCGCACATGGCCCCATTGCCGCACGGCATGGCCGATGTGCGGGCCTGCTTCGAGCACCAGCGGCGTCAAGCCGCGTTCGAGTGCGTGGGCGGCCGCGGCGAGTCCTACCGGTCCCGCGCCGATGATCGCCACCGTTTTCTCCGGCACACTCATATGATCCATCCTTCTAGAGCGATAGAACAATAGTGCAAAAAACTCAGGCCGCCTTGCCCTTTGCCGATGAAGGCGCGCAGGCCGCATCGGCGCAACACTCCGCCGCCAGAAAGTCGACCAGACCTCGCATCACCTCGTAATTGGCTCGGCAGATCAGCGTAGTGGCCTGCCGTTCCTGACTGATCAGGCCGACGATGAGCAGCGACTTCAGGTGGTGCGAGAGCGTGGACGCCGCCAGATCGAGCTTCGATTGCAGCTTGCCCACCGCCATGCCGGTATCTCCCGCGCGCACAAGGGCGCGGTAGATTTGCAGGCGGGTCGGATTGCCGAGGGCTTCGAGCCGAGCGGCGGCGTCATCGGTTTTCATGCCGGCGACCTATCTCACGCCGGCGCACGCGCGTCAACCTTATTTCTAGAATAATGGAAATAAAGAGTTCGACGACGGGATCGTGCTGCAAGATCGCGCCCTTACGCCTGGTGTTGCCGCTTCCGGCCCGACCCGCAATGCAGCTAGAAACAAAGCGTGGTCACGACGTTTCCGCGCTTGTCCTTGATCACGTAAGGGCATTGCGCGCGCTTGAGCGCGGCCTTGGCCTCTTCATTGCCGAGCGCCGCGGCTTTCTCGTAATACGCTTTGGCGGCGCTGGCATCCTGCGGTCCGCCACGCCCGCTCTGCGCAAACGCGCCCGCCCGCTCCAAGGCCCCGGCATGGCCCTGCGCCGCCGCCTTCTCGAACAATGCCCGCGCGGCGACATCGTCCTGCGGCCCGCCGATGCCGTCCGCGGTCATCAGCCCGAGCTGATACTGCGCTTCGGCCGAGTTCGTCTCCGCCGCCTTCGCCAGCAAGGCTCTGGCCTTGGCCGGATCCGAAGCCTTGACCGGATCCGACGCCGCGCCGCCGCTGTTCGGGAGCGCCGCGAGATTGGTGGCGCCGCGCGGATTGCCGCCGGCCGCCGCGCGCTCGAACAGCTTGCGCGCCTGCGCTTCGTCCTTGCCCACGCCTGACCCGGTCGCGAGCAGCACGCCGAGCTCGACCATGGCCGACGTGCTCCCCTTGTCGGCCGCCCGGCGATAGGCGCCCGCGGCTTCGGACATCTGTTGATTGGCGGCGTAGGCGCGACCGAGCTGGTAGAGCGCCCGCCGCGAGGCCGCCGACGCGACCCGGCAGAATTTGATCGCGGTTGCGACATCGGAGCGGTCGATCTCGGGCGTGCCTTTGACCTCCGCCGGCTTGTCCGGATCGCTGGGATCGGCGGCGAGCCGGTCGCACAGCACGAGATCGGCCGATTGAGCTTGGGCCGGGGAATAAGGAGCGGCGAGGGTGAGCGCCAACACGCCGATGCCGAAGGTGCAAGCGAGCGAAACTGCGCCGGATCGTGTTGTCATGATCGCGTGTCGGGCTTCTGCATGACGCTTGTTGCAACGAAATTCTATCGCTGGGGACCTTGGCCAGCAAGCAGGTCTTGCGTTGTTCGAGCTCTGGCTGCGCGCTGGCGGCATCCGGCGCCGACAGATCAAGCCCGCGATCGGCGGAATCTGCATCAGCATCGCGGCGCTCGGAAGATCCAGCGCCTTTCGGCATGGTTGCTCCATCCATCCCGTGAGGGTCTTGTCGGCAAGCGCCGTCATCGTCGCGCGCATGGGCACGAAAACGCAGCCAAAGCCAGATTATTCGGAACTCTGGCCTTGCGACGGACTTGTCAAGAAGGATCGTTGCAAGAATCAAGAGCGCGGGCCGCGGCACGACCAACAGCGTGCGCAAGCGTCTCGATACGATCTTCCATGAATACGCCAACGGGTGGCGCCGTGGTCTTGATTGACCTCGCGGCATGGCCGGTTCCATGCCGCGCATGACCTCGCTGTGCCCCGTGCTCACTGAAAGGAAGGCCTGATGAAGACCACACTGCTGATGTTGCTTTTCGTTGCTGCCGCGGGTCCCGCCCTGGCAGATCCCCACCGCGACGCCCGGGCGGAGCCCGCCATCACCTGCGAAACCGTCCGCGCTTATGTCAGTCAGGTGGGCGTGGGTGCAGCCAAGGCGATGGCCCGGGCCAATGGGATGACGGCGGCCCAGGAACGCAGGGCCAGGCAGTGCCTCGCGAGCCGGGACTGAGCTTCGCCGCCGCCGAACGGCGTTCCAACGGCGTACGCTCCGGAGCGCGCAATGAGGAAAATTCCGGAGCTCATATCATAGACAGGAGAGTATCGATGCCCAAGGCGCATGAAATGTCAGAGGCGGACGCGTTCCGCAAATCGACCGCGGAGTTCTGGTCCAGGATGGATCAGAAAGGATCGTCGGTCGCGACCCGTCGCGAGCTCACGCTGGCGCATTCCCGCAAGTCGACGGCAGGCAGCGGGCCGAGGACGCCGCGCAGCGCGGCCACCGCCCTCAAAGCGAAAAAGCGAAGCAAGCGCTGATCGCGGCGCGCATGTCGGCAGTTGGGCGGTGCGCTCTGCGTGAGAGCATCGGTCCCAGAGGGGTTTGCTTGAGGAAATTGCCGGTCGCCGGCGGATTTCTATCGATACCTGTTACCCGAATCAACTGCAGCATCCAAAACTGCGCATGACGAATTGAGCATGACACCCGGGCGGTACACCGCGCCGGCGAGAGAGACCATGCAGGGCAAGGGGATCGTAACCAATTTGCAGAAGCTCACGGACGGTGGGTCGGCTCAATGAGCTGGAAGTTGATCCCGGCTGACAGGTCGTTTCGCTGTCAGTGGCCAGTCTGTGAGAAGTGCTGATAGTCCTTCTCACTGGTCCAGTCGCCTCCCCACTTCCAACCGTTCTGCTTGAAGGCGGCCACAACGGCGCCACCGCCTAAGATGATGCCAGGCTGGCCCCGGTTCAGAGCGGCTTGTCGTTTGGCCGCCCTGTCGAAAGGCCGGCCGGCTTCCGGATCGACCTCGTCACCCTTGACCCAAGGGTTTTGCACTGGGTTGATGTCGACCGCGAGCCCTGATGCATGCGCCGATAAAGTTGTTGTGCCTGCAACCGGACGACAGTTGAATGCGCTTGTATTGTTTGCCGCCATGGATGCGGCGTCACTTCCGCCATATTTGTCCACACGATCCATGCGCTCTATGCGGAATGCCGCACTGTCATAGATTGCGGTAAAGATGCGAGCGAGCACGGCAGAAACAGATTTGGCGACAACGAGCTCGCCCGTTGTGGGTCGACCTGTAAAGTCACGGAAGGGGACGGTCAGCAAAACGAGACGATCGCGGGAAGGACATCCCTGGTTTGGCTTCCAGGACTTCCCACGCATATCCTGCCAGACTTCATCAGACAGAGGTTCCTGCTTGGCAACAAAAGGCTCCCCCCGCAGGGGAGAGTTGCCAAGCATCCCAATCAGAAGGCCGATTACAGCAAGCCCGGCATGTTTGTTGCGGCTCTGGTTCTGTTGCTGATCGTGCATGCATCTCGATGCTGCGGGAGTAAGCGTAGAAGTCTCATAGCTTGGCGTTTGACCAGCGTTGCACAGCGGCACTTCGCCGATCAAGGGGTGCTGCGCGGGGATGCAGCCAAGCGCGCGGCATCTGGGGTAGACTTGCCGGCGGGTGCTGGGCATCACGTGAGAAAGGTCGAGGCCATGACTCCCAGAACGCTCAGTCTGCCGGACCGTTGCCGCGGCGCGCTCCGCCGCACGCTGATCGCTTCGCTCGCGAGCGCCTTGGCCTTCGTGCCGCCGGCGCAAGCTTGCACCAGCTTCCTGCTGCGCACGTCGGATGGCGGCGCCGTCTACGGCCGCACCATGGAATTCGGCTTCCGTCTCACGTCGGAGGCGATCGTGATACCGCGGCAGTTCGCCTATACGGCGACCGGCCCGGGCGGCAAACCGGGCCTCGTCTGGTCGTCGAAATACGGTGCGGTCGGCCTCAACGCCTTCGGCCTGCCGGTGCTGACCGACGGAATGAACGAGAAGGGGCTGGCGGGCGGCATTCTCTATTTCCCCGGCTATGCCGGCTATGCCGATCCGGCCACGACCGACGCGGCCAAGGCGCTGGCGCCCTGGGAGTTTCTCACCTGGGCGCTGACCAGCTTCGCCACGGTGGCGGAGGTGAAGGCGGCGCTCGCCGGTGTCGCCATCATCGACGTCGCGCAGCCGAACCTCGGCATTACGCCGCCGTTCCACTACACGCTGCACGATGCCAGCGGCGTGTCGATCGTGGTCGAGCCGGTGAACGGCGCGCTCAAGGTCTACGACAATCCGCTCGGTGTGATGACCAACGCGCCGACCTTCGATTGGCACCTGACGAACCTGAAGAACTACGTGAAGATCTCGCCGGTCAATGCCGAAGCCATCACCATCGACGGCGTGACGATTCCCTCGTTCGGGCAGGGCTCGGGTCTCCTCGGGATCCCCGGCGATCCGACGCCGCCGTCGCGCTTCATCCGCGCGCTCGGCTACGCCATCTCCGCCAAGAAACTGCCGAGCGGCGAGCAGAGCGTGCGGCTCGCCGAGCACATCCTCAACAATTTCGACATTCCCATGGGCTTCATCCAACCGGGGAAGGGCGACTACACCGCGCTGGAATATACCCAGTGGTCGAGCATCGCGGAGCTGACGACCAAGCGCTACTACGTGAAGACCTACGACGATCAGGTGCTGCGCGGCATCGACCTGATGAGTTTCGATCTCGACGCCAAGGCGGTCGCATCCGCCGCGCTCGAGCCCAATCTCGCTCCGCCGCCGCTCAAATTCGACAAGCTGCAATCGCGCTTCGGCACGCGCTGACGCGCGACGCTAGACGGGAGCGTCCTGTTGGGATTGATGCACAACGGATGCGGCGCATTCGGTGTGCTCCCCTCCCCCTTGTGGGGAGGGGTTGGGGGAGGGGTGTCTGCGCCAATACTGGGGTCGGTCATCCTTCATTCGATCACCTCGTCCGCACGGGCGAGCAGCGAGGGTGGGATTTCGAGGTCGAGTGCCTTGGCGGTCTTGAGATTGATGACAAGCTGATACTTGGAAGCCTGCTCCACCGGCAGGTCGGCCGGTTTTGTGCCCTTGAGGATTTTGTCGATGTAAGCAGCGGCGCGTCTAGTCAGGTCGCGGAGGTCCGGCGCGTAACTGATTAGGCCGCCCGCCTCCACATTCTCTCTGGTCCCGAACATGCTCGGAAGCTGGTGCCTCAGTGCAAGTCCCGCCAAGCGCTCACGGTGCGAAAGAGTGGGCGGCGTCGCCACGGCGATAAAGCCACCGACCTGCTGTCGCGACATTGTTGAAAACGCTCCTTCGAAGTCCTCGACGCCTTGCGCGGACACCATGACGAGATCGATCCCGAGTGTCCTGCTAGCATCCTCCAGCGCCCGGACGGTAGGAGCATAGGAAGGCGCAGTGGACGTGAAGAGCACTCCGGCTCGCTCCAGGCGCGGCAGGGCCTCCTTCAATGTCTCAAGCTCCTTAGCGACAAGCTCGGTGAGCAGCATCGAAAGGCCTGTGATGTTCCCGCCAGGCCGGGCCAGGCTAGCCACATGCCCGACACCCACGGGGTCGGCATGCGTTGCGAACACGATGGGGATGGTCTTAGTCGCCTGTCGAGCGGCCTCCACCTCGGTCGAAGAAGTTGCGAAGATGACGTCGACATTCATGCGAACAAGGTCGGCCGCCATTTCACTCAGCTGATGGATTGTTTCCGCCCACCGAAATTCAATGATAATGTTCTTGCCTTCAATATAACCGTTTTGACGCAAGCCGGACCGCAGAGCCTCGACCCTGTCTACGTAGGCAGTGGCGGGACCAAACCTAACGACGCCGATCCGAGGGATGTCCACCGGCTGCTGCGCCTTTGCTACGACGGGCCACGCCGCCGCCGTACCGCCGATGAGTCTGATGAACTCGCGCCGTCTCACTCGATCACCTCGTCGGCCGCGAGAAGGAGCCCGGTCGGTACCGAAAGACCGAGCGCTTTAGCTGTCTTGAGATTGAGAACTGTTTCGAAATTGGTTGGAGCTTGCACCGGAAGATTAGCTGGATTGTCACCCCGCAGGATGCGGTCGACGTAAGCCGCCGCCTGTCGCATCTCAACAACGCGGTCCGTGCCGTAGGACATTAGCCCGCCGGCCGAGACGAGGTAGCCGAATGCATAGACAGCGGGCAAGCGATGCCGCGCCGCAAGCGCGATGATCAGTTCGCTATGCACGACGGTGAAGACATCGGGTGGTACGATTAGTGCACTGTCCGGCACGCGCGCGAAGCCTTCGATGGCATTCGTGATGTCGGTAGCGGCCTTGACGGGGGTGGGCACGAGATCGATGCCGAGCGCCGCGGCGGGAGATTGTGCCGCGCGCAAGTAGAAATCATAAGTCTGGATTTCGGGGTTGGCCACGAAGGCAGCGCGCTTGATGCCCGGCGCGACCTCCTTGAGCATTGAACACCATTTGCCGGCAATGCTTGCTTCGAAGGTCGTAAGACCCGTCATATTGCCCCCCGGCCGGGCCAGGCTGGCGACGAAGCCAGCACCGATCGGATCAGCGAGACTGACAAACACTATCGGGATCGTGCTGCTTTCCTTCTGCAGAGCAGCAGCCATCGTTATCGTGTGAGCGAGGATTACATCAGGCTGCGACGCTACAAGCTCCCTCGCCAGCTCCTGCGCATGAATGCCAGCCGGGGCGTAGCGATAGTCGATGCGGATATTGCGGCCCTCTACCCATCCGCGTTTTGCCAGACCCTGACGCAGCGCGGATAGCCGCGCGATCATATTCGAGTCGTTCTCAGCGAGGCCCACGAGGACGCCGATGCGGCGCATGGCATCCGGCTGCTGCTGCGCACGCGCCGCGACCGGCCACGCCGCCGCGCCGCCGAGCAGCGCGATGAACTCACGGCGCCTCATTCGATCATCTTGTCTGCGGAGGCGAGCAGCGAGGGCGTCACGTCGAGGCCAAGTATCCGAGCGGTCGCGGCATCGAAACAGATCAGCTCCAGCTTGTCGGCCGGCAGGGACAGAGCGTTGACGGTCTTGGCATCGAGCCGCACGGGTGCCCTCACAGCAGGGGAAGGCTGGGAAAAGAAATTTCCTGCCGCCTTGTACTCTCTTCTACTTTGCATGTTTAACAAGAAAATGAGAAGACCCAATAAAATCAATCCTCCTGCTACATCCTGCACGCTCGTGCTTCGAGTGTTGGATTAATTCATTGTTATTAACAACGGCGCCGCTCGAGGAAGGACGAGGGAGTTTGCTGGGCTCAAGCCATCCTGCCGGGTGCCGAAGTCGCCCACCGCTCACCGCGACGCCGCCCATTCCGCGATGATGCCGGCGAGGGCGTCGAGCCCCTCGGTCAGCGCCGCCGGCCCCGGCTGCAGGATCAGCGGCGACTTGATCTCGCGCAGGAAGCCGTCGCGCACCGCGGGAATGGATCCGGCGCCCGGCCGCGCCGCGACCTTGGCCGGAACGAATTTCTTGCCGCACCAGGAGCCGACGATGATGTCGGGGGCGGCGGCGATCAGCT
>Ga0075428_100010937_pt1 | contig 10091 bp, 5 predicted proteins | sample RhiMetdeltSRZDD2_FD_75291 | JGI IMG/M metagenome (GOLD analysis project Ga0075428, IMG submission 75291) | Populus rhizosphere microbial communities from Tennessee, USA - Rhizosphere MetaG P. deltoides SRZDD2 | ecosystem: Host-associated > Plants > Roots > Rhizosphere > Soil | place: USA...
GAACTCCCAGGAATAGGTCCCGGGGCCCAGCGTCAGCTTGAGCACCCCATAGGTGTCGGTGTTGTACGCCTCGGTGTTGGCGATCGGGGTGCCGAACGCGTAGTGGCCCGCGCCCCCCATGCCGGCGACGAACTCGCGGATCCCGCGCACCGGATCGGCCACCCCGGACGGGGTCTGCGGGGCGAAGCGCTGGTAGTTGTGATCATGGCCGACCACCACGATCTCGGCGCCCGCCTCGTACAACGCCTGCCACAGCGGCTGCGTGTCGGCCGAGTTGCCGTGCGTCCCCGAGCTGAACCGAGGCCGGTGCCAGTACGCCAGGATGCAATCCTTGCTATTGGCCGAGAGGTCCGCGCGCAGCCACTGGTCCTGGGCCGAGCCGGGGCTCATGCTGGTCTCGCTGTTGAGCGAGACGACGTGCCAGTCCCCGAGGTCGTAGCTGTAGTAGCCGCGCCCGGCCGGCCCCGCGTTGGCGCCGAAGTAGTTGTAGTAACCGGTCGCTCCGGGCGTGTGGTACTCGTGATTGCCCGGACATGGGCGCGTGCGGGCCGCATGGCGGCCCCAGGTCGGATGGTACTGGGTCGCGTAGTCGGCGTCGGTGCCGTCCGGGTACGCGTTGTCGCCGGCGGTGAAGACGGTGCCCGCGATGTTGTCGAGCAGCTGCGCCGTCGCCTCGGCCCCGCTGCTGCCGTTCGCGATGTCGCCAGCCCCCACCAGCACCACGATCGTGCCGTCGGTGCGGAGGTCGGTCACCGCCGCCGGTGCCGTGACGTCGGGCGGCGGCGCGGCGTGAGCGAGGCCGCCGGCGAGGAGCCTGTGACCCGGAGCCCCCGCAGGCGGCGATATCAGCAGGAGGATCGCGAAGGCGATGCCCCGCCGGGTGGCTCGGTGAGCACGCGGCACGGCACCGTGACGGGCAGGGTCGACGACAGGAGCGGGCAAGTCGGGTTCCTCCAACGACCGGGGGTGGCGGACCGGTCCGCGGGCAGGCAGCCTTCGTGCCCGGAAGGAGCCGTGTCTGTGCGCTATGGGGGCCTCGTCTGGCGTGCGCTTGCGCCGGAGGGGATGGCGGTGGGACCGCGGCACCACGTCAGGTTGCGATGCCCGCGAGTGCGGAATGCACGAGGTGCCGCTCCGGTCCTAATCCCGACCACTGTCACATCGTCGCCGGTCGCAGCTCGCGATCGACCGAACGTCCTACCTCCTCCACGATCCCCGGCAACGCCTCCACGTCGGGAACGTCGGTGTGGAAGTTGACGATGCACGCGCGCAACAGGTAGCGGCCGTTGACGACGGCGTTGGACACGAACGCCTGGCCGCCGCTCTGCAGGCGATCCAGCAGCTCCCGGTTGAGGGCGTCCAGGTGGCGTTCCACCGCTTCGTCGCCGGTGCGGGGCCGCAGGTCAGCGGGCACGAACCGGAACGTTGTGATGCTGAGCTCACGCGTGACGAGCTCCAGCTCGGGGTGTCGGGCCACGACGTCGGCCAGGTGTGCGGCGAGTCGGATGTCGTCCGAGATCATGCGCCGGTAGCCGGCCGCACCCGCGTGCCGGAACGCCAGCCACACTTTGAGCGCGCGGAACCCGCGAGAGTTCTGCGGACCGTATTCCACGTAGTTCAGCACCTGCTCGTCGAACCGATAGTAGGGCGGGTGGTAGGCGAATGCCTCGCGGAGCCGTGCGGGATCGCGCACCAGCGCGCACCCGGCCTCGAGCGGCGCGTAGAGCCACTTGTGGGGATCCAGCGCGACGGAGTCCGCCTCGCTCAGGCCGCGCAGCTCGTCGGGAGCCTCGGGCACGGCGGCCGCGAACGCCCCGTACGCCCCGTCGACGTGGAACCACAGGTGCTGCTCGCGACAGAGTGCCGCGATCCGCGGCAGCGGGTCCACCGCGCCGGTGCTGACCGTTCCCCCCGTGCCCACGACCATCAGCGGGAGGTCGCCCGCCGCGCGGTCGGCGCCGATCTGGCGGGCCAGTGCCTCCAGGTCCATCCGCTGGGAGCGGTCGGTCGGAATCCATCGGATCGAGGCCGTCCCCATGCCGGCGATGTCGGCGGCCTTCTGAAGCCACGTGTGCGTCTCGGCGGAGGCATAGATCCGTGGCCGCCTGCGCGGGGCACCCCCGGCGCCGGACATGCCTTCCACACCGGCCATGCCCTCGAGGCGCACGTCCCCATCCGCCATCGCCGCGCGGGCTGCCAGCAGGCAGACGATGTTCGCCACGTTCCCGCCGCTCAGGAGCAACCCGCCGCAGGTCGTCGGATAGCCGATGAGCTGCGCGACCCAGCGCACCGTCTCGGCCTCGATCTCGGTCGCCGCCGGCGACAGGATCCACGCGCCGACGTTCGGGTTCGTGGCCGAGGCGATGAGATCGCCCAGCACGCCGATGGGCGCGGGAGACGACGTGATGTAGCCGAAGAACCTGGGATGGGCGTTGAACAGCGAATGGTCGAACAGCAGTCCGGCGGTTCGCTCGAGGAGCGCCACGGGGTCCTCGCCCTGCTCGGGGAGCGGCCCGCCGAGACCGAGGGCCTCCCGCACCGCCGCGGGCGTCTCGCCGCGCGTCACGGGTCGGCGCGGGATCGACTCCATCAGCTCTGCGAGCCGGTCCACCAGCCGATGCCCGGCCTCACGGAACGTGGCGGCGTCCATCGCGAGCGGCGCTTCGCGGCGGGCGCTCTGCCCCGTCAACCGAGAGACGCCACCACCCTGCCCATCCGCCCGATCCGCCGCCGCGGGTGCGCCTCCAGCCCTGGTCTTACGCGTCATGTCGGTTCTCCATGTGGACTCCCCCGGCTGCGCGCAACACCTTACCCGATTGAAGGGGGGGAGCCGACGCCCCGCCCCCATGTCAGGAATTTGTAATGACACCCGCGCCCTCCAAGTGGTAGATAAGCGCTTGCGTGCTCGCTGAGCTGCCCTGACCGGGTACCTCGCCGCAGACGGCATGCGTCGACACCAGGCATCGGAGTAACCCCCCCGTTCCCGAGACTGGAGGCGCAGATGCGTCAGTCCCCCCGTTCCCACCTCGTTCCGATCCTCTGTCTGGCTTCCACCTTCGTCCTCGGCGGCGCTTCATGGGCCGCCGATCCTCCGGGCCGCGTTTCACCCCCGCCGCAGCTCGGGCTCCAAGCCGCCGCGACGGATGCGCCGGCCTTCGCCGCGGATCGGGTGCTGGTGAAGCTCACCGATCAAGCTCGGAGAGGCTCACGGGTTCCCGCGAGCTGGCGTCATCGCGACGTCGTGCCGGGCAACGCCATCGGCCTCGCGGCCGTGGATCGGGTGCTGGCCGATGGCGGCGTGCGCGCGATCTGGCGGCCGTTGATCGAGCCCCGCAACGTGGCCGAGGCCGAGCGACTCGGCGTGGGTCGCTGGCTGATGGTCGAGCTCTCGAGCCCGCGGGCGGCCGAGATGGTCGAGCGGCTGGCGCGCCTGCCGGAAGTCGAGTCCGTGACGCTCGACTACGTGGCGTTCCCGGCGGTGGTCCCCTCGGATCCGCTGCACTCGATCCATTGGGGCCACAACAACACCGCGCAGATGCTGAGCTACAACTGGACCAACCACAATCACGAGACCGGATCGCCGGTGGGCACGGTGGGTTTCGACGCCAACGCGCACGCCGCGTGGGACGGAGCCCAGGGGTTTGGCTCCAGCTCGGTGATCATTGCCATCCTCGACAGCGGGGTCGAGGCCGGACACCCCGACCTGCTGCAGGTCGCGGGCTATGACTACGGCGACAACGACACCAATCCCGACGACAACTCCTCGAGTCCGGGCCACGGCACGGCTTGCGCTGGCGTGGCGGCGGCGCGCACCAATTCCCTGGGGACCGCCGGGATCGCGGCGGGTTGCGCCATCATGCCGCTCAAGGTCGCCAACAGCTCGGGCTCGATCTTCTTCTCCGCGATCCAGAACGCGCTCTACCACGCAGCCGACAACGGTGCCCACATCATCAGCATGAGCCTGGGCGCGGCGATCAGCAGCGATCCCGCCACCGACACCGCGATCAACTACGCCTTCAACGCCGGCTGCACCATCCTGGCCGCGACCGGGAACGAGAACAAGAGCACCATCAGCTATCCGGCCATCCATGCCAACGTCATCGGCGTCGGCGCGGCCTCGCCGTGCGGCCAGCGCAAGCGCTCGAGCAGCCTGAGCTCCGAGGTCAACCCCGGAGTGAGCACCGATCCCAACGGCTACACCTGTGACGGCGAGCGCTGGTGGGGGTCCAACTACGGCTCCACCATCCAGGGAGCGGCGGGCGCCGTCGACGTGATCGCCCCGACCATCCTGCCGACCACCGACCTGCTCGGCTCGGCGGGCTACGACCCCAGCGACTATTCGAAGTGGTTCAACGGCACGTCGTGCGCCACCCCTTACGCGGCCGGGGTGTGCGCGTTGATCAAGTCGGCCAATCCCACCTGGACCCCGACGCAGGTTCGCGACCGCCTGCGCAGCACCGCTCAGGACGTGACCAGCGTCGAATCCGGCGCCGGCTGGGATCGCTACGCGGGCTACGGCATGGTCGACGCCGCGGCCGCGGTCGGCGGCGCACCGCCGGTCGACCAGGTCACGGTGACCTATCCCAACGGGGGCGAGAACCTGACCGCGGGCAGCGTCGCCACCATCACATGGACCTGGTCCGGCAGCTTCGGCACCGTCAACATCGACTACTCGACCAACGGCGGCAGCACCTGGACCGCGATCGTCACCGGCACCGCCAACGACGGCTCGCATGCCTGGACCGTGCCCTCCACCGCCACCACCCAGGGGCGCGTGCGGGTGAGCGGCGGCACCGCCAGCGACATGAGCAATGCCAACTTCACCATCACCGTGTCGGGTGGGACCTACGCCACTCTGCCCTACAGCACCGGCTTCGAGTCCGGCGCACTCGACCAGTACTGGTTCACCGGCGTGACCGGCGATGGGCGGGTACGGGTGCTCAACACAAATGGCCCGCACGGCGGCGCGTACCACCTGGTGATGGACGACGCGACCAGCGGCGGATACAACCAGACCGAGGCGCGCCTGCGCCTCAACCTGGCGGGACAGACCCAGGTCAGCCTGGCCTTCTGGTGGAAGGAGTTCGGGGACGAGACCCACACGCAGGACGGCGTCTATTTCTCGAGCAACGGCGGCACCAGCTACGTGAAGGTCTACAGCCTGAACGGCGGAAGCTACACCAACAACACCTGGCAGACCTTCAGTCTGGATCTCGACGCGCTGGCCGCCGCGAACGGGCTCGCGCTGACGTCGACGTTCGTCGTCAAGTTTCAGCAGTACGACGATTATCCGATCACCACTGACGGATTCGCCTTCGACGACATAAGCGTCACGGTGAGCGGTGGGGGCGGAGGCGCGATCACCGCCGAGAGCGAGTCGAACAACACCTCCGGCACCGCCGACGGCCCGGTGGGGACCGGCGTCGGCGTGACCGGCAGCATCTCCAGCTCGTCGGACCAGGATTTCTTCTTCTTCGACGTCAGCACCGCCGGCAACATCAACATCTCGCTCGCGATCGGCAGCTCGGCCGATCTCGACTGGTTCCTCTACAACTCGAGCATGGTCGAGGTGGCGCGTGGCTACTCGGTCGCCAACCCCGAGGTCGGCAACTACAACGCCGCCGCCGGCCGCTACTACCTGATGGTCGACGGATACCTCTCGGCGGTCAGCAGTTACACGCTGACGGTGAGCGGCGGGCTGGCCAACTCGATCGTCCCGGTACAGAAGGCATTCGTTCCCGCCGCGGAGGAGGCGCCCCTGGTGTTCGCGCTGCACCAGAACCACCCGAATCCGTTCCGGGGCCTGACCGCGATCCACTTCGCGATCACCCGTGCCGGCCGCGTGGATCTGCGGGTCTTCGACGTCCATGGGCGCCTGGTCCAGACTCTGGTCGACAAGGACCTCGAACCCGGAACGCACGACGTCCAATGGCGCGGCGAGAACGATCGGGGCGAGCGCATGGCCCCGGGCGTCTACTTCTACCGTCTGGAGACCCCGGGCTTCAGGCAGACTCGAAAGATGCTGCTGGTGGAGTGACCTCGTCGCTCGTGCGGAGCGACGGACGAGCCACCGGGAAGTGATCGGCCACGGGAGTGGCGCGGGTGACCCGCGCCACTCCTGCGGCAGTAGTCGCCATGAGGCTCGCACGACGCCAGCAGACCCCCTTCCGCTTGCGGCGCGGTGAAGCAACCTGCATCACGGTGTCGCGATTAGCTCCATGAAACGATGCGCCAGGCGTCGCCCGTGAACTTGACGATTGAAGGGTGGACGGGACGGACCTAGACTCCGTCGTGGCACTGGGGGGCCGCGCTGCCTCCGGTGCCTTTTTCGTTCACGTCAGGGTTGTGTCCCCCCACCTGATGGAGGTCGTCATGGCTCACCGCAGCAAGCTCCTCCTCGTGGCCGCGGCGTTCGTGCTGATCGGCGGCATCCTGATGATCGGATGCGCCCGGAACGAAGTCGCGCCCAACGCCCCAGGCGTTTCAGAGAACGCGGGCGACGTCTACGTGTCCCTTCCGCCTCGTGGCATTCCCGCGGATGCGCGGGTTCTTGCCGCGGCGATCGCCGCACAGGATCGCGCCACGCCCGGACTGCTTCGGCTGCAAGGGGTGGTCGGTACCGGCACCTCGGCGGACGCGGCCGGGAATCCGGTCGTCGTCATCTACACCGAGCGCCCGGGCGTTGCCGGCCTGCCGCAGGCGATCGACGGCCACGCCGTGCGCGTGCACGTGTCAGGCAAGGTCGTGGCCTATGCAGGTCCCCCCGGCGGTGGAGCGTTGCAGATGGGCACCTCGACCGGCAACGACCTCGAGTGCGCATCCGGCACCCTGGGATGCGTGGTCATCAGGGCTGGCAACGAGTACTTCCTCTCGAACAACCACGTGTTCGCACGCGAGAACGACGCGTCGAACGGCGAGCGGATCGACGCTCCCGGCCGCTACGACGGCAAGCCGAGGTGCTCGCAGACCCCGCAGTGCGCGAACCTTTCGGACTTCCAGTCAATCAACTTCAGTGGCGGCAACAACACGATCGACGCGGCCATCGCAGCGCCCAGCGCGGGGCGTGCGTACACGCAGGTGATGTCCAGCGGCTACGATCCATCATCGTCGCCGGTAACCGGAGCGGTGGGCATGGCGGTCAAGAAGACCGGACGCACGTCGAAGCTGACCCACGGCACGATCGAAGCGGTGAACGTCACGATCAATGTGGGGTACTCGGGAGGCGGCGTCGCCAGGTTCGTCGGCCAGCTTCAAATGGGCGGGAGCTTCATCCGCTCCGGGGACTCGGGCTCGCTGATGGTGACCGAAACGGGCGAGAATCCGGTCGGCCTGTGCTTCGCGGGCGGCAGCGGCGCGTCGTTCGCCAATCCGATCGGGCCGGTGCTCCAGCGGTTCTCGGCAACGGTCAAGTAGGCGGCATCGGGCCATGCGGGGGCGAAGGATTCACCCTTCGCCCCCGGCTCGTTTCATGAAACATCTCGCCACGGGTCGCCTCTGCGCGGGTATGCTCCTCATCGCATGCTCGTCGATGAGCTGCCATCGGTCACCGCCGCGTGAGGAGGGCAGGATCGTGGAGACGAATCGCACCGCACGCGACCAACGGCCGACGATCGCCGATGTGCTCGGGCGCCACACCCCCTCACTGCTGGTCATTCCCGGCGTGCTGGGCACCGGCGAAGGCCGTGCCGGCGATGAACACGTAATCGTGATATTCGTCGCCAGGCGCACGGGCGAGCTGCAGCAGCGACTGCCGAGCGTGCTCGATGGCTATCCGGTGGAGATCCGCGAGTCCGGCCAGATCACCGCCCCCCCGCGCTGAAGGAGGGCGGCCGAACGATCCCGTCCCACTCAGGGCCGCTCGAATGCTCCGATGTCGAACGCGGAGCCCTGTGGCCGGGAGACTCCCGCGAAATCGACGGTGGGGGCGCCGGTCGGCGAGCCCGCGTTGATGGCCGGTGACCCCACGAGCAGCCTGAAGTCACCCAACGCCGCGTTGACGAACAGCGGGTTGATCCCCGAGAGGTTGTGGTCGACCGTGGCGACGGTCCCGGCGGCGACGCTCATGTCCCCATATCCGTTCAGGTAGCCGAGGTTGTTGCGCGCCACGATCCCGGTCGCCGACGGCCATTCGATCCGCACGCCGTAGCGGGTGTTGGCGTAGGTGGTGTTGTTGATGAACGTGACGCCGGTCGCGGTTCCGGTGCCGAGTGGATGTCGGTAGAGGACCAGACCATTCTTGAAGGCTCCCTGGGCCACGTTGTTGAAGAGGCGGATGTTCCGAACACTCCCGGGCCCTTCGGTGCTCACCAGGATAGCCTCGCCGGTGGCGATGTTGCGCACGCGGTTCCCGGAGATGTCGATGTCCTCGACACCTCCCGGGCCGATCCCCACGCCGGCCGCGTCCAGGTAGATTCCGACCTTCTCGAGGTCGTGCACGTAGTTGCCGGAGATCTGCCCGCCGAAGACGCCCTCCTTGAAATCGATGCCCTCTCCACCGAGGGCCGTGTTGCCCGACTCGGTCAGCTCGTTGTTGCGAACGATCACGTTGTTGACGCCGTTCGCGACGGTGATGAACTCGTTGTAGCCGCCATCGCAGGCCCTGCGGATGAGATTGTTCTCGATGACGATGTCGAACAGGTGTTGATAGTTGGTGGGATCCACGCTCCACGGCACGCCCCAGACGCCGATTCCCGATGAATAGGTGGCGTAGGTTTCGTTGCCGGAGAGCGTGATATTGGTGCCGGGGCCTTCGATCGAGAAGCCTCTGGCCGACGTGGAGGTGGTGACGTTGGTGACCTTGAGCCCACGCACGACGATGTGGCTCCTCCCGGCGATGCGGAACGTCGCGCCGGTGATGATGACCTGGCGCTCGTCGCCAGCATAGGCGGCAAAGGTGATCGGGTTGCCCGCCGTGCCGGAATAGGCCACCGCGACCACGCCACTTTCGTTCTCGGGGTACGTGCCGCGCTTGATGAGCACGGTCTCCCCGGCACGCGCGGTCTTCACGGCGTGCAGAATGGTCCGCCATGGAGCGGCTTCGGTGCCCGCACCGGCGTCGCTCGCCGACGGATGCGAGCGATCGACATAGAAGACCCGGTCGGGGGTCGTCCCGAGGTCGCTGATCGCTGCGGGTCGGGTGACGTCCTGGGCGTGGGCGAGGTCGCCCTGGCCCGCGAGCCAGACGGGGGAGGCCGTCAGCGCGAGGACCGCCAGAGCGAGGCATGCCCAGGCGGGTCGATGTGGGACCGGTGCGGCGGAACGGCGTGTCGCCCGGAGATCCGGGCATGTGTTGGTGAGCAAGGCGGAATCCTCCAGCACCCGGGATGCTCGCGGGTTCGGCTCGAGTGGCAGACTTCGTGCCGAGCGGCCCGTGGGGACCTGCGGTCGTCACCGTTCGGCGGGACGGGACTTGCGGGGGGACTTCGCGCCCGCATCATAGGGAGTCGCGCGCCAGATTGCCATGAGTTCCCGTGCGGAATGCACCCGGCCCCACTCTTTCCATCTCCTCCTCGCGCGGCGCACACGCGACTCGAAAGGCACGCGGGACGTCGCCGTCGCGTGCCGTGTCACGCACGAACGCTGCGTCGCGCCACATGCAGCGCTTCGACGTCCAGCGAGCTTGGTCGAGCGGATCGGGTGGCGCGGAGGGACGCGGCACGGTGATGCGCTGCAAATTGCATCGCGGATGCGACCGTCCGCTTCATAATACGATGTGGCTGACGCCTCGAGGCGTGCTGGCGAACATATCAATGACATATCAATTGAAGGGACGCGTGGGGCGGCCCTAGACTCTCTCACGGCACCGGAGGGCCGACCTGGCTCCGGTGCTTGTTCGTTCAGGGATGTCCCCCCCGATGGAGGTCGTCATGGCTCACCGCAGCAAGCTGCTCATCCTGGCCGCGGCGTTCGTGCTGGCCGGCGGCATCCTGATGATCGGATGCGCCCGGAACGACGTCGCGCCCAACGCCCCATCGGTCTCGGTGAACGGAGAGGTTCAAGCGACACTTCCGTCCCGTGCCATTCCCGCGGATGCGCGGGTCCTCGTTGCCGCGATCGCCGCACAGGATCGCGCCACGCCCGGACTGCTTCGG
>Ga0075428_100010938_pt1 | contig 10091 bp, 8 predicted proteins | sample RhiMetdeltSRZDD2_FD_75291 | JGI IMG/M metagenome (GOLD analysis project Ga0075428, IMG submission 75291) | Populus rhizosphere microbial communities from Tennessee, USA - Rhizosphere MetaG P. deltoides SRZDD2 | ecosystem: Host-associated > Plants > Roots > Rhizosphere > Soil | place: USA...
CGAGATCACCGAGGCCGTCACCAGCGTCATCGGGGACTACGGCCTCTACGCCGTCTTCATCCTCATGTTCATCGACGCCGTCTTCCCGGCGGCGAGCGAGCTCGTCATGGTCTACGCCGGCGCGGTCGCGGCGGGAGCCTTCCCCGGCTCGAGCGTGACGCTCTTCGGCACGGAGATCGAATCCACCGGCTGGGCGTACGTGGCAATGGCGATGGCGGGGACGATCGGCTACACGCTCGGCTCGATCGCCGGGTGGGCGATCGGCCTCTACGGAGGGCGGCCGTACCTCGAGCGTCACGGCAGGTGGCTGCACATCACGCCTGCCAAGCTCGACAAGGCGGATGCGTGGTTCGAGCGCTATGGCGACGCCGCGGTCTTCATCTCGCGCATGCTCCCCGTGGTCCGGTCCTTCATCGCCATCCCGGCCGGCGTGGGCGAGATGCCGGTCGTCCGCTACACCGTCCTCACCTTCCTGGGCACGATCCCGTGGTGCTTCGGCCTCGCCGCGATCGGCGTCGCGCTCGGAAGCCAGTGGGAGGAGTTCCACGAGAACTTCCGCTACGCGGACTACGCGATCATCGCCCTCGTCGTCGCCGGCGTGGCCGCGATCGTGTTCCGCACCTACCGGAAGAGGGCCCGGAAGCGTGAGTTGGAGCGGTCTGCCGAGGGAATCGGCCGGTAGACTGGCCCTTCGGTGAGGAGCCCTTCCCCCGTGGCCTCATGACCATTCCGCACGTCGACGTCAAGGCGCAGTACGCGCCGCTCATCGAGGAGTTGAAGAACCGCCTCGGGGCGGTCGTCGACTCCGGCCGCTTCATCCTCGGCCCGGAGGTGCGCGCCTTCGAGCAGGAGGCCGCCGCGTACCTCGGCGTCCAGGACGCCGTCGGCGTGGCCAACGGCACCGACGCGCTGGTGCTCGTCCTCGACGCCCTCGGGGTCGGCCCCGGGGACGAGGTCATCTGCCCCTCGTTCACGTTCTTCGCCACGGCGGAGGCCGTATCCCGCAGGGGCGCGACACCCGTTTTCTCCGACATCGACGCGACCACGCTGAATCTCGATCCAACCGACGTCGCCGACCGGGTCACGGAGCGCACGAAGGCGATCCTCGCCGTGCACCTCTTCGGGCGGCCGCTGGCGCTCGTCGACCTGCCCGACGGCATCCCGGTCGTCGAGGACGCCGCCCAGGCCTTCGGCGCGGAGCTCGACGGCGTGCGCGCAGGCTCCGTCGGGGTCGCAGCGACGTTCAGCTTCTTCCCGACGAAGAACCTCTTCGGCCTCGGGGACGGCGGCCTGGTCGCCTCGCGCGACGCCGACGTCTCCGACCGCGTGCGCGTCCTTCGCTTCCACGGCTCGCGGGACAAGGAGCGCTTCGAGGCGATCGGCTACAACTCGCGCCTCGACGAGCTCCAGGCGGCTGCGCTGCGCCTCTTCCTCGGCCATGTCGACCGCTGGAACGCCGAGCGGCGCGAAGCCGCCGCCCGTTACGCCGAGCTCGGGCTCGGCGAGCTCGTCGAGCTGCCCGAGGACGAGCCGGGCCACGTCTACCACATGTACGTCGTGCGCTCCCCGGAGCGCGACCGGATCGCGTCCGCGCTCCGCGACGCGGGCATCGGCTGCGCGACGTACTACACGACGCCGCTCCACCTCCAGCCGGTCTACGCCGACATCGGCGGCGGGCCCGCGAGCCTTCCGGAGACCGAGCGCGCTGCGCGCGAGACGATCGCGCTCCCGCTCTGGGCGGGGATCACCGAGGCGCAGCAGGAGCAGGTCGTGGCGACGATCCGCTCCGCGGTCGGCGTGGGGGCGAACGCGTGAGGCTCGTGAGCCGCAGCCGCCTCTGGCGGGTCGCCGCCGACGCGGTGCTCGTCACCCTCGCCTGGTACCTGGCCTTCCAGGTCCGCTTCGACAAGGGCGTGCCGGCGCGCTACGACGAGTTCCTCGGGAGCGACGTCTTCGTCGCCGTCGTCGGGATCCAGCTCATCGTCTTCGTTCTCTTCGGCCTGTACCACCACTGGTGGCGCTACGTCTCCATCAGGGACATGTGGCGGGCGGTCCTCGCCGTCACGGTCGCGTCGGCCGTGGCCGTCGGCTTCATCTACCTGTGGGACCCGGTCCCCGGCTGGAACCTGCCGCGCGGGATCATCGCCATCGACTGGATGTTCACGCTCGGGTTCGTCGTCGGCGCACGCGTCCTCGCGCGCACGCTGGTCGAGCGGGCCAAGCGCGGGATCGTCACCCGGCGCAAGGCCGCGCTGATCGTCGGAGCCGGCGACGCCGGGCAGATGATTATTCGCGAGATGCTGAAGAACCCGCAGCTCGGCTACAGGCCGATCGGGCTGGTCGACGACCAGGAGAGCAAGAAGAACATGCGCCTCCACGGCGTGCGCGTGCTCGGCACGACGCTGGACCTGCCGCAGCTTCTGACGGACAACCGGCCGGACGAGGTCATCATCGCCATCCCGTCCGGCGCCGGCGAGGTGCGGCAGCGCATCGTCAACGCGTGCCGAAACGCGAGCGTGCCGGTGAAGACAGTGCCGGGCGTCCACGAGCTGATCGCCGGCGACATCAGCCTCTCGGGCCAGATCCGCGAGGTGCAGGTGGAGGACGTCCTCGGCCGCGAGGCCGTCGACCTCGACATGCCGTCGATCGCGTCGTACGTCACCGGCGCGACCGTGCTCGTCACGGGCGCAGGCGGCTCGATCGGCTCGGAGCTCTGCCGTCAGATGGCCGCGCTCGGGGCCGGGCAGATCATCCTGGTCGACCACTCCGAGAACGCGCTGGTCGCCGTCGAGCGCGAGCTCCAGCGGGAGCGCAACTACACCGCGACCGTGCCGGCGCTCGCCGACGTCAAGGACCCGGGCAAGGTGCGCCGGCTCTTCGAGCGCCACCAGCCGTCCGTCGTCTTCCATGCGGCCGCGTACAAGCACGTGCCGCTCATGGAGGCGAACCCGCTCGAGTCGGTGCGGAACAACGTGTTCGGCACGCGGCATCTCGCCGAGCTCGCGGGGGAGCACGGCGTCAAGCGCTTCGTCCTCGTCTCGACCGACAAGGCCGTGCGCCCGAAGAACGTGCTCGGCCAGACGAAGGCGCTCTGCGAGTGGATCGTCGAGACCGCGGCGGCCACGGAGGGGAACGGGACGAAGTTCATCTCCGTCCGCTTCGGCAACGTCCTCGGCTCCTCGGGCAGCGTCATCCCGCTCTTCCGCCGCCAGATCGCGCGCGGCGGGCCTGTGACGGTCACGCATCCGGACATGGAGCGCTTCTTCATGACGATCCCGGAGGCGGTGCAGCTGATCGTCCAGGCGGGCGCGATCGGCGAGAGCGGTGACATCTTCGTGCTCGACATGGGCGAGCCGGTGAAGATCATCGACCTCGCGCACAACATGATCCGGCTCTCGGGGAAAGAGCCCGAGCGCGACATCCCGATCGAGTTCATCGGGGTCCGGCCGGGAGAGAAGCTGCACGAGGACCTGTGGGGCGAGGACGAGGCGTCGGAGACGACCTCCCACCCGAAGATCCTCCGCGCGGCCAGCGTCCCGGTCGACCCGCTCTGGCTCGAGGACGAGCTCGCGGAGCTCGAGCGCCTCGTCGAGGCCGGCGAGACCGTCGAGGTCGTGGCGCGGCTGGCCGAGCTGCTCCACAACCCGCACCGGCTGGCGACGGCCGCCGAGACGGAAGCGCCGACCGCGGCCGCGTCGCCTCCGGCTACGTCTTCCTGATCGCTACGGCACGGGCAGGAGCAGGTCGAGGTAGAGCCGTGGCTCTCGCCGCGTCCGCTCGGCCTTGCCGCTGCGCTTGGCCAGCTCGATCCGGTCCGGGTCCTCGAGCGGGCGTAGCCGGCCCTCGCGGATGAGCCACTCGTCGACGCCGCCGAGGCGGCCGCCGAACGTGGTGTAGACCGGCACGCCGAGCGCCACCGCCTCGCGGTTCATCGTCCCGCCGGCGGAGACGACGAGGTCCGAGAAGGCGATCAGGCTCTGCGCGTCGACGGCGCCGTCGGGCACGACCACGGAGGGGAGGCCGAGCGCGCGGATGTCCCGGCGCTGCTCGTCGGTGCGCGGGATGACCACGGTCTGGACGCCCTCCTCACGGCCTAGGCGGTCGAGCAGCCGTGGGAAGAGCGGGTTGGACTGCCGGTGGTAGAGGGCGATGTCCGGCGGCGTGCGCACGAGGACGAGGACGTTCGCCGGGTCGAGGCCGAGCGGCGCGAGCACGCCGGGATCCGGCTCGAAGTCCGAGAGGTAGTACTCCTCCTTCAGGCCCGGGTACTGCCGAAGCTTCGGCGGGCGGACGCCGTAGCGCTCGAGCCGCTCGGGCGGGATCGCCTCGGGGACGAGCACGCGCGTCGCGGCCCGGCACCCGAGCTGGTGCTGCACGAGCGCGAACTCGTAGTCGAACGTATTGCCGCTCGGGATACCCAGCGAGCGGGCCGCGAGCGTCAGGTGGTGTGACCCGTGGGCGAGGGCGACGTCGAAGTTGCGGCCCTTCGCCCAGGCCCGCAGCGCGCGCAGGCGCGTGACCATCGTGCCGAGCTTTGCGACGCGCGAGCGGCCGCCGTGGCGGCCCAGCAATTCCGCCTCGAGCCCGTGGAGCTTCAGGAGGTCGACCGTCTGCGCGTAGTCGCGTGCCGTGACCTCGACCTCGGCGCCGCGGTCGCGCAGGAGCCCGATCAGCGGCCGGAACACCAGCACGTGGGCGGGCGCAGTCATGTCGATCCAGACTCGCATCGGCCGTGAGTGTATGGACCGGGGGTCCAGGCGAGGCTCGGTGATGCCGAAGGTCCCTCCGTGCAGGCGCTTCTCTCGGACAGCCGTCCCGGCTTCTGGCCGATCCTCGGCGCAGTCTTCGTTGCGGGCTGGATCGGCGGCGGCGTGGGCGCGCTTTTCTGGGCCCTGATCGGCTGCTACGCGCTGGTCGACGTCTTGATCGGCGCACGCCCAGCGCTGCGCCGCCCGGCCTGACCCACGTTACCTCACGCGACGAGCTATAAGCTGTCCTTATATGGACACGCGCCAGCTTGCCGCGTTCTGCGCCGTCGTCGACCGCAAGAGCTTCTCCCAGGCCGCCGAGCACATGGGGGTGACGCAACCGGCAGTCAGTCTCCAGGTTCGGGCCCTCGAGGAGCGCCTCGGGCAGCAGCTGCTCGACCGCTCCGGACGACGCGTCGAGCCGACCGAGGCCGGGCGCCGCCTCTACCGGAACGCGCAGCGGATGCTCCACGCCGAGGAGCAGCTGCTCGAGGACGTGGCCTCCGCCGACGATGGAGTGCTCGCGGGCACGCTGACGCTCGGCGCGTCGACGGGGCCGGGCGCGCACCTTGTGCCGCTCCTTCTCTGCGAGTTCCAGCGCCGGCACGAGGACCTGGCGATCGCGCTCTCCATCTCGGACACGTATGCGGTGATCGACCGTGTGGCCGACCGCGAGCTCGAGCTCGGGATCGTGGGCGCCGTGCGGCGCCATCGCTCGCTCCTCTTCGAGCCGCTGGCGCGGGACGAGATCGTGCTCGCCGTGCCGCCGAGCCACCCGGCCGCCGGAGGCGAGATCTCGGTGCCCGACCTGCGGGACGAGACGCTCGTCGTCATGCAGGAGGGCGCGGGGGTGCGGCAGGTGGTGGACGAGGAGCTGCGCCGCGCCGGCCTGCGCGTCCGCGAGCTCGAGTCGAAGCTCGAGCTGGGGCTTCAGGAATCCGTCAAGAGCGCGGTGGCGGCCGGGTACGGCATCGCGTTCATCTCGCGCACCGCGATCGAGGGCGAGCTCGCGGCGGGGACGCTCGCGGCAGCCCGCGTGACCGGGATCGAGCCGACGCGCCAGATCTGGGTCGTCCGCGCCAAGGGTCGCCGCCCGAGCCGGGCCGCGGCCGCCTTCCTCGAGTTCGCCGCGGAGCAATCCGCATGATCGTCCGCTGGGGACTGGATGCGCTCCCGGAGGTCCTTCGGGAGGTCGGGAGCGAGAAGCCGCTCCTGGTCACGAGCCGCCGCTGGGACTCGCTCGAGCTCCCGGTGGCCGCGCGCTACTCGGGCGTCAAGCAGCACGTCCCGCGCGAGACCGTCGACGAGGCGGTCGCGGCCGCAAAGGGCGTGGACGGGCTCGTCGCCCTCGGCGGCGGGAGCGCGATCGACACGACGAAGGCGGTCAGCGCCGCCACCGGGCTGCCGGTCGTCTCCATCCCCACCACGTACGCGGGCGCGGAGTGGGCCAGGGGCTTCGGCATGCGCGACCTCGAGCGCGGCGTGAAGGTGAGCGGCGGCGGCGCGCGCATCGAGGGGATCGTCTACGAAGTCGAGCTGACCTACGGCCTGCCGGAGTTCGAGACGGGCGGTACCGCCATGAACGCTCTCGCCCACACCGCCGAGGCCCTCTACGTGAAGGGCAGGAACCTCGAGGCTGACGAGAACGCCCTCGCGGGCGCTCGCCTGCTCGCCTCCGCGCTGCCCCGCGTGCTCGCCGACCTTGACGACCGCGAGGCGCGGAGGGAGCTTCTCGAGGGGGCCATGCACGCCGGCGCCGCGCTCGGAAGCGCCGGGCTCGGCCTCGGCCACGCGATGGCGCAGGCCCTCGGCGGGCGCTACGGCATCTCGCACGGGGCGCTCAACGCCGTGGTGCTTCCGCCGGCTCTCCGGTTCAACGAGCCCGTTGCCGGAGCGGAGATCGCCCGCTTCGGCAAGGCGATGGGCGCGAAAGGCGACGTGCCGGCCGCGGTCGCCGACCTGGCGCGCCTCGCCGGCTTCGAGCGGCTGCGCGACCTCGGGGTGCCCGAGCCGGAGCTGCCCGTCGTGGCGGCCGCGGCCGCCGAGCGCGCCGGCGCGAAGGCCAACCCGCGCGCCGCCTCACCCGAAGAGATCGCCGGGCTTCTCCAGAGCGTCTGGTAGCCCGGCATCGGTCCCTCCGTCTGGGGCGGAGTAGGATCGACTCACGTGAGGAGCGCCTGAGGCATGGGCGGGGCGCCGCCCGAGGTCGAGCCCCGCCGCGTCCTGCTTGTGGCCGGGATCCACTTGGCCGCGCTCTCGGCGTTCGCCTTCGCCCAGCCGCTCTTCGACCTTCTCTCCAAGAGCCCGGCCTTCTTCGCCGCGCGTGGCTCGACGGGCGCGGACGTGATCGTTTTCGCGCTCGCGCTGACGCTCGTCCCGGCCGGTGTCCTCTTGGTCCTCGAGGCCTTGGCCGGGCTGGTAGACGAGCGGCTGCGGGTGGGGCTTCATCTCTTTTTCGTCGCCGGCCTCTCCGCGCTCGTCTTTCTGCACGTGGCCGTGCGCATGGGTATCGACTTCGGGCTCGGCCTCCTCGCGGCCGCCGCGCTCGCGGGGGCAGGCGTCGCCTTCGTGTACCGCCGTGCGGCGCTCTTGCGCGCCTTCCTCACCGTGCTCGCGCCCGCTCCACTCGTCTTCATCGTGCTCTTCCTCTTCGCCTCGCCGGCGCAGCGGTTCGCCTTCCCCGAGGCGCACACCGTCCAGGGCGCCACGGCGGTGAACGCGACGACACCGGTCGTGGTCTTCGTCTTCGACGAGCTCGCGACCGCTTCCCTCATGACCCGCGAGGGGGAGCTTGACGCCGTGCGCTTCCCGGGGTTCGCCGAGCTCGCGCGCGAGTCGACGTGGTACCGGAACGCCACGACGGTCAACGCGCACACGCACCTGGCGGTCCCGGCTCTTCTGACCGGGCGCGTGCCGGAGCTGGGCTCCGTGCCTTTCTTCGCCGACCATCCAGACAACCTCTTCTCGCTCTTGGCCGACGACTACGAGCTACGCGCGATCGAAGCCCTCACGCGCCTATGCCCGCCCGGCGTCTGCCGCGGCGCCCCCACAGAGTCCTTCACAGGCCGGATGAGGTCCCTCTGGACGGATCTCGGAGTCGTCTACGCCCACCTCGTCCTCCCCGAGTCGCTCAGCTCCGACCTCCCGCCCATTACCAACAACTGGTCGAACTTCCTCGGCAGGGAGGAGGACGAGGCGGAGCGGCCGCCCGACGCAGGGGCCTCGGAAGGGAGACGGGCGCTTCGCCGCGATCTGCCTGTGTGCGGGCGGAACGTGTGCAGCTTCGCCGGCCTCGTCTCCCGTTCCAGGCGGCCGACGCTCTACTTCCTCCACTCGCTCCTGCCGCACGCCCCGTGGCTCTATCTCCCCTCGGGGCGCCGGTACGCGGGCGATGTACGCGACATCCCCGGCTCGGAGAACGGCGACTGGCTCGAGGAGTGGCCCGCGCAGCAGGGGAATCAGCGCTACCTGCTCCAGCTCGGCTACACAGATCGGGCACTCGCCGCCCTGCTCGACCGTCTCCGCGCCGAGGGGGTCTACGACGAGGCGGTGATCGTGGTAGTGGCCGACCACGGCGTCAGCTTCCAAGCCGGCCAACCGCGCCGGAACGCAACCGAGGAGAACCTGGTCGACCTCGCGTTCGTCCCGCTCTTCGTCAAGGAGCCCGGGCAGACCTCCGGCCGCGTGGACGACTCGTTCGTGAGGACGGTGGACGTCGTCCCGACGATCGCCGACCTGCTAGGCGTCGAGCTTCCCTGGCCGGTGGACGGGCGCTCGCTCGTTGGCGCGGAGGGTCCGCGTGACGGTCGGGTGGCGATCCCGGACCGGGCGGGGGAGGCGGTCACGGCGAACCTTACGTCGCTTCTCGAGGAGCGTGAGCGCGCGCTGTCGGCCCAGGTGGGCCTCTTCGGCGAGGGCGATTGGGAGCGCGTCTACGCGGCGTGGTCAGACCCCTCGCTTCTCGGGGCCCAGGTCTCCGAACTCGATGTGCTGACCGGAGACGGCTCGGCGAAGCTCGACGGGGAGCGTTTTCTCCGGCAGATCCGACAGGGGGCCGGGACCGTTCGGACCTACCTCACAGGGTCGATCGAGGGCGACGTCCCCGCCGGGACCTCTCTGGCGGTGGCGGTCAACGGCGTCGTCGTCGCGCAGGGCCGCTCCTACGAGGACGGGGACGAGATCGCCTTCGGCCTGCTCGTCCCGGAGGAAGCCTTGCGCGGCGGCAGCAGCCGGGTGGAGCTGTTCGTCGTCGGCTCGAACGTCGGCCGGCCGAGCCTGGTACGGCTGAAGAGCGGGAGCGGCTGAGGCCGTCGCTGCACGGGGACGTGCAGGGGCCGCCATGCACGCCGGCGCCGCGCTTCTCCAGAGCGTCTGGTAGGCGCAATCGGGCACAATGCCGCCGTGGCGGACGACTGGCGCATCACCGTGGACTTCGACGACGAGGGCGACGGCACGCAGCTTGTGGAGTGGCTCTCGGCGCGGCGGCTGGAGGCGGAGGAGCGCGAGCGCCTCGGCGGCCGCGTGGTCGTCAGCCGCGACGGCCCGCGGGTCTTCCTCTACGCCGACGACGAGCAGCAGGCGCGAGACGCGGACGGTTTCGTGCGCGCCCATCTGTCCTCCGAGGGACGGCCGGCCAAGGTGTTGCTCGAGCGCTGGCACCCGGTGGAGCAGGACTGGAAGGACCCGTCCGTTCCGCTGCCCGAGACGGCCGACGAGCTCCAGGCCGAGCACGAGCGACAGCAGGAGCGCGAGGCCGCCGAGTCCTTCGCGAGCGGCCACGCCGAGTGGGAGGTGCGCGTTTCCCTTCCCGACCGCGATGCGACCGACGCACTGGCCGAGCAGCTCCAGGCAGAGGGACTCCCGGTCGTCAAGCGCTCGACGTTTCTCCTCGTCGGCGCGGCGAACCGCGACGACGCCGAAGCGCTCGCAGAGCGGCTTCGCGGCGAGTCCCCGCAGGGTGCGAAGGTCGAGGTCGAGCCCGGCGGCGGAATGGTCTGGGAGGTCATGCCGCACAACCCGTTCGCCGTGTTCGGCGGCCTCGGGGCCTGACAGGCTCCGTCCCGTCGGCTAGGCTTCTCCTGTACCGGTCCGCGAGGAAAGGAGGCTGACAATGGATGTTGCCCCAGTGTCTTGCCTCCGCGGTCCCGACGGCTTCTTCTAGCAGCCGAGCCTCCCGAAAGCCTGCTCGAGACCGCGCAAGCGCGTGTCCAGAGCCCCTGCAATGAAAAAGGAGTCCTCGGTTGTCCCTTGATTTGAACGCGCTCGGATGGAGCCCGAGCCGTGAACGAGAGTTCGAGCTGTACGCCGCCGACGCGCTGGCGCCGGCGCGGGTTGCCGCGCAAC
>Ga0075428_100010940_pt1 | contig 10090 bp, 6 predicted proteins | sample RhiMetdeltSRZDD2_FD_75291 | JGI IMG/M metagenome (GOLD analysis project Ga0075428, IMG submission 75291) | Populus rhizosphere microbial communities from Tennessee, USA - Rhizosphere MetaG P. deltoides SRZDD2 | ecosystem: Host-associated > Plants > Roots > Rhizosphere > Soil | place: USA...
GTGCAATTAAAGTCCTTCAGATACACGACGGCTGGATGATAGTCTTCGAACATGCACGTTCGCGGCAGAGTGCAGGATGTGTAGTCTGTCGCAAATGCCCCCGTCGACGAGGCAACTCCTGCCGCGAGGATCACAACGGACTGGAGAAATGCGAGACCCCGCCCCTTACCGATTCCACTTCGTTTCATCGAATGTCCTCCTGGTCGGAATGATGTGAATGGCCCTAACCACGGACAGCCGGGACGGGCGGCGGGCGGGCCAAGGTGGTAGGGACCATCGACAGGCGCCCCTCTCAAGCCACCCCGAAGGACTAGATGAGCGCGTTCGCAAAACCCGCTGGATGACGACCGCGCGCAGGGATTCTACCCCCGCGATTGCAGAGAAAAACAACGGGCCTCGGTCATTTCGCGATCGTTACATGACAATGTTGGAACGCTATTGTTCAGCATTGGTACGGCGTGGGGACACCTCGTTGCCATCTGGCCAAGTCGTCACCTGACTGCTGCATTGGCCGAACTGTGTTCGATGCTGGTGACGCGAAGCTGAAGTACCACATGGTTCACGGTCTTGACGCCGTGGTGGAGTGCAAGGCCGAGGTGTCCTACCGCAGAACATGAAGGCCGTGCTCGACGACCACCCGCGCGCCGTCGAGAACGCGCGCGAGGCGATCCGGCGCGTCGAGCTGTCGCTGCGCGAGCACCCCATTCGCGGCCGGACCGACGGATCGCGCCTGTGCTTCATGGGCTCCGCACGTCGAACATCTTCGCGGGCGAGCACCGCCAGGACATGGAGCAAGCGGCGAAGGTCATCGTCGAACCGGCCAAGGTCCGGGAGGAGCGCTCCTAGCGAAAAGACGCGCCGTGGCGGGCCCGCTTGACCGATCACCGGCCGAAGCCGACCTTCCGTGGGAACACGGGAGGTTGCCACCATGCACAAGAAGCGGATTCTGATCGCAGGAGTTTGTCTGTCCGTCGCAGCCTTGGCGGCCACCAGCCGCACCCACGCCCTCGGTCCCGTCGACGCCGAGATCGGCCTGGCCTACTGGAACGCCGAGACGGAGGCCACCGGCAGCACCGGTGAGAACGCTGCGGCGCCCGCCGGCTTCGGAAACGTCTGGTTGAAGAACGCCCTAGGCTTCGGGATCTCGCGCTACGAGGCGAGCCCCGAGGGAACGCTGCAAGGCGCCGACTCCGACTTCACGGCCGTGGACGCGAAGTGGCGCTTCCTGAACGCCACCAGGAACAACTTCGTCGCCGTGGGACTCGGCGCGGAGAAGGTCGGGATCGTGGACGACTCCACGACCGCGGCGCGCATCGTCGTCGAAGGGCGCGTCTCGATCAAGATGGTCTACGTCTACGGGAAGGGCGCCTACCTCCCGTCGCTCGGGGACATGACGATCTCGGGCGTCACCTACGACGGCAAGACCGGAACGGAGCTCGAGGCCGGCGTCGCCGTGCACCCGATCCCGCTCCTCTCCGTCTACGCGGCGTACAAGTCCAACAGCGTCGACCTGACGAGTCCGATCTTCGGGGACGTCTCGCTGGACAACAAGGGCCCCGTCGCAGGGATGATCTTCAGCTTCTAAGCCCTCGCTGCGATTCACCCGAGCGATCGCGCTCTCGAGTAGGTGTGACTCGGCGCGCGACCGGTCGGTCCGAGAGTGCTCCTCCAGTTTGAAGGCCTCGTCGGGATCCCCACGGATCCCGGCGAGGTTTTTCTTTTGGAGTCGCACATCAGAAGGGCCGCCCGGCGGCGGCCCTCTCGATTCGTTGGCGTGTTTGGCGGAGCCGACGGGGCTCGAACCCGCGACCTCCGGAGTGACAGTCCGGTGTGCTAACCAACTGCACTACGGCTCCGCGCCGTGCGAAACCCGGGGATCATAGCATCGGCGTCGCGCCGTTCAAGGGCGGCCTCTCACCGGATGCACAGCCCCTGCGTGCCCGACAGCGACGGGTCGTCGATCCTCTGGATCGGCGCGACCGCGCCGTTCGCGTCCTCCTTGTAGACGTAGACGACGTTCCCCACGCTCACGTACGTGTGACCCAGGTCGTCGACCGCGATCGCGGAGGGCTCGAGCAGGACGGGCGGCGCGCTGGTGGCGCGGATCTGGCGGGCGAACGCGGCGTCGCCGGAGGCGCCCGGCGGGTAGATCGTGATCGTCGAGCTACCGTGGTTCGCGACGAAGATGTTCCCGCTCCCGTCGATCGCGACGCCCATCGGGGCATCGAGGCCGGTGTTCGGCCCGCCGATGATGCGCGTCGGCGCGGCGTCATGGTCGGTGTTCGCGGGGAAGTCGTAGACCAGGATCCTGTTCGTCGTGGTGTCGCAGAAGACGACCTCGTTGTTCGGCCCGCGCGCCATCCCCATCGGCCCCGTGATGGTCGTGCTCGCACCCGAGATGCGCCCGGTCGGGTTCCCGTTCCCTACGCCGACACCGTACTCCACGATCCCGAGGATCCCCGATCCGCCCGACTCGACGTGGTTCGTGACCAGGAACCCCGGCCACTGTCCCGCGCGGATCCCGTTCGGGCGGCTGAGGCCGGTGTTCGCCCCCTGGAGCGTGCGCAGGGGCGCGACGTCGCCGGTCGCGTCGGCGGCGAAGATCGTGACGCTCGGGTCCGATGCGTTGTCCCCCAGGTTGGCGACGAAGATCTCGCCGTTCCGCGGCACGCTGACCGCCATCGGGTTGTGCAAGCCGGTGTTCGGCCCCCGGATCACGCGGTAGGGCGGGAGCGTCGCGGTCCCGTCGGCGTTGATCCCGAACGAGACGACGCTGTTGCCGCCGAGGTTGGTCACGAAGAGCTGCACGGTCGGAGGCGGAGGCGGGGTGCCGCCGCCGGTTCCCCCCGGCGCGCCGCCTCCCGTCCCGCCGCCGGCACCGCCGGCCGGCGCCTGACTCGGGCACTGGTTGCAGGAGCAGGCGAGGAGCGCGAGGAGCGCGAGCATGGCGACGCGGAGCCGGAGCGACGGCTTGTTCATCGGGTCCCCCCACAGGAGCGTTGCGAAAACCTGCGCGCATCCTAGCTCAGTCGGACGGCGATGACGGAAGGGGAATGGTGGGCGGTACCGGACTCGAACCGATGACGTCCTGCGTGTAAAGCAGGTGCTCTACCAGCTGAGCTAACCGCCCAAGTGATTCTACAGCGAAGGGTTGGCTGTCACGGATTCGCGGTACCTTGTCCCGCGCATGAGGGTGGGTCGCCTGGTCGCGATCTTCTTGCTGGCGGCGGCGTTGCGCTTCGCGCACGTGGCCGCGATCGGCGAGGCCCCGTTCGCGCGCTTGCTCATCGGCGATGCCCGCTCCTACGACCGCTGGGCGAAGACGATCGCGGGCGGCGACTGGCTGGGGACGGCCACGTTCTACCAGGCGCCGCTCTATCCCTACCTCCTCGGCGCCTACTACCGGATCGCGGGCACCGACCCGATGGGCGTGCGATGGGCGCAGGCGCTCGCCGGGGCCGCGGCCTGCGTGCTGCTCGCTTGGGCCGGTCGCGCGTGGCTCGGCGAGCGCGACGGGCTCGCGGCCGGAGCGATCCTGGCGGTCTACCCGCCCGCGATCTACTTCGACGGCATCGTGCAGAAGGCGGCGCTGGACAACGTTCTGATGTGCGCGCTGCTCGCGGTGCTCGGCGCGTTCGTCCTGCGGCGGGATCGACGGTTGATGCTCGCCGCCGGCGCCGTGCTCGGGCTCTTCGCGCTCAGCCGCGAGAACGCGCTCGTGTTCTTCGCGATCATCGCGGCGTGGCTGGCGTGGCGCCGTCTCGGGCTCGCGCCGGTCGCGCTCCTCGCCGCCGGCACGGCGCTCGTGCTCGCGCCGGTGGCGATCCGGAACCGCGTCGTCGGCGGCGAGCTCTTGATCACCACGTCGCAGGCCGGCTCGAACTTCTACATCGGCAACGGCCCCTCGGCGAACGGTGCGTACGTCCCCATCCGTCCGGGCCGGGAGATGCCGGAGTTCGAGCGCACCGACGCGACCCAGGTGGCCCAGGCCGCCATCGGACATCCGCTGACGCCGGGCGAGGTGTCGTCGTACTGGTGGTCGCGGTCGCTCTCCTGGATTCGGGAGAACCCGGGCGCTTGGCTCCGGCTGATGGGTCGGAAGTGGATGCTCGTGTGGAACCGGGTCGAGCTGCCGGACACGGAGAGCTTCGAGGTCTACCGCGACGCCTCGGTCGTGCTCCGCGCCCTGGCCGCGGTGCTCGGTTTCGGGATCCTGGTCGCCCTCGGTGCCGCGGGGATGGTCCTCGCGTGGCGCGTCGAGCCGCGTCCGGACCTCCTCTACCTGATGCTGTTCGGGTACGCCGCGGCGGTCGCGGCGTTCTACGTGTTCGCGCGCTACCGGTATCCTCTCGTGCCGATCCTCGCGCTCTTCGCCGGCCATGCGCTCGTGCGCGGGTGGGGTCTCCTCGCCGCTCGCGATCTTCGTCGGCTGCGGCCGGCCGCGATCGCCGCGGCGCTCGCGCTCGTCGTCTCCTGCTGGCCGATCCTGTCGATGGCGGGGACGCGCGCGCTGTCCTATGCCAACCTCGGGATCGGCTTCGCCGAGGAAGGGCGTCTCGACGAGGCGATCGTGTTGTTCCGGAAGTCGATCGACCTCTACCCGTCCGAGCCGGACGCTCACTACAATCTGGCGGTCGCCCTCGACCAGCTCGGGCAGGAGGAGCAGGCGGCGAACGAGCTGGTCACGGTCTTGAGGCTCGACCCCGGCTTCGCGGCCGCCCACGACAATCTCGGCGTCCTGCTCGCCCGGAGCGGCAACTTCGCCGACGCCGAGCGGCACTTCCGGGAGGCACTGCGCCTCGACCCGTCCTCCCCCTTGACGCGTAACAACCTGGGGAACATCGCGCAGGAGCGGGGCCGCGTCGACGAGGCGGTGCGTCTGTACCAGGACGCGCTTCGGATCGAGCCCGGGTACGTGGAGGCGCGGATGAACCTCGTCGAGGCGCTGGCCCGCTCCGGCCGCCCCGACGAGGCCCTGCGCGAGGCCCGTGAGGTGTTGCGGCGCGACCCGTCGAACGCCGAGGCGGCGTCGGTCGTGCGCGCGCTGAGTCGGAAATCGTAGGCCGGAAATCGGAGTAAGAATGACGGCGCCTATGTCGGCCCCGCCCGCTCTGCCCCGACGGACCTGGTCGTTCCTCGTGATCGTCGCCGTCGGCGTCGCCGGGACGGTGGCGACCTACTTCGCGAGGCTTCCGACCGGGGCGCGCGGCTACTACAACCGCGGCGTCGCCGACAGCCGCGAGGGACGACTCGACAGCGCCATCCGGAACCTCGACCACGCGCTCGAGCTCGAGCCCGAGCGGTTCGACGCCCACATCGCGCGGGGGATGACCTGGCTTCGCGCCGGGAGGCCGTACGCGGCGCTGACCGACGCCGACGCGGCGCTGAAAGTAGCCCCGACCGCGGTGCGCGCGCACTACCTCCGCGGGCTCGCGTGGCTACGGGCAGGACGCGAGGACCAGGCGCTCGCGAGCTTCCGGCATGCCGTCGAAGCCGACCCCGGCTTCGGCCGCGCCGTGGTCGCGACCGGAGACCTCGCGTTCGATCGCGGCCGCCCGGACGACGCGCTCGAGGCGTACCGCCGGGCGTGCGCGCTCCGTCACGACGACGACGCGATGCACTACGTCCCGATGCTCGTCTGGGCGACGCGGCTCCTCGCGGGGGATCGCACGGGGGCCGAGTCCGAGCTTCGGGAGCTCATTCGCAAGCGTCCCCTCGATCGCTTCCGGCTCGCCTCGTGGGTGGACGCCGCCACACGCGTCACGCGCGGCGCCGCGCCGGCGCGGGGTGAAGAGGGCGTCGTGCTCGCCTGGACCGAGGGCGTCCGCGATCTCGCGGCGGGGGACCGGGCGGGGGCCGTCGGCCACTTTCGACGGGCGATCGCGGAGGGCGCGCCCGACTCCTGGGCGGGCGATCGGGCGCGGGCGATGCTGGAGAGCGTGACGGTGGGGTTCCGGGTGGCGCTCGAGAACCGGGAGATCTCCTCGTCGTTCTCCTTCGGCCCCGGCGTCGAGGTCACCTGCGTTCGGGCCGACGGCCCCGCCGCGCGCGCCGGCATCACCGAGGGCGACCGGCTGGTGCGCATCGGAGGCGCGGACGCCTCGAGCGAGGGCGTGGATGCGGTCGTGACGCGGGAAGCCGTCGGACGGGAGCTTGCGCTGCAGCTCTTCCAGCGTGGGCGACCGATCGACGTCGCGCTCGTCGTCGGAGGGGGTCCGCCGCGCTAGATCTGTTTCTTCTGCACCGACCAGATGAAGCCGTCGTACCAGAAGTGCATGATCGCGACCACGATCGCTATGTTCCAGGCCACGTCCACCTGGCGGCCGACCGTCTCGGTGTCGAAGACCTCGGCCCAGAAGCCGTAGCCGAAGGTGATCCCGAGGAACAGGATGAGCGACAGCGCCTTCCCCCCGCCGATCCGCTCGAGCCGGAAGAGCGATCGCATGTTCTTCTGCTCGCTCCACCAGACCAGCCCGAAGTACTGGAACGCGTGGAAGAAGTTCATGATGAAGAACGCCTCGCCGAACGAGTTGAACCCCCAGGTGTAGATCGAGCAGAAGCCGGTCGCCGTCAGCAGCAGCACCTTCTGCATCGAGACGTTGTACCCCTGCCGCCAGAGCTTGTAGTACGACGCCAGGTAATAGAGGAGGAACGGGACGCCGATCGCGAGGATGACCCGCGTCACCATCGGCTGCCCGGCGTCCATGCGGTCCCCGAGGCTCGCGAAGAACGGCGCCTGGACCTGCTTGAAGGCCCGGAAGTCCTTCGTGTGGAGCATCAGCGAGGCCCCGGCCAGGATCGGTCCCGCGTACAGGAGGAGGTTCAGGAAGTAGTCGAGCCATCTCCCCAGCGTCGGATCGTTCCCCGCCTTGCGGTCGTAGATCCGCCCGAGCCCGAACGTCTGGAGGCTCGAGTGGTAGACGTCCCACCAGGTGGCCAGCACGCCCACGGCGATCGCGACGAAGGGGGAGATGCACATCGCGCAGAAGAGCGCGATCGGGACCACCGTGAACCGGTACGGGTAGAGGGCGAAGATCTTCGGGTTCCCGTTGCTGCGGAAGAACACCGCGAACAGGTGGGCCATGATGAACGTGCCGATGAGGATCGCCGGCGGCGAGCCCTCGTGGCCGAAGATCGAGATCTTCCTCGACGAGAGGTCGAAGGCGAAGATCAGGACGCCGAGCCCCAGTGCGAGCAGGGGAGAGAAGATGAAGAACAGCCCGTCGTAGATCGGCCCGACGATGTAGGGCGTTGCGACCGCGCGCCGAGCCGGGATCGCGGCGGAGATCGTGGTGTCGGTCATGGGCGGGGAAGTTCGTACGCCGCTCGACGCGTCCCGTCAAGCGGCGGGCCGCCGGATGACGCTCCTGAACTCGGCGCTTACGCGTTTCGCGCGGCCTCCCCGAAATTGCGCGCCGGGGATGGCGATTCGGCGCGGTGGTATGGGGCTTGCCCATCACCTCCGCGATGTCCCCCGTCCACGCTTCCCGTCGCGTCTGCGCGAGCCTTCTCGTCGCCCTGGCCATGGCGGGGACGGCCCGGGCGGCCACCTCCCCCGCTGAGGCGTCCCGGTTCCTCTCCCAGGCGACGCTCGGCGCCGACTGGGAGGAGATCCAGCGGACGTCGCGGATCGGCTTCGACGCCTGGCTGCGGGAGCAGTTCGCGAGGCCGATCGGCTACCAGCAGCCGCTGATCGACCGGCGCCTTCGCATGGGGCTGGAGGTGACGCCCGAGCACAGGCGCTGGGCCTGGTGGGAGCAGGTCCTCGAGGGCCCCGATCCGCTCCGCCAGCGCGTCGCCCTCGCGCTCAGCGAGATCTTCGTCGTCTCGGACGCCAACGACACCGTCTCCCAGAGTCCGCAGGGGCTCGCGAACTACTACGACATGCTCCTGCGGAACGCGTTCGGGAACTACCGCGACCTCCTCCGGGACGTGACGCTCCACCCGATCATGGGGGCCTACCTCAGCCACCTGAGGAACGAGAAGTCCTATCCCGCGATCGGGCGCTTCCCGGACGAGAACTACGCGCGCGAGATCATGCAGCTGTTCTCGATCGGCCTGTTCCAGCTCAAGCAGGACGGGACCTTCGTCCGGAACGGCGCCGGCCAGCCGATCCCCACCTACGACAACGACGACATCACCCAGTTCGCGAAGATCTTCACCGGCCTCGCGTTCGACGGCGCCGACCGCAACTTCCATCAGGGGGAGGCGGAGTGGACGCGGCCGATGCGGATGTACGAGGAGTTCCACGAGCCCGGCGTCAAGCGCCTGCTCCGGGGCAGGATCGTCCCCGCGGGTCAGAGCGGCATGCGCGACGTCGAGGCCGCGGTCGATTGCCTCTTCCGCCACCCCAACGTCGGACCGTTCATCGCGCGCCGGCTGATCCAGCGGCTCGTGACCTCCAACCCCTCCCCCGGGTACGTCGCGCGCGTCGCGGCGAAGTTCGCGAACAACGGCCGGGGCGTGCGGGGGGATCTCAAGGCGGTCGTGCGCGCGATCCTCGTGGACCCCGAGGCGCGGCGCCGCCCGGTGGGGAGCGAGATCGGACGCGGGATGCTGCGCGAGTCGTTCCTCCGGCGGGTCCACCTGGCGCGGGCGTTCGACGCGGCGAGCCTGGCGGGGACCACGCCCATCGACGACGGCGGCGCCCCGGAGACGTTCGGTCAGCGCCCCGTGAGCTCGCCGACGGTGTTCAACTTCTTCCTGCCCGACCACCAGCCCAACGGCCCGATCGGTGATGCCGGCCTGTTCGCCCCCGAGTTCCAGATCATCACCGCCGTCACCGCGATCTCGAGCGCCAACGCCCTCTCCGGCCAGATCCGCGGCGCGATGAACTACGACCCCGCGAACGCCCTCGAGGTGCGGCTCGACCTCACGGACGAGATCGCGATCGCCTCGAACCCCAACGCGCTCCTCAACCGGCTCGACCTGATCCTCATGGCCGGGACGATGAGCGAGCCGATGCGCGAGGTCCTGCTGCGCGCGCTCACCTCGATCGACGATCCGGACGAGCGGGTCCGCACCGCGATCGAGCTGATCGCCATCGCGCCCGAATACGCGGTCGTCAAGTAGCCGCAGGAGACGCGGGATGGAGCGAATCAGCCGAAGGCGATTCCTGGGGCAGGCGAGCTGCGCGGCGGTCGGGACGACCGCGCTGTTCAACACGGTGCTCGACCTGAAGATGTTCAACGCCCTCGCCGCTCCCGGGGAGGACTACCGCGCGCTGGTCTGCCTCTTCCTCTCCGGCGGGATCGACTCGTTCAACCTGCTCGTCCCGACGAGCGACCCTCAATACCAGGAGTACGCGACCGTGCGCGGCGACCTCGCGCTGCCGCAGGCGTCGCTCCTCCCGATCCTGCCTGCGACCTCCGACGGCCGGGCGTACGGCCTTCACCCCGGCGTCGTGGAGCTGCAGCAGCTCTTCGGCCAGCAGCGCCTCGCGCTGGTCGCGAATGTCGGCACGCTCGTCGAGCCGACCACCCTCGCGCAGTTCCGGAACGGGAGCGTCGCGCTTCCGCTCGGGCTGTTCTCGCACTCCGACCAGCAGATGCACTGGCAGTCGTCGATCCCGGACCGGCGATCGCCGATCGGGTGGGCGGGGCGGATCGCCGACATCCTCGAGACCGGCAACTGCAATCCGAACATCTCGATGAACATCTCGCTCTCCGGGATGAACATCTGGCAGACCGGCCGCGTCACCAACCACTACACGATCACGGAGAACGGCAGCGAGGGGCTCTGGGACTACGGCGAGCTCTCGCCCGGGGCCGTCATCCGGACGCAGGCCGTGGACGGGCTGCTCGGCCTCCACTACCAGCACCTGTTCGAGAAGACCTTCGCCGCCAGGATGCGCGGCGCGATCGACGCCCACCTCGACTTCTCGAGCGCGATCGCGGGGGTCCCGCCGCTCGCGACCGTCTTCTCGAACACCGGGCTGTCCCGGAAGTTCCGGATGATCGCGCTGACGATCGCCGCGCGGCAGGCGCTGTGCATGAAGCGCCAGACCTTCTTCGTCGAGGTCGGCGGATGGGACCACCACGACGAGGTGATCCTCAATCAGGCCGCCATGCTCCCCGTCATCAGCCGGGCG
>Ga0075428_100010943_pt1 | contig 10089 bp, 9 predicted proteins | sample RhiMetdeltSRZDD2_FD_75291 | JGI IMG/M metagenome (GOLD analysis project Ga0075428, IMG submission 75291) | Populus rhizosphere microbial communities from Tennessee, USA - Rhizosphere MetaG P. deltoides SRZDD2 | ecosystem: Host-associated > Plants > Roots > Rhizosphere > Soil | place: USA...
AGGCGAGCTCGAAAAAATCGCAAATCCCAAGGTCCGAATGATTGAAAAGGAACGTTGCACGCGCCAAACCATTTCGATTTCGCTCATTGGGACTTGTTTGGTATTTGGTGCTTGATGCTTGGTACTTTGGAAAAACGGCCAGCGCACCGCAAGGTTATCGCTGCTCCTTGGCGTGCAGCTCCGCATGCTCCTGCTCGTCGTGCGGCCGGTTGTCGAAGCCTTTCTCGGCCGTCAGCTCGATTGTATCGACGAATTTGACGTTGGCGCACTCGTCGATTTCGTCGGTATGGCAGGCGTGGTGATCGGGGATAAAGAACCGCACGGGACCGCCCGCTTTGGCCGTCAGCGGCTGGCCGCCCTCCCGGTAAATGAGGATCGCTTTGTCCTTGACCACGTCCAGCGGAATGCTGGCGTGAAAGTTGTCGGCAGTCGCGTGCAGGCTCAGGTACTTCGCCTCCGGCTTGGGCTGTACGAGCTCGAGAACGCCGGCCAGCTTCACCGCGTCCCCTCTCTTGCCGGGGGCAATGCGGCTGACGTCGAGGATTTGATGGCGGGCATCGATCGTCGCCAGCTCGGAAAACGAAAGCGCTCGCGCGTGATTGACGAGGCCGGCAATTCGCAGCATCGCGTCCTTCATGACCTGATCCTTCCTCTCGGCCCAGAATAACAAACGCCGCCGCTGCCATATAGCAGCGGCGGCGCGTCGCAGTCAGGTGGGTTGCCCGGGGCTTCGTCCCCCCACAGTCCATTGGAGCAACCCACGTAGAACAAGCATCTGGCTTGTCTGATGAATCCCTTCTGTTTTCGGTTGCCCCTTCGACCGGACGAGGACAAGCGGGACGCTTGTCCGAATTACGCCTAGGAGCACCCCATGCTGTTGCCGCAGTTGTGGCACAGGTAGCAATTTCCGTTGCGGACGGTGATCGCGCCGCAGTTGTCGCAGCTCGGGGCGTCGAGCTGAAAGCGGGCGAACTGCTCGTCGCGATTGGCCTGGCCGCCGTTGCCGTCGATCCGCAGCGTCGTGCCGGTGGAGGCGTGGCCATTGGACGACGGTTTGGCAGGCGGTGGCGCCGCCGCGGGCGCGGAGGCAATCGGGGCCGAGGAAATCGGCGAGCGTGGAACGGCTGGCTCCTCATCGGCCAGTTTCGGCGTGGTCAACGTGTTCGCCTCCCGATAGCCTGGCAAATAGCGAATCCCCATCCAGCGGAAGATGTAGTCCACCATGCTCTTGGCAATCTTGATGTCGGGGTTCGACGTGTACCCCATCGGCTCGAAGCGCATGTGTGAGAACTTGTTGACCAGTGCCTCCAGCGGCACTCCGTATTGCAATGCGATCGAGATTGCTGTCCCGAAGGCGTCCATCATGCCGCCGACGGTCGAGCCTTCCTTGGCCATGGTGATGAACAGCTCGCCGGGGCGGCCGTCGTCGTACATGCCAACGTTGATGTACCCCTCGTGCCCGCCGACGTTGAACTTGTGGGTGATCGACTGCCGCGTGTCGGGGAGCCGCTCGCGGCGCGGCTTGGCCACGACGACGACCTTGTCATCCTTCTTCCCTTCTTCGGACTTGGTGTTCAGCGGCTGGCTTTGCTTGGAGCCGTCGCGGTAGATCGCCAGCGCCTTGAGACCCAGCTTCCAGCCCCAGGCATAAGCGTCGGCAATATCCTGCGGCGTGACGTCGCTGGGCATATTGACGGTCTTGCTGATCGCGCCCGAGAGGAACGGCTGGGCCGCGGCCATCATCTTGCAATGCGCCTGCCAGGCAATCGATCGCACGCCGTTGGCCGGTTTGAACGCGCAGTCGAAGACCGACAGGTGCTCGTCGTGCAGTCCCGGCGCGCCCTCGATCGTGTCGTTGGCGTCGATGTATTTGAGAATTCCCTGGATGGCTGGCTCGTCGTAGCCGAGCTTGCCCAGCGCCATCGGCACCGTGTTGTTGACGATCTTGAGCATGCCGCCGCCGGCAAGCTGCTTGTATTTCACCAGCGCGATGTCAGGCTCGATGCCCGTCGTGTCGCAATCCATCATGAAGCTGATGGTGCCGGTAGGGGCCAGGACTGTCGCCTGGGCATTGCGATAGCCGACTTTGCGGCCGAGGACCAGAACCTGGTCCCACAACTCGCGGGCGGCGTCCTGGAGGTATTCCGGGCAGGCCGGGTTGATCTTCTCCACTGCGTCGCGATGCATCTGCATCACGCGGAGCATCGGCTCGCGGTTGATCGGATAGCCTTCGAACGGACCGACGACGGCGGCCATCTCGGCACTGGCCAGGTTGCCGGCGCCGTGCAGGAGTGCCGTGATCGCGCCGCACATGCCGTAGCCGGCATCGCTGTCGTACGGCAAGCCGTTGGACATGAGAAAGCTGCCAAGGTTGCTGTAGCCGAGGCCCAATGGCCGGAACAGGTGACTTTTGCGAGCGATCTCGGCGGTCGGATAGCTGGCGTGATCGACCAGGATTTCCTGAGCGATGAAGTAGATGCGGCAGGCGTTTTTGAACCGCTCTACGTCGAACGTACCGTCTGGCCGGCGGAACTTCATCAGGTTGATGCTGGCGAGATTGCAGGCCGTGTTGTCAAGGAACATGTATTCCGAGCACGGGTTGCTGGCATTGATCCGTCCCGAGTTGGGGCAGGTGTGCCACTTGTTGATCGTCGTGTCGTACTGCACGCCCGGATCGCCGCAGTGCCAGGCGCATTCGGCCATCCGCCCCAGCAGCCACTTTGCGTCGTACGTCGGACCTTCCTTGTCCGGCTCGGTGACCCAGTGCGTGGTCCAGGGCAGTCCCTTCTCGACGGCTTCCATGAACTCGTCGGTGACGCGCACCGAGAGGTTGGCGTTTTGGAACAGGATCGAGCTGTAGGCTTCGCCGTTGAAGTTGGCCTCGTAGCCCCCCTTCTCGATCAGGACGTGTGCCTTCTTCTCTTCCTTCCACTTGCACTCGATGAACTCAAGGATGTCCGCGTGCCAGATCTTGAGCGATTGCATCTTGGCCGCCCGCCGCGTCTTGCCTCCCGATTTCACGACCGCGGCAATCTGGTCATAGACGCGCATGAACGACAGCGGCCCCGACGGCTTGCCGCCGCCGGAGAGCCTTTCGCGATGCGAGCGCAGCGTGGACAAGTCGGTGCCAGTCCCCGAGCCGAATTTAAAGAGCATCGCTTCGGCGGTCGCCAGGTGCATGATGCTCTCCATGTTGTCTTCGACGTTCTGGATGAAGCAGGCCGAGCCCTGCGGGAACTCATACGGATTCTCGGGCTGCTCGACGTCGAGCGCCTCGGGGTTCCACCGCCAGTTGCATTTGTCGCCCGTGACCCCGTACTGATGATAGAGGCCGACGTTAAACCAGACCGGCGAGTTGAACGCCCCGTGCTGGTGGAGGCAAAGCCACGTCAGTTCGCGGTAAAACCTTTCCGAGTCCTCATCGCTGGCGAAGTAGCCGTCCTGCCTACCCCAGTCGGCAATCGTCCGCGTGACGCGGTGGATGAGCTGCCGCACGCTGCGTTCGCGCTCCGGAGTGCCGTTCTCGCCGTAGAAGTACTTGCTGACGATGACGTTAGTAGCCAACTGAGTCCACGTGGCGGGAATTTCCGCGTCCTTCTGCTCGAACATGGCCTTGCCCGACTCGTCCTTGATCGTGGCGCTGCGCACCTCCCAGGCGACCGTGTCGAAAGGGTCGGCGACGTCGGTCGGACAAAAGACCGGATCGATGCGCAGTCCTTTGGACAGGTCACGCAGTCCTTCGAGCTTCGCGGTCTTGGACATCGGTGCTTTTGTCCGGGGGGCGGTCACGCTAGCCATGCATCAGCTCCTTCTTGGTGGGCGTTTGCCGGACCAATCCGGTCCGGCAGCTTCCTGCAAAATCAACAAAAAATTCACACAGGCGCGATGGCGCAGCAGGGCAGGCAATCGCTGAACGACGGGATGAAAAGTGGGTAAGACGGGCAGCCCAGTAGAAGCTGAACACCCTCCCTGGTACACCATATATTGTAGGTGCGTCAAGTGCTGCCACAATCTTTAGTGTGGGGGACGAGTTTAGCGATCTCAAAATGCAAGTCAACTAGCTGCTCAAAAAAGTCTTTAACCATTTGTGGGAAAGGACTTGCGTCGCTTGGTGAAGTTTGGGCTGTGGTTCATTTTCAAGATTTGTTAAGGCGTAAGTTGCTTATTACCATTGGCTTGCGAAAATCCATCCTATTCCGTTGGGCTGGAGAGAAATTCGGGAGATCAGCCGGAGCTGCTTCAAAAAATGTCGCTCTCCGTTGCCAAGCTCCGGCGATTGGGCATTTTGGGTGGTCCCCGCTGTCGCCAGGAAGACAGTTAGCAACTCAGGGACTGTCTCTGCTTGTCGCCGGCCGGTAGTCTCGGCCTACGAGGGAGGACACCGTGGGAAATCTGCTTGCTCCATTGCCGCGCGAATTCTATGACCGCGATCCAGTCGCCGTCGCGCGCGATTTGCTGGGCAAGCGGCTGATATGTTGCGGCAATGCGGGGCTGTGCGGCGGCCGAATCGTCGAGACCGAGGCGTACCTGGCAGAGCGCGACAGCGCCTGCCATGCCAGCCGGGGCAAGAATCGCAAGAACGCCACGATGTTCGGTCCGCCGGGGCATGCCTATGTCTACGTCATCCATGCGCGGCACTGCTTGAACTTTGTTACCGAGCCGGCCGGCCGCGGCAGCGCTGTGCTGCTTCGTGCGATCGAGCCACTTGTGGGAATCGACGTTATGCAGCAGCGGCGCGGCACCGAGGCGCTGCTCGATGTGGCACGGGGGCCGGCCCGACTTTGCGAGGCGCTCAACATCGACCGCCGGCACGACGGCCTGGATCTGACGCTCGGCCGGGAGCTGTGGATTGCTGAAGATCCCGAGACAATCGGCATGCCGCTGTCGATCGCCAGGTCACCGCGGATCGGCGTGACCAGCGCGCACCGGCGGCTGCTGCGCTTCTTTCTGGCTGGAAATCGGTACGTCAGCGGTCGTAAGCTGATCGCGCGCCGTTAACAACTCGCTTAGCAAGCCATATTCTTTTCGCGCATATCGTAGGGCTTTGGTCCCGTTGACCAGGCCTTCTGCACGAGCATCCCGGCCGCCAGCGAAGCCAGCGGCACTCCCGCCAAGCCGGCGACCGCGAGCCAAATTGGATGAGGAATCATTCGCAGCACCATAACCGTTCCGGCAAGCGGCAGCAGGCCAGCGAGCAGCGCGTGAATCAGCGGCGCTCGGCCCGCGATCAGTGCGGCAGCCAAAGTGCCGGCAAAGGTGGCCACAATCCACGCCGTCGGGATCAGCACGAGGGCTCCCAGCGGCGCATGCGGCAACCACTCCTTAATCGCACTCGCAGCGGCCTGCATATTTGTCCCCGCTTCAATCACAGCGGCGGGCGGAGGATAAAGCGTGTGGTTGAGCGCATCGATGCCGGTGATCAACGCCATCGCCAGAAGCATGCCCACGACGACGCCGAGGATGCTACGGGCAAGTTTCCACATGGAATGACTTCCTAACCATAGTTCAGCCGCGATTGTGGTGCGCGGCTGATTGGGACGTCAAACAGAACCGGTTTGTCGTTGGCTTTCCAGGCGGCAGTGACCGCGGCACATAACTCTTCCGAATCGCTGATCCGCCGCGCCTCGACGCCAAGTCCGCGGGCCATGGCCACCAAATCCACCTCCGGCTCGACCAGGTCCATCCCTTCATATTTCCCTGCTATGGCCTGCGGCAATTGCAGCCCGCGCGCGCCGATCTTGAGAATTTGATACTGAGCGTTATTGCAGATCACAAACACAACCGGAATCTTGTATCGCGCAGCCGACCAGAGCCCCTGGATGCCGTAGAGGGAGGCGCCTTCTCCCAGCAAAGCGAGCACTGGGCGGTCGGGCCAGGCGAGCTTGACGCCGATGGAAACGCCCAGTCCCCAGCCGAGGGCCCAGCCGCGGTGACCGAAATAGCCCGTCGTGTTCTTCAGCGCTCCGAGCCGCTCGAACGTGGTGTTGGTGGTCGTGACCGCTTCTTCAATCACGGCCACGTCGGGGGGGAGGATTTTGGCCAGCGCGCCCATCAGGCCCAATGGCGTGAGCGGGCGGATGCTGAGTTCCTCGTCAATCCGCTTCTGGAGCTGCTTTCGCGCTTCCGTGTGCCCCGTCGCGTGCGCGTTGCGGCGGCGACCAATCTCAAGGCGCTGCTTGTCGCTGATCTGATCGTCAAGCTCCAGCAACAGTTCCGAGAGCGATGCCTTTGTCTCGCCGATAACTCCAACCTCGACTGGATAGTTTTTCCCGATCTGCCACGATTCTTCGTCGATGTGGACAAGTTTGATATTTTCCGGAATCGCGCAGCTCGGTTCGTAGTAGACGTATTGGCGCAAAAGGTCCATCCCAACAACCAGCAGCACGTCGTACTCCTTCAGCCGCTCGCGAACCTCGGGTGACCAGAGCGGCAATCCCTGTGCGTTCAGCGGATGGTCGCTGGGTAAGGCCAGCCGCCCGTGCGTTGTGCCGCTTTCGGTGATCACCGGCGCGCCGAGCCTCTCCGCCACTTGCACGAGCTCGCCAATCGCATCGCGCTCGGTGACGCGGCTGCCGGCGAGGATCGCCGGATTCTTGGCCGCGACCAGGATTTCGGCGGCGTGGCGGATGGCCTCAATCGGTGGACGAACTCGCGAGTCGGGCAACTTCATCGGCGACAAATCGAGATTGCCGCAGGCCTGCATTTGCACGTCCACCGGCAGCGACAGAAACACGGGCCCCGTCGGCGGCGTCAGTGCCGCCTGCACCGCGCGGCGCACCGCCTGTGGAAGATCCTCGACGCGACTGACTTCATAGGCCCATTTGGTCCACGGCCGCACGACGTTGACCATCTCGCCCCACAGGATCGGCTCCTCGAACATTAGCCGCCGGTCTTGCTGGCCGGCGGTTACTAGCAGCGGCGTCCCTTCGCGATAGGCGTTGTACAGCATGCCCATCGCGTTCCCCAGCCCGCAACTGATATGCAGATTGACGACGCCAAGCTGTCCCGACGCCATGGCATAGCCGTCGGCCATCCCCATCACCGGCACTTCCTGCAGGCCCAGGATGTATTGGAAACGCTGATCGGTCACCAGCGCGTCATTCAGCGGCACTTCGGTCGTACCCGGATTGCCGAAGAGGTATTTCACGCCGCAGCCGGCGAGGAGTTCCAGGAAAGCCTGAATGCCGTTCATGCCTGCGATTGTATCGCAGGAGGAAGGGGTAATGGTTCAGGGTTCCGCGGTCAAGAGTCAAAGCGGCTGAGTCGATCACGCGGCGACGCAAATTGACCAAGCGAAGAGTGCAAAAGTCAGCACGGTAAGAGCGGCCTGAAGGACGTTGTCACTTTGTGGCCTCGGCCTGTTTGACAGCCGGCAAGTTGGCAGGGCGAATTCCTTCTGGCGAAATGCCGCCGGTCTTTAGCGCCTCGCCTAAATCCATGGCGCCACCGGGACCGAACGGTCCACCGGCGTCGTACATACCCCCGGTGAGCTTCGTCCACGCGCCGCCCAGAGCGGCTTTGGCCTCCGGAATCTGGCTAATGCGATGCTGCTGAAGCATGAGCCGCGAATGTTCGGCGATCCATTGAGCGTGCTCCTCCACGACGATCGCTTGCTCTTGACCGACGTAGATTTCGTCCTCGGTGTCGATCGCGCCAAACTGCTCCGTGAGAGTTGCCATGCGGTCGCAAAGCGAGTCGAGCTTGGGCGCGGCTGACTCGGCACTGGGTTTGTCCTTGATCGTCGAAAGCAGATCGGCCGTTTCCTTGGTGAGGTCAGCGATCTGGCGCGTGAGTCTCATGCGAGTTGCATGTTGGCTGTTGCATCCCGCCAGCAGACAAACTGCGAAGAGAAGCGGCGCAATCCGCCAGTGAATTGCGGTAACCATCGCTTTCGAATGCCAGTGTTGGAACTGGATCAGAAATGCCAGGAATTGCCACAAGCCATGGATCGACGTCGCTAGACCCACCATTCCAGTGCCAGGAGAATCAGAAAAATCACCCCCATGAAGACCAGCATCCACACGGCAGTGCGCCAGGCGTGATGCAGGATCGGCACGAGAATCTCGTGTCGCGTCGCGCCGTAGACCAGACTGACCGCCACCAGCAGCGGCACCATGTACCAGACTTGGGCGGCCAGCAGTCCGTCGGCAAGGAGAGGCATCATGTGCGTAATTCGCTGTAACCAGTTGCTAGTCCGTTAGATGTGCGAGTCGAGGCTGTGCGGGTGTGAAGGCATGGAGCCTTCAATTCTCTCACGACCTGCACACTCCATCGCTCACACCCACACTCTCAAAACCTCATACGCTCAAACCTGCCCAACAACGCGATCAAGTCTTCTTCTCGTCCCCTTCATCCGGCGGTTGCTTGGGGTCAGGGACCGGTTCGCTCAATGCCGGCCCGGCAAACGCGTCGTAAATGGCCAGGATGTTGAGCAGGCCGGCAATCATTGTGTACAGGGTTCCCAGCTCGAAGCGGATGTTGAGCCGTTCGTGCCACCCCGGGAGGGAATCGACCACCTCTTCGGGAGGCAAGCGGCCAAACGCGGGCGTGGGCCTCGGCGGAGCCATAAAGTACCCGCCAATCGGCTTGCCCCAGTTCCGCACCGCAACGTATTGCACCAGGGCCGGCGCTGCCGGCAGGCCCACCCCAATCTGCAAGGCGTATTGCCAGCGGTGCTCCTCGGCAGTCCAGTTGGCGTAGACCACCTTTCCTTCACCCAGCGCCAGACCGAAAAAGTACGTCCCCAAAATGCAGACCATGAACAGCACGCCTTTGGCGTACCGCCGCTGGTAAAGGTGCCCCAATCCCGGCACAAGCCATGCCAGGAGTGCCGCCAGTGGCGGATCGCGCAGATCGATCTCCAAGGCCTGTTCGCTGGAAGGGGGAGCGCTCGTCATGGGTCACAGCGGGTTGGGAGTTGGGCGGGCGAAAGGCACATTCTAACCGCCCGGCCGCGGTGGTACAGGGCAAACTGGCCCACTGACTATTCGCCTCCAGCGAATCGATCTTGCGCTCTGGCCACTGACTAGTCGGCTGCTTGTCGCTGTCGCGTCGTATCAGGGTCCTGCCAGAACGCGTGGCAATTATCGGGCCAGCGGGTATCATGCACACTGCTTTGGCACTGCCGGTGGAGGTGAGACAGTTATGAGGCCAACTTTCTGGGGGGCGATACTAGCAGCGAGTCTGTTGCTGGCGGGATGTGACCACTCCACTGGCGGTCGTCAGCCTGGCTCATCTGCGTCATCTGCTCAGCAGCCCGCGGGCCCGAAAAGATATACCGCCGAGGACCTGCCTGAAGTCGGCGAGCGACTGCCGCCGCTGGATGACGGGCGCGTGGACTTTGCCGCTCCGAAAGACTGGCGAACCCTTTCCCGCGACTGGAAATTCCTGGCGCGTTTTGTGAAGGGGCAGCAGGACAACTCGCTCCCCCGCATTACGGTCTCGGCAATGCCAGCATCGCCGGCGATGGAAGATGTCACGGAGGAAAACGTTGGCGAATTTACTGGGCAGATGCAGAGCCGCTCGCAGGAGGTCGAGGGGCGAAAGCTGCTGGAGCCAGAGCGTCCGATCATTCTCGGGGACCATGCCTGGTCGCGGCACGTGCGGCAACTGCGGGGGCGCAGTGGACACGCGGTCGTGCAATCGCTGGCGACCGCGCGCGGCGGCCGCTTGTACCTGATCGAGCTGACGGTTGATTCCGCCGGGGATTCCAATGACGATTTTGCCAAGGCGATCCTGACGCATCGGGACACGGCCTATGCGGTGGCGGCCAGTTGGAAGTTTCTCGGTGAGGCGGCAAAAGAGGGGCCTAAGTCGCCGGACAATGAATCACCAGCGAAAACCGTACAAGCCGCCGACAACTCAGAGGCCGGGAAGAAAGGGGAGTAGCCCTTGCATTGGCGCGGCGCCTGGCCGATTCTTCACACTCCAATCCCCGTTTAGCTCATCGGGGCCAATTGCCCTGCAAACCTGCCTACGAAGTGACGCACCATGGACGAACAAACCAAGCAGCAATTGATGGTGGGCGTGATATTCTTCAACGTTGTTCTGATGGGATACATGATCTACTGGTATTTCTTTACCGTCGTG
>Ga0075428_100010944_pt1 | contig 10087 bp, 10 predicted proteins | sample RhiMetdeltSRZDD2_FD_75291 | JGI IMG/M metagenome (GOLD analysis project Ga0075428, IMG submission 75291) | Populus rhizosphere microbial communities from Tennessee, USA - Rhizosphere MetaG P. deltoides SRZDD2 | ecosystem: Host-associated > Plants > Roots > Rhizosphere > Soil | place: USA...
AGCCTTTAGTATCCAATTGAACGTGTCTTTTTTTGTCCCGCGTTTTATTCCGTCCAACTCAACGTATACCTTATCCGCAAACCCCTGCTTGTTGGCCGGAGGTAACTGATAGTCTTTCCCCTCGTATCCGATAAATTCTATTCGTGCGATCGTGGCCGCTGTTCCTACACCAAAAGCTTCTTTCACATTGCCTTTCTCCAAGTTGTCTACCAGCTCCCTCACCGCGACCTTTCTTTCCTCAACCTTCATTCCCCAATGGCGGGCGATGGTGAGAACACTGTCTCGCGTTACACCAGCAAGGATCGAATCGCTAAGAGCTGGCGTTACTAAAGTATCTCCAAACACAAACATGACATTCATAGTGCCAGACTCTTCAATGTACTCGTGTTTTTTGCCATCGGTCCAGATGAGTTGATGATAACCTTTTTCCTGCGCTACTTTTGACGGATATATTGCACCCGCATAATTACCTGCCGCTTTTGCATATCCGGTTCCACCTTCAACGGCACGGGTATACTTCGTTTCGATCTTGACTTTCAGCGGTTGTGAGTAATAAGCTCCCGACGGCGATGCAATAATCATAAAAGTAAAATCAACCGAAGGGCGGATACCGATATATTCATCGGCTGAAAAAAGAAAGGGTCGCATGTACAAGGAACTCCCTTCATCCGCAGGAACCCACTTGCGATCAAGATCAATCAAAGTGGTCATTCCCTCCATAAAAACTTCTTCCGGTACGGCTGCCAATGCCATTCTTTCGGCAGAAATATTCAACCTCTTCAAATTGTCAAGGGGTCTGAAGACCAGTACGTCATCGTTTTGACCGCGATGCGCCTTAAGTCCTTCGAAGATAGCCTGCCCATAGTGAATCGCGGGACTCGCCGGACTAATCGGCATATGTCCATAGGGTATAATCCGAAGATTCTGCCACCCTCCGCCTCTGAAATCAGCCACGAACATGTGATCTGTGAACGTCCGGCCAAACAGTAGCTCTTTAAAATTTACCCGCTGAAGCCTTGATTCCCGAACGCGTTCGATCTTGATCTTTGCTGTGCCAACCATGATTAATGAGTTTTACGGCCCCAAGATAGACCTAATTTTTAAAGAAGGCTAACAGTTGTTAGCAAATGTCACATTCGAGGTTTCCAGGGCGTTTCTTCTACTTTCAACTCGTGCGTCATTTTGCGGCTTAGCACAAATAGATAATCTGACAGCCGATTGAGGTATTTAATGACCAGCGGATCTACGGCTTCGTGACTGTTTAAGGAGATGCATATTCGTTCTGCTCGTCGGCATACGGTTCGAGTCACATGGCAATGAGAGACTGAGACATGGCCGCCGGGCAAGACAAACGAGCGCATAGGTGGAAGATCACTTTCCATCTCATCAATCTTCGCCTCGAGGAAAGTAATATCGTCTTCATTCAGATGTGGGATTTTGACACTGGTATTCCCAGGTTCCGTAGCAAGAATAGAACCGATGGTAAATAGTCGATCCTGGATCTCTATAAGCTCGTCTTTTCGTTTGTGATTTATTTCTTGATCGCGCACAAGACCCACAAAACTATTGAGCTCATCTACAGTTCCATAGGTTTCAATTCGCAGGTCAGCTTTTGAAACCCGCTTTCCACCAAAAAGTGCGGTCGTACCCTTATCTCCCGTCTTTGTATAGATCTTCATTCTTGCTCCGTTGTGCATTCAAGTTAGGAGATGCACGAAGCAATTACAAAAAAACTGATCAGACAGGATAGAAGTTAGCTTTGTACCGGGGCCGGCTGACGCGTAACGTTATCGTTCTTGTGGTCCCATTCGATAAGTCCGTCGCGGAGTCGAACAATACGATGTGCATAGTGCGCGATATCATCTTCGTGTGTTACCATGATAATAGTATTACCCTGATCATGAAGTTCCTGAAACAGGTTCATGATATCGTAGGAAGTCTTTGAGTCGAGGTTACCGGTTGGCTCATCCGCCAGAATGATAGAAGGTTTGTTTACGAGCGCACGGGCAATGGCTACACGCTGACGCTGTCCGCCGGAGAGTTCATTCGGTTTGTGATGGTACCGGTCCGCAAGTCTTACATTTTCCAGAGCCCCCATCGCCAATTCATCACGATCCGATTTACTGTATCCCGCATATATTAATGGAAGGGCGACGTTGTCAAGCGCCGATGCCCGTGGAAGCAGGTTAAATGTTTGAAAGACAAAGCCGATTTCCTTATTCCGTACTTCAGCGAGTTCGTTTTCAGTCATGTCGCTGACAAGATGATTGTTAAGTTTGTACGTGCCGGTCGTTGGAGAATCCAGACACCCTACGATGTTCATTAACGTCGATTTCCCTGAACCCGATGGTCCCATAAACGCCACATACTCGCCCTTATCTATAGTAATTGAAATATCCTGAAGGGCATTCACAATGTTAGTGCCCATCTTATACACCTTGGAGATATGGTGTGTCTCAATTATTTTCATTCTCTATTGGTTTACAATCCCAGGTTATAATTACAAGATGGCTGCAAAATTTAGAAAGTTTGCCATTAATTATACTCCCCTAGGGGATTTGGTTGCACGGACATATGGCCGCTTGTATAATTTCAAGAGCAAATTGGCTAATTCCAGACCGCAGGGAGGTATAGAGGTATAGAGGTATAATGGAGTATTAAGGGGATTCTCTATACCCTATACCTCTATACCTTTATAACTCCTCTAGACCTCTATACCCCTAGACCTCTAGACCCTCCCCCCTGACAAATGTTACACACTGCCTGATCACCTGATCATCTTTCAGAATCCGCGTGTGTCCAAGACCGCTGGTTTTAATGAGGCGTGCCGTGGGATACAACGTTACCAGGTGCTCAGCCTGCTTCACGTGGACTTCTTTGTCCTTTTCATCGTGTATTAACAGCAGGTCTACCGGTCGTGGCAAATGCTTCACAAAATAAGATGCTGTAAATTCATCAAACGATCTGCCTTGAGTCTTCAGTACGTAGTCTCTGAAATACTTTGCTGTCGAGCCTGATCCATTGATTGCAGTCAGGTAAGTATTAATTATCTCGTCTCCGATCGTTGGACTCGCTATGTTAACCAGCTTTGAGACAGGCAAACCATTTTTTGCTGAAAATAACGTGGCCGCCCCGCCAAATGAATGCGCGATGATAGCAACGGGCTCACCAATCTGTTTGTATATTTCATTGAGTGCTTCTTCGAATTCGAGTAACGAAGTGGTCTTCCCCTCAGAATTTCCATGAGCAGGCCCATCGAATCCAACCACTTTAAAACCGGCCGCATTGAACGGCTTTACAAAACGCCGGAACTGAGTTGCCCTTCCGCCCCATCCATGGACAAAAAGAACAGGCTTTCCCTTTCCCCAAGAATAGCATTGAACGCGTTTTCCATTTGCCTGAATTACAAATTTCTCAGCAAAAGTCTCAGCCTTCTTTTCCTTGTCTGGAACAGGATATCGAAGGGGAGTAAAAAAGAGCTTTACAAAATAACGGTGAGCTAAGGATGGAGCTATCGTTTCAACCTTAGGATATACCCAGCGTATTATCTTGAGCAGAGGTGGTGTATTATCCTTCTTCACAATTGCAGGTCGTTACCGGATAGAAAATGTGAACGTATTCGTTTTGTAGTTAAATGTCTCAAGGTCATAAACACGTTCTGCGAAAATAACCTTGTTTGACCCGTCCACCAGCACCACCGTCGAACACCGTGAACCATAATTCGGTGTTTTGATAAACATCGACGACAATGCGCGCTCCCTTTCAAGAGGTAATCCCGTATCTGGCAATTGATCGTCATCAGCGACATGATCATCGTAAAGGATCTCAAATATTCTCTCGGGATCAATGTCATTGTTTTGAAGTGCTGGAGCAATTTTCTGTTTGCCAATCAGAACTTTGGGCCACGGACTTTCAAGCAGGTGATTGCTTATGCCATAAAGCCCGGGCACAAATTTCGTGATTCCATTTCTGTAGTTCGAATAATACCAGAGCTCTTCAGGATTTCCAACAATAAGATTAAACCCATTGTATTTCTTACCGTCGCTCTCAACGGATTGCATGTAAGCTTCTCCCGTTCTTGACGATATGAGATAATCGGAAACAAGCTGACCCCGTGACGGCGCATTGGGATTGATATTCTTCAGATCCCTGTAATTTGTAAGCATGCTGATCTTCCCCGACTTTGTCATGCCCAACCATGTTCCTCCTGCTTCAAGATCCCGCCCCGCGAGAATTTGAGGATGATCACTCCAATAATTTGCTGTAGCAGTTTTGCGATTATAAAATTCATCCCGGTTAGCCGCGACGACAAGTTTGTACTTCGGATGATGTTGAAATGAAATAAAGATCAGACACATGTCGAACGTGTTATAAAATTCCGTTACCGCAATCTTTGTGAAGTCACATTTACCGCAGAGAACGAAACTATATGGATAAGTCTAATCCTCCTCAAACAGTTCAAGCTGCTGTGGAAGCAAGGTAAAAGATTTTCTGTGAAATGGACTTATTCCCCATTGGCGAATGCCATCACGGTGCGCTTCGGTAGGATAACCGACATTGGTTTCCCAACTATAAACAGGGAACTGGCATGCTAGTTTAACCATCAGGTCATCGCGATAAGTCTTTGCCAGAATGGATGCAGCAGCGATAGACAAGAATCTCCCATCACCTTTAATAATGCATTCATAACGAACATCGGAATAAGGTTTGAATCTGTTACCATCAATAAGCAACAATTGCGGTCGTGTTTGAAGCTTATCCAACGCAAGATGCATCGCTTTAAAAGACGCGTTAAGAATGTTGATCTTATCGATCTCTTCATGATCAACTTCAGCCACTGCCCATTCGAGCGCATCACGGAGAATATCCACTCTCAATTCTTCACGCTCTTCCTTTGTTAGCTGCTTCGAATCATTTAGCTTTTTGTGCTTATACCGCTTTGGAAATATAACTGCCGCTGCAACTACAGGCCCAGCCAAACATCCACGACCGGCCTCATCACATCCGGCCTCAATCAGATCTTTCGTAAAGGACGATCGCAGCATGAGCACAAACTTAAGCCCGAAATGATTTCCACCAAAAGAAATTCAATAGCTTTGAGTTCTGTGGATAATCTAATCAGCAAAACATCCGAGAACCGACTGCATCAACACATTAACGACCAATAACTTTCGATAGCATGGCTCAAGAAGAGATAAAGAATCCCTGGACAACACTTTCCGGCGAAGATAAATATGAAAACCGATGGATAAAAGTGACCGAATACCAGGTGATTAATCCTGGTGGCGGAAGAGGAATCTATGGAAAGATCCATTTTAAAGGGAAAGGAATCGGGATCATACCCGTCGATACTGAAGGCAATACATGGCTTGTGGGTCAGTACCGTTATACTTTAAACGAGTTTCATTGGGAAATACCTGAAGGCGGAGCGCCATTGGATGAAGATCCACTCACTGCAGCAAAGCGCGAGTTAAAAGAAGAGACTGGACTGACGGCAAACAAGTGGACCCGGCTATTGCGGATGAATACTTCCAACTCAGTGACGGACGAAGAATGTATTATCTTTCTTGCAGAGGACTTGCAAGAAGGTGAGAGTGAGCTTGAAGATACCGAAGCCGATCTAAAAGTTCGAAAGGTACCTTTGAAAGACGCGCTGGATATGGTGGTTCGTGGCGAGATCGCCGACAGCATGAGCATGATGGGATTGTTGATGTTGGGGAGAATGAAAGGGTTGTAACAATGGGCAATGAGCAGTGAGCAATGAGCAATGAATGAGGAATGAGGAATGAGGAATGAAGAATGAAGAATGAACTGCAGGCATTTTTTTGTGTCCTCTGTGCCTGCCCCGGGCTCCTCGGCGGTGCGTTCCTTTGTGTTCTCTGTGCTAAAAAGTCTGGGCATGCCCTGGGCGGTGAGCAATGATGTTAAATGACCATAAAGAATCACATACGCGAAAACTTTCACCTTGCCTATCCGGTAATGCTCAGCAATCTTGGCCATGTGATGATGGGCGTAGCCGACAGTGTGATGGTTGGTCATGTTAGTGCTACATCACTCGCTGCAGCCGGTCTTGCAAATGTGGTGTTCAACGTCCTGATGCTTTTTGGTATCGGCGTTTCCTATGCAATTACGCCGTTGGTTGCTACGGCTGACGGCGCAGGTAACAAGCGTGACATCATTGAAACACTGCGACACGGACTCGTAATCAACATCGCTAACAGTGTTATACTTGCAGCCATAGTTTATACCTGCCGAGGTCTGCTTCACTATATCGACCAGCCACCGGAAGTAGTCACCCTTTCTATCCCTTATTTGAGTATTGTTACTTTTTCTCTTATTCCGATGCTGATCTTTCAAACCTTCAAACAATTCGCCGAAGGCTTGTCAAATACCCGCATCGCGATGATCATCATTATTGTAAGCAACTTATTGAACATAGGCTTGAACTATATCATGATTTATGGCCACGCAGGATTTCCGGCAATGGGATTGAATGGCGCGGGATACGCAACTTTCTGCTCGCGGATCTTTATGGCTTTGACTTTCGCAGGGTATATTTATTATGCTCCACGGTTCCGACAATTCAGGGGAGGATTCTCCATCGGCAAATACTCATCTTATCTTTTCAACAAGATGCTTCACCTCGGTGTACCCAGCGGAGTCCAGTTTATCTTCGAAGTGGCAGCCTTTGATTTTTCCCTTGTAATGATGGGATGGATTGGAACGACGACGCAGGCTGCACATCAGATCGCAATCAATCTCGCGACAATAAGTTATATGACTACTGCAGGGCTTGCAGCGGCAGCAACAATCAGGGTAAGTTACTTTCTGGGAAAAAAAGACTTCGGCAATCTTAGAACAGCAGCCTATACGTTGCTCTTAATGGCACTGGTATTTATGAGTGCGTGGGCTCTCTTGTTTGTTGTTGGACGACAATGGCTCCCTGGCCTATACGTCGAAAACGGCGACGTGATGGGAATAGCTTCAGGTTTATTGATCATTGCTGGTCTGTTTCAACTTTCAGATGGTACGCAAGTCGTCTGCGTGGCCGCTCTTCGTGGTCTTCAAGATGTAAAGGTTCCTTCACTTTTCATTTTTGTCTCCTATTGGATCATTGGGCTACCGTTGGGATACTGGCTGTCGTTTAAGAGTGGCTATGGCCCACAGGGAGTGTGGCTTGGTTTGCTAATTGGCCTTACCTTGACCGCCCTTGCAATGTTTATAAGATTTCGGAGTCTGGCAGCAAGACTGGTGTAATCGTTTTTAGTTTATAGATTTATAGAACAAAAGGAATAATCCAATCCACTCCATGACAGAAGCTGCTAAGCCGGTAACTCAGTCACAGACCACGATTACCGAACTCATGATCCCCTCCTACGCGAACTTTGGCGGAAAAATTCACGGAGGCATTTTGCTTTCACTAATGGACAAAGTCGCTTACGCATGTGCAAGCAAACATGCGGGAGCCTATTGCGTGACTGTGTCTGTCGACCGGGTTGAATTCATGAAACCGGTGGAAGTTGGTGAGCTAGTATCCCTTCATGCATCTGTGAATTACGTGGGACGTTCGTCGATGATCGTCGGAATACGCGTCGAAGCACAGCAGGTTAAGACGGGGACGATACGCCATACCAATTCCTGTTACTTTACAATGGTTGCAAAAGACGACGAGGACAATCCATCAGAAGTTCCAAAGTTGATATTGCAAAAGCCTGAAGAGGTAAAGCGATTCATCGAAGCAATGCGTATGAAGGAAATAAAAGTCAAAGTAAAAGAAGAATTGAACGATGCGAAGTCAAGCATTGAAGTCAGTCGTGCCGCCGAAATCCTCAAAAACGAAAGATGTATCATTGCCAACACGCTTCAACCTTAATCGAAAAAAATGAAGTACTCATTAATACTAGTCCTGTGTTCAATTCAGCTTTCTTTAGCGCAATATCCAACCATACTCAGCCAACGCGACCAGGCACGGGTTATAGATGACGTTCTGGATGATCGGTTAAAAAATCTGTTACCGTCTCTGATGCGAAGAGAGGGATTCGACATGTGGGTTATTATAAGCCGTGAGTACAATGAAGATCCAGTGATAAAAACGATGTTACCCTCGACGTGGCTTGCGGCGAGAAGGACCACTATGCTTGTAGCGTACGATGCTGGAGCCGGAAAAGAAATGGAATATCTGGCCGTTTCACGCTACGATGTTGGGAAGACATTTAAGCGGGCGTGGGATCCGGAACACCAACCTGACCAATGGGCGCAGCTTGCGCGAATTATCTCCGAGAGGAATCCTAAAAAGGTTGGAATAAACAAAGCGGAACACTACGGGCATGCCGATGGTCTAACTGCCAACGACTATGAGCAGCTGGTAAAAGCAATGGGTCCAAAACTTCAGGGAAAACTGGCTTCAGCAGAACGTCTTGCGGTCGCGTGGCTTGAAACTCGCAGTGAAAAGGAAATGGCACTCTACCCTCAAATATGCCGTATCGCTCACGAGATTATCAAAGAAGGGTTTTCGGAAAAAGTTATTCAGCCAGGTGTAACGACAACCGACGATGTTACATGGTGGTATCGTGAAAAGATAAAAGAATTGAAGCTGGATACGTGGTTTCATACGTCCGTCTCTATTCAACGAAATGAATCAGACGTCATCTTCACAAAGCGCCCGCAGCCTGTCGTCATCATGCCGGGAGATCTTCTTCACGTAGATTTCGGCATTACCTATCTTCGCTTGAATACAGACACCCAACAACATGCTTACGTGTTGAGGTCGGGTGAAACTGATGCGCCCGAATATTTAAAGACGGCATTGCAAGCTGGAAACAAGTTGCAGGATATTGTTACCGACAATTTTCAGATGGGAAAGACGGGGAATCAAATACTGGCCGATTCCCGGAAGCTTGCGATTGAAAAAGGATTGACTCCTTCAATTTATACTCACCCGATCGGTTATCACGGTCACGCTGCAGGAACTACGATAGGACAATGGGATATGCAAAACGGAGTACCGGATACAGGTGATTATCCGCTTCATAAGAATACTGCGTACTCTATTGAATTGAACGTGACGACTCAAATTCCGGAGTGGAAAAAAGAAATACAAATTAAGCTGGAAGAGGATGGATTCTTTGACGATGCGGGTAAGTTCCGTTATATCGATGGCCGTCAAACACAACTGATCTTGATACCGAAGATGTAAAATGAGATAATCCTCCTGACCAAATATTCTGGAAGACTGAAAACAAGGACTTTAGACTGGCCTCCAAGCATTCTGGTGTATACACTTTGTAATACGTTTGTTTTCTACCGAAGTCACCAAATCCCTAAATCACTAGGTAAACATTGTTACCTTTGAGCGATGAAAATTCTAAAAGCATTACACACCGGCTATGGAGTTGTTGTCTTTGCAGTTATTTTCCTTGTTTTATTTCCATTCTTCCTGATCCCAATGTTTTTTCCCGGGCAGTTTTGGTTGACGGGTGTACTTAATAGGTTGTGGGCGAGACTGCTTTTTATTTTTATTGGTATGCCATTTAAGGTGGAAATCCGTGGCAAACTTGATCGGCGAAAGCAATACATATTTTCCTCCAACCATTTTTCTTACCTCGATATCCCAACGCTTGGACTCGTACCTCACAACACAATTTTTGTAGGCAAGACCGGAATAGAAAACATTCCACTATTCGGATATATGTACGGCAAGCTTCACATTACGGTCGACAGGTCAAAGCTAAAAAGCCGTTATACGTCCCTTAAAAGATCGCTTGGAGCTATTGATGAAGGAAAGAGTCTCGTCATTTTTCCAGAAGGTGGTATTATCACCCTAAAGGAGCCCATAATGGGCCGATTCAAGGATGGCGCATTCCGAATTGCGATAGAAAAACAAATCGCCATCGTGCCTGTTACCATTCCGTATAATTGGATAATTTTGCCCGACAAAAAGTACATCATGCTCAATTGGAAACCGTTGAAGCTCATCTTTCACGAACCGGTTGACCCTAAAGCCTATACATTAAAAGAGGTTGATGCACTCAGAGAAAAAGTTTACTCAACGATTGAAGCAGAACTGAAGAAACACTTTCCATGAAGA
>Ga0075428_100010946_pt1 | contig 10086 bp, 6 predicted proteins | sample RhiMetdeltSRZDD2_FD_75291 | JGI IMG/M metagenome (GOLD analysis project Ga0075428, IMG submission 75291) | Populus rhizosphere microbial communities from Tennessee, USA - Rhizosphere MetaG P. deltoides SRZDD2 | ecosystem: Host-associated > Plants > Roots > Rhizosphere > Soil | place: USA...
CGCACACAAGCCGCTGCAGAGAATCGGATTGTCGGCGACGCAGCGCCCACTCGATGAAGTCGCCCGGTATCTCGGTGGCGCCCATTCGACTCGCGCCTCGACTTCTTCGAAGTCGAAGCGCTCGCTCAGGGCAAGCGGCGCAAAGATCGATGTTGAAGAATCGGTCCATGATCAGTTCGAGGACGATCGCGTCGTCAAATACCGGGACGTCACGATCGTCGACGCCAGCGCGCCGAAGCGGTTGCAGATCAGCGTGCAGACGCCGGTTGAGAACATGGCGCAGATGGGCAAGCCGGTTGAGCAACCGAGCGGGCCCGCGTCTCAGGGGCCCGTCGCGCAATCCATCTGGAGCTCGATTCATCCGCGACTCGTGGAGTTGATCCGCGCGCATCGATCGACATTGCTGTTCGTCAACAGTCGTCGACTGGCGGAGCGGCTCGCCGGCGCATTGAATGAGATCGCCGGCGAACAGCTCGTGCGCGCGCATCATGGATCGCTCGCGCGCGCGCAGCGCACCGAGATCGAAGATCTCTTGAAGGGCGGCCACCTGCGCGCGCTGGTGGCGACCTCATCGCTCGAACTTGGCATCGACATGGGCGCGATCGACCTGGTGATCCAGATCGAAGCGCCGCCGTCGGTCGCCAGCGGCCTGCAGCGCATTGGCCGCTCCGGTCACAGCATCGGCCAGGTCAGCGAAGGCATCATCTTCCCGAAATTCCGCGGCGACCTGGTCGCCTGCGCGGCGGTCACCGCGGCGATGCGGCACGGCAAGGTCGAATCGTCGCGCTACCCGAGAAATCCCCTTGATGTGCTCGCACAGCAACTCGTCGCCATGGCGTCGATGGAACGCTGGTCCGTTGACGATCTCTACAACACCGTGCGGTCCGCGGCGCCGTTCGCCGAATTGTCGCGGCCGATCTTCGACGGCGTCCTCGACATGTTGTCGGGCCGCTACCCGTCCGACGAATTCGCGGAGCTGCGGCCGCGCGTCACGTGGGATCGCGTCAACGGCATGGTGCTGGCGCGGCAGGGCGCCAAGCGCGTCGCGATCGCCAATGCCGGCACGATTCCGGATCGCGGTCTCTATGGCGTCTTTCTCAGCGGCGCCGAGAAAGACAAGGCGCGCGTGGGTGAGCTCGATGAAGAAATGGTCTTCGAGGCCCGCGCCGGTGAGACGTTCCTGCTCGGCGCATCGACGTGGCGCATCGATCAGATCACGCACGATCGCGTGCTCGTCACGCCCGCTCCGGGTGAGCCGGGCAAGATGCCGTTCTGGAAGGGCGAAGGACCGGGCCGGCCCGTCGAGCTCGGCATGGCGATCGGCAAACTGGTCCGCGAGCTGCGCAAGGAGCCGCCCGCCGAGGCGATCAAGACACTCGAAAAGGATCACGGCCTCGACTCGATGGCCGCGGCGAACCTGCTCAACTATCTCGAAGAGCAGCACGCGGCAGCGGGCGCCATTCCCGACGATCGCACGATCCTGATCGAGCGCTCGCGTGACGATCTTGGCGACTGGCGCGTCGCTGTACTGACGCCGCTCGGCAGTCGCATTCACGCACCGTGGGCGATGGCGGCAACCGCGCGCATCCGCGACGAGGCCGGCATCGACGTCGAGGTGATGTGGTCCGACGATGGGTTTGTGATCAGGTATCCGGATGGCGAACGAATACCGGATACATCGCTGCTGCTTCCTGATCCGGACGAAGTCGAGCGCCTCGTCGTTCGTCAGCTCGGATCGACGGCGATGTTCTCCGCGCGCTTCCGTGAAGCCGCGGGCCGTGCGTTGTTGCTGCCCCGCCGCCGCCCAGGCGCGCGTGCGCCGCTGTGGCAGCTGAGAAAGCGCGCGTCGGATCTGCTCGCGGTCGCGGCGAGATTTGGCTCGTTCCCGATCATTCTCGAAACCTATCGCGAATGCCTGCGCGACATTTTTGATTTGCCGGCACTCACCGACATCATGCGACGCGTCCGCAGCCGCTCGATCCGCGTCGTCAATGTCGAATCACAGAAGCCGTCGCCGTTTTCATCGTCGCTGCTGTTCGGCTACGTCGCCAATTACATCTACGACGGTGATGCGCCGCTCGCCGAGCGGCGCGCGCAGGCGCTGTCGGTCGATCAGTCGCAGCTGCGCGATTTGATCGGCGATACCGAGCTGCGCGACCTGCTCGATGAGGCCGTCCTCGACGCGCTCGAGCAGGAACTGCAGCATCTGCCGGTGCGTCTGCATGCGCGCAATACGGATGCGGTCCACGATCTGCTGCTCCGGCTCGGTGATCTATCACGAGCCGAAATCGAGGCACGGAGCGTGAACGGAGTCACGGAGGCGGCGATCGACGAGCTGGTGCGCGCTCGACGCATCTTTGCCGTTCGCATTGCGGGCGAGCAGCGGTTCATTGCGGTTGAAGATGCGGCGAGATACCGCGACGCGATCGGCGTGCCGCTGCCGCCGGGATTGCCGGCGACGCTGCTCGAGCCGGTTGCGGATCCGATCGTTGACCTGGTTCGTCGCTTCGGCCGCACGCATGGTCCATTCACGAGCAAGGATGCCGGTGCCCGGCTGGGTCTCGGTGTCGCAGTCGTCGATGCCGCCCTCGCGCGATTGCTGGCCATCGGCCGCGTCGTCGACGGCGAATTCCGCCCGGGCGGGCGCGGCCGTGAATGGTGCGATGCGGAAGTGCTGCGCACGGTGCGGCAGCGATCGCTGGCGCGGCTGCGGCAGGATGTCGAGCCCGTCGAATCGATCGCGCTTGGCCGTTTTCTCGTCGGCTGGCACTCGCTGGCGCGCCCGAAGTATGGCCTTGATGGATTGCTCGACGTGATCGAGCAGCTGCAGGGCGTGCCGATCGCGGCATCGGTGCTCGATAGCGAGATCCTCGCATCACGTATTCGCGATTACTCGCCGGCAATGCTCGATACGCTGCTGGGCGCCGGCGAGGTGACGTGGATTGGCGTTGAGCCGCTGGGTGAGCGTGACGGCCGCATTGCGCTGTATCTCACCGATCACGTGTCGAAGCTGTTACCGCCCGCGGAACTTGGACGTCCGGTTCCCGGTTCCCGGATCCCGGATCCCGGATTAGTCGGTCGCGAGGCGCACATCGTCGCGTATCTGCATCGCCACGGCGCGTCGTTCTTCGGACCGATTCACGAAGCGGCCGGTGGCGGCTTTCCGCAAGAGACCGTCGATACGATCTGGGATCTCGTGTGGAAAGGCTTGTTGACGAATGACACGCTGCATGCCTTGCGCGCGTATGCGTCGCCGCCGGAACGGGCGCGGCGCCAGGCGAAGGGCATCGCGTTTCGATCGCGGCGCCTGGTTCCGCCGTCCGCGGAAGGTCGGTGGACCGTCGTGCCGTCGCCGACGTCATCGACGACTGCATGGGCAACCGCGTTCGCGCATCAACTGCTCTCGCGTCATGGCATCGTCACGCGCGATGTCACGGCGATCGAGCAGCTGCCGGGTGGATTCTCGGCTCTCTACCCTGTGCTTCGGCGGCTCGAAGAAACCGGTCGCATTCGCCGTGGCTATTTCGTCGCGGGTCTCGGCGCCGCGCAGTTTGCGCAGCCGGGCGCGGTGGACCTGCTTCGCGATGCTCGCGATGAGCGCGATGACGTCGTCGCGGTCACCATCTCCGCAACGGATCCCGCGAATCCCTATGGCGTCTTGATTCCATGGCCCCTTCGACTCGGCGAGGACGGCAGCGAGCCATCCTCGCCTCGCTCAGGGCAAGCCAGGCGCGCTGCGGGAGCACGCGTTGTCATCGTGAACGGCCGGGCGGCGGCGTGGATCGGCCGGGGCGATCGTCAGCTGATCGTGTCGCTGCCGGATGATGAGCCGGAGCGATCGCGCGTTGGCCGCGCGATGGCGCGTGAGTTGAAGGAGATCGCGCATCGCGCGCCCGACGGGCGGCGCGGCTGGTTGATCGAGGAGATCAACGGCAAGCCGGCGATTGGAGATCCCGCCAGTCAGTACCTGATCGAGGCCGGGTTCCTCCCCTCCGCAATGGGTCTGCAACTGCGGGTGCCGCGGCGATCCGCGTTGGCCGCCGACGCCGACGACGATGTTGAATAGGGGCCAGGCCCCGCATTCAACATGACTGCGACATCCGAGAATGTTGAATGCGGGGCCTGGCCCCGGTTCAACGTCGGGTCGCAGAAATGGCCTACATTGGACAAGAAGTGCAATGCCTGAAGGCGATTCAATATTCAGGGCCGCGCGCTCGTTGCATCGCGTCCTCGCCGGCCACGCGGTCACGCGATTCGAGACCGCCTACGCGCATCTCGATCGCGTCAACGTCGACACGCCGGTTGTTGGACGGACGGTTGAGAAGGTCGAATCGGCGGGCAAGCACATCCTGATGTATTTCAGCGGCGACCTGATCCTGCGCACGCATATGCGCATGAACGGATCGTGGCACTTGTATCGTCACGGCGAGCGCTGGTGGCGCGGCCAGCACATGATGCGCATTCGCATCGACACCGCCGACTGGGTCGCGGTGGCCTTCAACGTGCCGGTTGCGGAGTTCGTCACGCCGCGCCAGCTCGAGACGCGCGATCCGGTCGCCGAGCTCGGTCCGGATTTGCTCGGGGCGGCGTTCGATCGCGATGACGCCATCCGCCGCATCATCGTCAGCGGCCATCGCGCGATCGCGGCGACGCTGCTCGATCAGCGGATCGTCGCCGGCATTGGCAACATCTACAAATCGGAAGTGTTGTTCCTTGCGGGCGTGCATCCCGAGATCCCGTCGAGCGCAGTGCCGCAACCCACGCTCGAACGCATGATGGACATCGCCCGTGGCCTGCTCAGAGACAACGTCGTCGAAGGGTCGTCACCGCGCATCCAGACGTATCGCAATCTGCGGCAGCTGAATCCAGCGAGCGATCACGACGAAAGCCTCTGGGTCTACGGCCGCCGCGGCAAGCCCTGCCGAAAGTGCGGGACACCGATCGAGATGAAGAAGATGGGCCTCGAAGCCCGCTCCACCTACTGGTGCCCGAAATGCCAGCAATTGAAGTCTCCGCCTGACGCCGTATTCAACGCAGCCAACGAAAACGACGGTTGAATTCGCCGCCCGACGAAGCATTCAACAGTTGACACCCGCAAGAAGTCGCATTTGTACGCGAATCTTGCAACGTTAACGTTGAAAGCGCCGTCAGGCGACGATTTCAACATCTCGGTTGAAAGCGCCGTCAAGCGGCGATTTCAACGACGATCGAGGATCAGCGAGGCGAGGATTGACCCACCGACGAGCGCCCCGATGATGCCGAGCGACCAGGCGATCGGGAAGGCGCCCTCGAAGGCCTGGTTCAGCCAGACCATCTTGAGGCCGATGAAAATCAGGACGCCGGCGAGGCCGAAGCGCAGCATCGAGAACTGCGCGACGGCGGCAGCGAGGACGAAATACAGCGAGCGCAAGCCGAGGATCGCGAACACGTTCGAGGTGAACACGATCAACGGCTCCCGCGTCAGCGCGAAGATCGCCGGCACCGAATCGATCGCAAACACGATGTCGCTCATCTCGATCGCCATCAAGGCCAGGAACAACGGCGTCGCCGCGCGGCGGCCGGCGAGCGTGACAAAAAACCGCTTGCCGTGAAAGTCGGTCGTGACCGGCACCAGCCGGCGCGTCAACCGGACCAGCAGGTTCTTGTCGGGCGACGCCTGCGCAGAGTCGTGCCAGAGCATCCGCACACCGGTCAGCATCAGGACGGCGCCAAACAGGATCACGACCGCGTGATACGACAGCAGCACCGAGCCCAGCGCAATGAAGATGCCCCGGAAGATCAGCGCGCCGAGGATGCCGTAGAACAGAACCTGATGCTGCAGCGTCGCCGGCACCGCAAAGAACGAAAAAATCACGACGAAGACGAACATGTTGTCGACCGACAGCGTGTATTCGACGATGTAGCCGGCGAAGAATTCGAGGGCCAGCCGCCGGCCCGCCTCGTCGCCGAACATCGACGCGGCATAGCGATAGAACAACACGTTGAACACCAGCGCCAGCGCGATCCACATCGCGCTCCAGCGCGCCGCTTCGCGAACGCTGACGGTGTGCGCGCGGCGATGAAAGACGCCGAGGTCGAGCGCCAGCATCGCGAGTACAAATAGCGTGAAGCCGAAATAGAACCACCAGTAGCCGGCAAACGGAAACAGGGTCACACTGGCAGGTTACGTAACGCGCCGCTGCGGCCATCCATAGATATTTCCGCGACGACCATTCGATTCGCCCGAGGGTCAGCTACTATGAGGCGATGGCGCAGACGTTCTCATTCGACGTGACCTCGAACATCGACATGCCCGAGGTCGACAACGCGGTCAACCAGGCGCGCAAGGAAATCGGACAGCGCTTCGACTTCAAAGGCTCGATCGCCCAGATCGATCTCGATCTGAAAGCCAGCACGCTGACGTTGACCGCCGAAGACCATTTCAAGCTGGAATCCGTCTGGGACGTGTTGCAGACGCGACTGATCAAACGCAATGTGCCGGTGAAGAACATGAAGCGCGGCGACATCCTTCCCGCCGCGGGCAGCACCGTCAAACAGGTGATCACGCTGCAGCAAGGCCTCCCGATCGAAGCCGCCAAGGACATCGTCAAGCACCTGAAAGACCTGAAGAAGAAAGTGCAGGCGTCGATCCAGGCCGACCAGGTGCGCGTCAGCTCGGCATCGAAAGACGAACTGCAGACCGCGATGCAGGCCTTGCGCGCGAAAGACTTCGGAGTCGCGCTCCAGTTTGGCAACTACCGCTAAACCGTCGCCGCGAAAACGCACCGGCGGCCAGGCCGGTGTGTCGCTCGAGCGCGCGCTGTCGAAGCTCGGATTGGCCAGCCGCAAAGCCGCCCGCGCGCTGATCCTCGACGGCCGCGTCAGCGTCGACGATCGCACCGTCACCAGCCCGACGCTGCGCATCATTCCCGAGCGCGTCCGCATCAGCATCGACGGCACCGCCCGCACGCGATCTCGAGCGCTGACCATCGTCCTTCACAAGCCGCGCGGCTACGTGACGACCCGATCGGATCCCGAAGGCCGCAAGACGATCTACGATCTGCTCTCGAACGTGCCTCAGCGCGTCGTTCCAGTCGGGCGACTCGATCTCGCCACCAGCGGCCTGCTGATCCTCACCACCGACACGCAATTCGCCAACTGGCTCACCGATCCGGAATCCGGCGTGCCGCGCGTCTACCTGGTCACCGTCAAAGGGCGCGTCAGCGACGACACCGCCGCCACACTCATCAGCGGCCTCGTGATTGATGGCGAGCGGATGGCGGCAGACGAGGTGACGATCCGCAAGGCGTCAGGCCGCGAAAGTCACCTGGTCATCACGCTGCATGAAGGCAAGAACCGCGAAGTGCGCCGGCTGCTGGACGCGGCCGGTCATCCGGTCACGCGCTTGCGGCGTGTAGAGTTCGGCGGACTTGATCTCGGAACGCTCGCGCCCGGAGACTGGCGCGAAGTCTCCGCCGCGGAATTGCGCGTGGCGTTTCCGACCTATCCCAAGAGGCGCGCGCCGAGCCCGAAATAGAACAGCAGCGTCACGACGTCGGCGGCGGCCAGCACGACCGGGCCGGCCGCGATGCGTGGATCGGCCTTCGCCGTTCGCAGCACCGCCGGCACAATCACGCCGAGCAGGCACGCGATGATCATCGACAGCATGATCGCGAGCAGGATCGACGCCGCGACCACCAGCTCCCCTCGCCACACCACGACCACGCTTCCCACGACCGCGGCGCACGCGGATCCGAGGAAGATCGCGGTCTTGAATTCCTTCCACAGCGACGAGAACAGGCGCTTCCACATGATCGGACCGTCGGGAAGACCCTGCAGCGTCAACGTCAACGCCTGCATGCTCACGCTCTCGCCGAGCGCGAGCACGATCGGAATGAACAGCGACAACACGACGACTTCCTGCAGCAGGTGCTCGAAGCGGCTGGCGATGAACGCGGCCAGCAATCCGCCGAAGATGTTGCAGAGCAACCACGGGAAACGATCGCGGAACGCCGCCCACGTGGAGCTTTGCTGCGTGGTGTGGATGCCAATCAGCTGGAAGATGTCGTCGTAGGTGCGCTTGGCAAGATCGATCACTTCCTCGGTGAACAGGCTGACGTCGACGATGCCGAGCAGATGGTGTCGATCGTCGACGACGGGAAACGCCAGCAGCCGCTGCGTCGCGAAGTATTCGCTGGCGACGAGCACCGTCGCCCAATCCGGAATGGCGACGACGTCGTGCTCCATGATGTCGTTGACGGTCGATTCCGGCGCCGCCACCACCAGCCGCCGCGCCGGGACGACGCCAACGAGCTTGCCGGCGCCATCGACCGCATAGAAATAATGAATCGTCGACACATCCGCGTTGCCGCGAATGAATTCGAGCGCTTGCGCGATGGTCTGTTCCGGCTTCAAGAGCACGACCGGCGGCCGCGCCAGCGGCAGGATCGGATCGTGCAGCTGGTGGGAGGAAATGGGGGCAACTGACATGCTTAACGATAGTGCGAACGGCGATCAGGTTTAAAGGAAGAAGTCTCCCATCAGATCGCGTTCGCTGACACCCTCGTGCAGGTAGCGCGAAAAGTCGGTGATGCCCGCGCTTCGCAACACTTCGTCATCGAGAAAGAAGCGGCCGGTGACCTTGCGGCTTGGCTGCGTGACGATCCAGTGCGCGGCGTCGGCCACAATTTCGGGACGCCTCGTCTTCTTGCGCGCGTCCTGCCCCGCGATCAGGCGGATGGCCTCGGTATCGATCGCCGTGCGCGGCCACAACGCGTTGACGGCGACGCCGCGCGAGCGAAACTCCGCGGCCATGCCGAGCACGCAGAGCGACATGCCGAGCTTCGCCATCGTGTAGCCGACGTGTGGAGCGAACCATTTCGGACTCAGCGTCGAATGAATCGGCGGCGAGATGTTGAGGACATGCGGGTTGGATGATTTGAGCAGATGCGGAATTGCCTTCTGCGTGCAGAGATATGTTCCACGGGTGTTGATCTGATGCATCAGGTCGAAACGTTTCATCGGCGTCTCGAGCGTGCCGGTGAGGCTGATCGCCGAGGCGTTGTTGATCAGGATGTCGATGCCGCCAAAGCGGTCGACGGCAGCGGCGATCGCGGCATCGACCTGCGCCTCTTCCCGAATATCCGTGGCGACAGCGAGCGCCTTGCCGCCGGCGCGTTCCACGTCAGCGGCGGCGGTGAAGATCGTGCCGGGAAGTTTCGGATGCGGCTCGGTCGTTTTCGCGACGATGACGATGTTCGCGCCATCGGCCGCGGCGCGCAGCGCGATCGCGTGACCGATGCCGCGTGACGCGCCGGTGATGAAGAGCGTTTTGTCCGTCAACATTTGCTGGCCCACAGATTAACGCCGCAGAGGCGCAGAGACGCAGAGAAATACACGCGCGCAGAATGCAAATCGACCCGGCCCGCCGGGCTTCGCCCGGCTGGTGTCGAGGTCATGAAGGCGAAATCGAAAAACGCTCAAACGGCAAAGGCTGTCTTTCGATTTCGCCTTCATGGCCTCGACATCCGGCCGAAGGCCGGACCGGGTCGATTTCGGTCTCTGCGCCTCTGCGCCTCAGCGGCAATTCGCAATCCGTGTCATCCGCGTAATCCGCGGGCGAAATATACTGACCGTCTGATGAGCGCAGCAAACGTCGTCGCCAATCTGAAGGAACTCGCGAAGCTGACATCGACCGCCGAAGGCGCGCAACGGCTCGCCTGGGGTCCCGTGTGGCGCGACGCGCGCAAGTGGTTCAACGGCAAGCTCTCTGAAATCGGCATCGCACCCGAGATCGACGCAGCCGGCAACAGCTGGGCGACGCTCAAGGGCGAATCCGATCGCACCGTGATCATCGGCAGCCATCTCGACTCGGTTCCGAATGGCGGATGGCTCGACGGCTGTCTCGGAGTGATGGTGGGCCTCGAGGCGCTTCGCTTGTATAAGGATCAGCGTCCGCCGGTCACACTGAAGGTCGTCGACTGGGCCGACGAAGAAGGCGCGCGATTCGGACGCAGCCTGCTCGGCTCCTCCGCCGCCGCGGGCAGCCTGCAAGTCTCCGAAGTCGAGCACCTCGTCGACAAGACCGGCGTGAAGCTCGTTGATGCG
>Ga0075428_100010947_pt1 | contig 10086 bp, 5 predicted proteins | sample RhiMetdeltSRZDD2_FD_75291 | JGI IMG/M metagenome (GOLD analysis project Ga0075428, IMG submission 75291) | Populus rhizosphere microbial communities from Tennessee, USA - Rhizosphere MetaG P. deltoides SRZDD2 | ecosystem: Host-associated > Plants > Roots > Rhizosphere > Soil | place: USA...
GGTCGTGGAGCCCGTCGAAAGCCCACCCTGCACGAATCCACCGTCGCCGAACCGCATCGAGAGCGTCGCATCGATGCCGTTGTACACCTCTGACTGGCTTCCGTAGTGCTTTGCCAGCGCAATCAGGTTGTCCGTCAAGCCGAACTTCGCGGGCACGACGTCGTACAAGCCGCAGATCTGCTGCCCGCCGCCGCCGGGCAGTGCGGCATTGGTCGGCGCCGCGATGCAGTAAGGCGTGAAGTCCTGCGCCGTGACCGCGCGGTTGTCCGTCACGCGGAAATTGCCGTACCACGTCCGGAAGTAGCCGATATTGGCGGCGACACCCGGCCACAGCTGCTGCTGCAGCTGCATCGAGGCCTGCCAGGTGTACGGTCGATTTCCGGTCAGCACATCGTCGGCAAACGTCGTGCGGCGCACGACCTGTCCGAACGCGGTGTTGGATAGCGGACCGAGCTCGCTCTCCTGCGGAATGTAGTCGCCGTTATCGGTCCACGCCCGCGACGCGGTCGTCACCATCTGGTTGACGGGACTGTTCTGCAGAATGATTCCCTGCATCGGCTCGAAGATCACGTAGCGGCCGACGAACCCCTTCACCGCCGTGCGTCCTTTTCCGAACAGGTCGTACGCCGCGCCAATCCGCGGCGACCAGTCCTTCCAGTTGGGGACGTTCTTGACTTCCGCGAAGCTGCGCGCAGGTACCCACTTGCCTGCGGGGAGCTGCACCGGCGGAACGCGGCCGTTCAGGTAGTCGAACCGCAAGCCGAGATTCAGCGTCAGGCGATTGACCGTCCACTGATCCTGACCGTAGACGCCGATGCTCAACTGGCGTCCCTTGTCGCCAAGCGGCGATGCGAAGTAGTTCACCGTCGTGGGCACCGTGCCGTTGAAGACGTAGCTCGTTTCGTTCGTCCCCGGCTCCATCACGAAGTTGGTATCCCGCCATCCATACAGCGTTTGAACGCCGCTCTTGAACGCGTGCGATCCGGTGACATACGAGACGGCGAACTTCTGATTCGTCTGGCCGAAATGCTGGTAACCGACCCCCGCCATGCCGGCGAGCGTCGTCGATGCGTTGCCGTACCCGAAGTTGCGCGAGGAATCGAGGATGAACTGCTTGTCGTTTGGAGTTGCCCCGAAGCGCTTCAAATTGAGCTGGCCGTTGACGACGACGGAGCCAGCCTCGAACAACAACTTGTTGGTTTGCGGCCGGTTCCACGTCAGTTGCCACTGGTAGTTCGGACGGTAGTCCTGGCCGACGAACGTTTCAGGCGAGCGCAGAAAACCGCCAGTGGGGAAGCCAGGGCAGTTGCAGATGTGCTCATAACCGAACATGCCGACGATTTTGTCTTTTGTCGTCGCCTGCCACGTGGAGCGTAGACGCGCTTCCTGATACAGGTTGTCCTCGTAGGCCAAGTTATTCGTGTCGGCCTCGTAGAACATCGTCGCTGGCGTGCGGTTGAAGTAGAGGCCCGGATAGTAGTCGCTCGTTTTCCACTGCCGCAGACTGAGGAAGAACCACACCTTGTCCTGCTGAATCGGCCCGCCGAAGCCGCCCCCCGTGTCGTATCGTTTCCGGATGAATGGCGCCGACACCACGCCGCGCGCGCGCAGGTTGTCGTCGAGGTTGTCCGACTGCAGGCCTTTGCCAGTCACCGACGCGTTGACAGTGGCCCGGTAACTGTTGCCGCCGTCGCGCGGGATCACGTTGAGCAGGACGCCACCGCTGGCGAGCTCCGCCGTCGCGCTCGACGTCGTCACCGTCACCTCGTCGACGGTTGCCGGATTGAGGCTGGTCATCACGTTGCCGGCGGCGACGAGCGTGCCGAAGAACATCCCCTCTCGCAGCTGCTGGAAGTCGCTGGCGCGGCCGCCGTGGATGAGAAACGCCTGCGAGAACTCGCTCTTGCCTCCGCCGACGTCCTGTGTCACGCCACCGGTTAGCACAGCGCCTGGAAGAAGCGCCGCGTAATTTCTGATGTTCGATCCCAAGGGAATCTGGTCGGTCACCTCGCGCGTGTAGACCTGCTGCTGCGCGACGTTCTGCGTGTCGACCAGCGGCGCTTCACCGGAAACGGTGATCGTCTCCTGGACATCGCCCACGGCAAGGTCGACGTTCACGGTCGCGGTGAACCCCGAGCTCAGCTCGACGCCTTCGCGACGTACGGCGCTGAAGCCGGTGAGCGTGAACGTGACGCTGTAGGTACCGGGCCGCAGGTCGACGATACGGTAGACACCCTGGGCATCGGTGACCGCTGTTCGAACTTTTTCAATCAGCGCAGGACTCGCGGCTTCGACCGTCACGCCGGGGAGTACGCCGCCCGACGCATCGCGCACGACGCCGCTGATTGTCCCGGTGGAGACCGCCTGCGCCATAGCCGCGCTCGGTCTCGAGACCGGAAGTGACAGTACCAACGCACACAGCACGAGCCGTAGGAACCTTTTCACCATCCCTGTCCCCTCCCGGTGGGATCCGCCCGAAGACGGACCCGATGGGATCCGCCGAAGACGAACCCGGTGGGGTCCGCCTTCAGGCGGACAATTTCAAAGCGTGTTGTAGACGATCGAGACGAAGGCGTCCGGCTGAATGAGTCCCTGACCCCAGGCCGCGTCGAATTCCGCCGTCGGCTTGGCCGCGACCGCTTCCTTTTCGGTGCGCCCTTCCATCTTCAGCTTCTGCACGCGATCGCGGACGGCGACGAGCATGTCTCGATAGCGCGTCAGCGCGGCACGATCCGCGAGCGGTCCGTGTCCCGGCACGATGCGCGTTGTCGCGTTGCTCATCTTGAGCCCCTTCTCCGCGGCCGCAATCATGCCGTTGATCTTTCCGCCGGTACTCGCGTCGATGAAGGGATACGACCCGTTGAAGAACGTGTCGCCCAGGTGCAGCACGTCGCCGATCGCGAAGTACACGTAGATGTCGGTGTCCGTGTGAGCCGGCTGGATGTAACCGAGATCGACGTACTCCTCGGTGCCCGTCAGCTCGAAGGTCAGATGTTCGCTCTGGGTGAAAGTCTGCGTTGGCATCGCCGCAGCCGGTGCAGGGGCGAAATGCATCCCGAGCAGATCGTGCGATTGCGCGAGGCGGCGTCTGGTGTTCTCGTGCGCGATGATCTTCGATCCGGTCTTCCGAAAGCTCTCGTTGTTGTCCGCGTGATCGAAATGCCAGTGAGTGTTGATCGTCGCGACAATCGGTGCGCCTCCAGGCATCGCATCGAGCCGCTGTTTCAGCCCGGCGAACGCGCCCTGCACGAAGGTGTCGACGACGACCTTGCCCTCTTCGCCGTTGCGGACGACGACGTTGCCGCCGGGACCCGAGAACATGACGATCATGTTCGCCAGCGGCGTTTGCTGGATTGGCGTTGCGGCCATTTGTGCGCGCGTCGCGGCCAATGGATCGGCGGCGGCCGGGCCCTGCTGTGCGAGCGCGAATGCCCGTGCGAGCGCCGGTGGAAACGCAGTTGCGGCTACGGCGGCGCCGCCGAGAAGTCCTGTGCGCTTCAGCAGCTCACGTCGTGTCATGTCAGGCAGTCTGTGGTTTCTGTGCGCCACGCAGCGCGGCGAGTACGCGAGCGGGTGTCAGCGGGTACGTATGCATCCGCACGCCGGTGGCGTCGAAAAACGCGTTCGCAATCGCGGCGGCGCCCGCCGCCAGCGCTTCCTCACCCGCACCGCTCGACGGAATGTTCGGCCGGTTGATGACGACCCCGGTGGCCTCTGGCGCCTCGCCGAACCGCAGCGGCTGGTACGTCGCCCAGTCAAGGCTCGTCACGTTCGTCTTCGAGAAGGTGACCTCTTCCTTCAGCATGCGGCTCGCGGCGACGCACATCTGACCTTCGATCTGACGCTCGACGATGCCCGGGTTGATCACCTGGCCGGGATCGATGGAACCGAACATCCGTTTGGCGACCACCGCCCCGGTTTCGGTATCGACCTCGATTTCCGCGACCGCCGCGCCGTAGGACGACAGATGGGTCCCGAGCGCGATGCCTCGACCCGTACGAATGCGGCCCGTTTGACGCACCGACGCCGCACGTCTCGGCTTCCAGTTCGATGCTTTGGCCACCGCCTCGAGCACGCCGAGCCACCGCTCACCGTTGATGTTCTGTTTGCGGAACTGATACGGATCGATGTTCGCAATGCAGGCGACTTCGTCAATCGTCTGCTCGCCGGCAAACGACAGCGCGATGTCCATCGGCGACCGGAGCGGCGCGGCCTTGAAATAGCCGTCCATCCCGGGAACGCGATGATTGACGATGCGCCAGTTCGGAATCGTGTATTGGTCGCCTGTGTTGAAGAGTGTCGGCCCCTGGGCTCTGATGCCGTCACCTTCACCAGGTTTCTTGGCGCCGATGAGTATTTCGGTGGTGTCACCCGCCGTGAAGTTGTGCTGCCAGCCGTGATACTCGTAGGCGACCATCTTTCCCTTGTCGTCGCACGCGATCTTCACGTCGGCGGTATGCGCCTGCTGATAGTGATCCCACCCGTGCTCGTCCCACCGCATCAACTGGAGGCGAACCGGCGCGCCAGCCTCCTGCGACATGACGGCGGCCGCCATCGCGCAGTCTTCCTGCATGCCGCGTCCGTACGACGGCGACGTTTCGTAGAAGCGGACGACGATTTTGTCCACAGGCAGTCTCGTGACACCGGAGACGACCTGGCGTGTGCCATATATCGTCTGTCGCGACGAGTAGATCAGAGCGGAATCGCGCTTGACGTCGGCAATCGCGCAGTTCGGCGCGAAGGGGCCGTGCAGCTGATACGGCGCGTCGTACCGGCCTGACGCCACGTGAGCGGCACGCGCGAATGCGGCCGTGCAATCGCCGCGATCGAGGACAAAGCGATCCACCGTCTTCGCTGCCCGCATCCGGTCGTGCAGCGCCTCCTGCGACTCCGGCAGGATCGCCGGCATGTCCCAGGTGACCTTCAACTGCTGCGCGGCTTTGATCGCGTCCCATTCCTTCGGTGCGACGACGCCGAGGAAATCACCGCGGCGTACCACACGAGCACCGGGGATGTTCGCGATCGAGCTGGCGTCGACGCTCACCACCTTGGCGCCGTGCAGGAACGATCCCTGGCCGCGCGGCCGGACGACGCGTCCGTGCAACATGCCCTCGACACGGAGGTGCTGCAGGTACACGTATTTGCCCGCCGCCTTGGCAGGAACGTCGCGGCGCGGCACGGCGGTACCGACGATGGTGTGCTTGCGGTAATCCTTGATCGGCGACCGGCCGGTGAACGGGACGTTGAACTTCTTGTCGCCGAGCAGCTCGCCGTAGGTGACGGATTTCGATGGAGTGCCAACAACCGAGACGACGCCGCGGTTGACGGTGAGCTGTTCGATCGGGGCGCCCAACCGCGTTGATGCGAGACCGAGCAGCGCGTGACGCGCATCCGCCGCCGCAAGACGTACGCGCACACCGCCACGTGCAATGCCGGCGCTGGCCGCCGTCAGTCCCTGGTTCGGCGACTTGCCCGTCTCGAGCGGCATGCCGGACACCTGCGACATGTCGAGGTCCAGTTCATCTGCCGCGATTTGCAACAGTGTGGTCGAGATTCCCTGTCCGAGCTCGTGGTGTCCGTGAATGATCGTTGCGGTGTTGTCCGAGTGAATCGCGATCCAGCTGTCCAGGGCGCCGGGATTCGGCTGCGCCATCCCCTCACTGGCGCCGGTGAGCTGACCAGGGTTCTGCGCGAAAGCCGAGGGGGCCATGGCGAAACCAACGACCAGCGCGCCGCCTGCCTTGAGAAACTGACGCCTGGGAAGTTCCGGGAAGAAGTTGTCGCTCATCGCGTACCTCCCGTCATCGCAAGTCCGGCGCGTTTGATGGCCTTCATCAGGCGCGGATAGGTGCCACAGCGGCAGATGTGACCGTTCATGGCGGTGCGAATCTCGGCGTCGGTCGGCTTCGGGTTCTTCGACAGCAGTTCCGCGGCCTTGATCATCTGCCCGTTGTAGCAGTAGCCGCACTGCAGCGCCTGTTCGTCGATCACGGCCTGCTGGATCGGGTGGAGCTCGGGAACAACGGCGAGCTTCTGCTGCTGCGCATGCCAGGCCGGCAGGCCCTCGAGCGTCGTAATCGACTTTCCCTCGACGCGCGACAGCGGCGTCACACACGCGCGCGTTTCAACACCGTCCACGAGCACGGAGCAGGCGCCACACTGCGCGAGGCCGCATCCAAACCGCGGTCCCTGCAAGGCAAGATCGTTCATCAACACATACAGAAGGGGAGTGTCAGGTGGAGCGTCCACTTCCTGGATCTTCTGGTTGACCGTCAACCTGATAGCCACTGTGTTCCTCCTCCACGCTGCGGGCGCAGCGCAGATTGTCCGGGAACCCGAGTCGGGCGAAAGTGCTGCGGATTTTACAGCAACAGAGGTCCGGCTGAAGGCGGACCGCCACCGATGATCGTTGCCGGCTGTTGGAGGGTGGCATCGGCAGTGACTGTCGGTGGGATCCGGCTTCAGCCGGAGCTTTCACGAACGACGCTCGAGTACTGCGTGCACGTCGCGTCGCTCGCGAGAATCTCGAATGTGGGCTTCACCTCGATACGGGCAGCGGGGGACTGCACACGCGCGCGACTGGCGAGCCGCACGCGAGCATTGGTCGCGTCGGCGCGAACGGTCGTCCGGCCGCTAATCACGCCGACGGCATTGTCGGTGAGCGTCCATCGATATCGCTGCCGGCTGACTGAGTTGGCCGACGCGTGGTCGATGGCTGTGTGCACGTCGACGCATGCATGACGTGCGGCGACATTGGTTGCATGAATGGCACACGCTGCGCCGTCGCCGGCCAGCGTCGCGACTGTCTCGCTGCGCGCCAACGCAGCGCCGGCGTTGATGCAGTGCGCCGAATAGGTCGACCGCGCGGCTGCGACCACGTGCGCAGCACTGATGTGGTACGCAGCGTCGCTTTCCCGCTGAATCCGGTAGTGCTCCAATCGCGCGCCATCTCCGAGAGCGATTTCAGTGACCGCGTTGGTGAAGTAATCGGCGTCCTCTGTCGCTGCGTAGCTTTCGATCACCGTCGCCGCCCCGTGATCGCCCACGACGATGAGCGCCCGGGGCTGCGTCATCGCGGGCTTCGCATCCGCTTCGCCGTTGCACACGAATCGCACGTGAATCGGAATGTCGAGTGCTCGGTGCGACGGCACGAGGACGCACGCGCCGTCTTCGAACAGCGCCGTGTTAAGGGCGACGAATGGCAGGCAGTCAACGTTCGCGATTTGTGCGAAGTACGAAGCAGCCTCGCTTGTATCGGCGTCGAGGACCGTCTTCAGAGGACCGATCAGCGGTCCGTCTCCTCGTTCCTCGATGTTGGACAACTGCGGGACGAAGTATCCGTTGATGAACGTGAGTTCGACGCCTCCGGTGTTACCGAACGCCAACCCGGCGATCTGATCGCGACCAATCGCCTCAGGGGGCTTGGATCCCAGCGAAAAGTTCGTTTCCGCAATCGGAGTGATGTCGACATCTCGCCACTGTTCATCCGCCTGTGTTGGGCAGCCGAGGACGAGAAAACGGTCGAACGCCTCGCACCGCAGGGCGTCAAACGCAATCGACTCCTGCCGGCGGCGTCGTGCAAGCTCGAAGTCGGTTTTGAAGTGGCTCAGCCACGGCGTCAGCGGCATTGGGTTGATGTATCCTACCCGTCCTCCGAGTTGGAGTACGGTGACGCCCCGACTCACATCAGCACTGCCGACGCGTGAGTCGGGTCGTCACCGTACTCCGACTCGGTAGGAAGGGACTCGATGCGCATAAAGGCGGTCCTTCTCGCGAGCGCCGCGCTACTTGCGTCACAGCTTTCTTCCGTCGGCGTCGCGCAGAGCCCGGGCAACACGCAGCCGCTCGTCGGCACATGGTTGCTCTCGAGCCTCGAGCGGGCATCAGCCGGGCAGCCGCTGACGAGGGTGATGAATCCGGTCGGAATGCTGATCCAGTCGGCGAACGGCTACGTCCTGCATATCGTCTCGCAGTCGGCGCGGCCGGCAACGCTGAACGCCGCAGAGCAGTTCATGACGTACCGCGCGTTCTGGGGAACCTTTACGGTCGATTCCGCCTCCGCGAAGGCCGCGTATCACATCGAGGGAGACCTCGATCCCGGGCGCAAGGATCAACGGTTCACGAGCACATTCGAGCGCAAAGGGACGCAGCTCGTGATGACCGATCTCTCCGCTGACGGTCAGCCCGTTCAGCGAACGACATGGGAGCGGCTTCCCGAGCTCGAGGCGCTTCCGGAATATCAGGAACCGGTCGTCGGCATCTGGCAATGGACGGGCGCCGGTCTCTACAACGCCGCAGGTCAGAATGTCCGTCCCGCGTATCGCGATCCAAGCATCATCGTGTACACGCCTACCGGACACATGGCGGTGTTGTATCTGCCCGCACCCGGCCGCAAGCCGTTCGTCGGGCCGACACCCACCGTGGACGAAGCGCGAGCTGCCTGGCAGGGCTCCGTCTCGTACTTCGGGACCTACATCGTCCAGCCGAAAACGCGAACGATGTTCCATTACCAGATGAGCGCCGCGAACCCGACCGCGGTCGGCGGCTGGTTCATGCGCAATTTCGAAATCAATGGACCAGAGGTGAAGCTCATATTTCCGCCGACAACGCTCGACGGCCAGCAGGTTCGCAATCTGCTGACGTTGAAGCGGCTCGCGGGCGTGAGAGAGATGTGGCCGGAGTTCCGGCGATGATCGCGGGGGCGAAAGGTGCGAAATCGTGGAGGAAGTTATGACGCGGAAGAACCTTGGCTCGCTGCTGCTCGTGTCGGCGGTGCTGCTCGTCCCGGGACTGCAGGCTCAATCAACGGAACAGCAGATTGTTGCCGACGCGGCTGCGGCGCTCGGCGGGCGTGAGCGCCTCCTTGCCGTGAAGACGCTCGTCGTCCAGGGAGGCGGCCACGATCTGAACGTCGGCCAGTCTCTCCGCTACGACGAACTCGGATTGCAGTCCGACGTCTGGCAGATTCGCGACTACAAACGCGCGTACGACCTGGCGAACGGCCGTGCACGATTCGAAGTCGTCCGCGCCGCGCAGTATCCGTACTTCCAGGGTATTGGTGGCGATCGCGTCGTGCAGGGACTCGACGGCGACGTCGCGTTCAACGTCGCGACCAATGGCAATGCGACGCGCGTCTTCGGGGGACAGGCCAATGCGCGCCGCGTCGAATATCTGCGGCATCCGTTGACGCTGGTGCGCGCCGCGCTCAACCCCGCCACGAAGCTCTCCAACGGCCGCACGCAGGGCGCCGACCGGCTGGTGGATGTCACTACAGGCGGTGTCACGCTGACCCTCGGCATCAACAGCACCACCAAGCTTCCGTCACGCATCATTCAGGTCACCGACAGTCCGACAATGGGTGATACGGCGGTCGAAGCGCAGTTCGGCGAGTACCAGCTGATTGGAGGCGTTCAGCTGCCGGCCCGCATTACCACTCGGACGGATCGATGGCCCGCCGCCGACGTGCGGCTCCTGAGCCAGAACATCGATGGTGACGTCGGTAATCTGGCAGCGCCGGCCAACGTCCGTTCAGCCACGCCCCCTGCGCCGCCGGCCGCGCCGATGACGACGGCGCGGGAGATCGCGAAGGGATTGTGGTACGTCGAGGGAACGACGCACAAGAGTCTGCTGGCCGAGTTCTCCGATCACATGCTGCTGATCGAGGCGCCCAACGACGAGCGCGTGCGCGCCGTCCTTGCGAAGGCGAAGGAACTTAGGCCGAACAAGCCTGTGACGAAGCTGCTGGTGACGCATCATCATGCGGACCACACCGGTGGCGTGCGGCTTGCCGTCGCCGAAGCCGGTATTACCGAGATCATCACGCACCGAAGCAACGTCGCCTATCTCAACGACGTCCTCTCGCGACCGCATACCGTCAATCCTGACGATCTGGCGAAGAAGGGAAACGTGAAGCTGCCGAAGATCACGGCCATCGACGATACCGGCGTGTTGCGCGATTCGATGATGACCATCAACATGTTCCACATCCGCGACAACTCGCACGCCGACTCGATGCTGATGCTGTATTTCCCGAACGGGAAGATCGTGACGCAGCCCGACATCTACATGCCGAACGACGCACGCAAC
>Ga0075428_100010948_pt1 | contig 10086 bp, 8 predicted proteins | sample RhiMetdeltSRZDD2_FD_75291 | JGI IMG/M metagenome (GOLD analysis project Ga0075428, IMG submission 75291) | Populus rhizosphere microbial communities from Tennessee, USA - Rhizosphere MetaG P. deltoides SRZDD2 | ecosystem: Host-associated > Plants > Roots > Rhizosphere > Soil | place: USA...
TGTTCGTCGTCAATCTGACCCCTTGTGTAGCCAATTACCAATGGATCGACAGCTTCCAGGTGTGAAGGGTTTGGCGTTAACTTCAGATATATTTTCTTGCCTGATGGGGTATTGATATGGCTGGCGTAACCCAGGTGATATTTTACGTCACCGTCTCCCATTGTCTGCTCGGGACTAACATTACCTTCAAACTCTGTAAAGATCTGCTGATATGTTTTTCCGAGGATATTTGAGAGAACGTTCAATCTTCCACGGTGAGCCATCCCTATGACAACTTCCTTTACATCTAGTTCCGCCGCTTTATTGATGATCGTCTGAAGGGCGGGGATAGTGTTCTCTCCACCTTCAAGCGAAAATCTTTTTTGTCCCAAGAATTTTGTATGAAGGAAGTTCTCAAATACTACGGCCTCGTTAAGTTTTGTGAGAATACCTTTCTTCTCCTCAATGGTAGGATTATACTTGAAGTATTCTTGCTCACACTTCTCGAAGAACCACTGACGCACTGCATCGTTTCGTATGAAATTGTATTCATAACCTATGGGACCAAGGTAAACTACTTTTAGTTTTTCAATGATCTTCTTAAGAGTTGCCCTACCCATGCTGATCTCTGCACCCACGTCAAACTCAACGTCGAGGTCGGCGTCTGTAAGACCGACATTTTTATGGTCGAAGTTTACATGGTGGTTTCTTCTCTCACGTACAGGGTTCGTATTTGATTGAAGGTGGCCAAATGAGCGATATACAAAGATCAGGTTACGTACTTGTGTTTCTTTAATGGATATGGTTTCGTCGACGGCAGTTCCGTGACCGTTCTTGTCGTAGCGTTGCGTAGAAAAATCGTATCCTTCGAAGAACTTCTGCCAACTCAAGTCAACAGACGACGGATCCTTCTTGTAATTTTGATAGAGCTGATCGAGATAACCGACGTCAGCGTTGGAGATATATGAATATTTGTCCATGATTTTTGCTGAAAGCCAACAAATGTAGGCAAGCTCGCTAAGATAAAAAAATTGACTACTCGCGTAAGCAAATATTTAGTATATGACTAAAAACCGGGTTTCTGATCTGAATTTGACGTTGGCCGAAAAGAAATTTCCCTTAAATTTGCGGACTTAAAAAAACGGACGAGTTCCACATTTGAATTTTAAACAAAACTGTAATGGTTAAAATCAGACTGGCCCGCAGGGGCCGCAAAAAACTGGCAATGTACGATGTAGTCGTAGCGGATGCCAGGGCGCCACGCGATGGTCGCTTTATTGAAAAGATCGGTACCTATAACCCCCTTACTGTACCGGCCACAATCGAGCTCAATGATGAGCGGGCATTCAATTGGTTGATGAATGGCGCGCAGCCTTCAGATACCGTTAAAGCGATGCTCTCGTATAGGGGAATCATGTTAAAAAAACATTTGCAGATTGGCGTTATCAAGGGTGCATTGACCCAAGAACAAGCCGATTCAAAGTTGGCAGATTGGTTGAAAGGGAAAGAGGTGAAGATCGCTGCCAAACACTCTAAAGTTACTCAGTCTAAAGAGGCTGATGCTAAAGCAAGGAAAGCTGCAGAAACTAAGATCAAGGAGGCCCGCGCTGAGGCCATTCGGAAAAAAGCTGAAGTTGCTGCCGCCAAACCGGAAATTGAACAACCTGCCGGAGAATCTCAGACTCCTGCGGCAGAAGCTACAGAGCAGGCATAATCTGTTTGCTAACAAAATTTGAATGCCAATGCGTCTTGCATTGGCATTTTTAATTTATTGACAGTCTATGGAAATCAACGCGTGCTTTAATATCGGCTACGTTGTAAAGACCCACGGTCTCAAGGGAGAAGTTACCATTGCAATTAATGGACTCTCTGTTGAGGATCTCGCTTCAATCCGGGAGGTCCACCCGCTTTTCATTGAGATCGACAAAAGACTTGTTCCTTATTTCATTCAATCTATTTCTGCCAGCGGGGCAAAAGCGATCGTAAAGTTCGACGATGTTAACAGTATTGAGGATGCATCTAAACTTGCCAAACGATCCTTGTATTTGCCGAAAGATGTTCGTCCAAAAGCTCAGCGTGGTGAATTTTACGATGACGAGATCATTCACTTCAACGTTACAGATGAAGAGTTGGGACCGCTGGGCATAATCACTGAGGTGGTACAGGCAGGACCTAATCGTCTCCTTGTTCTCGATCACGATGGCAAGGAAGTGTTAATTCCAGTAAACAGTCCTTTTATCAGGCGCATTAATAAGACTAAAAGATTGATTACTGTTAGTCTTCCCGAAGGGTTTTTAGATATTTAGATTATGCATCTCGATATTATTACATGCCTTCCCCGACTCATTGAAAGTCCGTTCTCTGATTCTATTTTAAAACGGGCACAAGCTAAAGGCCTTGTAACGGTGAACATCATTGACCTGCGACAATACGCCACGAGCAAACACCGAACAACTGACGACTATGCTTTCGGAGGAGGTGCCGGAATGGTGATGATGATAGAACCAATTGATAATTGCATTACGCATTTGAAATCCCATCGGAGCTATGACGAAATCATTTATACCAGTCCTGATGGAGAGAGATTGACGCAATCTGTTGCCAATGAGCTCAGCCTGAAAAAGAACATCATCATCCTTTGCGGGCATTATAAGGGGGTGGATGAGAGAGTAAGGGAACACCTGGTTACCCGTGAGATTAGCATTGGCGATTACGTGCTTTCTGGCGGAGAACTGGCAGCAGCAGTTATAGCAGACGCCGTCATCCGGCTGTTGCCGGGAGTCCTTTCGGACGAGACCTCTGCCCTGAGCGACTCATTTCAGGATGGCATGATCGCGCCCCCGGTGTACACCCGACCCGCCGAATACAAGGGTTGGAAGGTCCCGGACGTGCTGATGTCGGGGCACCAGGCAAATATTGAAGAATGGAGACATGATCAGTCGATTGAAAGAACTAAAAAAAGGCGGCCAGATATGCTAAAAAACCCCTAATGGCTTCATTTTTCACAATATTCTAAAATTCCGGCTTCGGTATTTTCAATTCTTTCCCTACATTTGCAGTCCAATTTTCAAACCATCGAGTTATGGCAGATCTAATCAAAATAGTTGAGCAGGAATTCGCTAAAGTGCGTGAGAAAATCCCTGCATTTAAGCCTGGCGACACTGTAAATGTTCACGTTAAGATAAAGGAAGGTAATAAGGAAAGGGTTCAGCAATTTCAGGGCACTGTAATTGAGCGAAGAGGAGCTGGCACGAACGGAGAATCCTTCACAGTTCGTAAGATCTCTAATGGCGTTGGCGTTGAGCGTATCTTCCCAATAGTTTCTCCCACGATCGACAAGATAGAGCTCGTAAAGGGCGGTAAGGTTCGAAGAGCAAAACTCTACTATCTGAAAGGTAAGCAGGGCAAAGCGGCACGTATCAAAGAGAAAGTCTAACAATCTCGATCCTCGGTTCGGGACAACAATACAAAGCCATCCGCCTTTCAGCGGATGGCTTTATTTTTTTAGGGTGTTTTTTGCGTTGGTTGAATACGATTGAAAGGTCTTAAAAACCTCGAAATTTGATCAAATTAGCATACTATCAAATAATTAATAACTTTGTCCCCTCGCTAAAAAAACCAATTATGGCAAGAAACATCGCAGACCTACTCGGTAAGGACGCAGACCATCTTCTCAAACACAAAAGCAAGACTATATCGAAGGACCAACTGCATATACCTAACCCCGATTTTGTTGATAAGATCTTTGCGCAAACAAGCCGTAATACTCAAGTATTGCGCAGCCTGCAAAGCCTATTTGGGGCAGGTCGGTTAGCAAATACGGGCTTCGTATCCATACTTCCGATTGACCAGGGTATAGAGCATAGTGCAGGTGCCTCGTTTGCTAAGAACCCGGTTTATTTCGATCCTGAAAATATAGTAAAGCTTGCCATTGAAGGCGGCTGTAACGGTGTCGCTACCACATTTGGCGCGCTATCAATGACTTCGCGTAAGTATGCTCATAAGATACCTTTCATAGTAAAGATCAATCACAACGAATTGCTTACCTATCCTAACAAAGCCGATCAGATTATGTTTGGCTCAGTAAAGGATGCCTGGAATCTAGGCGCTGTTGCTGTAGGTGCAACCGTCTATTTTGGGTCAGACAATTCTACACGTCAAATAATCGAAGTGGCTCAAGCGTTCGAGCAAGCACATGAGCTCGGCATGGCTACCATTCTTTGGTGCTATACGCGCAATAATGCGTTCAAAAAAGATGGGATAGATTATCATACCTCAGCTGATCTTACCGGCCAAGCCAATCATTTAGGCGTGACGATACAGGCTGATATCATCAAGCAGAAGCTTGCAACTAACAACGGAGGTTATAAGGCCCTCAACACGGGCGGAAGCAGTTATGGCAAGCTCGATGAGAGGATCTATACAGAGCTTACATCTGACCACCCTATAGATTTGTGTCGTTACCAGGTAGCCAACTGCTTTATGGGAAGAGCGGGATTGATCAGTTCAGGTGGCGAATCCAAAGGAGACAGCGATCTGGCAGATGCAGTGCGCACCGCAGTTATAAACAAGCGCGCAGGTGGTATGGGCCTGATTTCCGGCCGTAAAGCTTTCCAACGTCCAATGAAGGAGGGAGTTGAAATCCTTAATGCTGTACAGGACGTTTATCTGGATAAGGCAATCGACCTGGCATAATTTTATTATTGAGGCCGATGAACTATATTGTTCGTCGGCTTTTCTTTTTTCTTAATGGATTTAAATATGTCTTGGTTCAAACGAAGTGACAAAGGAATCTTAACGCCTACCGAATCAAAACGTGAAGTACCCGACGGTCTTTGGTTTAAATCACCCGCAGGAAAAATCGTTCATACCAGGGAGCTAAAGAATAATGCTTACGTTGTTCCCGATGAGGATTACCACGTGCGCATCGGATCCGAGGAATATTTCGAGGTTCTTTTCGATGAAAACAAGTTCACGGAATTAGACCCCAATATGGAATCGGCTGATCCGTTGAAGTTCAAAGACACTAAACCTTATCCTAAGCGCATTAAAGAGACCCAGGAGAAGTCTGACCTGAAGGACGCTGTTCGAACCGCATACGGAAAGATGAATGGACTTGATATTACCATCGCTTGCATGGACTTCAGTTTCATTGGCGGGTCGATGGGTTCAGTTGTAGGTGAAAAGATTGCCCGTGCCATGGATCATAGCCTAAAGCTTAAGAAGCCATTTCTGATGATATCGCGTTCAGGCGGCGCCAGAATGATGGAAGCAGGACTTTCCCTTATGCAGATGGCCAAAACTGCTGCGAAAATCGCGTTGCTGGATCAGGCGAAGATTCCATACATCTCTTTATTAACCGACCCAACTACCGGTGGAGTTACAGCTTCATATGCGATGCTTGGTGATTTTAATATTGCAGAACCTGGTGCTTTAATTGGATTTGCAGGACCGCGCGTCATTCGCGAAACCATTGGAAAGGATTTGCCGAAAGGATTTCAAAGCGCAGAATTCGTCCTTGAGCATGGATTTCTCGATTTTATCGTGGACCGCAGAAATCTGAAGAGCAGGGTGTCTACCCTTCTGCGCATGCTCCAGCAATAGTCCGATTACGAACAAATTTTTTCCTTTCCGGACATATTGAAAACGGTAACCGGCGCTACTTCTCCTAATTGGTGGTTTTGACATGGCATAGGGATTGACACTTGGTTAAATTCATATCCTTCTGAGCTCATGTTAAAAAACTATTTTAAGGTTGCTTTCCGAAGCCTGGTAAAGCAAAAAGTCTATACGTTTATTAATGTTCTGGGATTGTCGGTGGGGGTGGCCAGCTGCCTTCTTATCACCATGTTTGTCGTTGATGAGTTTTCTTACGACAAGTTCCATAAGGATGCCGACAACATTTACAAGGTCGTTCTGGAAAGGAAATACCCCAATCACATCACAAATTATGCGGTTATACCTCATTCCTACGCGGATGTTATAGCGCGTGATTTTCCTGAAGTATCACAAACAGTAAAGATGGGCGGCCCTTTTAATAACGTCGCCGTCAACTATACCAATGACAAGCAGGAAACAAAACAGTATGAAGAGAACTTTATCATGGCTGCTGACTCGAACTTTTTTGATGTCTTCAGTATAAAACTTTTGCAAGGTGATCCGAAGAAAGTTTTGACGAAGCCAACGGACATGGTTTTGACTGAAGAAACAGCGCGAAGATATTTTGGAGATTCGCCGGCTATCGGAAAGACCCTAAGGATATTTAATCAGGATTTTGCCATAACTGGTGTTTGCGAAAATGTACCGGAAAATTCTCACTTCAAATTTGATTTCTTAGGCAAGTGGACAGATGAGTTCTTCGCAGGTGGTTTGAGGGTAAACTTCACAACCTTTAGCGCTCATGTATACATCGTTATGAAACCTGGTGCTGATGCAAAAGCTCTTGAAGCAAAGTTTCCGGCTATGGTTGATAACTATGCAGCCGCCCAAATCGAACGTGATTTGGGGAAATCATGGGAAGACTACAAAAAGGAAGGCAACGGCTATCGATATTCTTTACAACCTCTCACATCCATCCATCTCGATCCATTGAATATTGAAGCTAAGATGAGGCCCGGTGGAAATATCAATTATGTCTATTTCCTCATCTGCATAGCAGTGCTTATCCTGGCTATCGCTTGCATAAACTTTATGAACCTGGCAACGGCAAGGTCGGCGGAACGCGCACGTGAAGTAGGCGTTCGAAAGACAATGGGTTCATTAAAGAGCCAGTTGATTTATCAGTTCCTCGTCGAGTCGATCTTAATAAGTATCATAGCTACCGGGCTTGCCATTGCCCTTGCACAGCTAGCCCTACCGTATTTTAATGGTATCGCTGGAAAGAGTCTTTCATTCTCCTTCTCTCCATTATTTGTGGGTGGCCTTCTTGGCGTCGCCTTATTCGTTGGATTTATGGCCGGAAGTTATCCAGCATTTGCGCTGTCCTCCATCCAGCCTATTCTTGTGATGAAGGGTAATTTTTCAAGCAATGCGAAAGGTTCATGGCTGCGCAACGGGCTAGTCGTATTTCAATTTTTTATTTCCATAGTCCTCATTGTGGGAACGATGGTAGTGTCGCAGCAAATGAAGTTCATGCAGAATAAATCGCTCGGCTACGACAAAGAACAGGTGGTTGTGGTTGAAAGAGCTTTCGCTTTAGGTGCTCAAACACAAACTTTCGTAGATGAGGTCAAACGGATCCCAGGCGTCGAACGTGCTGCCTCGTCTTTTTCTCTCCTCGGAAGACAAGGCGATTTCTTTGGAGCTCAATTTATTCCTGAAGGTTCGTCGGAGATCCTCACGACGAAGAGCATGGGAATAGATGACAGGTTCGCAGAAACTATTGGATTCGAATTCATCGAGGGGCATGGATATTCCGAAGAAACCAATGATTCTCTTTCCATTATACTCAATGAGACCGCCGTTAAAACGATGGAGATAAAGGATCCAATCGGAAAAAAACTTAAGCAGATCCAGCGCACTCCGCAGGGTTCCGTTGAGGTATCTTATACCATAATCGGAGTCATAAAAGATTTCAATTTTCAGTCCTTGCGCGATCCAATCACTCCCCTTACGATCCAGAGTGTCGAAAGTTTTGGAGGCGGCGCTGCGTATGTGATCGCAAGAGTAAAGGGTGCAGACATCACAACGACAGTTGGAACCATTGAAGCCAAGTGGAAGGCTATGGTGCCAGACCAGTTATTCAAGTTCGTATTCCTCGATCAAAATCTAAAGGCTCAATACGAAGCAGAGAAACAAGCCGGACAAGTGTTTGCAATCTTTTCAAGCCTGGCAATAATTATTGCCTGTGTGGGCCTGTTTGGACTTTCCGCTTATACGGCCAGTCTCCGCACAAAGGAGATTGGCGTGCGCAAGGTGATGGGTGCATCCGTTGCAAGCGTTGTACTTCTTCTTTCCAAAGAGTTTACAAAGCTGATACTTATTGCATTTGTTCTTTCTGTTCCAATCGCATGGTTCATAATGAACCAATGGCTCTCAGGATTTGCGTACCGGATTCAATTGGGAGTTGGGATATTCATGGTCGCAGGTTTCACTGCGCTCTTGATCTCCTGGATCACGGTGAGTTATCAATCTATCAAAGCCGCAATCGTCAACCCGATCAAGTCACTGAGGAGCGAATAGAAAAGTCGAACACTAATTTTTGTGCAGGCTTGAACTGTATTCTTTCACAGTGTCAATAAAACATTTGACGTTGTCTACTTCGATGTCGGGATAAAGTCCATGGCCAAGGTTTGCAATATGCTTATGTGGGCCAAAGGCGTCTAGCATTTTTTTAGTTTCTCGTTTCACATCTTGAACCGATCCATATAGCGCACAAGGGTCAAGGTTCCCTTGCAATACTTTAGATGGAAGAATTATCCTGGATTCGTCTATTGCCATATTCCAATCAAGGCCAATGACTTCACAATTCAACTTTGCCATCTGTGCTCTGGCAAAAAAAGCGCCCTTTGCGAAAACTATCTTTGGAACATCGTTAATGGCGTCGCAGATCTTTGAGATGTATTTCAGTGAGAATTCAGTGTATTGATCTGGTGCAAGAATGCCCGCCCAGGAATCAAAGATCTGAATGATATCAGCGCCTGCTTTGATTTGTCCTTTGAGATAATTAATGGTGCTATCCGTAATCATCTGCAAAAGTTGATGCGATAGCTTGGGTTCAGTATAAAGCATCTTTTTCGCGCGGCTAAAGGTCTTGCTGCCCTTGCCCTCCACCATGTATGAAAAGATCGTCCATGGGGCGCCCGCGAAGCCGATGAGAGGCACTCTTCCGTTGAGTTCTCTTTTTGTCAGTGATATGGCGTCGAGAACGTATTGCAATTCTCCTTCTTCCGCTATGTGCAATTGAGAGAGATCCTTAGTTGATGAAATAGTCTTCGGAAAAGACGGTCCCTTGTTCTCTTCCATTTCATAATTAAGTCCCATTGCTTCGGGGATAACAAGGATATCGGAAAATATAATGGCGGCGTCAACGCCAAGTATATCCACAGGTTGTATAGTTACTTCTGTTGCCAGTTCAGGGGTTTTCACCAAAGTCTTAAAGTCCTTGGCAAGGGTTCTCGTTTTCCTGTACTGTGGAAGCACTCTTCCAGCCTGGCGCATAAGCCACACGGGAGTACGTTCTTTTTTTTCCGCTCTTGCGGCCTTCAGCAACAGGTCATTTTTTAACTGCATAGAGAAAAGATAATTCCACCCATTAATTGGAGCGCAACGTTAAGGAATTCAATTCTGTTAACCTTACTTTACTTTAATGATTTTATGGGGTGAATTGTTGACTACAGCGATCAAAACACCACTGCTTACATTTGAGATGTCCAATACGATTTCTCCAACCCCCGTGGCGACCTTCAACTCCATGCCCTGAGCTGTAAGAAGTTTTACTGTAAGGTGCCCAGACGCATTTGGATGCTTTATGTAGAGCTTGTCATCCGCTGGGTTCGGATACATTTCGAGTTTGTTGATGCTGTTTTCCACGGCTACTGGTATTGCGCAATCAGGCCATGGTTCGCCCTCGATGGGTTCTTTTGGTGAGAGGTTTTTGCCGACAAACCCAACAAAATCCCGAGGATATTTAGTTGCCCTAAAATTTCGGTCACTCATGAAAGGTTGGTCAGACGGGAGGTCACGGCCGACAATACCATTGAGAGTAATCGGACTTCTATATTCCCAAACTATTTCTTTAGCTGGTGTGACCTCGAATACTTTGCCTTGGATACTGGAACAAATCAAAAGGTTTCCGTTAGGTAATACTTCAGCACCGCCCATTATTGGAGAATAAAGAGATTCCGGTGGAGATGATGTATAAACATGCTCCGGTTCAATGGGAGCAAACTTTCCGCCTTCAATTGAGTAATTACCGTCTTCTATCACAGGTGAAATTATATCGACTGAAGAAAAGTTAGTTCCGTGTTGATTGTTAAACACCATTATTTTACCGCCATTCGTTAGGTGGTTATCGATCCAGTGTACATGGTGCTGACCAAACAGTTTTTGATCTGCTTCCAGTCCTTGCCTATAACCACGTGGATTTCCCCATCGGAAAAGAAGGTC
>Ga0075428_100010950_pt1 | contig 10086 bp, 3 predicted proteins | sample RhiMetdeltSRZDD2_FD_75291 | JGI IMG/M metagenome (GOLD analysis project Ga0075428, IMG submission 75291) | Populus rhizosphere microbial communities from Tennessee, USA - Rhizosphere MetaG P. deltoides SRZDD2 | ecosystem: Host-associated > Plants > Roots > Rhizosphere > Soil | place: USA...
GAAGGACCTGACCGATTCGGTGAACTTCATGGCGAGCAACCTGACTTCCCAGGTGCGCAACATCGCCGACGTGACGACGGCGGTGGCAAGAGGCGACCTGTCGCGCAAGATCACGGTGGACGTGAAGGGCGAGATTCTGGAAGTGAAGAACACGGTGAACACGATGGTGGACCAACTCTCGTCGTTCGCGGCGGAAGTGACGCGGGTGGCGCGCGAGGTCGGCACGGAAGGCCGGCTGGGCGGCCAGGCGGAGGTGCAGGGCGTGGCCGGGACGTGGAAGGACCTGACCGATTCCGTGAACTCGATGGCGAGCAACCTGACCGCTCAGGTGCGCAACATCGCCGACGTGACGACGGCGGTTGCGAAGGGCGACCTCTCGAAGAAGATCACGGTGGACGTGAAGGGTGAGATTCTGGAGCTGAAGGACACCATCAACACCATGGTGGACCAGCTGCGGTCGTTCGCGGCAGAGGTGACACGGGTGGCGCGCGAGGTCGGCACGGAAGGCCGGCTGGGCGGCCAGGCCGACGTGCAGGGCGTGGCCGGGACGTGGAAGGACTTGACCGATTCCGTGAATTCCATGGCGAGCAACCTGACCGCGCAGGTCCGGAACATCGCCGACGTGACGACGGCGGTCGCGAAGGGCGATCTCTCGAAGAAGATCACGGTGGACGTGCGGGGCGAAATCCTGGCGCTGAAGAACACCATCAACACGATGGTGGACCAGCTCTCGTCGTTCGCGGCGGAAGTGACGCGGGTGGCGCGGGAAGTCGGAACCGACGGCCGGCTGGGCGGCCAGGCGCAGGTGCAGGGCGTGTCGGGCACCTGGAAGGACCTGACGGACAGCGTGAACTTCATGGCCGGCAACCTGACCTCCCAGGTGCGCGGCATCGCCAAGGTCGTGACCGCCGTGGCGGACGGCGACCTCCAGCAGAAGCTGACCGTGGAAGCGAAAGGCGAAATCGCCGCACTGGCCGACACGATCAACAGCATGATCGACACCCTGGCGACCTTCGCCGACCAGGTCACGAGCGTCGCTCGCGAGGTGGGCGTCGAAGGGAAACTCGGCGGGCAGGCGCTGGTTCCGGGCGCGGCCGGCACGTGGAAGGGCCTGACGGAGAACGTGAACCAGCTGGCGGAGAACCTGACTACCCAGGTGCGCGCGATCGCCGAGGTGGCGACCGCCGTGACGGAGGGCGACCTGACGCGCTCGATCACGGTGCAGGCGCAGGGCGAAGTGGCGGCGCTGAAGGACACCATCAACGAGATGATCCGCAACCTGGAGGACACGACTCACAAGAATCGGGAGCAGGACTGGCTGAAGACCAACCTCGCCAAGTTCAGCCGCATGCTGCAGGGGCAGAAAGAGCTGAATACCGTGTGCGCGCTGATCCTGACGGAGCTCGCGCCCGTGGTCGCGGCGCAGCACGCCGTGTTCTACGTCCTCGACTCCACCAAGGAGCCGGCGCAGCTCTCGCTTCTCGCAAGCTATGCATCCGGCGGACGCGGCGAGCACGGCAAGCGGCTCGACCTGGGCGAGGGCCTCCTCGGGCAATGCGCGATTACCAAGCAGAAGATCCTGCTCTCCAACGTGCCGGCGGACTACGTGCGCATCGGCTCCGGACTGGGCTCCGCAGCGCCGCGCAACCTGCTCGTCCTTCCCGTCGTGTTCGAGGGACAGGTGAAAGGCGTGATCGAGCTGGCGTCGTTCGAGGGCTTCAACCACACGCACCAGGCGTTCCTCGAGCAGCTCATGGAGAGTATCGGGATCGTGATCAACACGATCGAGGCCAACACGCGGACCGAGGACCTGTTGAAGCAGTCACAGTCCCTCGCGCAGGAGCTGGGCAGCCGGCAGGAGGAGTTGCAGCAGACCAACCAGGAGCTGCAGGAAAAGGCGCGCCTCCTCGCGCACCAGAACCAGGAGGTGGAGACCAAGAACCGCGAAGTGGAGCAGGCGCGGCAGGCCCTGGAGGACAAGGCGCAGCAGCTCGCCCTCACCTCCAAGTACAAGTCCGAGTTCCTGGCCAACATGTCGCACGAGCTGCGCACGCCGCTGAACAGCCTGCTGATTCTTTCCGACCAGCTGTGCGCGAACAAGGACGGCAACCTGCTGCCCAAGCAGGTCGAGTTCGCGCAGACCATCCACTCCTCCGGCAACGACCTGCTCATGCTGATCAACGACATCCTCGACCTGTCGAAGATCGAGTCGGGCACCGTCGTGGTGGATATCGGCGAGCTGCCCATGGACGAGCTGGAGCACTACGTGGACCGCACCTTCCGCCACGTGGCCGAGGCCAAGTCGCTGGACTTCCTGATCCGCATGGATTCGCGGCTGCCGGTCTCGATGTTCACGGACTCGAAGCGGCTGCAGCAGATCATCAAGAACCTGTTGTCCAACGCCTTCAAGTTCACCCCGATGGGGCAGGTGACGCTCACCATCGAGCCCGTCAGCGGCGGGTGGAGCCTGGAGAACGACAGCCTGAATCGCGCCGGCGAGGTGCTCGCGATCTCGGTGGCCGACACCGGCATCGGCATCTCGTCGGACAAGCAGCAGATCATCTTCGAGGCGTTCCAGCAGGCCGACGGCAGCACGAGCCGCAAGTACGGCGGAACCGGGCTGGGGCTCGCCATCAGCCGCGAGCTCGCGCGCCTGCTGCAGGGTGAAATCCGCCTGGTGAGCAATCCGACGCGCGGCAGCACCTTCACCCTGTTCGTGCCGCGGATCTACAGCGCGCCGCGCGCCACCCGCAGGCCCGCCCAGGACGCCGCAAGCATCGCGAGCAACGCCATCGAATCCGCGCGGGTGACCAGCGAGCTCGCCGCGACTCCCGGTCTCGCGGATGCGGGAGTGGCCGCGCGGGGCGGGGTTCCGGCCCTGTCCGTCCCGGAGCCCGACCCGGCGATGCTCGTCAACGAGGCCGGCGACGATCGCGACCGGATACAGCCGGGCGACCGGGTGCTGCTGATCGTGGAGAACGACCTGGGATTCTCGCGGTTCCTCCTCGATACCGCCCGCGAGAAGGGATACAAGGGCCTGGTCACCTCGCTCGGCGCCGCCGCGCTGGCGCTGACGCGGGAATACAAGCCGACCGCGATCACGCTCGACATCTTCCTGCCGGACATCGAAGGCTGGCGCGTGCTGGAGCGACTGAAGAACGACATCGCGACCCGCCACATCCCGGTATGCGTGATCTCGACGGAGGAGGCGCGCGAGCGGGCGCTCAATTCCGGAGCGCTCGTCTTCGTACCCAAGCCGATACGCAGCAAGGACGTTCTCGACGCGCTGCTGGAGCACGTCAAGAGCTACACCGCCCCGCGCCGCCGCGACGTGCTCGTCGTGCAGCCGGATCCGGTCAAGCGCCGCGCAATCGAGGACTGCATCAGCGGCGCCGACGATATCCGGGTCACCATGGTGGACAATGGCGAGACCGCCTTTGCGACCATGCCGGAACAGGTTCCGGACTGCATCGTGCTCGACGCCAGCACGCGCAATCTGAATCCGGCCGCCTTCATCGAGGAAATCCAGAACCGCTCGACCGGGTTCTCCATACCGGTCCTGGTCTACAGCGAGGACCGCGCTTCGCCCGCCGGCTCCCCGTGGCAGCGGGTGACGAAGAACAACCCGGCCGTGCACTGGGTGCATTCGCTCGAACGGCTCCTCGACCAGACCACCATGGTGCTCCATCGCGACACGACCAAGCTGCCGAAGACGCAGCGGCGGACGCTGGAGGACATGTACCAGTCGAACAAGCCTCTCGCGGGCAAGCGCGTGCTGATCGTGGACGACGACGTGCGCAACATCTACGCGCTGACGTCGGTGCTGGAGCAGTACAGCATGAACATCACTTCCGCGGACAACGGGCGCGACGCCATCAGGATGCTGCAGAACGACGGCGCCATCGACATCGTGCTGATGGACATCATGATGCCGGAGATCGACGGCCTCGATACGACCCGGGAAATCCGCAAGATTCCGGCGCGCAAGGACCTGCCGATCATCGCCGTGACCGCGAAAGCCATGAAGGGCGACCGCGACCGGTGCCTGGAAGCGGGCGCGTGGGATTACCTGTCGAAGCCCGTGAACACCGACCAGCTGCTGTCGGTATTGCGTCTCTGGCTGCAGCGCTGACGGGCGCGGCCATCGTGACAGTACCCGAACCGAACTCCGGCACCGACCCGCGGGCGCCTGCACGCGGAGTCGAGGCCGCCGGCGAACGGGCGGGCATACTGGTCGTCGACGATCGCCCGGAGAACCTGCTCGTCGTCCGGACCATACTCGAGGACCTCGGGCACGATCTCGTCACGGTCCGCTCGGGCGAGCAGGCGCTGCGATGTCTGCTCGATCGCGATTTCGCAGTGGTGCTGCTCGACGTCAACATGCCCGGCATGGACGGTCTCGAGACCGCGACCTTCATGCGCGGGCGCCAGCGGAGCGTGCACACGCCGATCATCTTCCTGACCGCGTACGTGGAGGAGATGCACACGGTCAAGGCGTACGCGCTCGGCGCGGTGGACTACATGCTGACGCCCGTGGTACCCGCGGTGCTGCGCAGCAAGGTCAAGGTATTCATCGATCTGTTCCTGATGACGCGCCAGGTCGAGCGCCAGGCGGACCAGCGCATCGCGTTCGCGCGCGAGCAGGCCGCGCGCGCCGCGGCGGAGGAATCGGCCCGCCGCCTCTCCTTTCTCACCAGGGCAAGTGATATTCTCGCCAGTTCTCTGGATGTCGCGACGAACATGCGCGCCATGGCCCGGTTCGTCGTGCCCTACCTGGCGGACGTGGGCAAGGTTTCCGTTCATCGGGAACACGTGCCGGTGGCGCACGCGGAAATCGCCTGGGGTGGCGTCGGCGGCGAGACCCCGCGCAGCGAGACGATCACCCGCCTGGAAGACCAGGCGATCCGCGCCGCCATCAACGAGGCGCTGGCCTCCGGCAGCTCGGTCGAGGTCCACCTCGAACGCAGCTGCAGCACGCTTGCCGCCACGAAGACCGTGGACGGGCAGGCCGAGCCGGTGAGCCTCGAGCTGGGCTTCGACCTCCACACCGTGGTCGTCCTGCCGCTCGTCGCCCGCAACCGGAGGCTGGGCGCGCTGCTGCTGGGGTACGCGGACCGCGGGTTCGACGCCGCGACGCGCGCGCTCGCCGAGGATATCGCCGCGCGCACCGCCGTCGCCATCGACAACTGCCTGCTGTACGCGAAGGTCCAGGAGGCCGACCAGCGCAAGAACGAGTTCCTGGCGATGCTCGCGCACGAGCTGCGCAATCCGCTGGCGCCCGTCCGCAACGCGGCGCAGATGCTGCGCAACTCGCAAGCGGACGCGGCGAAGCTCGAGTGGGCCGCCAACGTGATCGACCGGCAGAGCCGGCACCTCGTGCGGCTGGTCGACGACCTGCTCGACGTGGCCCGCATCACGCAAGGCAAGATCACGCTTTCCTTCGAGGCCGTGGACGTCGCCACCGTTGTGAGCATGGCCGAGGAGATGACGCGCCAGCTGATCGAATCCCGCAGGCACACGCTGACGGTCCGCCTGCCGGAAGCGCCGCTGTCGGTCTACGGGGACTGCGCCCGCGTCGCGCAGATACTCGGCAACCTCCTCAACAACGCCGCGAAGTATTCCGAGCCCGGGAGCCACATCGCGCTGGAGGTGGGCGAAAGCGGCGACGAGGTCGTTTTCCGCGTGCGTGATTCGGGCATCGGCATACCCGTCGATCTGCTCGGATCGATCTTCGATCTCTTCATCCAGGCGGACCGTTCGCTCGACCGGTCCCAGGGCGGGCTGGGAATCGGCCTCACGATCGTGCGCAACCTGGTGCTCCTGCAGGGCGGCACCGTGCAGGCGCATAGCGCCGGCCCCGGCACGGGCAGCGAATTCGTGGTGCGCCTGCCGCGAGTCGCCATCGAGCGTGCCGCCGAGACGGCGTTGCGATCCTTTGCTCCCGCCGCCACGACCGGGCTCCGCATCCTGGTGGTCGACGATCATCCGGACGCCGCGGAAAGCATGGCGGCGCTCATGCAGGGCGCAGGGCACCAGCCGACCATCGCCCACGACGGCCCAACGGCCATCGCCCTCGCGAGCCGGCTCCGGCCCGACGTCGTCCTGCTGGATATCGGATTGCCCGGCATGAACGGCTTCGAGGTGGCGCGCGCGCTCAGGGCGGCCCCGGAAACCAGCGCGTGCGTGCTGGTTGCCGTGAGCGGCTACGGTCAGACGGAGGACCAGCAGCGCTCGCGCGAAGTCGGTTTCGACCACCACCTGGTCAAGCCGGCCGACTTTGCGGCGCTGGAGCGGATACTGGATGCCGTCCGCCGCGAGCTCCCTCCTGCTTCCGCCCAGTCCACCGTCCTCGAGGGCCGTTTCCCGACCCCGGTCCGTCTTCTGGCAAACTCGTAACAGGTGCGCAATCCAACGTCCGACACGCTGCTGGCGGAGGCTGCGCAATTCGCGCTCCTGCGCCGGCTCGCGCCATCCCTCCGCCATCGCCTGATCGGAGGGCTGCATCCGATCAGCCTTCTCGCGGAACTGGCCGCCCGCCGGCTGGCGAGCGAGCCGCCGGACCTGGTGAGCGCGCGCGACTCCATCGCGAGGATCCAGACCCAGGGGCGTCTCGCCACGGCAACCTCGGTCGCCACGCTCGCGTGGATCACGGACGAGGAATCCCCTGCCGTTTCCCTGAAGGAGGGGATCGGGGAGAGCGTGGCCTTGTTGCGCACCGATTCCGAGATGCGCGGCACCGAGCTCTCGTCCCGGATCGGCGACTTTGACGTGACGGTGTCGCGGCGCGCGCTCCGCACGGTGTTTACCGCGCTGCTCGTCTTCGCGGTGGACGCGGTGCCGCGTCCGGCCCGGATCGAGCTTCACGCATCGAAGGAGGACGGCGGCTCGGGCGGGGGAGGTGCGGTGCGCGTCGAAACCGTCTCCTCGCAGGAGGACGGGAGTCCGGCGTTCGCCGGTGACGCGCGGCCGCTGACGTGGGAGGATGTAGAGGTGCTCGCGCGGCTTGAGGGCGTCGAAGTGCATGCGACCACCGCACCGCCGGCCCTTCACTGCCGGTTTCGCCCGTACTCGGCGTAATTCCCCGACCCTCGGCCCCTCGGCCGACCCTCGGCCCCTCGCCCGACCCTCGGGTAACTCCCGGGCAACATGGGGTTTTTCCTACATTCGAAAGAGCACGGCCACCGACAGGTGTCGGGAATTATGTGTGCTATGTTACACACGTGCACCCGGAAGCCAGGTGTGGTGCCTGCGCGACCCCAGGAGGTACACGACCATGTTCCTCGAATATCGCTTCAACAAGGCCATCGAGAAGCTGGCGGCGCAGGCCCGTTTTCCGCTTCAGGTGAAGCTCTGGAACGGGCGCAACGTGATGCTCGCGCCAAACCCCACTGTCACCATCGAGATTCCCGACGCATCCGCGCTCCGCTTCTTCGTCCCCCCGGACCTGAACAAGCTGGGCGAAGCTTTCGTGGAGGGTCACATACGCGCGGAAGGGTCGATACACGAGTTGTTCCGCTTCGCCGGGGAGCTCTGCCGCGGCGTGGCGGCCACGACCTCCGCCGGGTTCCGTTTCCTGCGCCACAGCAGGGCCCGCGATCGCAAGGCGATTCAATATCACTACGACGTTTCGAACGAATTCTATTCCCTGTTTCTCGACCGCCGGATGGTGTACTCGTGCGCCTACTACAGGGACGAGGCCGACCCGCTCGATGAGGCGCAGGCGCAGAAGCTGGACCATATCCTCACCAAGCTGAGGGTGAAGCCGGGCGACTCGTTCCTGGACATCGGCTGCGGCTGGGGCGCCCTGATCGTGCGCGCCGCGCAGAAGTACGGCGCGCGGGCGCGCGGCGTCACCCTGTCGAAAAATCAGTTCGAGTACGTCCGCGACCTCATCCGGGCGGAGGGGCTGGAGGATCGCTGCACGGTCGAGTTGCGCGACTATCGCGATCTGCCGGAGACCGAGCCATTCGACAGGATCGCGAGCGTCGGCATGTTCGAGCACGTGGGCCTGAAGCAGCTTCCCGGGTATTTCGGGAAGATATGCGCCCTGCTGAAGGACGACGGGCTGGTCCTCAACCACGGGATCACCTCCAGCGACGTCGAAAGCCGCGAGACCGAGAACGGCGCGGGCGCGTTCATCGACCGCTACGTCTTTCCGGACGGCGAGGTGCCGCACCTCTCGCTCGCGCTCAGGGAAATGGCTGCCGCCGGCTTCGAGGTGGTCGACGTCGAATCGCTGCGGCGGCACTACGCGCGCACCTGTCACGAGTGGGCGGACCGCCTGGAATCGAATCGAGCCCGCGCCATCCAGACCGCCGGCGAGAAGCGGTTCCGGATATGGGGCATCTACCTTGCTGGCTGCGCGTACGCGTTTGCGGAAGGATGGATCAACGTCTACCAGGCGCTCGCCTGCAAGGCGCAGCACCCGGCGGGCAGGGAGTCGCCCCTGCCGCTTACGCGGGACTACATGTATTTGTGACCGGTGACCGGTTGTGAAACTCCCCTCCGCTCGGGAGGGGTGGGGCAACAGAAAGCGCAGCCGAGCAGCTGGCCGGGTCCTGTCGGCATGTCCGGCCGCCTGGATCCGACTCTCCCGGAGGCACCTGGGCAATAGGCTTGGCCGTCGCGTTGTCTTGCCAGTCCGGCTACTCGATGCTTTCCAACGATAGCGGTCAATTGATTTGGCCATCGCGTTATCTTGGAAATTTACCGGTCTTGGGAGAGTCGGCCCAGTCATTCGGCCATTGCCGCCACCCGGCCGCTGTTCGGAGCCGTCTAGCGGTGCGCAGACCGGCCGGTCCGCGTTGGATTCTTACAGGTCATCCTTCCACGTTCATCCTTCATCCTTTGCGGCGTAGCCGCGCGTCACCCGGCCGCTGTTCGGGTTCGTGGCCGACGGCTGCAGCTTCTTCCTCCTTCCGCCTTCATCCTTCTGCTGAGCTGGCCGGGTCCTGTCGGAACGCCTTGCCTGCCCGATTCTCCCGGTACCATGCTGCGCGATTCTTCCAAGCGCCTGTGGTCAATTGACTTGACCGTCGCGTGATCTGGAGATTTACCAACACCGGGAGAACCGGATCAGTCTTCGGCACCCCGCCACCCGGCCGCCGCTCGGGCATTGAGCAGGGAAGAAGGGCACGCATGACCCCTGACCCATGACGCATGACGGGTCTCAGGACGCTTGACCTCTGACGGGGGTTAGGTGGGCCCACTGAGACCGCCCCCACCGCCCGCCCTGATCTGCTGACGCTCGTCAGCGGAGGAAACTGAGCCTGGCCCGAATAGTTGGTTGAGGTCATGGCGCGGCGCAGACGGTTGGTTGCCGGCACTACCAAGGGTTTCAAACACGCACGATGGAAGAGGCGAAAACCGGCGAGGAGCTTCCGCTTGCGGCGCAGCTTAGAGTGACGGTTTCGTGGGGGAAAATATTGCTCTAAGTCAGAAAAGCGCGCATTCTTCGAGCAGATTTTCTGGAATCACAAAGGCATAGCTCGGTTCAACCCGGGACGTTGGCACCGTTAATCGAGCGCTACGAAAGAACGTGAAAATAACCAGTGAGCCCGCCCATTACCCGTCGATCGGGCGTTGTATTTACTGCGAGGCAACGGGCACCTCATTGGGTGATGAGCACATCGTGGCGCTAGGGCTTGGTGGTAACTGGATAATTAAAGACGCCAGTTGCAAAAAATGCGAGATCGCAACCGGAAAAGTAGAACACGAATGTTTAAGAAGAATGCTTGGTCCCGTTAGGATCAACATGGGATTTAAGAGTAGACACAAGAATCGCCCCTCACACATGAGAGCAGTTAGCGTCAATGATAAAGGCGCTCTTGAGTCGAGAATGATCCCATCTGAAAAAATTCCGATGGCCGCGTTCATGTTCAGATTCGAACCGCCGGGAATAATTACCGGCAGACCACGCAATCCAGGTTTCTATGCTCGCCAATGGCATTTAAACGATAGAGAAAAACTAGAACCCATTTCATAAATACCTGCGCATGAGGATCATGGCGCAGGCGAGGTGAACAAAGGCCAGGAAATGCTCGGCCATGCGATCCCAGCGCACCAGTACGCGCTTGTATTTGTTCA
>Ga0075428_100010952_pt1 | contig 10086 bp, 7 predicted proteins | sample RhiMetdeltSRZDD2_FD_75291 | JGI IMG/M metagenome (GOLD analysis project Ga0075428, IMG submission 75291) | Populus rhizosphere microbial communities from Tennessee, USA - Rhizosphere MetaG P. deltoides SRZDD2 | ecosystem: Host-associated > Plants > Roots > Rhizosphere > Soil | place: USA...
GGCTGATCGACCTCGAAAAGCACTCCTGGCCCTGGTCGGTTCTGCTCGTGCCGGTGATGAAGCCGGACCTCTTCGAGCTGGCCAACAACCACTGCTGGCGGACCGAATTTGGCTTCCCCAAGTGGACGATCGAAGCTGCGCCAGACTATATGAAGCTTGAGCGCGACGAACGGGGCCTGACCGAATGGGGGTGGATCGATTTCGGTTTTCAGACCTACTACGCTCTGCTCAACTGCGGCTTCAACCTCGCGCCAACTGCCGGCACTGCCGCCGGAGTTCATCCCGTGCCGACCGGTTTTGGCCGAGTTTACGTCCACACCGGCGAAGACAGCTTCCACTACGACCACTTTCTGGCGGCACTGAAAGCGGGGCGCAGTTTCGTCACGACCGGGCCGCTGCTCTTGGCCAAAGTCGATGGCCAGACGCCGGGGCACACGTTCCAGGAGCCGCCTCGCAGCGGCATGCGCACCGTCACTGGCGTCGTCCATTCGCTGGCGCCGCTCGATCGGATCGAGATCGTTGTAAACGGCAGCATTGCGGAGACAATCCGCGAACCAGAAGCCAAGGCACGCCCCGTCGGCGGCGGACAGGCATTCGAAACTAACTTCCGGCGCGACGTCCGCGCAGACGGCAACTACTGGATTGCCGTCCGCGTTTTCGAGAAACACCCCGCTGGCCGCATCCGTTTCGCTCATACGGCGCCGTGGCGTTGTGAGCTCGACGGCGGCAAGCCGCTAGCCCCAACGCGGGACGAAATTGACTATCTGATCGGTCGCTGCCGCGAGGAAATTCAGCGAAATCGAGGAGTCGTTGGCCCAGAGACAATTGCCGAGTTTGAAAAAGCGCTGGCGACTTACGAAGCGATCGCAAAGCGAGTGCGATGAATCTTTGACAACTGGCGAGCGGCGACCTGATACGTTAAGATACGTTTCCCGCTTGGAACCTGGCCCTTCACGAAGCTATGCCTATGGCACGCAAAGTTGTCAATCGCAAGGAGTTACGAGCTGAAACCGAAGCGGCCGCTGCGAAGGCGGCTGCCGCGGGTGAGGCCGCCCCGGCCGGCGAAAAGAAGAAAAAAGCTCCCGGCGAGAAAAAAGCCCCCGCTAAGCGCAAGAGTCGCGCCAAGAGCACGGAACCGGCGCGGATGATGCTATTTTGGGGCGTTTTCAATCAGTCGCTCAAGCGGGTTGCCAAGTACGACTTCACGCAAAAGCGGCAGGCGGAGGCGAAAGCAGCAGAGCTCTCGGCCGGGGGTAAATCGCCGCACTTCGTTCAGAAGGTCAAGGAGCCGGTCGAGGGCTAGGTTCGCCGTCGATCGATTCCCTCGAGCCCTGCTATGGCCGCATCGGTCGTGGAGGATGTCGCCTGCAGCGTCTGCGGATGTGTCTGCGACGATTTACGGCTGCATGTCAGCGCCAATCGCATTGAGCGAATCGAGAACGATTGCCCTCTCGCCAGGCCGTGGTTCGAAGCGGTAAAGAGCGCGCCGCAACCGGCCGGTGCGGCGATCGAGGGACAAGTTGCGACGTTTGAACAAGCCGCGGCCCGCGCTGCAGAGATTCTCGCGCGAGCCAGGTCGCCGCTGATTTACGGCCTGTCGCGCAGCAGCACGCAGGGGCAGCGGGCCGCCTGCTTACTGGCGGATAAGATCGGTGCGACGATCGACACGACCGCTTCGCTGTGTCATGCCCCGTCGATCGTGGCGCTGCAGTCCGTTGGCGAATCGACCTCGTCGCTCGGCGAAATTCGCCACCGCTGCGATCTGGTCGTCTACTGGGGCAGCGATCCGTTGATCAGCCATCCGCGGCACCTCGAACGCTATTCGATCGAGGCACCGGGAATGTTTGCCGGCGATGCTGCATCTCGCACACTGGTCGTGGTCGATGTCCGCGAGACGGCGACGTCCCAGCGCGCCGATTTATTCCTCAAGCTCGCCCCCGGCAGCGACTTCGACGTCATCTGGACGCTGCGGCTGCTGATCCGTGGCATCGAGCCGGAACCAGATGCGAAGGATGGATTGCCGATGCAAAAGTTACGCGACCTTGCGTCGCGCATGAAGTCCTGCACGAGCGGCGCTGTCTATTTCGGCCGTGGGCTCGCCACCCGGGGCTTGGGACATGCCAATGTGGAGGCGTTGCTGCGTCTCGTGACCGACCTCAACGCCCACACCCGCTTCTACGCGAGGCGGATGCGCGTTTACGGCGACGTCGCCGGCGCCGACTCGGTCCTCTGCTGGCAGACGGGTTTTCCCTTCAGCATCAATCTGGCCCGGGGTTATCCGCGCTATAGCCCCGGAGAATATTCGGCCGACCAGCTTCTCTCGCTGGGGGAAGTCGATACATGCCTGCTTGTCGGAAGCGAAGGGATCGAGCCCCTCTCGCCCGGGGCCAAGGCTCATCTGAGCCGCATTTTCACGATCGTGCTCGACTATCCCCATGTCCAGCCACCCTTCGAGCCGACCGTGCGTTTCACTACCGCCATCTATGGCATTCATTGCGAAGGAACCGCCTACCGCATGGATGAAGTTCCCATTCCGCTGCGGCGCGTGCTGGATTCGCCTTATCCAGGCGACCACGACGTGCTGGCAGCCATTGCATCGCGAGTTCGATCTACGCCGACATGAGAAGTGCGTACTTGGACGCGGGACCGTCCATCGCGATGAGAGAGTTAGAAACCTTCTTGCGACGCTCCCTACTGTCTGCCTGACCGTCAAATCCGGCACAATCGTGATGCCAAAAAGCCTCGCCGGGCCGCCGCCGATGCCTTTTTGCCACGCTTGCCTACTCCCCGCGGGTAGAGTTCCCTATCGGTTTCGCTGCCGCCCGGGCCGCGCCACTGCGCGCCAACCAGTCGGCGGAAATGACGCCGGAGGGAGGCACCCTCCGCTGCCGGGCAGGGACGCGCCCGCTGATTCCCATTAGTCAGACGTGTCCATGCTCGCCCATCGCAACTTGCGAAAAGATCTCGTGGCCCTCGTGCTGGCTGCGCTCGTCGTGTTTTTTGCCGTCGCGCTCGTTTCGTACGATCCAGCGGACCCGCTGCCCTCACTTACCGCCCCTTTGAACCTGGCATGGCAGGCCGACCCGCTCGTCTGGCCGCCGAACGAGCACGTCCACAACCTGTGCGGTCGCTGGGGGGCGCTGACCGCCGACGTCTCGTTCCGCGCTGTGGGCCTGGGCTCGTGGTACGTCGTCGCCGCGCTGGGCACCCTCAGCTTGGCCCTCCTCCGCGGCTGGTCGATCGACACGCCGATCTTCCGCGCCGTCGGCTGCGTGGCCTCGCTGGCCGGCTTCACCGCGCTCGTGGCCATGCTGCTGCCGACCTGGTCACCGGGGCCGGTGATTGGACCAGGGGGCTACGTCGGGGCGATGGGCAAGGCCCTGCTGGCGGCCCACTTCGCCACGATCGGCAGCCTAATCCTGGCCGGAAGCTTTCTGGTCGGCGGACTGCTGCTGGCGACCGATTACCTGATCGTGCATTTCGTCTCGTTCGGTCTGCGACTTGTCGTGGCAAGTCTCCTGGGAATGCGGGTGTCCCTGCCGCTGCGGAGAGGCTCCCGCTCGCGAGGCTCGACGATTTCCGTTCCGGACGACGACAACGGCGAGGTTCGAATCCGCGCTCGCGGCAAGCGGACCGATATCGACCACGTGCCGACGCCACCGGTGGAGGACGAGGCCGACGAGACGGAGGAGGAAGAGGACGAGGAGGAGCCGATTCTCATCCCGGTCAAGAAGTCGGCATCGACGGGCAATGGGGCTGCCCAGGAGCCGGCCGCAAGTGAGCATGTGTCGCCGACGCGGACCGACGCGGCTGAGAATCCGTTGCGCGTGCGGAGCGTCGCCGATCGCAAGCGCGAGGCTCACGAGCGCGAGCAGGAACTGGTCCGTAAGGCGCTCGAGCAGGGGGCGATCCACGGCGGCGCTGAGGATTACAAACTGCCGGAGATCGACCTGCTGCTGCCGGCGGACGACGTCAATTTTGATGCCCAGACGGACGAGGTCCGCCGCAAGGCGAAGATTCTGGAGAAGACGTTTGCCGACTTCGGCTTCCAGGTGAAGGTGGTCGAGATCGAGACCGGACCGGTCATCGCCCAGTATGAAGTCGAGCTAGAAGCGGGTCTGCGATTGTCGAAGATCACCGGCCTGGCCGACGACCTGGCGATCGCCCTGCGGGTGCCGAGCGTCCGCATCGTGGCGCCAATCCCGGGCAAGAATACGGTCGGCATTGAGGTGCCCAACGAAGAGCGGCAGGTGGTGCGGCTGCGGGAAGTGATCGAAGAAGCGGGCCCCAAGACGAAGAAGATGCGGATTCCGCTCTTTTTGGGCAAGGACGTTTCGGGCAATGCCCTGGTGGCCGATCTGTCGACGCTGCCGCACCTCTTGATTGCCGGCCGTACGGGAACGGGGAAGAGCGTTTGCCTGAATGCGATCATCTCGTCGATCCTGATGACGCGACGGCCGGACGAGGTGCGGCTGCTATTGATCGATCCGAAGATGGTCGAGCTGTCGGGCTATTCGCGGCTGCCGCACCTGATGCACCCGGTCGTCACAGACATGCGGAAGGCGGAGGCGATCTTGGCGTGGGCCGTGGAGAAGATGGAAGAACGGTACGCCCTGCTAGCGCGGGCCGGCGTGCGGCACATCAGCGCCTACAACCAGCTTGGCGAGGAGGAGCTGATCGACCGCCTCCAGCCGGAGAACGACGAGGAGCGGGCCAGCATCCCGCTCAACCTGCCGTTCATCGTCATCGTGGCGGACGAGATGGCCGATCTGATGATGCAGTGCGGCAAGGAAGTCGAGCAGCACATCATTCGCCTGGCACAGAAGTCGCGTGCCGTCGGCATTCATCTGATCCTGGCGACACAGAAGCCGACGGTGGACGTGATCACCGGTCTGATCAAGTCCAACCTGCCGGCGCGAATCGCCTTCCAGGTCGCCAGCCGCACAGACAGCCGCGTGGTGCTGGACGAAATGGGGGCGGACAAGCTCCTGGGCAACGGCGACATGCTCTTTTTGTGGCCAGGGACGAGCACGCTGCTGCGCGGCCAGGGGACGTATTTGAGCGACGAAGAGATCAATCAGATCGTGGCCTGCGTGAGCACGGGCGAGCAGAATTTCGTTCACGAGCTGGTGAATCTGAAGGTGACCGACAAGGGTGAAGAAGGGCAACCGACGCAGCTCCGCAAGCGCGACGAGATGTACGAGCAGGCGGTGGATGTCGTCGTCCGCGAAGGGCGCGGCAGCGTGTCGCTGCTCCAGCGGGCTCTCGGCATCGGCTACGGACGAGCCGCGCGGTTGATCGATTTCATGGCCGAGGACGGCATCGTCGGCCAGTATGCCGGCTCGCAGGCCCGCGAGGTGACGATCACGCTCGAGCAATGGGAGCAGATGCAGGCAGGAGGCAGCGCCCAGGCAGCTGCCGCCACAAGCACGCTGCCTGCCATAACCGCCGTTACTGCCGCCGCGCCGAAACGGCCGCTGCTGACGACCGTGAACGACGAGGAAGAGAACGAAGCAGAAGAAGTCGACGAGGAGGAGGAGATCGACGACGATGAGGGTGAGGAGGACGAGGGCGATGAAGACTACGAAGCGGAGAGTGCGTAGCGGTGCCGCTTGACGGCCCACGGTGGGTGCCTACTACTTAGTGGATGCTTACCACACACGACAGCGAGATTCGCGTCCGCTACCAGGAGACTGACGCGCAAGGACGTGTCCACCATGCGAACTACCTCAAGTGGTTCGAGCTGGGGCGGGTCGAGCTGCTACGTGCCTCGGGCCACAGCTACCGCGAGCTGGAAGAAGCGGGCACGTATCTAGTGGTTGCCCAGGCCACGCTGAAACTTTTCCTGCCGGCCTTCTTTGACGACGTTTTGATCGTGCGGACGACGACCGTGAAGGCCAAAGGGGCCCGGATCGAGCACCGCTACGAGGTCTATCGCGGCAGCGAACTCCTGGCTGAGGGAACGACGACAGTCGCCTGCATCGACAAAAATGGCCGCGTCTCCCGCCTCCCTCAGTGGCTCCGGATGGCGTAGTTTGGCAGCCAATTGACGCGACGTGCCACGATTGTGCGGCTTGACAAGCTGGCGCAGGGATCGATCTTCGCCATTTCTTCACAAGACCTTAACAAACAGCGGCTAGGCTCCGGCGAGATACTGATAGAAAAGCGAAGCAGCATCTGGGCATAGGAACCAACCAATGAAACGCCAAAATCGCTTGCCAGCCATCCTGCCAATCGCCGCCACGCTGGTCATTGCCGGCTGCTGGGGCTGCAACCACGGCAGCATACCGGCCAAGAGCGGAAACGGAAGCAGTGCCGGAAGTGGCAAGCCCTCTGGACTTACTGGCGAAGTGAGCATTGACGGCTCGAGCACAGTGTTCAAGATTACGCAGGCGGTGGCGGAAGAGTTTCATGCCGCGACTCCGGGCGTGAGCGTCAACGTGCAATACTCGGGCACGAGCGGAGGCTTCAAAACGTTTGTGACTGGCAGGTTGGATATTTGCGATGCATCACGCCCGATCCAACAAAAGGAAATCGATGTCACAAAGGAAAATGGTGTGGAGTATATCGAGCTGCCGGTATGCTTCGACGCGTTGACCGTGGCCGTCAATGGGGAAAACGACTGGGCGGACGCCATGACGGTGGACGAGTTGAAAAGGATGTGGCAGTCGGCCGCCAAAGGAAAGGTGGATAAGTGGAGCGACGTTCGCGAGGGCTGGCCGAAGGAAGCGATTTCCTTTTCCGGCGCAGGCAAAGATTCCGGCACCTACGAATACTTCACCGAAGCGATTTGCGGCAAAAAGGGGGACATCCGCAGCGACTACGAGCCGAGCGAGAACGACAATGACATTCTCCGCAGCGTGGAGGGGAACAAGTATGCCATCGGCTTTGTCCCATACGCCTATTACGTCCCGCGCCAGGGAAAGCTCAAAGCAGTGAAGATCGATTGGAAACCTGACGACGAGCTAGGGCCCATCGAGCCCAGCCCGGAAAACGTCATCAAGGGGATCTACAATCCGCTGGCGCGACCGCTGTTCATTTATGTCCACAAGAAATCGGCCGAGCGCCCGGAAGTGAAGGAATTCGTCGACTTCTATTTGAAGAACGCTTCCAGTCTCGCCACGAAAGTGAAGTATATTCCTCTCCCCGAGGACGCCTATCCCAAGGTGCAAGAGCGGTTTGCTAGGCTTCAGATCGGAACAGGCTTCGGCGGTAAATCCGAAGTGGGATTGCATATCGATGAAATCCTTAGCCGCGAGCCAAAGCCCTGATTATTCCGGCGAATCGTTGACAGCTGACGGAAACCGCCTGGTTTGGAATGGGTCGCCCAAGCCGCGCTCCAAGGAACGCTTCCTGCATGTCCAGCCCCGAGGCGAAACGCAAATACGCACGCCTTCGTTCCAACGCCTCCGCCACGCGCCATAAGCGAATTTGGCGCAGAGTTCGGGAGTGGATCGCCAGTAGCGGTTTCTTTCTGGCGGCCGCTTCATCGGTGGTCATTACCGCGCTCATCGTCGTGGTCTTGTTCGGCGAATCGTGGCCGTTCTTTCGTGCCTTCGGGCTCGTCGATTTTCTCACGGACACCGAGTGGGCTCTGGACGCCGATCCGCCGCGGCGCGGCATTTTGCCACTGGTAAGCGCGACGCTCGTCACGACGGGAATTGCGCTGATCGTCGCTCTGCCGCTAGGTACGGTTATCGCGATTTATCTGAGCGAGTTTGCCCCCTTCGCCATGCGGGAAGCGATTAAGCCATCCTTGGAACTGCTAAGCGCGGTTCCCACGGTGGTCTACGGTTACTTTGCCCTGCTGTTTCTTTCGCCGCTGCTGAAGGTTGTCTTCAAGTGGCCGGTGTTCAGCTGGCTCGTGACCGATCTCCCGCAGCAGAACATGCTCAGTGCCGGGATCGTGATGGGGATCATGATCATTCCCTACGTCAGTTCGCTGAGCGAGGACGCCATGCGGAGTGTGCCGATGCTGCTGCGGGAAGGGTCTTACGCGCTGGGAGGCAACAAATTCGTGACTGCGCTACATGTTGTCTTCCCATCGGCCCTATCGGGGATTGGCGCTGCGTACATTTTGGGGATCTCCCGAGCAATCGGAGAAACGATGATTGTGGCCGTGGCGGCCGGCAGGTTGCCCCACCTAACGTTCAACCCAGCCGGCTCCGGAGAAACCATCACCACGTACATCGTGGAAAAGACGCAGGGCGAGACGCCATACGGCACGCCTGAGTATCAGTCAATTTTTGCGGCGGGCCTGGTGCTGTTCATCATCACGCTGGTCTTCAATATTGCCGGCTATGCGCTGCGCAAACGCTACCACCAGGCGTACTAGGAGAGGCTGATATGAACGACGTCTCACAGCTCATTCGCTACCGCAAGCGGCAAGACTACTACTTTCAAATCGTGGGCGCAGCGTGCACAGCCGTCGGCGTGCTGACGCTGGCCGCTCTGCTCATCAAGCTTTCGTGGGACGGTCTGGGACAGATCGTGCGTTTTGAGTTTTTCCACAACTGGCCAATCCTGACAGATGTTGGCATCACTTTCCTGATTGCCCTGGGCCTCGCCGTGCCCGTGGCAGTCAGCGTGGCGGCTCTCACGACTGACGAACACGAAAATTCCCTGCTCAGCGACGTCCTTCGCATTTTGGCGCGCTTTCGAGCGATTGCGATTGGCCTTGTCATCCTGTTGTTATTGGCCCATTGGTTAGACCTTTTTGGCAACCGGCTCGTCGGGGGGATAGTCCTGGGCCTCCTGGTGACGCCTCGTTTGATCTCTGTAAGCCGCGACTTCGTTCGTCAGCGTCCCGTCCGTTTCGGCGCTGCGCTTTCGGCGCTGCTCCTGGCGGGAGTCGTCGGGCTGGGGGCAGTCGCGTGGGCTGGTTTGACGCACTTGCTCCGTTTGGAATTCTTTTTGTCTAACGCATCGTATGACGCGTCGAAGGCTGGAATCCTCACGGCCTGGGTGGGAACGCTCGGCGTGATGACGGTTACATTCGCGACCGCGGTGCCTCTGGGCGTGGCGGCAGCCGTTTATCTGGAAGAGTACGCCCGCAAGAATGTCTTTACCAACTTGATCGAGATTAATATTTCCAACCTGGCAGGCGTACCATCGATCAGTTACGGCCTGATGGCCCTGTGGTTGTTCAGCCATTTGCTGGAGTGGAAGTCTTCCATATTCGTCGGCGGCGTAACCCTGGCCCTTCTGATCCTGCCAATTGTCATCGTCGCCACGAGGGAAGCATTGCGGAGCATCCCCGGCAGCATCCGCGAGGCCGCCTATGCTGCTGGAGCGACAAAGTGGCAGACGATCCGCTACCATTTGCTGCCGTATTCGCTCGGCGGCATTGCCACGGGGACGATTATCGCCATGTCGCGGGCCATGGGAGAAACGGCCCCGCTGATTGTGATCGGAGCCGCTGGCTACCTGACGAATCTGCCTCCCTCGCCGTTACAGCGGCATTTCCCCTTTGTCAGCTTTGATTGGCTGAATTCTCCGTTCACGGTCCTGCCAATGCAGATGTTTTACTGGACCTCCGAACCGGGATTTGAGAGTCACGCGGCAGCCACTGGTCTGGTGCTGATCGTGCTGACGTTGTCGATCAACGCCGCCGCAATCTCGGTGCGCTATCGAGTTCGTCAAAAGCTCAAATGGTAAACTGCCTACCTGGCCGCGGATTCGCGCCCTGCGGCCAGAAGTCTGGACTATGATCCCAGCCGAAGCAGCACCAGCCGTCGCAGTCACACAGGCCGATTCTGCTCATGCGCGGCCCAAGGCTGAAGTCCGTAGTGTTTCATTCTACTACGGCTCCAAGCAGGCGCTTGACCGTATAAGCATGCCCATCCCCGAGCGCAGCGTCACTGCCCTCATCGGCCCGTCGGGCTGCGGCAAAAGCACGCTGCTAAGATGCTTCAACCGCATGCACGATCTCTATCCTGGCAATCGCTATGAGGGAGAGATCCTGCTGCATCCCGGCGGCACGAATATCCTCAGCCCGTCCGTCGATCCAATGGAAATGCGGCTGCGGACTGGGATGGTGTTTCAGAAGCCCAATCCGTTTCCCAAGACGATCTTCGAGAACGTCGC
>Ga0075428_100010955_pt1 | contig 10084 bp, 8 predicted proteins | sample RhiMetdeltSRZDD2_FD_75291 | JGI IMG/M metagenome (GOLD analysis project Ga0075428, IMG submission 75291) | Populus rhizosphere microbial communities from Tennessee, USA - Rhizosphere MetaG P. deltoides SRZDD2 | ecosystem: Host-associated > Plants > Roots > Rhizosphere > Soil | place: USA...
GCCGCTGCGCCCATGCTGACGTAGTCGTTCGTCCCGTCGAGATTCATCGCCGACACGTTCCCGTCGATGCAGGTATCCGTCGTGCACGGATTCCCGTCGTTGCACTGCGCGCTCGCCGTGCAGCACCCCGCGAATGGGGCGTACGTGTTGACGCAGGTCCCCGCGACGCAATCGTCCGCGGTGCAGGCGTTGCCGTCGTTGCAGTCGGCGGCCGTCGCACAGCATCCCGCGATGGGGCTGAACTGACACGAGCCCGCGACGCAATCGTCCGCGGTGCAGGCGTTGCCGTCGTTGCAGTCCGAGGGGAAGCTACACGTCCCGGAACGTGTCGTGAAGGACGACGGGCTTCCGGCCGTGCTCGATACTCCGTCGGACACGACCGCGTACCACTCGTAGGTCGTCGAGGCCTGCCGGCTCGGCCAGGGAACGCAGACCTCGGAGCCGCTGGCTCCCGAGCTCGCGGCAACCGGCGCGAACGCCTCGCCGCCCGGCATGTCGTACGCCAGCGAGAAGCGGTTCCGCGCCGTCCCCGCCGTGTTGTCCGCATGGTTGTCGATGAAGATCCCCAGGGTCGGTGAGTACGTTTCGACGTCGATCCTGTCCTCGTCGGGGTGAAACGTCAGGATGCGCAGCCAGCCGTTGCCGCCGGCCGTCACCGTCTGGTAGTCGCTCACCATGGTATGGATGCGCGTCGTTCCGCTGCCGTCGGTGAACTCGTCGTAGCGCCGGTTCGCCTGGTCGAGGTGTCCGCAGAACATCAGGCTGAGGTTGTGATTGTCTTTGAGGGCTTCCCAGGTCGCAGAGCCCTGGTCGCCCCAGGACGCGTCGCCGGGGTTGATGAGGTAGTGGGACGTCAGGATCCCGCGACGGTCCGGGTAGGCCTTCAACACGCCGTCGGCCCAGTCGAGAGCCGCCTGGCGGAGCGGCGTGTCCACCGGCATGAATTCCATGTGGATCGCCACGAAGTCCATTCCGCCGGCCTGGAAGAGCTCGTAGTGGTTGTCGTTGTTGATGCCGTAATGGCCACCGTAGTAGCTGCGGCCCGAGAAGCGCGAGGCTCCGAAATACGCGTTGTAGAGGGAGGTGGTCGACCCCTCGTCGGCGAACGTGCCGGGGTCGCCGCCGGGAGTCTGGTCGTGATTGCCGACGGCGATTCCGTACGGGATGCCGAACGTGAGACCCGTGGTCGATGGATTCTCGACGAGGGCCCACGCGGCGTCGGCATTGATCCACTGAGCCTCGGTGGCGGCGACGTTGACGCAATCACCGAGCTGCGTGACGAACACGATGTTGCGCGCCACGCGGTTGTCCAGGATCCACTGCGTCTGCGCGGTGTACGTAGAAGGGTAATCCTGCGAATAGTACTGGGTGTCCGGCAACGCGATGATCGTGAAGGGATCGGCGGCCGGCGCCGTGACCTTTCGCCCGAAGAAGCTCACGCTCAGGTTCGTATCGTTCGGATCGCTCACGGTGACGCAGAGGTTCGGGTTGAGCGGCACGCCCGTCGCGCCGTCGGCGGGCGACATGTCGGTCGGCGCGGCGGGTGGCGGGTTCGTCGCGCGCAGCTCCACGGCGAGCGAGAGGCCGCCGCTGTCGAGGGCAACGTTGTGCGCCTGGACCGCGATCACGTTGGTTCCGTTCACGAGCACGCTACTCGATATCGGAATCGTCTCCGGCATGCCCGCCGCGTGGAACGACGCCGCGGTGTCGCGGGCGACCACCGTACCGGCCGTGCCGGCGAGGTTGCGGCGCGCGATCTCCTGGCCATTGATGAAGGCGACGAAACCATCGTCCCAGTTCACCGTGAGCTCGAGGCCCGGGATCGCGCTCACGCTCGGGACGTCGAACTGACGTCGCGTGTAGACGGAGAGGTAGCCGTTCTGCATGTCCGACAGCACGGTCGCGTCGTCGCCGTCGCCGTAGCCGAATCCCGACGGGCCGGTGAGCCACGATCCATCATCGAAGCCGATCGTGTTCCACGTCGTCGGCGGTTCCACGGTCCCCTTGAAATAAGCCCACGCCGCGCCCTGGAGGATCGGGAGCGGTGTTCCGGCCCCGACGAGGGGCTTACCGGGACGAGAATCCGAGGGCGCCGGGCCGGCAGGCGTCACGGCGCGCGGCGCGGCTTGAGACGGACCGACGCTGGACCCCACCTGCGCCGTTAGCGGCAGGACGAAGAAACCGATCCGCACGAAGTGCGCCAGGCGGGCCCGAAGCTCACGCCGCATGAGCATGCCCCCCTACGAGCGCCCCCCGCATGTGTCTCCGCTGCAACCAGTCCCGGCCACGGAGGATGTACAGGGTAAGGCGGCCAAGATCAACATGTTCCGCTCGGCGCGGTCGCGTTCTCGGGCAGCACCGCGCTGCGTCACGAGGCTGAAGCCATTCCTCAGGGAGTGGACAGCTTCAGGTCGTACGAGCCGTAGACCGTGTAGCCACCCGAGGCGCGCTTCGACCGGATGTAGAAAGAGTCGGCCCGCGGCGCGGCCCAGGTGATCTTCGAGGACTTGTCCCCCGCCGTCCTGTCATTGCTCGAGGCGAGGACTGTCGTCCCATTCGTATCGAGGAGCTCCAGATAGGTGTCGTTCGCGGAGAGCAGGTTGAGGGTCTCGATGGTGTAGACCTGGCCCGACACCGTCGTGAACTTGAAATAGTCGGTGTCGATCTCCCCCTTGCCGTCTCCGTTGGAGTCGCAGAAGTAGGTCAAGTGCGTCTGGGGATCGTTCGGAACGAGGACCGGCGCGGTCGCAGTCGTGTTGTTCGGCTCCGACGCGTCCTGCCAGAACTCGATCGCGTAGTAAGACCAGATGTCCTTCATCGCGGCGAAGTTGCCGTTCGCAACCGTCGGGTCGAACCATCCGTCCCAGAACCCCTCACCGGTGAGGTAGGTGAGGTTCTTCATCGGCCCGGTGTAGACCTGCCACAGCTCGAAGTCGGCCAGGGTCAGCGCGTCGGGCGGATCGTCGTCGACGCCCGGCGTCAGATCGGTCGTCTCCGTACCGTCGCCGATGTCCCACATCGTGTGCGAGTTCGACACCTCGCTCGTGTCCCCGGGGCAGAAGTACTGCACCGGATCCTCGAGGTCGTAGTAATTGAGCGCGTGGCCAGGCCCAGGGCCGCCATCCGTGCGCACGTAGATGTTCGCGTTCGGCCAGCCGTTGGAGCGCCTGACGCTGCACCCGAAGTAGGACGCCCGCGCCTCGTCGAAGGACAGGCGCGGGTCCTCGTTGCAGTCGGAGAGGAAGTGCGGTCCTCCGGGATTCGTCACCTTCGAGTAGTTGTTCATCACGTAGTGCGACCACTCGTGGAGGATCACGGTGTCGTCGTATCCCGCGCTGTCGCGCAGCGTGACGGTGCTCCCCGACGTCGCGGAGACGGACACGCCGGCGTTCGAGGCCCACTTGAAGGTGACGAGCTTGCTCGAGTCCGGCCGCGACCCGGTCAGGACCTTGACGCGATCGGCACCGAAGATTCCGAGGTCGAGGATGTTGAACGCCTCGGCCCCGGTGAACGCCTGGGCGACCATCGTCCCGTAATCGACGTTCGTGGTCGGGGCGTGGCTCGTGATGTCGGACGGGCTCACGGCGTAGATCGATCCGCCCGGCGTGGTGACCTTCACGAAGAGGTCCGTTGTCTGCACGGTCTGCGTCAGGACGCGGATGCGGATCGTGCGCGTGGCCGAGTCGACGACCGCGATGTCGAAATTTCCGTTGGCGTCCGTCTTCCCCCACGCGAGATGCTGCTTGTTGCGGGACTTCGTCGGGTCGAACACCTCGACGTCGGCGAAGCGCACGGGACGTTCCGTCATCACCCCGGTGAACCCCGACGGGTCCCACTCGCGATGCTGATAGAGGAACTGCCCCGATGCGGTCCAGTTGGCCGCTGCCGGAAGCGCGACCGCGCACGCCGCAAGCGCGGCCGGGAGGTGGCCTCGGTATCGCATTACTTCACCTCCTGCAGAGAGAAGGTGGCAAATGTGCCGTCGTCGACCGGAAGGTTCGGTGCCACGCCGAGGGCCGCCGTCAGGTAGGCCTCGGTCGTCACCGTCTCGTCGCCGATGAGCGCCGTCACGCGCACGACGATCTCGTGGACCATCGCGCCGTTCAACGGGACCTGAATCGTCGTACGGATCGCTCCGCGAGCGGGGACGACGGGCCCGCTCCCATCCGGCTCGAGCGGCTCGCCACCGGGATCGGTCCAGTCGTCCGGACGGAGATTGAACGGGCGTCCGTTGAACGTCCACGAGGTGCCGTCGGGACGCTCGACCGCGACTTGGACCTCGCGCGCCTGGCGGAACGCGTCGACCAGGAGCTCGATGCGCGCGAGACCGGTCATCGACGGCCCCGAGCTCCCGCGGACAGGCACCGTCTCGATGAGACGGAGCTGAAGATTGAGATCGCCCTTCGCTTCGGAAGCCCGCGACTCGCGCGCCCCGGCGCTCACCACGAGCGCCGCCGCCGCGAGGACGACCCATACGAACCCCTGACGACGTGGAGACGGACGCGTGATCATTGGCCCCCCAAGCTCGACCCACCGCGAAACCCCCCATCAATCACGTTTCTTCGAGATCTCAGCGTCTTCGGCGGCGAGGGGAGCTCGTGGGGTCGAATCCACACGGCAACGCTGGACATGTGGCTCACGCATGAAATGTACGATGAGTGCCGATCGACGATGCACTGTTGGGTTGCGCGGGGGGAACGCCCGATCCGATGGCTCGCCGACCTAGGTATCCAAGGGACTCGTCAGTCTTGCAACGGCGCGGGGGAGGGGACTCGTCGGCGAGGTTCGCTGGAACGTGGACGTTCCCGTTCCCCCGCCACCGCGACGCTACCTGCGAGAGATCAGCACGCGACCTGCGGGCACTGCAGCGGACTTTCCGGAGCCGGCTTGCATGTCGTGACGCCTTTCGTCGTGCAGCAGCGATTCGGGACGCTACAGATGCACTTGTACGTGCAGGCGCTCGGAGCCGCTTCGGGGCGATCGAACAGAGATGCTGTTCCGAAAGCGAGCGCACCCAGAATACCGATGATCGTGAGAGTTTTGCGACGCATGGAACATCCTCCTACAACGGATTTGGTCACGAACGGCCTTCGCGAAGCGCAGGGCGCGCGCCAGCCCGATCCCGGCGCCCCGTAATCGAGGGCGTTCAACTAGAACGGGTGGCAGTTGTGCGCGCCCGCGCACCCGGCAAGGCAAGAATTGCAGTAAACGTTACCGTCATCGCAGATGACCTCGAGACAGAACAGGGGACAGATGCCGCAGCGCTTCTTTGCCTGCGCGGCGGGGGCGAACAGCGTCATGCTGCCGAGGATGAATGCGACCGTCGAGAACGTGACGACGCTCGTGGCCAGGACTCGCCGCGGCTTGCTCATGGGAGATCTCCTCTCGGGGCACGGTGCCCCGCCGAACGAGACTACCCCCGGTCAAAGGCGGACACAACCCGGACCAGGTATGCCGTCGTTAGGGAACGGACGGAAGCCCCGCTGCGATCGTTGTCGCATCGGCGCTGCAGACGGGGTGACCCCATCCGCCGGCGCTGACACCCGACATCTGCCCCGCCTGGGAGGTGATGTCGTACACGATGTTGTCTGGACGGGCGGCATCGCCGCTCACCCCACTCGGCACGTGGTCCAGGTTCAGACCATTGCGTGTTCGCCACGCGATGTTGTGGTCCGCGCATGAAGAATCGCCGCTGACACCGATGCCACCAACGAGCTGATGATCGGCGTTGTACAGTGCGAGTCCGCCGCCAAATACGTTCACGCCACCGATTCGTCGACCGACCATGGGGTCGTTCGGCCGCCCGTAGTTGACGGGATTCCCGCCGTACGCAACGTCAGTTCTCACCGGATTGCTTTCCTGAAGCCCGAACAGGCTGCCGCCAGGTTGAACCGCGGAATAGAGGTTCGCTGTCGACAATGCGAGGTTCGGTAGGCTGAAGGCGTTGGCCGTGTTGGCTTTCTGGGCGGAAATGACGCGGCTGCCGGGCCACTGGTCGCCGCGGTTGTTGCCGGTGAAGGCCACGGCGCAGACGACGCCGTCGCGATTGACGACCGTTGCCCACATCTCCAAGCCGAAGCCCCCATTGGGTTGTCCCTGCGCAGCCTGGAGCTTGTTGCGCAACTCGGCGTGAGAAGGCAGCCCCTTGCAGGCATTGGGTCCTTCATCGGCCCGCGCGATAGCCGCACCCAATACGGCGAAGCCGAGCAGAGTCAGACTTGTAGCGTACAGTCCACCGTTCTTCATTTGGTCTCCTTGGCGACTTGTGTAATCGCGCCGCTCAGAGGTGCGCTCAGAATGCGGACCCTACCATAGGCTTCCCGCCGGGCGCTTCGACGGGTTGACACTCCGACCCAGGCGGGACTAGCCTCCACGCCATACCCCCGGGAAGGACGCGTCATGTCCTCGGCCATGATCCTGGCCGTCGCGCTCACCCTGAGCCCGTCGGATCCGCAGCCGGCACCCGAGCTCGCCATCGCCGCGACGACGCGGTTCGCGCCGAGCCTCGAAAAGACGGAGCCCAACTCCATCGCGGCGCACCCCGACCGGCCATTCGCCTATGCGTGGTCGCACGACCGGCTGTTCGTGGTCGATTCCGCTTCGGGAGAGGTCGATACGATCTCGCTCGCGGCGATCTACGGCGCTTCTTTCGGATCCAGCGGACGCGTGGAGACGGCGGGGAGCGGTGCGTCGGCGAGGCTCCTGCTCGGTCCGGTGAACGGTCACGGCGCGATCGAGGTCTTCTCGATCGTCGAGCCTTCCGCGCCCGTTCACGTCCGGTCGATCCCGGCCTACCAGTACGCGGCGTTTCGGGTCCTGCCGGACGGCCGATCGGTGGTGATCGCCGACGACACGACGGCGTCGCTCGTCGAGATCGAGTCGGGGAAATCCCTCGGAACGTTTTCGAAAGCGGGTGGGCCGTTCACGCCCTTCACCAGGGTCATCGGCGCCGGAGGCGCGCCCGACTCCACGGTCGTCGCGCTGATCGAGGCTCGGCACGGGTATCCCTACCGGCTCGCACTGCACGGCGTCACCCCCGGAACGCAGCCGGCGCTCCTCGCCGCGCCGGAGCTGGACGGCTATCCACTCGGGCCTCTTGTCGACCGCCGCGGCGAGATCGTCGTCGTCGGCTTCCAGCCGACGAGCACGGGAGCGCGATACGAAGTGCGCGACGCGCGCGACGGCTCGCTCCTGTCCGTGATGACGGCCCCGGGGCGGGGCGGTGTCGCGACGCTCGCGGAGGGAGGCGGCCGTCGGGTCCTCGCGGTCGCGGACAAGGACGGGATCGACCTCTTCGACCTCGCGGACCCGCGCTTTCCTGTCCCTTTGCCCCGCGTCACCGCTCGGATCGGCTACGACGGGAACGGATACGTGTACTCGACGGCGCTGGCTCCTTCGTTCGTGGATCCGTGGCTCTTCGCGGCGTCCCCGGGCGAGCGTGCGATCCTCGCGATCGACGTCCGCGATGGCTCGATCGTCGGAAGATCCGAAACGGGCGGCGTGCCCCCGGTCGCGATCGCGATCGGCGAGGCCGGCGGCCGTCGCGATGCGGTCGCGCTCGCGTACCGGCAGGAATTCGAAGAGGTTCTCGCGCGCGGAGGGCGCCGCGAGATCCAGATCCACGATCTCGCCGTTGTGTCCTCCCCGAGACAGGTCGCGCGGATCGCGCGGAGCGAGCCCGCGAGAATCGACGGGTTCGTCACCGTCGGCGCCGATCACGCCGTCGCGGCCGATTCGCAAAGCAATGCATTCGCGCTCGTGAGCCTACGCGAAGGGCGTGTCGTCGAGGTGACGGGTCCCGACAGGCTCTTGGGCGCCGCCGACACGATCGAGCCCGGGGGGTGGCTCCGGTCGGCCGGCCGGTTCGTGCTCGCGTTCGGCGGGTCGTGGCAAGAGTGGGCGATCGTCCCGGGGCACCTGAAGCTGGTCGCCGCAGGAGGCGACATCCGCACGAGTCAATACACTGCGGGGGACATTCTTCCGAACGGCCGGGTCGTTCTCCTCGGGTACTCCTCTGGCGGCTGGTTCCTCGAGGTCCACGATCTCGACGGACGGGACGGGCGGTTGAGCCTCGAGCTGGGCGAGTTCGATTCCCTGGTCCTGTCGCCCGACGGCAGGCGGGCGGCGATCGTTCACACGAGCTTTCCGCCCGAAATCGGCCTGCTCACCGTCGTCGACCTCGCGGACGCTGCTCATCCCGCCGTCGCATGGACACGGAGCTTCGACGTGGCGACGGCCCGTTTCGACGCGAGCGGCGAGACGATCCTCGCCACGTCGGGGTTCTTCTCCGGATGGTTCACGGCGCTCCGTCTGGACGCCGGCACGGGCGCGCCCCTGGGCGGCGAGTCCACCCCGGTCGACAAGTTCTTCTACCACGGCGAAGGGACGACTTATGGGTCGCGCGAAGGGTGGCGGGCCGTGTTCTGGGCATGGACCTGGAGCGGCTTTCAAACCGTCCTGATCGACGCCGGGGTCTCGCCCCCGGCCGTCCTCCGCCTTTACCCCGAGATCCTCGACGCGATACCGCTCTACGCGCCTCGCGCCGGAGGCGGGTGGTACGAGATCCTTCGTAACCCTTGGGACGACTACGCCGACTTCCTCTTCGCGAACGCCGGCGGTGACGAGCATCTCGTCCTTCGCGATCCTCGCGATCACGTATTCCCGCGCGCGTCCGGGCGCGGGTATCTCGCGACGGTCGCGAATTGGAATGGTCCTGAACCGGCCATCGTGCTCTGGCGTGACACGGCCCTAGCTCGGCCCCGACAGGTTGCCGTCCCCGGCTCGACGGCGCCGCGACTCGTGGCTCACTGAGCGGAGTGACTGCGGCCCATCAACCATCTCCAGGCCGCAATTCGCGAATCCCCACTGAGGCACTTCGGGTTCGATGTGCGTCGTCTGAGTAATGACGCGTTCGTCGTGCGCCTTGATGACGCGGGATTGCGCGGGCACAGGAGGTGTGCGGCCGCTTCCCCGATTCCCAACTGAGCGCTTACTCCGGCGGCGGTTCAGCGGGCGGTCCCGCGGGGTTGTCCGGAGCCACTTGCGAGCCTACGGCGCGGACCGCTGTCCCGCGAACCAGCGTCGGGATGCCCGCTACGCGGTACATCTGTTCTCCGTCGTCGAGAGTGACGACGGATTCGATGACGCCTTGGCGTCCGTCCCAAAGAATGAGAGTGTCGCCAATCCCCGGCGCTTCGTCTCCCTGGGCGTTGGCCATGTTGATGCCTCCCTGATCGACCTGGTGCCTTCGTCAGTGACTCTTATACCGTCACTCTGATTGGATGACCAAGCACACGGCAACAGGTTCGCAGTGCGCGACGTCCTCGCGGCGTTATCGAGTCGCAACCGCGTCCGCCTCGAATCTCCTCACATGAGCGGAGAGCTCGTCGTTCCTTTCGCGTCGGCCGGATCGTGGGATGTCCCTTCACGATCAGTGGCCTCCCGAGCGCCGGACGCGGACCCCACACTTCGTCCGGCGCACCTTTTTTTCAAAGGACGACTCCCAGCCCCCATTTTGTCGGACTGATGTTACGATCCTCGCCCGTATCCGGAGGATCCACTTTGCCACCCCGCACCGCTCTCAAGAAACAGCTCCGCACCATCCGCCGCTCCACCCGCCTGATCGCCCGCGCCTTCGGCGAGCTCGAGACGCGGCTTCGTCGCATCGAGCGAAAGGTCTCGCGCAGCGAGAAGCCCGTGAGCCGGAAGGGTCGAAAGCTCCGCATCACCCCGAAGCGCCGCGCCCAGCTCAAGCTCCAGGGCGCGTACATGGGCTACATGCGGCAGCTGAAGCCTGCGCAGAAGCTGCGGGTCAAGGCGATTAAGGAGAAGCGGGGATACGAAGCGGCGATCAAGGTGGCGAAAGGATTGGTGGCGCACGGTTAGAGATGGGGGCCCGAGCCTGAACCACGACCTGACGAGAATGGAAGGATCGGGGCTTGACCTTCATCGACACGAGCCAGCTCAGCGCAAAGGAGCCCAGGGAGGGGTGGACGGGGCGCTTCTTCCACTCCCGCTATATGACGTTCGCCTACTACTCTGTAGAGGCGGGTGCCTGGATCCATGAGCATTCCCATCCCAACGA
>Ga0075428_100010957_pt1 | contig 10084 bp, 6 predicted proteins | sample RhiMetdeltSRZDD2_FD_75291 | JGI IMG/M metagenome (GOLD analysis project Ga0075428, IMG submission 75291) | Populus rhizosphere microbial communities from Tennessee, USA - Rhizosphere MetaG P. deltoides SRZDD2 | ecosystem: Host-associated > Plants > Roots > Rhizosphere > Soil | place: USA...
GCCTCCAGGCCCTGGCACATCTGCTTGGCGATGCGCAGGCCCACGCCGAGGGGCAGCGCGCCCTTGCTGCGCAGCAGGTCCTTCAGGGTCACGCCCTCCAGGTACTCCATCGAGATGTAGGGCGTGCCCGCGGTCTCGCCGAAATCGTGCGTGCGCAGGATGTTCCGGTGGGTGACGCGGCGGGCCAGCTTGATCTCCTGCTTGAAGCGGTCCAGCAGGGTCGGGTCTTCCTGCATGACCTCCGAGCGCACCACCTTCAAGGCCACCACCTCGTCGAGCTGCCGGTCCCGGGCGCGATAGACGACGCCCATGCCGCCCTTGCCCACCGTGCCCAGCACCTCGTAACGGTTGGCGAAGAGCCCGCCGGGCGCGCTCATGCCGGGACCTCCCACCTGGGTGGGGGTGGAGTCGATGGCCATGGTGGTCTGGTTGGCCACCTGGGTCTGGGCGCTGGCGGGGTTGGCGGCGGCCCGGCGGTCCGTCCCGCTGCGGCGGTCGCCGCCGGCGGGAGCGCCCTTGCGCAGGCTGGTCATGCCCTCGCGCAGGAAGCCGATGAGCTGCTCCTTCTCGCGCAGGTCGGCCAGCAGACGGTTGAACGTGCGGGCCAGTACGCCGATCTCGTCCCGGGTGTCCACGGTGACCGCCCCGGAGTAGGAGCCGTTGCGGGCGCGCTCCACCAGCCCCGCCAGATGGCGCACGGGGCCGGTGATCCGCGAGGCCACGAAGTAGGCCAGGATGAGCGCCACCCCCATGACGCCCAGCGACACGAGCACCAGGCTCTGGCGGAAGCGGCGGAAGGACTGCGTCTCCTCCGCCATGCTGCGCAGCGCCAGCACCGAGCCCACGTCCTCGCCCGTGGCCGCCTTCAGCGGAACCTGGATGCCGACGTGGCGGTCGCCGCCGAGCTCCATCTCGAAGGGCGCACCGGCGGTGGGACCCGAGAGCGCCGAGGGTCGGGCCAGCGCGGCGCGCAGGGCGGGCTCCTTGGGCCCCAGGGAGGAGACGGAGACCTGCGTCCCCGCGCCGGCGGGAATCACGTACGCGATCTCGCTGTGGGTCAGCTTGCGGATGTCGCTGGCCAGGGCCTCGTTGATCTCGTAGCCGGCGATGAGCACGCCCTTGAGGTCGGGCCCCGTCTGCATGGGCACCGAGACCGCGTGGTACAGCTTGTCGCCCTGCCGCCACACCGTGGCCGACTCCTCGCCCTCGAGCGGCTTGGTCACCAGGGGATCCTTGGACAGGTCCTCGCCCTGCGCGTTCGGCCGGTCCGTGCGCGCCACCACGCGGCCGGCGGGATCGGTGGCGATGAAGAAGTCGGCCTTGATCTCCTGGTTGCGCTCCTTGAGCGTGTCCAGGATCGAGGCCTGGTCCTTGGTCTCGACCAGGCTCTTGAAGAAGGGGTCGTTGCCCAGCACCCGGATGCCCAGCTTCAGCTTGTTGTAGCGGTCGGCCTGGAAGGTCTCCCAGACCTGGCGGGTCTCCCGGAGACCGCGGTCGATGTTCTCCCGGGCCAGCCGATCGGCCTGGACGGTGGTGAAGCCCAGCGACGTGGCCACCAGGGCCACCACGAGCAGGCTCGTGAAAAGGAGGATCTTCTGGGTCAGTCCCATGGTGGCCTTCGCCTCAGGCAGGCCGGTCAGTACTTGTCGCCGGTTGAGTAGTCCTTGCCGTACTTGTCCTTGTGCGGCAGCTGCTTGAACTTCGATGCATCCAGGCTGATCGGCCGGGCCTCCACCGCGCCCTGCGCGGGGACCGTGACGTCCTGGGTCGTCTCGCCTCCCTTGTCGTGCCAGGCCGTGAGCTTGTACTTCCCCGCGGGAACGCCCTCGATCGTGAACGTGCCGTCGGCCGCGGCCTTGGTGAAGTAGGGGTTGTCGCGCACCAGGACCACGGCGCTCATCTGCGGGTGGATGTTGCAGTACACCCTCACCACCCCGGCGTGCGGGAAGGTCTGGGGCAGGCTCTTCGGCCTCTTGTAGAGGGGAAGGTCGAAGCGGTTCTCGCCGGACACCGAGAAGACGTTGTGGAAGATGGGGTCCTCGTTGGGGAACTCCACGGTGCCGCCCACGGGCACCGCCACCACCCGCGGGGTGAACGTCTTGCCCTTCATGACGATCGAGGGGTTGGCGGCGGCGGCGGCGCGGGCCCGCGGCCGGGCGCCCTCCACGTACACCACCACGTCCGAAAGGTCGGTGGCCGGCCGGCCTCCCTTCTCGATCATCTCGACCCGTCCGCTGATCGTCCCCGCGAGCGCGGGAGAGGCGGCCAGGAGGAGCGCCAGCGGCGGCGACCAGCGCAACGCGTTCACCTCCGAAAAAGCCGGGCGATTGTATCACCGGCTTTCCGGGTGGTAACGTAGCCGAAGTGCTCGATACGGTCCGCAAGGTGTACCACGTCAGCTGCCGGCCTCATCGCGTGATGGACAACGCGACCTGCTGGGACGTCAAAGCCGAGGACGAGTACCAGGCCTCGAGCAGCCATTGGACCCGCGAGGAAGCGGCCCTGGAGGCCGCGCGCCTGGCCATGAGCCTGCTGGCAGAGGAGCACGATCCCGCCCTGGCCCAGGTCGTGATCCACGGCGAGGACCAGGCCCCCGAGCGGGTGGTCGTCTACAGCCGCGAGTCCCTTTCGCAGGGCGGCCGCTAGGCCGCTGTTCCCCCACCGGTTCCAAGGCTCCCGGCGCGCGCTTGCCGGGCGCCCGACAGAAAGCGCATAATCCGCCGCGATCTTTCCCTTATAGGAGACCGGTGCCCGCGGTCCTGATCGTCGCGCCGTCCGACCTCTCTTCCGAGCTCGGCCGCACGGTCCTTTGGACGAGCGGGGTGGAGCGGGCCTTCGCCGGCGACCCCCAGGCCGGCTTCGAGGCGGCCCGCTCCCTGGGTCCCCAGCTGGTGGTGGTGGGCTTCGGCGACGTGGCCGAGGCCGTCGCGTTCGTGCGCCGGCTGCGCCAGGACCCCGAGACGCGCCCCACCGCCATCGCGGTGCTGAGCCAGACGCTGGAGGACGAGGAGTCCCTGCGGCAGGCGGGCGCGAACGTGGTGCTCCCCGGCCAGGTCGACCCGGCGCTGTGGGACAACCGGCTCGAGGAGCTGCTGAGCGTGCCCCCGCGCCGCGAGGCGCGGGTGCCCGTGCGGCTGCAGACCTGGCTGCCGGGCTTCGTGGCCGGCCGCGAGGTGATCGACGGCGCCACCGTGAACCTGTGCGTGCGCGGCGCGCTCATCGAGACGCCGGAGTACCTCGAGGTCGGGATCAAGCTGGACATGTCGCTCCTCCTCCCGGGCCCCGGCGGCGAGGTCAAGGTGGTGGGGCAGGTGGTGCGCGAAGCGGGCACGGCCGAGGGGGGGCACCGCTCCGCCGTCAAGTTCCTGGTGCTGCGCAACGACGCCCGCAAGCGGATCCGCAGCTTCGTGGAGGGCGGGCACCGGCGGCGCCGCGGCCACGCCCAGAAGGCGGAGGCGGGCGAGGTCCCCGAGCCGCAGCAGTGGGAGCGCGAGCTGCGCGCCAGCGAGGCGCGCAAGAGCGCCATCCTGGACTGCGCGCTGGACGGCTTCATCACCATGGACGCCGAGGGCCGTATCACGGAGTGGAACCGCGCCGCGGAGCGCATGTTCGGCCGGGAACGGGCCCAGGTGGTGGGCAAGACCATCGCGGACACGATCGTGCCCCCGTCGGAGAGGGAGCGCTACCGCCGCGGCCTGGCCCGCTACCTGGCCACGGGCGATTCCGAGCTGCTCGGACGGCGCGTGGAGATGCGCGCCCTGCGCGCCGACGGCACGGAGTTCCCGGTGGAGCTGTCCATCTCGGCCACCCAGGCCGAAGGGCAGCGGCTCCTGACCGCGTACCTCCGCGACATCTCCGAGCGGCGGCGGGCCGAGCTGGGCCAGGATGTCCAGCACGCCGCCACCCACGTGCTGGCCGAGGCCGGCACCCTGGCCGAGGCCGCCCCGCGCATCCTGGAGGCCATCTGCCAGAGCCTGGGCTTCGACCTGGGCGCGCTGTGGACGGCGGACCGGGGCAGGGACACGCTGCGCTGCGTGGAGGTCTGGCCTCCCGACCCCGCCCTGTTCCCTGAGTTCCGGGCCATGGCCCGCTCGCGGACGCTGCGCCGCGGCGTGGGCCTGCTGGGACGCGTGTGGGCCCAGTGCAAGCCGGTGTGGAGCACGCGGCTGTCCGCGGACGCCGACTTCACCCGCGCCGAGGCCGCGGAGAAGGACGGCCTGCAGGGCGCGGTGGCTTTCCCCATCCTCCTGCAGGGCGAGTGCCTGGGGGTGATGGAGTTCCTGAGCCGCGACAGCCGGCCGGGAGACGCGGACCTGCTGGAGCGGCTGGCCGCCATCGGCAGCCAGATCGGCCAGTACATGGAGCGCAAGCGCGCCGAGGAGGAGGTGCGGCGCAGCGAGGAGCGCTTCCGGGCCCTGGTGGAGAACAGCACCGACGTCATCTCGCTGCTGAGCAAGGACGGCAAGAACCTGTACGCCACGCCCTCCCAGCGGCGCGTGCTCGGCTACACGGCGGAGGAGCTGCTGGGCCGCCCCGCCTTCGAGCACATCCACCCCGACGACATGGAAGAGGTGAAGGCCCGCTTCGCGCGCTGCCTGGCCAACCCCGGCCTGCCCGTGACGGCCGAGGTGCGGGTCCGCCACAAGGACGGCTCCTGGCGCGTGGTGGAGGCGGTGGGCGTCAACCGCCTGGAGGATCCGAGCGTGCGCGCCATCGTGGCCAACTACCGCGACATCACGGCGCGCAAGCGGGCGGACAGCATCCAGTCCACCCTCTACCGCGTCTCCGAGGCCACGAGCGCGGCCCGGGACATGGGCGAGCTGTACGCCGAGATCCACGCCATCGTGGCGGAGCTGATGCCCGCGGAGAACTTCTACATCGCGCTGTACGACGAGACGGCCGCGGTCCTCACCTTCCCCTATTTCGTGGACGCCATGGACCCCCAGCCCCAGCCCAAGAAGCCGGGCAAGGGGCTGACGGAGTACGTGCTGCGCACGGGGGAGCCGCTGCTGGCCACGCCCGAGCGCTTCGCCGAGCTGCAGAAGGCGGGCAAGGTCAAGCTCATCGGCGGCTCGTCCGTGGACTGGCTGGGCGTGCCCCTGAAGACGGGCAGCCGCACGCTGGGCGTCCTGGTGGTGCAGACCTACGACCCCGGCGTGCGCTACGGCGAGCGGGAGAAGGAGGTCCTGGCCTTCGTGGCCCAGCACATCGCCGGGGCCATCGAGCGCAAGCGGGCGGACGAGGAGATCAAGCGCACCGTTTCCCTGTTGCAGTCCAGCATCGAGTCCACCGCGGACGGCATCCTGGTGGTGGACCGGAACGGGAGCGTGGTGACCTTCAACCAGCGGTTCGCGCAGCTGTGGCTGATCCCGCCCGGTCTCCTCGAGGCCAGGGACGACCACGCCCTGGTGAGCCACGCCGCCGCGCAGCTCAAGTCGCCCGAGCAGTTCATGGGCAAGCTGCGCCAGCTGCGCTCACAGCCGGAGGCCGAGGACTTCGACGTGCTGGAGTTCAAGGACGGACGGGTGTTCGAGAGGTACTCCATCCCCCAGCGCCAGGACGGCGAGGCCGTGGGCCGCGTGTGGAGCTTCCGCGACGTGACCGAGCGGACCCAGTCCGAGCAGGCCCTGCGCCAGACCGAGAAGCTGGCGGCCATGGGCTCCCTGCTGGCCGGGGTGGCCCACGAGCTGAACAACCCGCTGTCCGTGATCCTCGGCCAGGCGGAGATGATGATCCGCACGGCGGGATCCGGGCCGCTGGCGCAAAGGGCGGACCAGATCGTTCAAGCCGCCGGCCGCTGCGCCAGCATCGTGGGCAACTTCCTGGCCCTGGCCCGGCAGCGTCCCCCGGAGCGCAGCCGCCTGGACTTGAACGAGGTGGTGCGCGAGGTCCTCGACATCGTGTCCTACCCGCTCCGCATGGACGGCGTGGACGTGGTGCTGGACCTCCATGCCGACATTCCGGTGCTGATGGGCGATCCCCACCAGCTACACCAGGTGGTGCTGAACCTCATCACCAACGCCCAGGACGCGATGCACGCCACCGAGGGCCCGCGCATGATGGTGGTCTCCACCTCGTTCGATGCGGCCAGCCAGCGCATCCGGCTCGAGGTGTCGGATACCGGTCCCGGCATCCCCGCCGACGTGCGCTCGCGGCTCTTCGAGCCGTTCTTCACCACCAAGCCGCCGGGGCAGGGCACCGGGCTGGGCCTCTCGCTCTGCCAGGGCATCGTGGAGAGCCACGGCGGCCGCATCCAGGCGGAGAGCGAGGAGGGCAAGGGCGCGCTCTTCCGGGTGGAGCTGCCCGTCGCCCCGCCCGATTCCGGAGAGGAGCCGGCCGTCCCCGGGACCGAGGGGCGCGAGAAGGGCGGCCGCATCCTGGTGGTGGACGACGAGGCCAACGTGGCGGGCGTGCTGGCGGAGATGCTGGCGGTGGACGGCCACCGCATCGACGTCGCGCAGAACGGAGCCCTGGCCCTGGACCGCCTGCGCCGGGGAACCTACGACCTGGTGCTCTCCGACATCCGCATGCCGGAGCTGGACGGCCTGGGCCTGTACCAGGAGGTGCGGCGCCTGCACCCGGAGATGGCGCGGCGCTTCGTGTTCCTGACCGGGGACCGGCTCAACGCCGAGACGGGGAAGTTCCTGGCCACGGCCGGCGCCCCCAGCCTGGGCAAGCCCTTCCATCTCGACGAGGTGCTGTCCGTGGTCAGGAGAATGCTCGACCGACTGAATTGACGCCGTCCCTGACGGCCCCATTCCTCAAGCGCTCGGGTGCACGCTCCGCGCGGGGCGCGTTGCCTGGAACCAGACGCCCGCGCTCCGCGTGACGCCTCGCGCTTGATCTGGCTCACGGGTCGCCCTCCGCGTTGCCCCATTCCTCAAACGCTCGGGTGCACGCTCCGCGCAGGCGTTTGCTCACTCGATCTCGAAGGGCACGCGGTCGAAGTCCTGGCCCTTGTCGCGGAAGACCCAGGCGGTGAGGGTGGCGCAGCGCGCGCCGTCCACGCCCACCACCACGTGCACCACGCCGTCGGACAGGCCCTCGGCCGCGAGGGCGCGGTCCGTGGCGGAGGGCCGCGCGGGATGGTCGGGGTGGCTGTGGTAATAGCCGACGATGTCCAGCCCCACCTCGCGGCCCTCGCGCTGGATGCGCGCCAGCTCCTCGGGTGCGATCTGATAGCGCACGCGCGGCGACTCGGGCTCCGCGTTCTTGACGGGCACCACCGCGTGCACGAAGCGCCCCTCGCCCAGCAGGACCCCGCAGACCTCCAGGGGATAGCCCGCCCGCGCCGCCGCGAGCATCGCCTCTACGTGCGCGTGGCGTAGCTTCATCCCCGAATAGTATGACCCGCCCTGCGCGGGCGGCGGGCCCGGGTCCGCGTGCTAGAATGCAGCGTCCCGGCATGGAAAAAGTGTTGGAGGGGAACCTCGCCCGCTTCGAGGCGCCGGACCTTCTCACATTCCTGAACATGTGCCGGCGCACGGGCGTGCTGGTCCTGGAGCGGCCGGACCAGGAGACGAAGCTCTTCCTGCGCGAGGGCCGGCCCGTCTTCGCCACCTCCACCCAGGAGGACCTGCGCCTGGGCGCCATCGTGGTGCGCATGGGCAAGGTGCTGCAGGAGCGCATGGACCACGCCGTGAGCCGCCACGGCGGCGGCGGCCATCGCCTGGGCCAGATCCTCCTGGCCGACAAGCTGGTGACCGAGGCCGAGCTGGCCTCGTGCCTGAAGGTGCAGGTCTCGGAGGTCATCTTCGACACCTTGCGCTGGGGCCAGGGCGTCTTCACGTTCTGGGACGGCGTGCCCCCGCCGGCCAGCGCGGTCACCCTGGAGATGGACCTCCAGAACCTGCTGATGGAGGGCGCGCGCCGCACCGACGAGCGGGGGCGGCTGGCCGAGCTGTTCCCCGACCTGGGCATGGCCGTGGAGGCGGTGGCCAACGCCGACCGGGTCAAGCACAGCGTCAACATGACGCCCGAGGAGTGGAAGGTCTTCTTCCTGGTGGATTCCCGCCGCACGCTCAAGGAGATCTGCCAGCTGGCGGGCAACATGGACGAGGCGGTGACCCTGCAGATCATCCACAACCTCGTGATCGCGAAGCTCGTGGCCGTGGTGCCGGCTCCCACCTCCGCCCCCACCGCCACCATCGCGCCCCCGCAGGCGGAGTCGTCGCCCCACGCCACGGAGAAGATGGGGGAAACCCGCCCCCCCCAAGCGGTCTCGGTGGAGTTCTCCACGGGCCAGGAGCCCAAGGAGGAGGACGACACCAAGGAGATCGTGACCCCCCAGGCCGTCCAGTACAAGAGCACCCGCAAGCTCACCAGCAGCCGCCTGGTGCTGGTGAACGACGGGGGCGGGGAGACGGCCTATCCCCTCACGCGCGACACCTACACCGTGGGCCGCCACCGCAACAACGACATCGTGGTCTCGGACCCCAAGGTCTCGTCCTTCCACGCGCGCTTCGACCGCACCCAGGAGGGGTTCGCCCTCGTGGACCTGCGCAGCCGCAATGGGAGCTACGTCAACGGCAAGCGCGTGGAGGTGGTGGTCCTGCAAAACGGCGACGAGGTCCGCCTGGGCACAGCCAAGCTGCAGTACAAGATGGATTGAGGCCGTCTTGCCCGACATCCGGCCGTTCCCGGGGATCCTGTACCGCGTGCCCCCCGCCGAGGTGGGGCGCGTGCTGGCCCCGCCCTACGACGTGATCTCGCCCGCCGGCCACCGGGAGCTCTACGACCGCGACCCGCGCAACATCGTGCGCGTCGTGCTCAACCGCGCGCCCGGCGAGGAAGGCTACGCGGAGGCGGGCGCGACCTACCGCCGCTGGCTGGAGGAGGGCGTCCTGCGCCCCGACCCGGAGCCCGCCCTCTACCTTCTCGAGCAAACCTTCGAGGCCCTGGGCCGGACGCACGTCCGCTACGGCCTCATCGCGCGCTTCCGCGCCGAGGATCCGGAGAAGCGGGTCATCCTCCCGCACGAGCAGACGCGCAAGGCGGCCCGGGAGGACCGCTACCGGGTGCTGCTGGCCACGCGCGCCAACTTCAGCCCCATCTTCCTGATGTTTCCCGATCCAGGCGGCCGCTTCGCCGCGGCGGCGCGCGAGGTGGCCGGCGCTCCTCCCGTCCTCTCCTACACGGACGATGGCGGCGTCGCGCACCGTCTCTGGCGCGTGACGGATCCGCAGGCCGTGGCCGCCCTGGGCCAGCCCCTGGCAACGGGCAAGGCCTACATCGCGGACGGCCATCATCGCCACGCCACCGCGCTGCGCTACCGCGACGAGACGGGGCCCGACGGCGCCTGGACCATGGGCTATTTCACTCCGCTCGAAGGGCCGGGTCTCGTGGTCCTGCCCTATCACCGGATCCTCCGCCAGGGGCCGTCCCTGGCGGACGCGAAGCGCGCGCTCGAGCCGTACTTCCGGCTGACCGCCGCGGCGGGCGCGGGCGACGCGGCGCTCCAGGCCGCGCGATCGCGGGCCCGCTACGCCTTCGGCCTGGCCGAGCCCGGCCAGGGCGCGCTCCTGGCCGAGGCCCTGCCTGCGGGGGAGGCCCTGATGCCGCCGGATGCCCCGCCCACCCTGCGCGTGCTCGACACCTACTTCCTGCACCGCGTGGTGCTGGCCTCGCTCCTGCGCGCGCCGGAGGAGGCGGTGGAGTACGTCCATTCGCAGGCAGAAGCGGAGGAGGCTGTGGCCACAGGCAGCTGCCGCATGGCGATCCTCCTGCGTCCCACGCCCGTCGACCAGATCGTGGCGGTGGCCGAGGCCTCGGAATCCATGCCGGCCAAGAGCACGTACTTCCACCCCAAGGTCCCCTCGGGGCTGGTCATCCACCCGCTCGTGATCTGAGGCGGGCGCTGGAGAGGATGGGCTAGACGCCTTCGCGGATGGCGTCCAGCAGGATGCCGGGGCGGTTGCTGCCGATGCCGTAGAGCTCGAACCGGGCCAGGGCGGGCAGCTCGGCGGGATCGTCCACCACCCAGGTGGCCACCTTGAGCCCGGCCTCGCGCGCGCGGTCGCGCAGCTCGTCCGAGAGCATCCCCTTCTCGGGCATGACCAGGTCGCTCTGCACCTCGCGCGCCCCC
>Ga0075428_100010960_pt1 | contig 10081 bp, 8 predicted proteins | sample RhiMetdeltSRZDD2_FD_75291 | JGI IMG/M metagenome (GOLD analysis project Ga0075428, IMG submission 75291) | Populus rhizosphere microbial communities from Tennessee, USA - Rhizosphere MetaG P. deltoides SRZDD2 | ecosystem: Host-associated > Plants > Roots > Rhizosphere > Soil | place: USA...
ACGCGGTGCGCCGAGCGGAACAGCTCGACGTAGTGCCCCCCTTCGGGGTGCGGCTGCATGCCGAGAATGCCGAGAAGCTCGGCGGCGCGCGCGTGCATGCTCATTGATTCAACAACTCGGCGAGCACGTTCTGCGTCACCACCCGCCGGTACGCTGCGGTCGAGCGAACGTCATCGATTGGCCGGATGTCAGCCGCGATGGCGGTGACTGCACCGACCAGGTCGCCGGTGGCGAGTGCCGCCTCCGCGCGCGGTGCGCGGAGCGGGATTTCCGCGACTGAACCGATGGCGATACGCGCAGGCTCGCGGCATACGGCGATCACCACCTTGGAAATTGCCTGCGCGGCGCGCGTCCCTACCTTGCGAAACAGGACCTGCCGGTCCATGGGAAACCGCACCGCGGTGATCAGCTCGTCGGGCTGAAGCGCGGTGGTGCGGTATCCCTTGAAAAAACCATCGATCGGAACGGCTCGTCGATCAGTCACAACAACGGCGTCATAGGCAAGCAGCACCGGGAGTGTGTCTCCTGCCGGCGATGCGTTGGCGAGATTGCCCCCAAGCGTGCCGCGGTTTTGAATCTGCGCCGCCCCGATCGTGCGTGCGGCCGCGACGAGCGCAGGGAGATGCCTCCACACTTCCGGGGAGCGAATGATGCCGGTGTAGGACTCCGCGGCCCCGATCTCGAGCATTCCCTCGACGCGGCGGACCCCTTTGAGCTCCGGTAACGACCAGAGGTCGAGAACGGCCCGTGGTTCGGGTCGAAGCGTTCGTGCGTGGAGCATGACCATGAGATCAGTGCCGCCCGCGAGGGGGCGACATTCGGGGGTTGCTTTGTATAACTGCACTGCGTCGTTGAGGTTTCTAGGGCGGACGTACGTCAAATCGCGCATGACAGTACCGCCTCGATGATCTTCGTGTAGCCGGTGCACCGGCACAGATTGCCGGCGAGGGCCTCCCGAACGTCATCGGCGCTCGGCCGCCGTGTGCGCAGTAGCAGGACGTGGGCCGCGAGCAACATTCCGGGTGTGCAGATGCCGCATTGGGCGGCCCCGTGTTCGATAAATGCTTGCTGCAGGGGCGATTGTAGCCCCTCGATCGTCACCACACGACGCCCCTCGACTTGCCCCACCGCCACCAAACAGCTGTCGACCACTTCTCCATCGATCAAGACAGAGCATGCGCCGCACTCTCCTTCTCCACAGCCCTCCTTCGTTCCGGTTTGTCGAAGGTCCTCGCGCAACACGTCAAGCAGGCGCCGCGCGCCCGATCCCTCGGATGAGACCTCGCGGCCGTTCAGCGTGAATCGCACCGTCACGACCGTTTCCCGCTGATGGCGGCGAGCACCCTCTCCGGCGTCGCCGGAACCTCGTCCAACCAGACGCCGGTCGCATCATGGATAGCCGCAATGATTGCCGGAGCGGGACCATCCATCGGCAGCTCCCCAATCCCCTTCGCTCCGAACGGACCCCGAGAATACGGATTCTCGACCAGGATCGTGCGAATGCGTGGCGCGTCGAGGGCAGTCGGAATCAGGTACGTCGCCAGACGGTCATTCTGATAGCTGCCGTCCTTCATCTTGATTTCTTCGATGGTGGCCCATCCGACGCCCTGCAACGCGCCGCCCTCGATCTGACCTTCCGCGAGAACTGGATGCAAGGCCTTCCCGCAATCGACCGCTATGACGAGATCGGTGACGCTGACCGCGCCGGTGTTCATGTCCACAGCCACGTCGGCGATCGTGCACGCCCACGCGTAGATGGGATAGGCGTCACCTCGGTACGTGGTCTCGTCCCAGTGGAGTGAGTCGGGCTGCATGTAGGACTTCTCGACGCGGAGCGGGAGCGCCGCTGTCCCGTTTTCCAAACGCTCTTTGATTTCGAGCGCCGCCTCCTGCACCAATCGGCCGACGATCATTGCGGTACGTGACGCGACCGTTGGGCCGGAGTCGGGGACGATCGACGTGTCCTGAGGGGCGACGCGCAGCCGATCGATGGTTACGCCGAGGGCGTCGGCTGCCAGTTGGCAAAAGATCGTCTTGGTGCCCTGGCCGATTTCGGTCGACGCGGTAAGGATCTGGAACGTGCCGTCGGCCAGCGCTTCCATTGCCACGGTGCCGCTGAGCTTCTTCTCCCCACTGCCGGTGAAGCCGGAGCCGTGGAAGACCAGTGAGAGGCCGCGGCCGCGGCAGACGGTTGGACCGTTGGACGGTTGGAAGGTAGATGCGGCCTTCAACGCCGCGTCTAACACCAGCTCGCTCCCCACGCTCTCAGTCAGTTTCTGACCAGTCGCCGTGGTGTCACCCAGCCGCAGCATCCATTTCCGCCGCAGGTCAACGCTCGACATGCCGAGTCGCTCGGCGACGTGCTCCACCATCAGCTCGGCGGCAAACAGCGACTGCGGCGCCCCGAAGCCCCGAAAGGCGCCATTCGGGGGCGTATTGGTAGCCACCGCGCGAGCCCGAATCCGGACATTGGGACACGCATAGGGCCCAGTGGCGTGAATCGCCGCGCGCGAGAGCACCACGGGAGTGAGGGTACAGTACGCGCCCCCGTCGAGCACGATGTCAATGTCCTGAAACACCAGCGTTCCATCCTTTTTGACACCGGTTCGGTGGCGGATGACCCCGGGATGACGCTTGGTCGTCGCGGCGAGGTCCTCATGACGGTCATAGATAAGGCGAACCGGGCGCCCCGCTTTCCGCGCCAGGAGGGCCGCGTGAATCGCCACCATCGAGGGGTACTCCTCTTTGCCTCCGAATCCACCCCCCGTCTCTGCCTGGATCACCACCGCCTGCTCGTCGCTCAAACGGAGGGCGCGCTTCAAGGCGCGGTGGACGTAATAAGGGCACTGAAGCGAGCCAATGACCGTCATTGACCCTTCCTTCCCACTTCCCGCTTCCCCAGGTATGGCGATGGCTCCCTGCGGCTCGATATACAGCTGCTCTTGGAGCCCGACCCTAAACGACCGTGAGATCACCACCTCCGCACCTTTCCCCACGTCCATCCCTTCCACAGCCTCGCCCTTGCGGATCTCAATGGTCGTGTAGACCTCGGCTGCCTCGTGGATATCGAAGACCGGCTTGGCGGCCACATACTCGATCCGTATGTGCTCTGCGGCCTCTTCGAGGGTAGAACGGTCGGCGGCGGCCACGAGAAGGATCGGTTCTTCTTTGTGACGGATCTCACCCCCGGAGCGAGCGAGCACCGGTTGGTCGTCCCGAATCAGGTGGACGACGTTTTCTCCGGGGATGTCGTCCGCGGTGACGACAACGACCCGGGACCAGTCGAACCCTGCTTTGAGCTCGATCGATTTGATGGTCCCGCGCGCGACGGTGGAACGGACGGTCTTGCCGTACCAGGCGCCGGGTACCACAAGGTCGTCGGTGTAACGGGCTTCTCCGGTCACTTTGGAAGCGCCGTCCCGGCGCGGGACGGAGTGGCCGACAGCGGTTACCATGTTGCGTAATAGGAACTTCCGCAGCCTGCCTGACAACCCCAGCCGCGGAGGCACGACACTTGCCCAACCATTCCAAGAAGGACATGCCCGCGCTCTCGATCGACACGAGATCCGGGGTTGAGCCATTGGCTCCTCCGACACCAGGCGTTCGCATTGGCGCGCCTGTGCCGCCGCCATTCGCCGAAATCCTCTCTGCCGCTGCCCTGCAGTTCATTGCCGACCTGGCGCGACGCTTCGAGCGGCGCCGCCGCGAGCTGCTTGGGCGCCGCGCCGATCGCCAGCGCGATTTCGATGGGGGCGCGTTCCCCGACTTCCTGGAAAGTACGGCCAACATCCGCGAGGCCGAGTGGCGCGTCGCGCCCATCCCCCGTGATTTGATGGACCGCCGGGTCGAGATCACGGGGCCGGTGGACCGCAAGATGATGATCAACGCGCTGAACTCGGGCGCGCAGGTCTACATGGCGGACTTCGAAGACTCGCATGCGCCCACCTGGCACGGCACGATCGAGGGGCAAATCAACCTGCGTGACGCCGTCGCGCGTCGCATCGAGTACACGAGCCCCGAGGGCAAGCGCTACGCCCTGAACGCCACGATTGCGACGCTCATGGTGCGGCCGCGCGGCTGGCATCTGGTCGAGCGGCACGTGACGATAGACGGCGAGCCGATCTCAGCATCCCTGTTCGATTTCGGCCTGTTTTTCTTCCACAATGCCCGCGCGCTCGTGGCGCAGGGATCAGGGCCGTACTTCTACCTGCCAAAGCTCGAGAGCCATCTCGAGGCGCGGCTGTGGAACGATGTGTTCATCGCCGCCCAGGAGGCTCTGGGCTTGCCGCCTGGGACCATCCGCGCGACGGTGTTGATCGAAACGATCCCCGCGGCTTTCGAGATGGACGAGATCCTCTACGAGCTGCGGGATCATTCGGCGGGACTCAATTGCGGCCGGTGGGACTACATTTTCAGCTTCATCAAGAAATTCCGCAGCCGCTCCGAGTTCATCCTGCCCGACCGCGCGCGCGTCACGATGGATCGTCACTTCCTGAAGTCGTACGTCGACCTGCTGATTCGGACCTGTCACCGCCGCGGCATTCACGCCATGGGGGGAATGGCGGCACAGATTCCGATCAAGGGCGACGCCGCGGCGAATTCCCAGGCGCTCGACAAGGTGTGGCAGGACAAGATACGGGAGGTGCATGCCGGCCATGATGGGACCTGGGTTGCACATCCAGGGCTCGTGCCGGTTGCTAGTGGGGCCTTTGCCTCACTAGCCGCCTCCCACCAACTCGCCGTGATCCGGGACGACGTGCACGTCTCGGCCCGGGATTTGCTGACCGTCCCCGACGGGGACATCACCGAGGCCGGTCTGCGCACGAATATCGACGTGGGCATTCAGTACCTCGAGTCGTGGCTGCGCGGAGTGGGCTGCGTGCCGATCTACAACCTGATGGAAGACGCGGCGACGGCCGAGATCTCGCGCTCGCAGGTGTGGCAGTGGCTGCGCCACGGCGCCTATCTCTCCAACGGCAGCCCCGTCACGCCGGCGCTGGTGCAGTCGCTCATTGCCGAAGAGATGGAGACAAAGCGGCTCGTCGGCGGAAAATTCGAGCTGGCCGCCAAGCTTTTCGGGGAACTCATGACCGGCACGGAGTTCCCGGAGTTTCTGACCCTCGTGGCCTATGAACATCTGGAGTAACGCATGAACAAGCATGAATTCGTATCTGAGCTCGATCGGCGTTGGCGCAGCGATCGCCGCTGGCAGGGAATCACGCGGCCCTACACACCGGACGACGTCTGGCGGCTGCGCGGGACACTGCCCATCGAGTACACGCTCGCCAGCCACGGGGCAGCGCAGCTTTGGAGACTGATGCGGGAAGAGCCCTACGTCGCCGTGCTCTCGGCCATCACCGGGAATCAGGCGGTCCAGGAAGTACGGGCCGGCTTGAAAGCGATCTACATCAGCGGCTGGCAAGTTGCGGCGGACGGGAACAACGCGCTCTCGATGTATCCCGATCAGAGCCTGTATCCCTCCGACAGCGTGCCCAACCTGCTGCGCCGCATCCAGAACGCGCTGGGCCGCGCCGACGAGATCCACCATATGAACGACGATCACTCGATCGAGTGGCACGTGCCGCTCATCGCCGACGCCGAGGCGGGGTTCGGGGGTGTGCTCAACGCCTACGAGTTGATGAAGCTGATGATCATCGAAGGCGCCGCCGGCGTGCACTTCGAGGACCAGCTGTCATCGGTGAAGAAATGCGGCCATCTGGGCGGCAAAGTCCTGGTGCCGACGTGCGAGTTCATCACGAAGCTGGTTGCGGCCCGGCTCGCCGCGGACGTGTGCGGGGTGGAAACGATCCTCATCGCGCGCACGGACGCGAACAGCGCCGGTCTGCTGACGAGCGATGTGGACGAATACGACCGCCGCTGGTGTACCGGCGAGCGCTCGCCGGAAGGCTTCTTCGTGATCCAGGACGGCGTGGGGGCAGCGATCGCCCGGGCGCGCGCCTATGCGCCTTTTGCCGACATGCTGTGGTTCGAGACGGCGAAGCCCGATCTCGCCGAGGCGAAGCAGTTCGCCGAAGCGATTCACAAGGAGTATCCGGGAAAGCTGCTCGCATACAACTGCTCGCCGTCCTTCAACTGGAAGCGCCATCTCAGCGAGGCGCAGCTCGCCGGCTTCCAGAAGGAGCTGGGGGCGATGGGCTACAAATTCCAGTTCGTGACCCTCTCGGGCTTCCACGCGCTGAATCACGCGATGTTCACGCTGGCCCAGGATTACAAGGAGCGCGGCATGGCGGCGTACGCCGATCTCCAGTCCCGCGAGTTCGCCCTGGAGCGCGACGGCTACGAGGCGGTCAAGCATCAGGAGTTCGTGGGTGTCGGCTACTTCGACGAGATCACGCAGGTCGTCACCGGCGGGCGCAGCTCCACGATCGCCCTCGAAGGGTCGACCGAGCGCGCGCAGTTTTCCGACAACGGACATAAAGGGGTGGCAGGGAGGAGTTCGGTTGTGAGTTGACAAGCCCCTGCCTACCCCTAGGTTACGTCGAAACCGGCTCCGACCAATGTCGTGGCCGGTTTCTCCTTTTACTGGGCCTGGGGGCTGGGGCCTGGGGCTTGGGGGCTGGTGATGCAAAACCTGCGGAATCTCATCGGCGGCGAATGGGTTGCTCCCCATGCGACCGAGTATCTCGATCTTACGAATCCCGCGACTGGCGAGCCGCTCGGCCGGGTGCCTCTGTGCGGTCCCCGCGACGTCGATCAAGCGGTGGCGGCCGCGCAGACGGCCTTCCTCAAGTGGCGGGAAGTGCCTCCGGTGGTGCGCGCGCGCTACCTCTTCAAGCTGAAGTCACTCATGGAAGAGCATTTCGAGGAGCTCGCCGCCACCGTCACGCGCGAGCACGGCAAGACGCTCGATGAATCGCGGGGTTCTGTGCGGCGCGGGATCGAGAACGTCGAGCACGCGTGCGGCATCCCGGCCCTGATGATGGGCAAAACCCTGGAGGACGTCGCGAGCGGCATCGACTGCGAGTACGTACGGCAGCCGATGGGTGTGTTCGCCGCCGTCACCCCATTCAACTTCCCGGCGATGGTGCCCTGCTGGTTCTGGCCCTATGCCATCGCGACCGGCAACACCTTCGTTTTGAAGCCCAGCGAACAAGTGCCGTTTTCGTCGACGCGGATTCTCGAACTGACACAGGAGGCCGGACTCCCGCCTGGCGTGTTGAACATGGTGCATGGCGGTAAAGAGGCGGTAAATGGGTTGCTGGCCCATCCCGGCATCGTGGGGATCTCGTTCGTCGGATCGTCACCCGTCGCCCGCTACATCTACCAAGAAGCCGCGAAGCATGGAAAGCGCGTTCAGGCGCTGGGCGGCGCGAAGAACCACGTCATCGTGATGCCCGACGCGGATATGGACCGCGCCGTCGCGAACGTCAGCGAATCGCTGTTCGGCTGCGCCGGTCAGCGGTGCCTGGCCGGCAGCGTGGTGGTGGCCGCCGGGAAGGCGTACGAGCCATTCCGCGACAAGCTCCTCCACTCGGCCAAGGGATTGCGGCTCGGCTACGGCCTCGAGCCCGGCGTCACGATGGGACCGGTGATTTCTGCACGACATAGAGAGAAAGTGCTGGCGTACGTCGAGGCGGGTCGCAACGAAGGCGCGTCGCTGCTCCTCGATGGCCGGGCAACAAAAGTGGACAAGCACCCCCGCGGCCATTTCGTTGGCCCCACTGTTTTCGACGGCGTGCGTCCGGACATGACGATCGGCAAGGAGGAGATCTTTGGGCCGGTCGCGGCAGTCACGCACGTGAGCAACCTCGACGAAGGCATCGAGATGGTGCAGCGCTCGGGATTCGCGAATGCGACGTCGATCTTCACCCAAAGCGGCAAGGCGGCGCGTGAATTTCGCTATCGCGTCGGCGTCAGCATGATCGGCGTGAACATTGGCGTGGCCGCGCCGATGGCGTTCTTCCCGTTCGGCGGCACCAAGGGCTCGTTCTTCGGAGACTTGAAAGCCCACGGCCAGGATTCGATCGAGTTTTATACGGATAAGAAGGTGGTCATCTCGCGCTGGTAGGGTTTTCTAACCCCGGGCGCCAGCCCGGGGTTAACAAACAACGGGGCCTGAGAGTATGCACAAAGTAGTGGGTGGCCTGATCCAGATGTCGAACCCAATCAACGACGCCAACGCGCCGGTCGCCAAGATCAGCAAGGCGATGCTCGACAAACACCTTCCTTATATAGAGGAAGCCGGCAAGAAGGGCGTGCAGATCCTTTGCCTGCAGGAAGTCTTCAACGGCCCGTACTTCTGTCCCAGCCAGGACGCGAAGTGGTGTGATATAGCCGAGCCGATTCCAGGACCCACCGTCGAGCTCATGCAGAAACTCGCCAAGAAGCACGAGATGGCGATCATCGTCCCGATTTATGAGCGGGAGATGGCGGGTGTCTACTACAACACCGCCGCCGTGATCGACGCCGACGGATCCTACCTCGGCAAGTATCGCAAGAATCACATTCCCCACACCGCCGGCTTTTGGGAAAAGTTCTTTTTCAAGCCGGGCAACCTCGGCTACCCCGTGTTCAAGACGCGCTTCGCAACCATCGGCGTCTATATCTGCTACGACCGCCACTTCCCCGAGGGTGCGCGTTTGCTCGGGCTGCATGGCGCCGAGATCGTGTTCAATCCCTCGGCGACGGTGAAGGGGTTGTCGCAATATCTCTGGAAGCTCGAGCAGCCGGCCCACGCCGTCGCGAACGGGTATTTCATGGGCTGCATCAACCGCGTCGGCACCGAAGCGCCCTGGAACGTTGGGCAGTTCTATGGCTCGAGTTACTTCGTGGATCCGCGCGGCAATTTTCTGGCGGAGGGGAGCGAAGACAAGGACGAACTGGTCGTTGCGGAGATGAACCTCGACATGATTGAGGAGGTGCGTCGCACGTGGCAGTTCTTCCGCGACCGCCGGCCCGAGACGTACGACGACATGGTGCGGCAGCTGCCGTGAAGAAAGGGCCTGGGGCCTGGGGCGTGGGGCCTGGAAAGGGCTGCCCTAGATGATTGTCCTATTTCGCGCGCTGACGTACGCGACGCTGTTCATCGGGCTCCTGATCGTCTTCGTACCCGACCGGATCCTGTCCCAGGCCGGCATCTCCCGTCCCCCGACGATTGGAGTCGTGCAAATCGCCGGCATGCTCATCGTGGTGGCGGGCGCGGCACTCGCGATTGCGTCGATCCTCACATTCGCGTTCATGGGCAAGGGGACGCCCGCGCCGTTCGACCCACCGCGCCGGCTCGTGATCGCGGGCCCCTACCGATGGGTGCGCAATCCGATGTACATCGGCGCGGGGTTGGTGCTCCTGGGTGCCGCGATGTTCTACGGATCGATTGGCCTGGTCCTGTACGCGATCGCGTTCTGGTCGGCGGCGCACCTGTTCGTCCTGTTTTACGAGGAGCCCGTGCTGCGCAACAAGTTCGGCGCCGACTATGACGCCTACGTCGCCACCCGCCGCCGCTGGATGCCGCGATGGCGCTCCTGATTCGCGACGGGCGGATCATCACGCCCACCGACGACTTCACGGGCGACGTCTACGCCGAAAACGAGACGATCACCCGGATCGAGCCGCGGATCGACGACAAGCTGGTCGCGCCCGATGCCGAGATCATCGACGCCCGCGGCAAGTACGTATTCCCGGGCTTCATCGATCCGCACGTGCACATCTACCTGCCGTTCATGGGCACTTACGCGGCGGACGACTACGAGTCCGCCAGCAAGGCGGCTCTTGCCGGTGGCACGACGACGCTGATCGAAATGATCTGTCCCGGAGCGAGCGACCCGCCCCTCGCAGCCTTCGAGCTCTGGAAATCGAAGGCCGATGGCCTCGCCGCCGTGGACTACACATTCCACATGTCGGTCGTCCGATTCGAACCGCACATCCGCGACCAGTTTCGCGAGATCGTGAAGGCCGGCGTCGCGTCGTTCAAAGTGTTTCTGGCCTACAAGGGCGCGCTGAATCTTTCGGACGAGGACCTGTTCGCCGCGATGAAGCTGGCGAAGGAGTTGGGCGTCATCGTCACGGCGCATTGTGAGAATGCCGACGCGATCGATGCGCTCCAGCAATCGCTGCTGGCCGC
>Ga0075428_100010963_pt1 | contig 10080 bp, 10 predicted proteins | sample RhiMetdeltSRZDD2_FD_75291 | JGI IMG/M metagenome (GOLD analysis project Ga0075428, IMG submission 75291) | Populus rhizosphere microbial communities from Tennessee, USA - Rhizosphere MetaG P. deltoides SRZDD2 | ecosystem: Host-associated > Plants > Roots > Rhizosphere > Soil | place: USA...
ACAAGTACCGCTGCCCAGCATTCCGGCTGCCTACCATAATGGCTGCTTCCGACATCCGGAGTATTGCAGACGTTGCCCCTCCAGACGTCGACCACCGTCGTGGCGTGTAGGGACGGTTTCATCGAAACCGAAGTCAACGACGAGATTGTGGCTCTTAGCATTGAGCGAGGCACCTGCTACGGGATGAACCGGGTGGGGTCACGCATTTGGAGTCTACTCGCAAAGCCGATCCGAATTAGTGACTTGTGCGCGACTCTGGTTGCCTCATACAGGGTCGATGCCGATGTTTGCGAACGTCAAGTACTTGATCTCCTTGAGGAACTTCGCGCTGAAGGCTTGATTGAAACGCTCGGGAAGCAATGACGGCCCTTGCTGGTATGTGGCGTTTCGATGGCCGGCCGGATGCCGCCGAGAGCTGCGCGCGGATGCTCGCGGCGCAAAAAGTGTACGGTCCACATCACGCCACGCAATGGTCGGATGGTTCTGTCGCACTCGGTCGGCGATTGACGCGCGTACTGCCGGAGGACGTGTACGACTGCCAGGAGCATATTGGAGGCCAGGGACGTTATGTCCTCGTCGCTGATGTGCGCTTGGACAACCGCGACGAATTGACCGAAGCTTTGGGCATTCCGGCGCCGCAAGCACGCACCCTCTGCGATGCGGCCATTCTTCTGGCCGCTATCGAGCGATGGGACGAATCCTGTCTTGGAAGGTTGGTCGGCGACTATGCTTTTGCAGTGTGGGACGGCACGCGCCGGCGGCTATTACTTGCACGCGACCCGTTAGGCTGGCGGCCCCTGCATTATCATCGCGGCAATCAGTTCTTCGCCTTCGCCAGCATGCCAAAGGGACTGCATGCGCTCCCGGAGGTACCCTATGCCCCCGATGAGGATCGGATAGCCGAGTTCGTGACGCTGATCCCAGAGAGCGGAACGCAGAGCTATTTTCTCGGCATCGAACGAGTCGAGCCCGGACACGTTACTACGGTCACAGCAGACGGCGTTGCCACGAGGAGGCATTGGCAGCCGAGCAGACGCCAGATCGTGTTCCGGCGGCAGGAAGACTACAGCGAAGCCCTGCGTGACTTGTTGGACCAGGCGGTGTCCTGTAGGTTGCGCGGCACTGGGGACGTGGGCGTTTTCTTAAGCGGCGGTTTTGACAGTGGGGCCGTGGCGGCCACTGCGGCCCGGCTTTTGGCCCCGTCCGACCGGCGGGTCATCGCCCTTACCGGGGTACCGCGCCAAGGTTTTGATGGACTTGGGCCGCGTAACCGCATTATTGACGAGGGGCCCTATGCGGCTGCGACCGCCGCGCTCTATCCAAACATGGAGCATGTTCTGGTTCGCAACCAAGGCAGTTCACCCCTAGCCGACCTCGACCGCAGATTCTTTCTTATGGATCGGCCCATCCGCGGTATCTGCTCTACCGGCTGGTGGCGCAGCTTCGAAAATGCGATCCGCGAACGGAAGCTAAGAGTCATTTTGGGCGGGGATGCCGGCAACGTGGGGCTAAGCTATGATGGCATAGAACTGCTGCCGGAACTGCTCCGCAGCGGACGATGGTTGCGCCTTTGGCGGGAGGCATCGGCCCTTGTTGCAGCGGGAGGATTACGCTGGCGCGGTGTCTTGGCCAACACATTCGGTCCCTGGTGTCCGCCCACTCTTTGGCGCTGGGCTAATAAAGTTGGAAGGCGCTACGCCCCGGACGTCGGCGACTATACCGCCATCCACCGCCGCCGTCTTGAGGAACTCGATCTCCAAGCGCGCGCAAGAGTACGCCATCACGATTTTTTTGCCCGCCCGTGGAAAGACGGGTTTGCGATGCGACTTCATTCTCTGCAGACCGTAGACTCTGGCAATTACCACAAGGGCAGTCTGGCTGGTTGGCAGGTTGATTTTCGTGATCCCACTGCTGACGTGCGGCTGCTTGAATTTTGCCTTGCGGTACCGACGGAGCAGTTCCTCCACAATGGAATGCTAAGATCGCTAGCGCGTCGCGCGCTCGCCGATCGTCTGCCAAAGCAGGTGCTAGAGGAGCGGCGGAGAGGCTTCCAGGTGGCGGATTGGCACGAAGACCTCGCGGCCGCGCGCGACAGCGTGGTAGACGAGCTGGACCGCCTCGATGCCTGCCCAGCAGCGGCCGCTGCCCTCGATCTGCCGCGGCTGCGCCGTCTGATGGAAAATTGGCCGTCTAGTGGCTGGGAACGAGGCGAAACAATCATGCGCTATCGCTATGCGTTGCTACGCGGCATCGCGACCGGACACTTCCTGCGGCGCACGACTGGAAGTAATCGTTAAAGAAAAAGAACGGCAACGATCATCGACCTTCTACGGAAATTTTGGCGACTTTCGCGGCAGGACCGCCTCCTGCTACTGGAATCTATTTTCTGGTTGGCGGTCGCTGGATGTGCGATAGCTGTGCTACCCTTCCGGATTGTCGGAGTCTTGGCAGCACGTCCGATTCGTCGACCGAAAATTCCCCACCAAACCCACTTGAATAGGGTCCGCCGTATCCGGTGGGCAATCGGTGCCAGTGCAGCGCGGGTACCGTGGCGCGCCTTGTGCTTTCAACAAGGTCTTGCCGCACAACTCATGCTGAGGCGACGAGGTATACCGTCGGTACTTTACTACGGCGCGGCGCAAGACGAGGGAGATGGTTTGTCCGCCCACGTTTGGGTGCGGGACGGCGATGTCGATGTCATCGGCGGAGAGATCGCTCATCGTTTTACTATCCTGGCGACGTTTCCGCCTCAATGAGCTGTAACTAAAATTTCGTCCATCGCGATACGGGCTCACGTGCGCACCGGGCTTTACATGGGGTCAACGGACAGGAGCAATTTGACATTCTCTTGTGGGATCTGCGTCCTGCTGTTGATCCCGGTCACGCTGTTCATCGTCTCTTTGTTCATCCGACCAGCGGTGGGTCTTGACCCTAGCTGGGGCTTCCTTGCGTTTCGTAGCATGCTGGAGGGTGGGTCTTTCAACAGTGTCACGGCGCCCGATCCCGCAAACATTGCCAAGGATGTGGAAGTGTTCCTGTCCTGGTGGAGCCCAGGACAATACCTAATTCCCGGAATCTTCGTTTGGTTCGGTACCGACTATGGCCTAGCTATTTCAGTAACCACGCTCCTTGCGACGGTTATCGGAGTGATTGGCTGGGCTCAGGTTGCGCGAAATTTCGACGTGCCTTGTTCAATCTTATTCCTTTTCATTTTTGGACTGGTGACTTTTCGTTACATCACCATTCCTTTCCTTTTATACAATGGTGGCGAGGTGCTTTTATTTGCGGTATCTCCTTGGTCCCTTTATGCGCTGCAGAAGGTGGTCGACAAGCCGGCTGCAGCCTGCCTCGCGATTTCATTGCTATCAGCCGCACTGCTCTTTCTCGCGAAGCTTACAGGCCTCGTCGCTTTCACTGCAAACATCGTAGCCATCAGCCTTGTAGATGTAGTGAAGCGACGCCGCGTCACCTCCTCGCTGCTGGCTATCTGGGCAGGTTCCGCGATTGCAGCGCTCTTTTTCTTGATCTTTTGGCTTGCGTGGGGCCGAGTGCCGGCGACCCCCGTCGTGCCGTGGTGGTCGGCGAGTTGGCCGGGATTTGCTTTCACGTGGCTCGCGATTTGGTTTCCCATGGTCGGTGCCACATTCTCTGGGATTTCTGGGCTTGATTTCTTGAGTGGGCTATTTCTGCGTCCATCAGGGCTCATTAAGATTTATGTGCTCGGGCCGCTTGGTCTTTTGCTCATGGGGTGGGTATGGTTTCGTCTGCGTAGCACGCGCTACCGGTCCATGGCCGTTTGCCTGTTCTCCATCATTGCCATTTACGCGGCAGCCTTCGTCGTAATGTATGTTCGGGGCGCCGCTATCTCGTTCGAAGAGCGTCACCTTCGTTACGCCGGTATACTATTTTTGCTTCTTATGCTGGTCGCCATCAATCAATGGCGGGAGTCTTTGGCCAAAGCTGTAACAATTCTGATCGTCGGCTCGTTCGCAGTTTATGGCCTGACGTCCTACGTGAATATTGCACGCGAGTTCATGCGAGGTCGTCATTATGATCCAGTGAGCGGTGTTTCAATGAGGATTGTCTCCCCTGTCGTTCTTGAGTACCTGCGTTCGGAGATGGCGGTGCAAAAGTGGCAAGATGCGATCGCTGTGGTGCCCTCACCGGAGGCCGCCATCGGCCTACCGCGCTTTCGTATCATTGAAGTCCATGTTGATTTTTCCTCGTTGGAGGAAATAGCCGCCGGTAAGAAATGGGCCGGTCGCGTGGAAAAAGTTTTCGTGATGGTTCGAGAGACAATGCGCGGTAACGGCAAGGCAGAAGCCTTGCTGAGGTTATTTGTCGACTACGATATTGAGAAATGGCGTCAAATACAGTTGGACGGAATGATTGTTTATTCCCAATAAGCGAGGTACCGCGATGAAGCTTTCAAGTGCAATTTTCTGTGACCGCCAGCGCCGCTGTCCTCCTGGTGGTTCGCTGCTCGTTCGAAGGCATTGGGCTCATCCCTAGAAGTTGGGGATCCGGCTAGGCTGAACCCATGGCTGGCCGATGAAGAAATCGAAACTCACCCACAACAGATTGCGATTGTGCTGCAACAGGCGGAAGGCGGACGACCGGTTGCCCGAGGTGCGCTGTAAGATGGGGATCTCGAAAGCGACGTTCTATCGCTGGAAGCAGCTCTATGGCGACTTGATGCCATCGGAAGAAGCTTCGTCAGCTCAAGGTTGATCGTCTGTATAAGCTGGAAGGCTTTCGAATGCGGCTTAAACCCATCACGCCAGCGCGTCGTAGCCAAGCTCCAGATCGCAGCAACGCCACCGGTCCTAACCAGTGTAGGCGATGGACTGGATGCGTGATTACGCTGCCACAGTCGAATTGGCAAAATCTCTCACTCGGGGCGATTCAATGACTAAAATGCACGCGGTTCGCGACGGGCACATCCAGCGCGGTTTAGCTTGCGTGACTGTTGTGATCCCAGCCTATAACGAGGCAACGACAATTTGCGCGGTCGTTCGGTCTGTCCTGGCGCAGCCCGAGGTCCAAGAGCTCATTGTAGTGGACGATGGCTCGCAGGACGCTACCTGGGAAACACTTCAACCAATACTTGCTGAGGATTCTCGTGTGCAGGTATTACGTCACCCCAAAAATCGCGGCAAGGGCGCGGCCCTCCGTACTGGCTTCGCAGAGGCTGTGGCGCCCATTGTGATCGTTCAAGACGCCGATCTCGAATACGATCCGGCGCAATACTCATCTTTGGTAAAGCCGATCTTGGATGGTAAGGCTGAGGTAGTTTTTGGTTCTCGATTTCTTGGTGCGGAACACCGTGTTCTCTATTATTGGCATTTTGTCGGTAACAAGATTGTTACAACGCTTTCAAACATCTGTACGAATCTCAATCTCACTGACGTCGAGGTAGGCCACAAGGCGTTTAGACTCGAAATCCTTCAGAAGATCAAACTGCGCGAGGACCGTTTTGGATTTGAGCCCGAGATTACTGCTAAGATTGCTCGCTTAGATGGTGTGCGTATTTATGAGGTTCCAATATCCTATCACGGCCGCACGTATGCAGAGGGTAAGAAAATAAGTTGGAAGGATGGAGTTGCAGCGCTTTGGCACATTATCAAATACAACATCTTCTTGCGCGGGATGCACGCCCAACGATGACCTGGCCAGCTCTGGCAGATAACGGCAAGCTGAAGAGGATCGTGAGAGCGGAAGATGGCAAGTAACGATCATCTTTTGCAATTAACTGGTGCTCGAGCATAGAATAGCCGGTATTTTCTCAATTTGAGTGCCGAGCGATAAGAATGAGGGATGTTGCATTTGGATGTCTGTAAAACATGTTTGATTATGTTTACTGCCATTTGCGGGTTATTGCTTTCCGTTGAACTTGTCTATCGAGCGTGGTTGTACTTGCATAATTGCGATCCGGCTTGCTATAACATTGCACTATTTGCGAAACTGGATGCCTTCAACCGGGACACTATTTACCGGTTTCTGGCTAGGGATCCAGACGTCGGCTATTCGCTCGCTGATGGGACACTGGTGGTTGATGAGCCTGGATGGAATGGCGCTCGGATCACAATCCACCAGGGCGTCCGCGTGAACCCGGATTTCACGCCTACGTCAGGCCGCCACCCCATCCTTGCGATTGGGGGCAGTTTCGTGTTTGGCGACAAGGTGTCCGACGACGAGACCTGGCCTGCGATCCTAGAGCGACGGCTGAACCGTCGTGTTGTCAATGGCGGAGTGTCGGGATATGGACCGGTGCAAGCCGTTTTGCACGCTGAGAAGCTATTGAAGTCTCAGGCGTATTCTCTGGTGATCTTATCCATTGTCGTATTCGTGGACCTTCCACGGGATCGGTACGTTAACTTTCTGCGTTTCCATCGGCCGGCGGTTATTCGGGACGACTGGAGGCTACGTCACACAACCTTTGAAGAGAGCGGCAAAGTTATTTCTGAGAATTTTGCTTGCGCTCATCCATGGGTCCCGGAGATGTTTTCTTGGTCGCATATGGCCAAACGCTTTTTTTTGAGATTTGGCTATGACGGCCGTTGCACGAATATCACGCATCCAAGGGCAGCAACGGTTGATGAGATTCGTGAGTTCGCGATTGAGCGAATGGCAGCTCTACCAGTCAACAACAAGGTCATTCTAGTTCACATCCCGCGCCATGTGTTCGGAGGCTTTAGTATTGAGGAAGCGCGAAAGATCGCCGACGCGGCCGGGCGTCATGGAGTACGGGTCATCGACGTCTACAATGACCTTAAAAACAAACCGCTTCTTGAAATCCTAAAGAGTGAAAATGAAGTTCTCACCGATTTGATCGTGCGGAAGATTGCTGCAATGGCGCCATGATCGCTTGTTATCAGCCGCAAGAGCCGGTACAGAAGAACCGTGTGCCGCAGGGGATCAAGGACGCCGTCGTGACGCTCGTCGTCGAACAGCCCGCCTGCGGTCAGGTGCCGGTGGCTAATATGAGTTGCGCAAGCGCGGGCTGGTGGTGTCGCTTGCCGTGCGTGTGGCTGCGCCACGACCTGGAGACGATCTGCGGCAACCCGGAGAGCCCGCGGTCGAGGACAGGACGCTCTGTATCTTCAGTGCTGACGTGCATCGCAGGTTTGGATTGGGACAGGTTCACCTGATGCTCGGCCGCGCCTAGCGGTCGGGGTTTCCAGCATGGAGATGTTGGAACCCGCGATGAAGCGACATACGGCGCCGTGCAGCGGGCCCTAACCGCTGTCATTCGTAATCGTCGCTTCCAGCTTAGGAGCAACCGAATCCGCAATCTGAGTTATCTGCGGTTGGGCTGCGGCCCGAATTGCCCAACGACGTTCATCAATGTGAATTATGACTGGCCCCAGATGTCGATCTTTGTTGGGACCTCAAACACGGACTTCCATTCCGTTCCGGGTCAATTAGCGGCATATTCACTGAAGGGCACTTGGAAAAATAGCTCCTTCCCCCGACCTGTGCGAATCTGATGTGTGAGATTTTGATTCGCGGAGGCGACGATGGGTCAGCTGGGATTTTTCGATGCCGATAAGCGTTTGGAAGCCTTGTCAAAGGGCGATCCGCTCGAAGCCATCGATCGTCTCGTGCCGTGGGAGAGCTTTCGCGCCGAGGTCGAGGCGGTGGTGCTCACGTCGGACGAGCTGAAGAAGAGCAGCAACGAAGGTTTTCCTGTATGAGAGGGCAGAATCCAGTTGGCTCCCAATTCTCCATGTGAACCGGCTGTTTTATGATGGCCGTGACTCGCCATCGGGCCATTGTACAATGTTCGATTTCGACCTGCTCTCCCAGGTTTTGAAGGATTGCGCTTTCCGCAACGTGCAACACAAACATTTTCGGTCGGGCGACGATCCTATGCTATTGATTGACACTCCGGGACGGGAGCAGGAGTCTCTGTATGTAGAGGCAACGCGTTAGGTTGATCGGGGAAGGCGCCGATACTCGCTTTCGCTCTTCAAACATCGGCGCAGCGTCAAGCCAGATTGGTTGTGTAACCAGGTTTAGGTAAGAGCACGATCTCTCATAGGTCTAGGGAGCGGCCTATTCCAAGGAGGCGGACGTGGAGCTATTTGACCCAATTCAAATTACGCTAGCTTTTTCCGCCCGCTTTTTCGGCGAGGCGGCACGCGGCTAGTGGCTGCTCCGCAATCCATATTCTTAAGCAGGTCGCCAAACCCGCACTGATCTGCTCTTGGTAATCAGGCTGCCGCGACAGTGTACCGCATCTCGTGCACAAGCGCGTGCAAAGACGCTGGATGTAAGGTAAAGACTGTCTGGAGAGTTCTGGGGAAGAACTAGCGTTAAGTGCGGAAACCACTACTCGACCTGTCGGACGGGGTAGACGAGTCTGCATCTTGAGTGCTTGACGGGATGCTCGGCCGCGCCTAGCGGTCTCCCAGCGCCGCCGCGCCGAAGGCGCGGGGCTTGACGGCTAGGACGCGGACCGAGCGAACATCCGTGTTGTCGCTATGAGCGATGTAATCGGACGTGTTCGAGAGACTGACTAGCAATTTTACAACTGATGACCCCCCATTTTTCAAAGCGTGATTGGTTTTGGCTTTTGTTTTTTGCCATCGGTATTTGGCTATTTGGGGTATTTGTGAAGTTTCCTCAAGGGATACTTAGTAGCGACCATTTTCCTCGATTAGAATATTATCTAAAACTTTGTGCAGACCCGTTGGCCCGTGATATTGACCCAATGCTCGCGTATCGCATAACGGTACCTACAATTGCGTGGGCACTTAAGTTGTCGCCGACAATGTGTACTCTTCTCCCTATTGTCTTTCTGATAGCTGCCTATGGTGTACTGCTTTTTGTCATCTGGAAACGCACCGGTGATGGACGATTTTCCATCATGATAGTGGCAGGGCTTTCTCTAACATTTTTCGCACACTGGACAAACCGCTGGCTAGGCTACCCGGATTCTTTTTCCCATTTGTGCTCGGCGTTGGGTCTGCTTTCTTCGAATCCTTTGATATTGGCTCTAATTTGTATATTAGGAACGCTTAATGATGAAAGATGGGTCTTTTCGGTGCCGTTTTTGCTATACTGGCATGGCTCCAGTCATGCGAAAGCAGGAATAATCAACTGGATCGATGCAACCCGCGCTGGAGCCGGCTTAGGGATAGGAATTCTTTGCGTACTGTTGGTGCGCCATGCTCTAACCGTCGGCTGGCTCGGGCCCGGAGTCATCGAGCCAGATGTCTACAAGATAATGCGATCGAGCTTGCTTGATCGCTTTCGTCCTTATAATTCGACCTGGTTTCTGTTTGGACTGAACATTTTCATGGGGTTCGGTTGGTACTGGGTAGCAGGAATAAGATTCATAAAGCTTCAACTATTATCATCGTGTTCTCGTTTGTGGGGTGTGTTTTTGGCACTGTCTGTCTTTGCCACTAGCCTTTTAACAATTGCCGTCGAGGATGTTAGCAGAAGTGTAGCTTTTTTGTATTTAATTATCATCATAGCTTCCATATTTGATTATGATGCCGGATCCGTAGAAGCGAGAAAGTGGTGGAGACTTTTATTGATAGCGGGTGCGCTTACGCCAACAATTTATTACACTGGCGTGTCGGGGGCTGTTTTCATTCCGCTTCCGATTGATCTTGCTAATCAGATGTTGCAGCAGCACGGATGGCCTGATTACCTAAGTATGTTAAAGGTGTGGTTTCGTCTGCATTAGTGTTTTCTGAGCGCGACCGCCTCCGCACCGCTCTTGAGGAGCCGATAAACGGAGGCCGCAACATACACGATGTCATCACGTTTTACGACCTGTCCTGGTTGCGTCTAGCCGCCTCGAGTTCACCCAGATTGTAAAAAGAGCCGGTCCCGGAAATCTGAACAGGACGATAAGTGAGTTTCTGCCTGACGGCGGGCACGCTGTGGCCTGCGAATCAGGAGAGACCATGCCGAAACGACCGCGCTGGAACCACACACCGGCTTTCAAAGCTCAGGTGGCACTCGCAGCCATCAAGGGGGATCGGACGCTGGCACAGCTTGCCGAGCAGTTCGATGTCCATCCCAATCAGATCACATCGTGGAAGGCTCAGCTTGAGAGCGGAG
>Ga0075428_100010965_pt1 | contig 10079 bp, 11 predicted proteins | sample RhiMetdeltSRZDD2_FD_75291 | JGI IMG/M metagenome (GOLD analysis project Ga0075428, IMG submission 75291) | Populus rhizosphere microbial communities from Tennessee, USA - Rhizosphere MetaG P. deltoides SRZDD2 | ecosystem: Host-associated > Plants > Roots > Rhizosphere > Soil | place: USA...
TGGGCCGCCACCTGCGGCCGATGCTGAACGAATTGCGCGATCTGAGAACACGATCGCAATCGCTTTGCTCGTGCCGTTCAGATCGAGGCATCTGCCTCTCGACCATACCGCACCCTTGGCAGCGGAGGTCGCGATCATTGCACCAGCGCTTGGCGCTTGGTCCTTGGCCTTGGCACTTGGCACTTGGCACTTGGCGCTCAGCGGTCGACGGTGGCCAGTTGCCGGGCGGGGATGACTTGCCGATCGCGCTCGCGAGATAGACGGTCCGCCTCGGCTTGCCAGCGCACGGCTTCGGCGCCGCGCCGCCGGGCCATGCGCCGCCAATGTGCCTGCGTGAACCAGGTCGCCATGCCGCCGACGACGATACCGATCAGCAGCGTGCCGAACAGATACAGGTAGAACGGCAGCACGAGCGACAGCACCGGATCGTCGGGGCGGAACGGATCGAGGATCAGGCGTACGCGATGGCCGTTGCTGACGGCCAGCATCACCAGCACGATCCCGATCGGGAATGCCACCACAGTCCAGATAACGCGTCGCAGCATGTTGGCCTCTAGGCAGTTTGCGTGGGGCGGAAGCGTTCTCTCTGCCTACCGCCGAATAGCTACTGCCTCGTTATTCAATGGCCCTCATTCAGCCGCTCGCGCAGATCCTTGCCGGTCTTGAAGAACGGCACGAACTTCTCCTCCACCGAGACGGACGCACCGGTACGCGGGTTGCGGCCTACGCGTGGTGCGCGGTGCTTTACGGTGAAGGCGCCAAATCCCCTGAGCTCGACGCGATCGCCGCGCGAGAGGGCCTCCACGATCTCATTGAAGACGACGTTGACGATGCGCTCGATGTCGCGGTGATAAAGATGCTGGTTGGCCGCAGCTATCTTTTGAATGAGTTCCGATTTGATCATGCGCGGTGCCCTCCAACGACGCAAAGTCTTTGTATTCGCTTATCTTTCAGAAGCCTGCCAAACGGAGACCAAGCCGTCAAGGCGCAATGCGCCAAGCGTGTGCTCATTACCCAGGAGCTGGGCAAATTCGCCGCCGAGGCGGTCGCCAAGCAGGTATCCGATAACCGCTGCCGAGGCCCCGACAAAGGTCCAGTCGGCGCCACGCTTGGGCTTCCAGTCAAGCACCTTCAGGCCCTTTGGCACATCGCGCTTCTGCTCGAGCCATTGCACGGCCTCGGGCTCTCCGCCGATCTCGTCGACCAGCTTGTGGGTGAGCGCCTCGCGACCGGAAAAAATGCGGCCCTGCTCGAGGCCGGCGACATTGCGCGTGTCGATGTTGCGGCGCGAGGCAACGAGCCCGACGAACCATTTCTGCGACTCGGCCACCATCTGCTCGGCGGTCGCCTTGCCCGCTTCATCGAGGGGCTGGAAGGGCGACGGATTGGCCTTTAGGGGTCCGCTTTTCACCTCGTTCATCTTGACGCCGAGCTTGTCGAGCAGCTGCGAGACCTCTGCCCACTGGAAGATGACGCCGACCGACCCGGTAATGGTGTTGCCACGTGCGACCACATGGTCGGTGGCCAGCCCGCAGATATAGGCGGCCGAGGTCGCCACCGTGCCGAACTGCGCCACCACCGGCTTGACTTTGGCGACGTTGCGGATGGCTTCGAACAACGCCTCGCCGCCGGTGGTCGTACCGCCCGGGCTGTTGATGAACAGGATCAAGCCGGCCACCTGCTTGTTCTGAGCGACGCTGTGCAGGAGCTTGAGTTGCGCGCGATCCTCGGTGATCAGGCCCTCGAGGCTGACACGGGCAATGTGGCGGGTCTCTGTGAGGCCGGTCTGCTCGGCGGTCGTCACGGACAACAGGCCGACCGCCAGCACCGCGGCCACGATCGCCAACCCCCGCCACCACGACACCCGCCTGCGTAGGCGTCGGCGGTCGAGAACGGTCTCAGTCTCGAAGGTCATGTGCAGCGATCCGTTGCGGCTGGCCGCCCGCATTTGCGGCCGGCCGTCAAATTAGGCCCAGAGAGCCACGCCATCAAGGACTTAAGGGTTCGGCCACCAGACCGAATTTATTGCCGGGCGCCCGCCAAGGGGCTTTGCGACCTGCTGGGATTGAAGGTCGGCTCCAACCGCTTCAGATAGTGGGTTGCCTCGATCTCGGACAACTGCTGGGCCCTGGCGTACCAGCACCGTGCCAGGGACAGATTGGCACTGGGTCCCAGCGGCCAGCGTGTTAGTTCATTCGGATCGTAGGTCGTGGCCAATGCAAAGGCCGCCCCCGACCAGCCCATTTCTGCCGCCCGCTTATAGAACGACCGCGCCACCGCGACGGCTCCGTCGGCCAGCGCATTGTCGCCTTTTTCGACGAGCCGCCGCGCTGCTTGTACTTGTTCGTAGGAGAATTCCGTCGCCGGCAGCGCGCCAGGGCATTGGATGGCCGCCCCGGTCGCGCGCACCTGCGATGTCGCGGTCGCCTCGATGGTGTCTGGATCTGCAGGCGCCGCGTCCTCGCGGTTGAGCAACTGCTGCGCGGACATGACGGCGAACACCGTCTCGGCTTCGGCCAGCACTCTTCCGTCCGAGGACATCAGGGCAACGCTGACCAGGGCGCGGATGCCGCGTCCGCTGGGCGCGGTAATCTTGAGCTTCGGCAGTGCGGCCGGCGGCACGCCCCACAGACCGGGCGAGATCTCGTAGCCTTCCGACAGCGATGAAAGCGGCGGCAGGCTGGCGATCCTGATCCAGGCATCCTTGGGGATGGAATCGACCGGCGTCAGATGGATAGGCAGCGCCGTGGCAACGGACGGCTCGGCAACGATCGCGGCTCCAACAACCAGCGCCGGGATGGTCTCGGTCAGCGCGACATCATCGGGCAGGACGTATTCGCTCGAAGCTGTTGGCACCGTGCGCGGTGCGGGCAGCACCAGCAGTGCAAGCGGTATGGCCAGCAACCCGGCCAGCAGCCCCACCGTTATGCGCGCGCGCTGGCGTCGCCGGGTTAGCGGGGTAGGAAGATCCAGCACCTGCGGCACCCTGATCTGCGGCATGGCTGAACGTGCCCTCAAGCAATAAAAATCCACCTCACGGCCGTAGCAACACCCCACACTGTTGCGGTCTTGCTGGCACCAGTACCGCGGCGCCCTATCGGCAGGTCACCCCGCCACCTGCTGGTATCGTCTTGCCTTGCCGGCGCTCTTGCCGGCACTCGTGCCGACCTCCCGCAAACCGCGACTTGGTGAAAAGCCGCGGGCACACCCTCCGGCAACTTTGCGAGCATCCGTGTCAATAAGACGGCCACGCCCTACGGTTCTTGGCATTGATCGATGACGATGGGCGGCGAAGCTCATTGAGAACAACATTGCACTCAGGAGCGTGCAATCGGCAGCGCGCGGACTCACACAAATTTGATGGGACGGGTGCTGCGTCTGCAAAGCGAAAGGCTCCGCCGATATTGCAGGCGGAGCCTTTCGGGATGCGTAATCGAGATCTGCGCAGCGATCAGCTCGGGTTGTCCTCGCCGCCTTCCTTCTTCTTGATGGCGGCCTTGAAGATGTCGCCCAGCGAGGCGCCCGAATCCGAGGAGCCGTACTGTGCCACGGCCTGCTTCTCCTCGGCGATCTCCAGCGCCTTGATCGACACGGAGACCCGGCGGCTGTTCTTGTCGAGGTTGGTGATGGCCGCATCCACCTTGTCGCCGACGTTGAAGCGTTCGGGCCGCTGCTCGGAGCGGTCACGCGACAGGTCGGAACGCTTGATGAAGGTGGTGATGTCGCTGTCGGAGATCTTGACCTCGATGCCGTTCTCCTGCACCGCCAGCACTTCGCAGGTGACCTGCGCGCCCTTGCGCAGCTTGCCGATCGACTCGAGCGGATCGCCGCCGACCTGCTTGATGCCGAGGCTGATGCGCTCCTTGGTCGGATCGACGTCGAGCACCTGGGCTTTGACGTTGTCGCCCTTCTTGTAGTCCTTGATGGCCTCGTCGCCGGACTTGTTCCAGTCGAGGTCCGACAAGTGCACCATGCCGTCCACGCCGCCATCGAGGCCGATGAACAGGCCGAACTCGGTGATGTTGCGGATCGGGCCCTCGACGATCGAGCCCTTTGGGTGGGTGGAGAGGAACACGTCCCAGGGGTTGTCCTGGGTCTGCTTGAGGCCGAGCGAGATGCGGCGCTTCTGCGAGTCGACCTCCAGAACCTGGACTTCGACTTGCTGGCTGGTGGAGACGATCTTGCCGGGATGGATGTTCTTCTTGGTCCAGCTCATCTCCGATACGTGGATCAGGCCTTCCACGCCTGGTTCCAGCTCCACGAAGGCGCCGTAGTCGGCGATGTTGGTCACCGTGCCCTTGAAGCGGGTGCCGACCGGATACTTGGCCTCGATGCCGGCCCACGGATCGGCCTGCAGCTGCTTCATGCCGAGGCTGATGCGCTGGGTCTCGGGATTGATGCGCACGATCTGCACCTTGACCGTGTCGCCGACGTTAACGATCTCGCTTGGATGGTTGACGCGCCGCCAGGCCATGTCGGTGACGTGCAGCAGGCCGTCAATGCCGCCAAGATCGATGAAGGCGCCGTAGTCGGTGATGTTCTTGACGAGGCCGTCGATGACCTGGCCCTCGGCCAGCCTGGCGACGATCTCGGAGCGCTGCTCGGCGCGGGTCGCTTCCAGGATCTCGCGGCGGGAGACGACGATGTTGCCGCGTCGGCGATCCATCTTCAGGATTTTGAAGGGCTGTGGGCTGTGCATGAGCGGGCCGATGTCGCGCACCGGTCGCACGTCCACCTGGCTGCCGGGCAGGAACGCCACTGCGCCATCGAGGTCGACCGTGAAGCCGCCCTTCACCTTGTTGAAGATGACGCCTTCGACCTGCTCCTTGTTGTTGAACTTCTCCTCGAGCCTGGTCCAGCTCTCCTCGCGGCGCGCCTTCTCGCGCGACAGCACCGCCTCGCCGAGCGCGTTCTCGATGCGCTCCAGGTACACCTCGACGGTGTCGCCGACTTTCAGCTCGGCCGGTTTGCCCGGTATGGAGAACTCGCGCACCGGCACGCGGCCTTCCATCTTCAGGCCGACGTCGATCACGGCCAGGTCTTTCTCGATGGCGGTGATCTTGCCCTTCACGACGCTGCCTTCAAAGGCGTCGTCGTTGGAGAGGGTCTCGTTCAGCAGCGCGGCGAAGTCGTCGCGCGTGGGATTCATGTCCTTTGATTCAGTACCCGCGATAGCCATTCCTGCTCCTGTTCCTGTTCGGTTGCCCGCGAGACCTTGCCCGCGGATCGAGCACGAAGCCGGAAATGCAACAGCCGACGTGCCGCGCACGCCGGGGTTCCCAACCCGTGCTCATGATGTCTGAGTTGCTACCGGCAGCGCGCCCTCGACCAACTTGGATTGGAGCTCACCCTCAGGTGCGCCCGCGTTGGCCAACCTTCTTCACGATCACGCTGACGGCCGTATCGAATGCGGCTTCTATATCCAAATTGGTGGTATCCAGCAAGACGGCGTCTGCGGCCGGCCGCATGGGTGCTGCCTCCCGGCCGGCATCGCGTTCGTCGCGGCGGCGGATATCGGCCAGCACGGCCTCGTAGGTGATGGCTTCGCCACGGCCCTGGCGCTCAAGGTGGCGCCGCTGGGCCCGCACCTCCGGGCTGGCTGTTACAAAGATCTTAACGTCGGCCTCAGGACAGACGACGGTGCCGATATCGCGCCCATCCAGTACGGCGCCGGGTGGTTTGCGGGCAAAGGCGCGCTGGAAGTCCAGCAGGGCCGCCCGCACCTCAGGGATGCGGGCAACGATGGAGGCGGCCTCCCCGGCTCCGACCCCGCGCAAGGCCGGGTCTTCCAGGGTGGCCGGATCGAGTTCGCGGGCGGCCCGGATGGCGGCGGCATGGTCTTCCAGCGCATCGCCAGTGCGCCTCACGTCGCGGGCCACGGCCCGGTACAGCAGGCCGGTATCGAGGTGGGCGAGGCCGAACTTGTGTGCGACGCGCAACGCCAGCGTGCCCTTGCCGGATGCCGCCGGCCCATCGATGGCGATGATCATGGGCCGCTCCGGGAGCGCGCGAGGTCCGGCTCGGCGAAGGTTGCGCCAAGCGTCTCCATCAGGGAGCGGAACTCGGGAAAGCTGGTGGCGATCATGGCGGTATCGTCGACCGTAACGGGGCGATCGGTACCGAGGCCGAGGGTCAAAAACGCCATGGCGATGCGATGGTCGAGGTGGGTGACAACCATTCCGCCGCCCCGCACTTTGCCACCGCCCTGCACGATCAGGGTATCGGCCTCGACCTTGGCCGCCACGCCGTTGGCGATCAGGCCGGCCGCGGTGGCCGCCAGGCGATCGCTCTCCTTCACTTTCAGCTCGGCTAGCCCCTCCATGCGCGTCTCGCCGACGGCATGGACGGCGAGGCAGGCCAGCATCGGGTACTCGTCGATCATGCTCGGCGCGCGCTCGGGCGGCACGCGCACACCGACCAAGCGTGAGTGCCGTACGCGTACATCGGCGATCGGCTCGCCACCCTCCTCGCGCTCGTTGAGCAACGAGATGTCGGCACCCATCTCGCCAAGCGTGGTGTAGAAGCCGGTGCGGGTCGGGTTGACCAGTACGCCCTCGATGGTGACATCCGATCCCGGCACGATGAGTGTCGCCGCCACCAGAAAGGCCGCCGAGCTCGGATCGCCCGGCACCGTAACCGCGCGGCCCTCCAGCTCGCCTCCGCCCGTGACCGTGATCGCGCGCGTCCCGTTGCCTTCGACGGTCCGGACTTCCGCCCCGAAATGGCGCAGCATGCGCTCGGTGTGATCGCGCGTCGCCTCGGTCTCGATGACGGTGGTGGCCCCAGTCGCGTGCAGTCCCGCGATCAGGATCGCCGACTTGATCTGCGCGGACGGCACCGGCAGCCGGTACTCGATCGGCACGAGGTCTGCCGTGCCGCGCAGGGTGAGCGGCAGGCGGACGGCGCCGTCCAGCACCTCCGCACCCATGCTCTTGAGCGGATCGAGCACGCGCCCCATCGGCCGCTTCGACAGCGAGGCGTCGCCCGTCATACGCACTGCCATGTCGTGGCCCGCGAGCAGGCCCATCATCAGGCGCGCGCCGGTGCCGGAGTTGCCGAAATCGAGTGCGCCCTGGGGCTGAGCCAATCCCCCCACCCCGCGTCCCAGCACCTCCCAGGTATTCCCGCTCTTCCTGATCGGGCAGCCCAGCGCCTGCAGCGCCTTGGCCGTATTGAGCACGTCCTCGGCTTCCAACAGGCCGGTGATGGTGGTGCGGCGGGTGGCGATTGCCCCGAACATCAGGGCGCGGTGCGAGATCGACTTGTCCCCCGGCACCCGGATCTTGCCCTTGAGGGCAGAGGATTTCGTCGCGGACAGTGGCTTGGGCTGGGCGGCGTGCGACACGGCCTTGCGGGGCCTCGGATTTTTGGCGGCGGCCGGCATCGGGCGCCAGGATGGGCCGCCATAGAGCAGGCGACCCCGGCTCTGTCAACAAAACCGCCTGCCGAGCCAGTCTCCTGATGGCGAAATTCGCTGCCTCGCGCGGCCGATGGCGATCCGAAGGACGCGAGCTCAATCAATGAGCTAGTGCGCTTTAGACTGAGACGTCCGCGTCTTGACCTTGGCCGCACACCTGATTGCGGGCGGCTCGAGCATCGCAGCGGGTGCGGCGGCCTATGTTCCGGGCTCCCCGACCGCGCGAGATTTACTTTTGACAGCCTGCCCGTCGCGTGGCAATGAGCACGCCCAAATCACCCCGGATTGGGCTGCTAAGGCGAGCCCCGGGCGGTCACCTCAAGGTCACCTCAAGGCGAGCAACTCATGTCCACCAAAGCCCAGCGCGGCACCAAGCGCACGTGCCAGAACCCCGAGTGCGGCTCGCGGTTCTATGACCTCAACCGCGATCCCATCGTCTGCCCGATCTGCGAATCCGTCTACGAGCTGGCCGTATCTGCCGCCGCCATGGCTGCCGCCTCGGCCGCCGAGGAGAAGGCCGCCCGCAAGGCCACCAAGAAGCCGGCCTTCGTGCCGAGCGAGCCCAAGGCCGAAGCTGCCGAGGCTGAGGGCGAGGATCTGGTGGTCATCGAGGGCGAGGAGGAGGAGGCCGCAGGCTCCGACGACGACGAGACCTTCCTCGAGGAGGAGGAGGAGGACGGCTCCGACATGTCCAACATTATTGGCGGCCCCGTTGAGGACAAGGACGAGGCAGGCTGATCCGGTCATGGGCGCGGGCAGCCCTTGCGCATTTGCCCGCCACGGCATAGGTAGACGCGCCGGCGGCCCATCCCGCCGGCTTTCCGACAGGAACAATGGGGCCGTAGCTCAGTTGGGAGAGCGCGTGAATGGCATTCACGAGGTCAGCGGTTCGATCCCGCTCGGCTCCACCACCTAAGCACCCCAGGAATATCAAGGGTTTATGAGGCGGACGCAACGCTGCTGTTTTGATGCGTCCGGTCATTGTCTCCAAGCTGTCTCCACAAAGAGCGAAAAAGTGGGCCCTTTCCAAAGGGGAGGTGGTCTCGCTCATTTGGCGCTTGCCCGTCCAAATCCGAAGTCATCTCCGACCAGGGGCGCCTCGGCACGAATGAGAGGCACGGCCTGACAGGTCACCGTCCTCTCAGGAAGGCGCGCGGTGGATTGGACCCCAGATGTTGGGCGCGCCATCCTTCGAATACTGCAACGTGGCCATTGCGAGCCCTGACAAGGCCGTCGAAGCGACTAGGAAGTATCTTGGCAAGGTGAAGGACGGCGCGGGGGCGGTAGACGCGTCCACTGTCAGGAAGTTGTCGTCAGCCGAAGTTGCTGCGCTGGGTCTCAAGGCTGGCGAGGTCAAACCAGCATGAGCACGCGCAAGAAGCGCCCTTTCCGTTGTGCTCACGCGCCCGGACCACGGAACGCGCAAACCACCATCATCCCCATGCCCCCGATAGGTCGGACGCAGACGTGAACCTGGCCATCAGGGGATGGGCGCCAGTAAAACTCTTCGGGGATCTCCAGTGATATGCCGCGTGCCGTGACCAGATAGCTGCCATCATCGCGTCGAATGACGATGTCAGCAGGGCCGCAATCCTCGCCGCCACAGCATGCAAGTGGATACCACTGATGTGCGCGCGCGACCGGTGACGCGACCAAGAGGCTGGCCAATACCGCCGGCCAGATACGAAGTGGACGCCGCACGGTTCGCTCCGCTCCAAGCAGTGCTTCGGGTCAGATCATGTCGCATCGTAGAGCGAGGGCAGGACAAGGGGGACAGGAGAACGGAGTTACGACAAAGTTTAAGTGCCTCACGCGCGGTCCCTAGCTACGAAGGCAACTCGCCATGTGAGCTATGCTGCCGAAGCCGATGGTTGGGGCAGAGCCACACGGCTGCGCATCGGCCACCGGTAGGGAGCGGCGAAGCGAACGGTCTTCCGCAACGGGGGAGAAAGAGAAGACCGAGCGGTGGCCCTGCAAGGTCAGTGTTTCTGGATTTCTCCGGGAAACAATGGGGGTCTTCCCCCGATGGCTACTGCATCGCAAACGTACGAGCAGAAATGCGAAACACGACGCAGGGCCACACCCTTTGCTGGGCTCCCTCTGAGTGTGGCCCTGCTCTGCCTGCCTCTCCCCATTCGATGTGGCTGACATATCGTACACATGGCTGGCTGCCCAATCCCCCTTTTCGGGGAGGCTTTGACTGAGCCGCGAACTTTGAAATGCGTGAAGTTCAAACGCAGGAGGAGAAGATGATCGCGCGCGTTTGGCACGGTTATACCCTGCCACAGCATGCCGACGCCTATGAAGCGATGCTGAAACCCGAATTGCTGCCCGGCGTCGGCAAGGTGCAGGGATATCGCGGCAGCTATCTTTTAAAGCGCGATCTTGGAGGCGAGGTCGAGTTCATTACGGTGATGCTGTGGGACACAATGGACGCTGTCCGCGCCGTTGCAGGCCCCGACTTCGAACCGGCCGTCGTGCCCGAGGAACGGCGCAAATACCTACCCAGGTACGATGCCAAATCGGTCCACTACGAGATAGTATCGACGCATGGCCTGCGCGTTTAATGTGGCGCCGCGTCGATCTTTCCTCGGAAGCTATCCCTTGCAGCCGATCCCCGACGACGAACTAGAACGCTTAGCTGCTGAACGTGGTCCCCGGC
>Ga0075428_100010966_pt1 | contig 10079 bp, 10 predicted proteins | sample RhiMetdeltSRZDD2_FD_75291 | JGI IMG/M metagenome (GOLD analysis project Ga0075428, IMG submission 75291) | Populus rhizosphere microbial communities from Tennessee, USA - Rhizosphere MetaG P. deltoides SRZDD2 | ecosystem: Host-associated > Plants > Roots > Rhizosphere > Soil | place: USA...
TTCGCGTTCCTGCCCACCTTCGCCCAGGGCCTGGCCGTGGCCGGCCTGTCGCTCTTCTACACGGCGTATGCGGCGGCCGCCATCGCCGTGCGCGTCTTCGGCGGCCGGCTCATCGACACCCGCGGGCGCCGCGCCGTCATCGTGCCCTCGATGTTTCTGCAGATGGTCGGCCCCGCGCTGCTGGCCATCGTCGGCTACGCGGTCACGCGGACGAGTACGACGCCGGTGGTCCCGATCCTGTTCGTAGCCGGCCTCGTGTCCGGCGCGGCCCACGGCTTCCTCTACCCGGGGCTGGCCGCGCTGGTGACCGATCTCACGCCGCCCGCCCATCGCGCCAGCGCAGTGGCCGTCTTCAGCGCGATGTTCCTGCTCGGCCAGAGCGTGGGCGCCTTCGTGTTCGGCGGCGTCGCCCACGGCCTCGGCTACGCATCCATGTGGACGATCGTCACCATGCTGCTGCTGATCGGCTCCGCGCTGTCGATGCGGCTGCCGCGGGTGCCCGCGCCCTGAGCGCCCCGGCGCTATACTGACAGCGCCATGTCGACGCTCGAGGCCGACGACCTCCGCTGGGCGCTGCAGCGCCGCATCGAGGACGTGTTCGCGAAGCTCGGCGAGAAATTCGGCGACCTCACCGGGCGCGTGGAGACGGACATCCGGCCGAGCGTGTCCTTCGACGACATCGGCGGGCTCCGGCAGGCGAAGGCGATGGTCAAGGGCTTCTCGTACGCGCTCACGCATCCGGAGCTCTACGGGCAGTGGGGCATCACGCCGCCGCGGGGCCTGCTGCTCTACGGGCCGCCCGGCACGGGAAAGTCCAAGCTGGCGCGGGCGCTGGCCACGGCGTCGCAGGCGATCTTCTACCACATCAAGCTCCTGAATCTGACGTCCAAGTTCGGCGCCAACACCGGCGAGCTGCTCCAGGAAATCTTGAGGATCGCGATCGCGGAGGGCCGCGGCGTGCTCTTCCTCGACGAGGCGGAGGCGCTGTCGCTCGAGCACCTGCTGCCGCCGCCCCAGGCGCGGGAGGCGAGCGCGCGGCTGGTGGCGACGCTCTGCGAGCGCCTCGACGGCCTCGCCAACAGCGCGCGCGTGCTCGTGGTGGCGTCCACCAGCCGCACCGACGCCATCGACTCCGCGCTGGTGGCCCCCGGGCGCCTCGATCACCTCGTGGAGGTGCCGCTGCCCGACGCCGACGAGCAGCGCGAGATCCTCGAGCTCCTGGCCTCGCGCATCGAAAAGGACGCCGGTCGCCAGGTGTTCGAGCCCATCGACTACCGGAAGGTCCTGCCGCTGATGGGCGGCATGAGCGGGGCCGACATCACGGAGATCATCCGCCGCGCGCTGGAGACCAAGGTCCGGCAGGTGGCGGAGGGCGGGACGGCGACCCCGGTGACCTCGCAAGATCTGCTGGAGGCGATCGACCGCTACAAGCGCGTGCGGGGCGTGGTGGAGAAGATCCGCTACGGCCAGTACCTGTGATCTCGACCACCACGATCCGGGTCCGCTACAAGGACACGGACTGCATGAAGGTCGTCTACTACGGCAACTACCTGACGTACTTCGAGGTGGCGCGCGTGGAGTTTTTGCGCCAGCAGGGTCACGCGATGGCCGACATCGATCAGAAAGTTCGGATGCCGGTGGTGGAGGCCAGTGTCCGCTATCACAAGCCGGCCGTCCTCGACGACCTGCTCGAGGCCCGGTGCTGGATCGCCGAGCGCAAGCGGGCGAGCTTTCGGTTCGGCTACGAGTTGCTCAACGAGCGCGGCGAGCGCGTGGCCAGCGGCGCCACCCTGCACGCGTGCTGGGACCCGTCCAGCAGCAAGATGATCGCTGTCCCCGACTGGCTGGCGGCCATCATGCCCGTCGTCTCCGCCCCTTAGGGCGTCATGCAGTCATCGCGGCATACCTCCCGGGGGCTAGCGCTGCTCTGGTTCCGTCGGGTATAGTTACGCTTCGTTCGCGATGATCGAAGTACAGAACCTCACCAAGCACTACGGTCCCGTCACCGCCATCCGCGACGTGTCGTTCCGCGTCGCGCCCGGCGAGATTGTCGGCTTCCTCGGCCCCAACGGGGCGGGCAAGTCGACGACCATGCGCATTCTCTCCTGCTTCATGCCCGCCAGCGGCGGCACGGCCACCGTGGCCGGCTACGACGTGTTCCGGGAGTCGATGGAGGTCAGGAAGCGCATCGGCTATCTGCCGGAGAACGTGCCGCTCTACACCGAAATGCGGGTGGCGCCGTATCTGGACTTCGTGGCCGAGGTCAAGGGCGTCGGGCGGGGCGAGCGCCGCCGGCGGGTGGCCGACGTCATGGAGCGCTGCCTGATCAGCGACGTGCAGAACCGGCTGATCGGCACGCTCTCCAAGGGCTATCGCCAGCGCGTCGGCCTCGCCCAGGCCATCGTCAGCGATCCGCACGTGCTGATCCTCGACGAGCCGACCATCGGTCTCGACCCGCGGCAGATCACCGAGATTCGCTCGCTGATCAAGTCCCTCGCCGGCGAGCACACGGTGATCCTGTCCACGCACATCCTTCCCGAGGTCTCGATGGTGTGCAGCTCGGTCGTCATCATCAACAAGGGCGCCATCGTGGCCCAGGGCCCGATCGACATGCTGGTCGAGCAGTTCTTCCCGTCCTCACGCGTGGAGGTCGAGATCGCCGACGGCGGTCCCGGCGTGCCGGACGCCATGCGCGCCATTCCCGGCGTGCTGAGCGTGACGGAGGTCAAGGCCGACGGCGCCGGCCGCTACGTGGTCGAGGCGGGCCGTGCGCGCGACGTCCGCTCGGAGATCTTCCAGCTGGCCGCTCAGCAGCGGTGGCGGCTCCGCGAGCTGCGCCGCGTGGGCATGACGCTGGAGGAGGTCTTCATCCGGATCGTGGCCGGCGAGGAGCACGCTCCGGTGGCTGCGGTCGAGCCGGAGGCGGACAAGTGAGGGTGTGGCCGATCTTCAAGAAGGAGATGCGTCTCTACTTCACGTCCACCGTCGCCTACGTGATCCTGGCCATCTTCCTGCTCGTGATGGGCTGGTTCTTCTCGCAGATCTTCCAGTACTACGCCCAGGCGTCGATGCGGATGGCCATGTCGCCCCAGATGGGCGGGCAGGACCTGAACGTGACGGACGGCATCCTCCGTCCGCTCTTCTCCAACATCGCGGTCATCCTGCTGCTGTCGCTCATGCCGCTCCTGACCATGCGGCTCTTTGCCGAGGAGCGGCGGAGCGGGACGATCGAGCTGCTCCTGACCTATCCGGTGCGCGACGGCGCCGTCCTCATGGGAAAGTACCTCGCCGCCCTGGCCTTCTACGTCGTCCTGCTCGCGCTCACCCTGCTCTATCCGCTCATGCTGTTCTACATGGCGCGCGTGGAGTGGGGGCCGCTGCTGACGGGCTACATCGGCCTGCTGCTGATGGGCTCCGCCTTCCTGGCCGTCGGCCTCTTCGCCTCGTCGTTGACGGAGAACCAGATCGTGGCCGCGGTGACGACGTTCGGCATCTTGCTGATGTTCTGGGTGATCGGCTGGGGCGCCGACGCGGCCGGCGGCGCGTGGTGGGGCAAGGTGCTCCAGCACCTGTCGATCGTCGACCACTTCGACAGCTTCGGCAAGGGCGTCTTCGAGACGAAAGACATCATCTACTACGTCAACTTCACCATCCTGGCGCTGTTCCTGACGCTCCGCTCGCTCGAGGCGCGCCGGTGGAAAGGCTAGCCTGATGCAGCGTCTGAGCGACTGGGCCTTCTACCTCGGGCTCGTCTGCCTTGGCGGCGCCGTCGCCCAGCAGTTCGCCCTGCCCGCGTACGGCCGCTTCTGGTGGCCGCTCGTGGTGGCCGGCATCGTCCTGGTCGTCGTGTCGGCGCTCCCGCGGCTGGCCGACGCGCGCCGCTCGCTGGGTGGCCGCACCATGCGCTACGGGCTGCACGCCGCGCTGTCGATCGCGCTCGTCATCGGCGTCATCGGCTTCGTCGAGGCCATTTCCGTGCGCCACAGCGGGCGACTGGACCTCACGGAGAACAAGCGGCACAGCCTGTCGCCGCAGACGATCCAGCTGCTCAAGAACCTCAAGAGCGACGTCAACGCCGTGGGGTTCTTCCGGTCCGATCAGCCGGGCAAGCGGGTGGCCGAGGACCTGTTCAAGCAGTACGCCAGCCAGTCGGGCGGCAAGTTCACGTGGAAGGTGGTCGATCCCGATCGCGATCCCGCCCTGGCGCGCCGCTACGCCGTCGAGTCCTACGGCACCATCGTGCTGGAGACGAAGAATCGCTCGGAGAAGGTGAACGACGCCGAGGAAGAGAAGCTGACCAACGGCCTCGTGAAGCTCACGCGCGAGGGCAAGCGTGTCGTGTACGTGCTGCAGGGGCACGGCGAGCACGAGCTCGGCAACACCGACCGCCCGGGATTCTCCGAGGCGAAGACGGCGCTCGAGCGGGCCAACTACGACGTCAAGCCGCTGATCCTGGCGCGCGAGGGCAAGATCGCCGAGGACGCGGCCGTGATCATCGTGCCCGGCCCCCGCACCGATCTGTTTCCGCCGGAGATCGACGCCCTCGACGGCTACCTCGGGCGCGGCGGCAAAGTGCTCGCGATGGTCGATCCGCCGTTCCCGCAGAAGATCCAGGACGCCGCCATCAAGGGCTTGCTGGGGCGCTGGGGCGTGACCCTCGGCGAGAACCTGATCGTGGAGCTGAGCCCGATCGGGCGGCTGTTCGGCATCGGGCCCGAGGTGCCGATCATCCAGCAGTACGAGCCGCATCCGATCACCCGGGACCTGGGCGGGATCACCACGCTCTTCCCGATCACCCGCACCGTCGACCCGGCCAAGCCGGCGCCGGCCGGCGTGAACGTGACGCCGCTGGCGCGCACGAGCCCCGACTCGTGGGGGGAGACCGATCGGCAGGCGCTCGAGCAAGGCACCGCCAAGCCGGACCCGCAGGACCCGAAGGGGCCGCTGACCGTGGCGGTGGTGGCCACCAAGGACAAGGCGCGGCTCGTGGTGTACGGGACCTCGAACCTCGCCGCGAACCAGTTCCTGAACCTTCAGGGCAACCGCGACTTCTTCCTCAACACCGTCTCGTGGCTGGCGGAGGAGGAAGACCAGATCTCGGTGCGGCCCAAGGACAGCCGGCAGAGCCCGATCTTCCTGAGCGCGCGGCAGGGGCAGCTCGTGTTCTGGCTGCCCGTGGTCGTGCTGCCGGGCCTGGTCCTGGCGGGCGGCGTCGCCGCCCTCATCCGTCGCCGCTCGGCAAAGTAGTCGCCGATGCGCTGGAAGACATCCGCGGCGCTTGCCGTCCTCCTCATCGGCCTGGGCGGGTTCTTCTATTTCTACGAGGTGCGCGGCGCCGCCGACCGCGAGCGCGCCGAGAGCCGCAAGGGCCGCGTCTTCACGGTCGAGGCGGCCGACGTGACGACTCTGGAGCTGAAGCGCCCCGACGAGACGGTGACCCTGAAGCGTGACGGAGACGTCTGGCGGCTGACGTCGCCGATCACGGCGCGCGGCAATCGCGGCACCGTCGACGAGACGCTGACGACCGTCCTGACCGCCAAGGTCGACCGTGAGATCGAGGCCAAGCCCGGCTCGCTCACGGATTTCGGCCTCGAGAAGCCCGCGGCGCAGGTGCTGCTGACGCTCAAGGACGGCAAGCAGCTCGGCCTCGACCTCGGCGCCAAGTCGCCGACCGGCGTGTGGGTCTACGCGCGTGAGCAGGGCAAGCCGGCCGTCTTCGTGCTCGGGGACAGCGTGCTGCGCGATGCAACCCGTCCCGTCGTCGACTTCCGCGATCGGACCATCCTGGCCTTCGAGCGTCGGGACGTCACCGGCGTGGACATCGCGACCGACGCGGAGACCATCGCCATCGAGCCCGTCGCCGACAAATGGCGCATTACCCGCCCGGTGACGCTGCCCGCCGACACCGCGGAGATGAACGACCTCCTCGAGAAGCTCGCCGCGGCCAAGGTGAAGGAGTTCGTGGCCGAGGCGCCGCGCTCGAAGGAGTCCTACGGCCTCGAGCGGCCGGTCAAGCTCAGCGTACACACGGGCAAGGACAAGGACCGGGCCACCCGCACGCTGCTGGTGGGGCGCGTCGACGCCGAGAAGAAGGGACTGTTCGCCATGCGCGAGGGGGAGTCGAGCGTCCTGCTCCTGCCCGAGGAGATCGGCAAGCTCGTGCCGCGCAACGTGGCGGCCATCCGCAACAAGCAGCTCGTCGAGTTCGACCGCGAGAAGGTCTCGCGCGTGGAGGTCGACAGCCCGAAGGGCGCGGTGACGCTGGTCCGCGACAAGGATCGCTGGACGATCTCGGCCCCGCAGGCGCTGCCGGCCGACCAGGTCGAGTCCGGCGCGCTCCTGGCGCGGCTGCGAGAGCTCCGCGCGCAGGCGTTCCTCAGCGACGACGCGGCCGGCATCGCTCGCTACGTGCCCAAGGCCTCGGTGAAGATCAGCATCTCCGAGCAGGGCGGGCCGCCCATCACCGTGCTGCTGGCGCCGTCGCCCGAGCGACGCGGGGGCCAGCCGAGCGCGTACGCGGCGGTCGCCGACAAGGGGCCGGTCGTGCTGGTCGAGGCCAAGGCTCTCGAGGACCTCTCGCGTTCCGTCAACGAGCTCCGCGAGCACACGCTTTTCTCGGGCGTGGAGCCCAAGGACGTCAAGCGCCTGCGCGTGCGGGCCGGCGGCCAGACGGCCGTGCTCGAGCGCAGCGGTGACGCTGAGTGGAAGCTGCTGGAGCCCGCCAAGGGCGGTGCCAAGGCGGCGCGCGTCGACGACGTCCTCTACGCCGTCCGGGCCCTGCGCTGGAAGGACATCGTGTCGCCCGGCGGCGAGGAGGCGGCCAAGTACGGCCTGGACGCGCCCTCGATGGAGGTGGTGCTCCTCAAGGGCGATGGCGGCGAGCTGGCCCGTCTGGTGGTCGGCAAGCGCGAGGGCGATCGGGCCTACGTCCGTACCGGGGCGGGGCCGGCGATCTATGCCGTCGACGCCAAGACGCTCGGTCCTGAGCCCAAGATCCCGGATGACTTCAAGGGCTGAGGTCGTGATACATTCGCGCCCCATGAGTCGCGAGATCTTCGTGGTGGCGCGCGATCGGCCTGACCTCTATCGGTATCTGAGCCAGACCTTCGCCGACGCGGAGAACGTGCAGGTCATCCTCGACCGCCGCAACGGCGATCGTCGCGGGACCGGCGGCGGCGACGCCTCGCCTCGCGAGGACGATCGGCGCGCTCGCCCCAACGTCGAGCAGGATCTCCGCTCCGTCGGGTACGCGTTCATCACCATTCCCTGACCGGGTCGCGCGGGGTTGACGCGCCGCCTCGAGCTCGTCATCTTCGACTGCGACGGTGTGCTCGTGGACAGCGAGCGTCTCGCCGTGCGCATCGACGTCGAGGTGCTCGGGAAGCTGGGCTGGGTCCTCACCGAAGCCGAGGTCGTCGAACGCTTCGTGGGCCGCTCCGACGCGGCGGTGGCGCGAGAGATCGAGGCGCACCTCGGGCGTACGCTCCCCGGCGACTGGTTGACCGAGTTCGAGCATCTCTATCGCGAGGCGTTCGCGGCCGAGCTGCGGCCGGTGCCCGGCGTCGTCGAGGCGCTCGACCGGATCACGCTTCCGACGTGCGTCGCCTCCAGTGGCAGCCACGACAAGATGCGCTACACGCTCGGCCTCACCGGTCTCTATGCGCGCTTCGCCGGCCGCATCTTCAGCGCCACCGAGGTAGCGCACGGCAAGCCCGCGCCCGACCTCTTTCTGCACGCGGCCGCGCGCATGGGAGTCGAGCCCGCGGCGTGTGCCGTGGTGGAGGACAGCCGCTTCGGGGTGCAGGCCGCCCGCGCGGCTGGTATGCGCGTGCTGGGCTACGCGGGCGGACTCACGCCCGCCGAGCGCCTCGCCGGCCCGGGCACGGTGGTCTTCCGGGACATGCGCGAGCTGCCCGAGCTCTTGGCGCGTGGTGGGGCGGTGGAGTAGCATCAATGTCCGTGAGCGACGACGCGCTCTACGTGAAGCAGATGGAGCTCGGGCCGATGCAGAACTTCGTCTACCTCATCGGCGATCGGGCAGCCCGGGAGTGCGTCGTCGTCGATCCCGCGTGGGAGATCGACACCATCGTCGAGACGGCCCAGGCCGACGACATGCGCATCACGGGCGCGCTGGTCACCCACACGCATCAGGATCACGTCGGCGGCAGCCTCGCCTCGTGGGGAATGCCGGGGCGGATTCCCGGCGTCGAGGAGTTCCTGGCCCGGGTGCCGGCGAAGGTCTACGTCCACAAGGCGGAGCGCGAGTTCTTGCCGGGCCTCGGCGGGGATCTCGTGAAGGTCGACAATCACGACACGCTCGCCATCGGTCGGCTCACGCTGACGTTCCTCCACACGCCAGGCCACACTCCCGGCTCGCAGTGCTTTCTCGTCGACGGCCGGCTCGTGTCAGGCGACACCCTCTTCATCAACTCGTGCGGTCGCACGGACCTGCCGGGCAGCGATCCGAGCGAGATGTACTACTCGCTCACCCAGCGGCTCGGCGCCCTTCCCGATGACACGGTGCTCTTTCCGGGCCACAACTACGGCGGCGCCTCCTCGACCATCGGCGATCAGAAGCGACAGAATCCGTTCATGCGCTTTCCGTCGCTCGGCGATTTCCTGGGCGTGATGGGCGGCCGGCTGAAGGTGCGCTGATCGCGTGATCACCGGTCAGGACGTCGCCGAGCTGCTGGAGCGTCATCGATTCGACTTCTTCACGGGCGTGCCGTGCTCCCTGGTGGAGGACGTCATCGCCGTCCTCGAGCAGGGCAGCGGCGCCCCGTACGTGGCCGCCGTCCGCGAGGATGCCGCCATGGGGCTGGCTGCCGGCGCGTGGTTCGCGGGCCGCCGGCCGTGCGTGCTGATGCAGAACTCCGGGCTCGGCACCAGCCTGAACGCGCTCGCGTCGCTCTCGCTCATGTACGGCCTGCCCGCGCTCGTGGTCGTTACCTGGCGCGGCTACGAGGGCAAGGACGCGCCCGAGCACATCCTGACCGGCGCCATCACGCCGAAGCTCCTGGACTTGCTCGGCATGCCCTACCGCGTGCTCTCCGCCGAGACGGCCGCCGCCGACATCGCCTGGGCCGCCCGGGAAATGGACGCGCGAATGCAGCCGGTGGCCATCGTGGTGCCTCCCAAGGTCGTGCAGACCGGCCACGTTCACGGAGCGACAATGGCCGCCTCCCCGCCGCCGGTGGCGCCACTGCCGGCGGCCAGCCCGCTGACGCCGACGGTGTCCAGGCTCATCGCCCTCACGGCCGCGCGAAAACCCCTCGGCGCCGAGCCGATCGTGCACGCCAACGGCTACGTCTGCCGCGAGTCCTTCGCGGTGGGCGACCGCCCGCAGAACTTCTACATGATCGGCTCCATGGGCCTGGCCTCCGCCATCGGCCTCGGCCTGGCCCTGACCGCACCGCACCGCGTGAGCGTCGTCTTCGATGGCGACGGCAATCTGCTCATGAACTTCGGGATCCTGGCCATGGTGGGCGGGCTCCGGCCGAAGAACCTCGTGCACGTGGTGTTCGACAACGAGGTGTACGGCTCCACGGGCAACCAGGCGTCGCCGTCGCGCGGCGTGCGTCTCGACCGCGTGGCGGCCGCCGCCGGTTACCGCACGGCGGTGGCCGTGACCGCGCCGGCCGACGTCGAGGCCGCGGTCGAGGCGGCGCTCCGCGCGGATGGTCCCCACTTCGTCATGGCGAAGGTTACCGCCGAGGAGGCTGACGTGCCGCGTATTCCCTACAGTCCGGCCGAGATTCGGGATCGCTTCCGCGCGAGCGTGGGCGCATGAGCGGCCGCAAGACCACGCGGCTCCGTCAGCTGATCGCGCGGCCCGAGCTCGCGTTCCTGATGGAGGCGCACAGCGGGCTGTCGGCGCGCATCGTCGAGGAGGCCGGCTTCGAGGGCGTCTGGGGCAGCGGGCTCACGATCTCGGCGGCGTTCGGCGTCCGCGACAACAACGAGCTGTCGTGGTCGCAGGTGGTCGACCACGTCGCCTTCATGGTCGAGGCGACGTCCGTCCCGCTCCTGCTCGACGGCGACACCGGCTACGGCAACTTCAACAACATGCGGCGGCTCGT
>Ga0075428_100010967_pt1 | contig 10079 bp, 7 predicted proteins | sample RhiMetdeltSRZDD2_FD_75291 | JGI IMG/M metagenome (GOLD analysis project Ga0075428, IMG submission 75291) | Populus rhizosphere microbial communities from Tennessee, USA - Rhizosphere MetaG P. deltoides SRZDD2 | ecosystem: Host-associated > Plants > Roots > Rhizosphere > Soil | place: USA...
ACGCCGGCGCCGATTCCGCCGACGAATACGCCGATCCTGGCGACCGCGACGCCGGTGCCAGAGGTGATCGTGAGCGAGCCCGAGCCGGCGACGCCAGAACCGCCGTCTGTGGAGCCGGTGGTCGAGGAGCCGACTGCTGAGCCGACCGAGGCGCCAATGACGTCGACGCCGGTCCCTACGACGGCGACCGCGACGGCGACGTCAACGCCGACCTCGACGCCGATCGGCGCGGCAGCCATCGCCGAGGCGCCGGGGACGCCACCAACCGAGCCTTCTGAGCCGATTGAGCCAGCTGGCGACACGGAGCTCGCGAGCTCGCCGTTCTCCGACCCGAGCCCGTTCATACTCCTCGGCACGCTGCTGTTCGCGCTGGCGGCGGCGGCCGGCCAGATGTTGCGGACCGATCCGAGCATGCTCAAGCAAATGGTGACCGGGCACGACGGTGTGCGAAGGGCGCCCGGTAGCGGCGGCGGTGTCGGGACTTCGGCGCAGTCGATCGAAACATCCGGCCCGCCCCGCGATCCGTCTGCGCGATGGTCGGACGGGTACGACATGGCCGCTGGAGGTGTCCACGTCACCTACCCTGGCGACGCATCGACCGCGTTCAGCCACGGTCAGACTGGCGTGTCCCCGTCTGGCGGTCAGCCAGCGGCCGGCCTCGGCGGGCACGGCGGCGGCCTCGACAGCATGGCGAAGGGCTCGGCCGGCGGGTTCGACACTCTCGCGAAGGGCTCGGCCGGTGGCTTCGAAAGCCTGAGCTCCGGGAGTCCAGGCAGCGGAGAAGTCAGCAGCTTCGGCGGCGGCGAGGTCAGTGCCGGGCACGACGTGGCGGCGAACGCTGGCGCCCAGCCGCCCGAGATCAGTGCCGAAACTCTGGGCGATGCCGGCTCCCGGCCCACCGATCTGGGCATCGGCGACCCGGCGCCGGGCGAGCCCGTCGTAGAGTCGCCTGGGGGCGGTTCGCTCGGCGGTGGCGGCGGCGAGTTTGCTCGGGGGCCGGTTGGCGCTGGCACGGAGCTGGCGAACAACGGGCTGGGCGGCTCGCAGGGCGGCGACGTGCTGGCGCGCGGGACTGGCTCCCCGAGCGACGCGATCGCCAGGGGGGCCGGTAGCCCAGGGAACGGGTTCGGCCAGTTGTCGTCGGTATCAGGCGATCCTGGCTCGGCAGGCTCGCTCCTCGGCGGTGGTCCTGAGGTGCCCGGCGGCGAGAGCGCACTCGCGAGCGGACTGACGCCGTCAGGCGAGGTTGGCAGTCTCCCGACTGGGACGGACGTGCAGGACGTCGCCCTGCAAAGCTCGGCCGGCGCTGGAGGAGAGCTCGCGGAGCGCTTGGAAAAGCTGGCGAGGACGATTTCGTCCTCGGCGGGCGCGATGGCGGACGTGGGAGCCGAGACCGCACCATCGGAGGCGAAGGGAGCTGCGAGCGGGTTTGAGCCGTCGTGGCTTGGGGCCGGTGCACTGGCGCGGGCGCCCCGCCAGGATCCGCTCCCGAAGACGTTCCGCTGCCCGGCCTGCCGCCGCTCGCTGGTCTACGGCCATCGGTTTTGCGGCTACTGCGGCGAGCCGCTGGACAAGACGATGGCGTAATCAGGAATGGGTGGGCTGCTCGTCGGCGACGAGGCGCTGGTAGTAGTGACGGTGGCGCTTCTGGGCGGCCATCAAGCGAGCGTGAGACTCGTCGTCAGGCTCGTAGGTTCCCTTTAGAGCGGCCGGGGTCGTCTCGACGTTCTCGATGGCGCCCAGGCGCTCCAGCGCCAGCAAGGCGGCGCCCCGACTCGACGCCTCGCGCTCGCCGGAGGCGACCAGCGGCCGGCCGATCGCATCGGCGACGATCTGGGCCCAGGCTGGCGACTGTTGGAGGCCGCCGCCCGTAGCGACCGCCTGCTTCGGCTCCGGCAGGACGCTGGTCACGATGCCGTACATCAGGGCGAAACGAAGTGCGACGGCCTCCAGGCTGGCCCGCAGAATCTCGATCGGGCGCGTTGACTGGCTGAGTCCGAGGACCGCCGCCCGCGCGTGGGCGGCGTATCCTGGTCCGCGCTCGCCGGCGATGAACGGCAGGACGGTCAGCCCGTGTGCATCTGAGGTCATCGACCTGAGCGCGCGCTCGGTCGTTCGGGACGCCGGGAGCCGAAGGGTCTCGTCGAGCCACTGAAACAGGTTACCGCCGTTGGAGTCGGCACAGCCGAGGACGAAGCGGTTCTCGTCGATCCGGTAGCACCAGGCGCCCCAGGGAATCTCCGTTCGCTCGCCACGCCAGGCGACCCGCAGCGCGGCCGACGTTCCGACCATCAGGGCCATGCGGTCCTGCGTCGCACAGCCGCTCCCGACGTTGCTGACGGCGCCATCGCCGACGGAAGGAAACCACCGGGTGTCCCGCAGCATCGGCCAGCGCTTCGCAAACTCCGGACGGAGCTTCCCGACCACTTCGCCCTGACCGGTGAGCGGCAGGAGGCGAGCTGGATCGAGGTCGAGCGTCGCCAACATCTCGGCGTCCCACTGCTGGGCGTTCTGATCGAGCAGGCCGGTGCCGGACGCCATCGACACGCCACAGACGGCCCGGTCCAACACCCGCAGATGGAAGAGCTCGCCGAAGGAGACCCAGCGAGCCGTGCGCGCGTACGCCTCGGGCATCGCCTTCCTGAGCCAGAGCAGTTTCGCGGGCCAGTAGCTCCAGTGCAGGAGACAGCCGGTCCGGGCGTGAACCGCCCGCTCGTCCAGGCGCTTCCGCAGGTCCAACATCTCCTGACGGGCGCGCGAGTCGGCCCAGACCAGCAGCGGCGTCGTGGGCTGATTTCGATCGTCCACGCCGACAAAGCTGTGCCAGAACGTGGAGATCGCGACGCCGTCGAACTCAGAGTGCGGGCGCAGCTCCTCCTTCGCGATGGCGAGCGCCTCGTCGATCGCGCCGAGCGTCAGCTCGAGCAGCTGCTCGGTGTCGATCGTGGCGCCGCCGCCGGGCGTGGTTTCGAGCGGCGTTTCAGCGGAGGCCGCGACGCCGCGGACGTCGCGCGCCTTGCGATCGAACAGGATGGCGCGGACGGAGGTCGTGCCGACGTCGATCGACAGGACCAGCGGCGGCTCGGCACGTTTTGGCGACACGGACGGCATCGTCCAGACCTCAGGGGCGGCCAGAGAGGCCGCGATTGACGTTCTTGCGCGGACCGCCGTCCGTTCGCAGGCCGAGAAAGTATTCCAGGCGCGGCCGATCGTCGGTGATCAGCGGTCCGTCGCCGACGTACGCCTCGATGGCGGCTCGATCTGAACGATAGAGGCGACGGACATCGTCGCCGTTGCGAATGTTCACCTGGGAGAGGGCCGCTCTGGCGATCGGTTGCTGGAAGACCCGATCGACCCAGGGCAGCGTGGGGTCGAGCGGCTGCTCCGAGCCGATCAACAGGCCGCCGTCGAGCCAGAGAGTGACGTGCGGGAAGACCTGGAGAAACGAGCGGATCAACACTTTCTGCTCGGGCTCGGGGATGTCGCCGTTCACCCATTGAAGCATCTGTCCACCCGGGTTCAGTGAGCGGCGCACGAGCTGGTAATACTCAATTGAGTAGAGATGGGTGCTTCCGGCCTGAGCTGGGAACAGCGCATCCGCGGTGACGACATCGTACGTCTTTCCAGAGACGAGCAGATGGTTCCGCCCATCCTCGACGAGCATCGTGACGTTCGGGCGCTCGATCACGGCGTAGTTCACGTCGCGGAACCATTCGGCGCCGCGAATGACGCTTCGAGACAGCTCGACTACGGTGACCTGGGCGCTTTCGTAGCGGGTCGTCGCGCCGGCCGTGGCGCCGCCGCCGAGCCCGACGACCAGTACCTCGCGGGGAGACGGGTGGACGAGCATCGGAAGGTGGCCAAGCATTCGATGGAAGTGGACCATCCAGTCAGCGTCGTTCGCCTGGTGGTGGTGATTCAGATACATCCGGAGATGCTCGTCGCCGTCGCGGGTGATTGTGACGGTCGTCTCCAACCCCTCCTCAGACCAGATAATCCGTTCGTCGGGGAATCGGGCGGCCAGGACATCGGTGTAGGCGCGGGGCGCCACGGCGCCGAGCAGGCCGACGACCGCCACTGCCGCGAGCGCAGCCGAGAGTCGGGCTCGGGCCGGCGAGGCGGAGTCGGTGAGGAGCGTTGCCGCGGCGGCCAGGACGTTCAGCGTCGCCAGCAACGTCAGGGTGGCGTTGCTCCCGAGGAGTGGGACGAGCAGGAAACCGGCGGCGAGTGCGCCGAAGATGGCGCCGAAGACGTTCGCAGCGTAGAGCGATCCGAGACGGAGACCGATCCGCTCGCCGCCGGCGGTGAAGAGCGTGACGGCGAGCGGAAAGCTCATGCCCAGAAACAGGGCCGGTGGGAACATCGATGTGAAGGCGAGCACGGCCATCGCGGCGATCGACGGCCCCTGGTCGCTGGCGAACCCGAGCCAGATCAGGATCGGCTCCATCAGCGCGAGCGCCTGAAGTGCCAGGAGCGAACTGATGGCAACCAGGGCCTGGAGGACTGCGAGAGCGAACGGGCCGTTGCGGGCGCGGCGGAGGAAGGGGCTGACGGCGGCGCTTCCCAGGGCGATGCCGAACAGGAACGCCGCCAGCATGACCGAGAAGGCGTAGGTCGTGGTCTCCAGGAAGAGCACCAGGAGACGGGTCCACACGACCTCATACGCCAGCGAGCAAAACCCGGAGAGCCCGAGAAGCCACGGCAGCAGCCGGACGAGCGCGGGAGGGCAGGCGATGGACGAGGTGGCGGCGAAAGCGCGATCGGCGGCCGGGTCGACGGCTGTCTCAAGGCGCTGCGCTGCCAGCAGCGCGACAAATCCGGCCGCCAGGTTGAGCGAGGCGGCTGTCCCAATCGAACCTCGAATGCCGATCTCGCCGATCAGGAAGAACCCGGCCGCGAGCGTGCCGGCAACAGCGCCGAGGGTGTTGATCGCGTAGAGCAGGCCGATCACGCGTCCGCCGTCGTCGCGCGCTCGGAGCGAAGCCCGCACGATCAGCGGGAAACTGGCGCCCATCAGCGCGGTCGGCGCGAGCAGCACGGCGAAGGCGATCCCGAATCGGATGGCCGGGGCCAGTGCGGTCCCGCCCACGGCCCGGTAGAGCGGCCCGTAGACGTCCTGCAACGCCGCGAACGCCAGCGGCGTCAGCAGGCCGACAACACCGATCAGGATCTCGACGACGCCGTACCAGGCCAGCGGCGAGCGGACGCGATCGGCAATCCGCCCGGCGAGGTACCCTCCGAGCGCGAGCCCGGCCATGAATGCCGCGAGGACCGTGGCAGTGGCGTATGCGCTGACGCCGAACACCAGGCTCAACTGACGCTGCCAGAGCACCTGGAAGATCAGGCCGCTGACGCCCGACAGGAGAAATACGACCAGCAGGAGCGCAGACGTGGCGCTGGCCCGCGAGATGACGAAGGAGCGGGCCGGTCGGGGCGCGGGCAGCGCTTCCGTCTGGGACATCGCCTAGCGAGACGGCGTGCCGACTCGGCAGGTGTAGACGAAGGCCGGCGGCAGGTTCAGGAGCACGGACCGGTAGTGAACGTTGCCGAAGACGTCGAGAAGTTGTGGCCGGAGCATGCGCGAATACTGGTAGCCGACGAATACGCCCTGATCGCCGAGCGCGCGCCGGCTCGCCTGAAGGATCCCCCGGGCTACGGGTCGGGGGAGCAGCGAGTACGGGATCCCCGACACGATCGCGTCGACGCCGGGCCAGCCGGCCTCCGCGACCAGAGCGTCCAGGCGTTCAGCCGAGGCTTCGAGCACCTGGAGGCGCGGATCACGGATCTCACGGCGCAGGTGCTCCACGAAGCCGGCGTTCGTGTCGACTGCCAGGAGGCGACCGTCTGGGGCCAGGCGGTCGAGGATCGCCTGCGTGAAGACGCCGGTGCCAGGACCGAGCTCGGCCACGTGGCGCGCTCGCGTGAAGTCGATCTGATCGACAACCTCACGGGTCAGGAAGCGGGAGCTCGGGGTGACCGAGCCTATTTCGCGCGGGTTGCGGACCCACTGCTTCAGGAAGCGGAGACGGGACTGCACGTTCGCGCTCCGATGGATCGATTCGCGGCGGCTGACTGAGAGCGCGAGCGCCCTCACGCGCACCCCATCGACAGCGGCGGGAGTATAGCATCGTAGGGGATAGGGGGCCGGCCGCTCTGCGTTTGCCGGCCCACTCCGGGCCACCTATACTCTGATGGCGAGATCCCAGGTGACGCGTTGCCTCGTGTCGATACGCGGCTGCCGTGCGCCGGGCGCTCGCCGACCCCGAGTGGGGATGGGAGGACGCCGGTGGGATCGGCGAAACAGTATCGCCCGGTCGCCGGGGGCGGTGTCACGCTCGCGGCTGGTTTCACGGCTGGCGCCGTCTATGCTGGTATCAAGACGCCGGGGCCGGACAAGCTCGATCTGGCTATCCTGGCGTCTGACCGCCCGGCGGCGGTGGCCGGCATCTTCACGACGAACGCGTTCTGCGCCGCGCCTGTGGTGGTTTCGCGGGCGATCGTGGCGGCCGGACGCGCGAGGGCGATCATCGTCAACGCCGGTAACGCGAACGCCTGCACAGGCGAGCAGGGACTGCTCGACGCCCGCGAGATGGCGTCGCTGGCAGGCGGAAAGCTCGACGTGGACCAGACCGAGGTGCTGGTCGCCTCAACCGGTGTGATCGGCGTGCCGCTCCCGATGGACCTGATCCGCGATGGCGCCGCCAGCATCGAGATGAAGGCGGCCGGCGCGGCCGAGTTCTCGCGGGCGATCATCACGACCGATACCCACCCGAAGTCGGCCGGCGCGGAGCTCGAGCTGGGTGGGAAGACGGTCCGGATTGGCGGCTCGGCGAAGGGCGCCGGCATGATCCATCCGAACATGGCGACGCTGCTGGCGTTCGTGACGACGGATGCGGCGGTGGACCCCGGGTTTCTTCAGACGGCGCTGAGCCGGGCCGGCGGGGACTCGTTCAACATGATTACGGTCGACGGCGACACCAGCACGAACGACACGCTGGTGGTGCTGGCGAATGGCGCGGCCGGCAATCCGGTCGTCACTGGCGGCCAAGACGGCGAGAAGTTCACGGCCGCGCTGACCTACGTCTGCGGCGAGCTCGCGAAGGCGATCGTCGCGGACGGCGAGGGCGCGACGAAACTGATCAGGGTGGACGTGCGCGGCGCGGCATCTGACGCGGATGCCCGCGCCGCTGCAAGGTCCGTGGTCCGATCGCCGCTGGTGAAGTCGGCGGTGTACGGCAGCGACCCGAACTGGGGCCGGGTGCTTTGCGCGATCGGCTACTCCGGCGCCCAGGTCGATCCGATGGCGGTCGACCTGTTCGTCGGCAGTGTCCAGCTCGTCAAGGCCGGCGCGCCAGTTCCGGGCAGCCGTGAAGAGGCTGAACCCGTGATGAAAGAGCAGGAGGTCAACTTCGTGGCTGACCTCCATGTGGGCGAGTCTGGGGCGACGGCGTGGGGCTGTGACCTCACTGAGGCGTACGTCGTCGAGAACAGCGCCTACACGACCTGAGGATGACGTGGCTACAGAAGTTGCAACCCCCGCGCCGGCATACGATTCGCTCTTGATGGCCGCGGCCATCAAGGAGGCGCTGCCGTATATCGCGCGGTTCGTCGGCAAGACGGTCGTCGTGAAGATCGGCGGCAGCATCCACGGCGACGGCACCGCGCTGGAAGATATTGTGACGCTGGCGCGTCTCGGCGTAAAGCCGGTGGTCGTCCACGGCGGCGGCCCGATGATTTCGGAGTGGCAGGGCCGGATGGGCCTGGAGCCGAAGTTCGTGGACGGCCGGCGCTACACCGACGAGATGACGCTCGATCTCGCCAGGATGGTGCTGATCGGAAAGGCGAACAGCGACCTCGTCGCGCACCTGGTGTCGCTGGGCGGGCGGGCCGTCGGGCTGTCGGGCATCGACGGCGGCCTGATCAAGGCCCGGCTGCGCGATCCGAAGCTCGGGCTGGTCGGCGAGGTCACCGAGGTCGACCTCGGGCCAGTGAAGGCGCTGATGGACGCTGGCTACCTGGTCGTCGTGGCGCCGTCGGCGACGGACGGCGAGGGCCAGCCGCTCAACGTCAACGCTGACTCAATCGCCGGCGACATAGCTCGAGCGTTCGGGGCCGAGAAGCTGGTGATGTTCACCGACGTAGACGGCGTCAGGGACAAAAGCGGCAACGTGCTCTCGGCGCTCACGATCGAGCAGGTGAACGCGTACATCGCCTCGGGCGAGATCAGCGGCGGGATGATCCCGAAGGTCGAGGCGTGCGTGCGCGCCCTCGACACCGTGCCTAGAGCCCACATCCTGGACGGCCGGGTGCCGCATGCGCTGCTCGGCGAGCTGTTCACCGACGCCGGGGTCGGCACGATGATCACGCGGGAGCGCGTCGCGTGACGCCAATCTGGGTGCCGCACCACACCCGCTTCAGGCGACCGAGACACTAGTCGCCTGACGGCAGCAAGAGTGTTGCCGGGATCGTATCGTGTCGTGCTGACTCGCGGGCGCTGAGGGCGCTCGCCTGACGAGAGGGAAGCTGATGTCGTCCAAGTGGATCGAGCTCGAATCACAGCGGTACATGTCGGTCGCCAAGCGGACGCCGGTCGTGCTGGTGCGCGGCGAGGGGTGCCGGGTCTGGGATGAGAACGGGAAGGCGTACCTGGACATGGTCGGCGGCTGGGCCGTCAACACGCTAGGGCACTCGTCGCCGGTGATCGTGGACGCCCTGACCGAGCAGGCATCGCAGTTGATTCATACGTCGAACCAGTTTTACACGGTGCCCCAGCTCGAGCTGGCCGACCTGCTGATCCAGAACTCTGCCTTCGACCGGGTCTTCTTCTCGAACAGCGGTGTCGAGGCGAACGAGGGCGCGGTGAAGCTGGCGCGCAAGTACGGCCAGCACAAGCGGAACGGCGCCTACGAGGTGATTACCACTGACCACTCGTTCCACGGCCGCTCGCTGGCGATGCTGACGGCGACCGGCAAGCCAGCCTACAAGCAGGATTACGGCCCGCTGCCGGACGGATTCCTGGCCGACCCGGTCCCGTTCAACGATCTGGACGCGGTCAAGAAGGCGACGACTGACAAGACCTGCGCGGTAATGGTCGAGCCGGTCCAGGGTGAGGGCGGGGTGAACCCGGCCACCAAAGAGTACCTCCAGGGCCTGCGCGACTGGTGCGACCAGAACAACCTGTTGCTGATCTTCGATGAGGTCCAGACCGGCGTCGGGCGGCTCGGGACGCTGTGGGGGTACGAGCTGTACAACGTCGCGCCTGATGTGATGACTCTGGCGAAGGGCCTCGGCGGCGGCGTGCCGATCGGCGCGATCCTCTGCACTGAGAAGGCGAACATCTTCACGTATGGCGACCACGGCTCGACGTTCGGCGGAAATCCGCTCGCGACGGCGGTGGCGCTGGCCGTCATGCGCGAAACTCTCAAGGAGGATTTGCCGGGTCACGCCAAGAAGGTGGGGAACTACCTGCAGGAGAAGCTGAACGGGCTGCGCGCGGACCGGCCGTACATCACCGACGTCCGGGGCCACGGGCTGCTGGTCGGCATCGAGTTCGACTCCGACATCGCGGCGGAGGCGCTCGGCAAGCTGCTCGAAGAGGGCGTGTTGATGAACGCCCCGGCCGGCAATGTGCTGCGCTTCATGCCCCCGCTGGTGCTGACCGAGGAGGAGGTCGACGAGGTGGTCGGCAAGCTGGCGAAGGTGCTGGACGAGATCAAGGCGAAGACGCCAGCCTGAGGCGTCGGGGACCAGATGTCAAGAGCGGCGGTGGGAGATCCCCACCGCCGCTCTTTTCATGGTATCGGCCAACTCGTCGTGGCGAACGTATCAGGCGGCTGCGCCGACCTTGCGGTGCGGTGCCTGGAAGTGCAGCGCGCGGCTGGTCCGCTCCATCAGCCGGTCGAACAGGCTCGGCCGCTCGAGCTTCTCGGCCTGGGCTACCCTCGCCAGGCGAATCATCGTCATCTCGTCCCGCCGGTCGCGGCACCGGTCGGCAGCAACAAGCAGGTCGTACTCAGTCGCGTACATCGGGTCGTCCTCCAGTGTGTGTGCTTCGAGCGATCACGTCGGCACTCACTGGC
>Ga0075428_100010970_pt1 | contig 10076 bp, 14 predicted proteins | sample RhiMetdeltSRZDD2_FD_75291 | JGI IMG/M metagenome (GOLD analysis project Ga0075428, IMG submission 75291) | Populus rhizosphere microbial communities from Tennessee, USA - Rhizosphere MetaG P. deltoides SRZDD2 | ecosystem: Host-associated > Plants > Roots > Rhizosphere > Soil | place: USA...
ACGGCCACGATCGTGATGAACGGGTGCACGTTCACCGTGCGCTTCTGGATCTGCGGCTGAATCAGGTGGTTCTCGAGCTGCTGGTACAGGATCGCCCAGATCGTCCAGATGATCGTCGCCGTCGGGAAGTTCTCGAACAGCGTCACGATCCCGATCAGCACGGCGGCGATCGTGGCGCCCACGAGCGGGATGAGCGAGAACAGGCCTGCGACTACGGCCAGCGGGCCCTTGAACGGCACGCCGAGGATGGCGAGCACGATGTAGGTGGCCACGCCCGCGATCAGCGCGATCGTCAGCGCGCCCGCCACATAGCCGCTCACGGCGCCGGCCAGGTTGTCGCGCGAGCGGCGCAGGCGGTCGCGCTGCTCGGGAGGTCGCGAGTCGATGAGCGCGTCGATCCAGCCCCGGCCACTCCCGAGCAGGAACGCCGTCAGGACCAGGATCGTGATCAGGGCGAAGACAGAGTTGACGATCCCGAGGCCCACGTCGCGCAGGGTGCCGGCGGCGCCGCCTAGCCGGTTCGGGAGCTTCTTCGCCTCCTTTTGGATCTGCGCCGTGATGTCGTAGTCCTCATTGATCTCGCGCAGCCGCTCGTTGTCCTCGACGAACTCGGTGACGTCGTCGGCGTAGGTCGGCACGTTGTCGGCGAAGTTGTTCGCCTCGGTGATCAGCGGCGGCACGATCGCCGCGATCAGCAGGATCGGGATCAGCAGGAGGCCGAGATAGACGATGGCGATGGCGAAGCCGCGCTTCATCCGCCGCGCCAGCCAGTTCACAGGCGGAGAGAGCGCCACGGCGAGGAAGGTTGCGATCAGGATCCAGCCGATCGGCTTGCGCAGCAGCCACAGCAGGTAGAGCACGATCACCACGCACACGACCACGAGGACGATGCGCACAACGGTCCGAACGGTCGGCATCAGGGCCGTATTCGCCCCGTCCGGCGCGCTTCCTGTCGGTCCTACTCCACGAACCGCCTGGGGATGGCGCCCGTCCCGAGCAGCCCGGGGCCCGTGTGCGCGGACAGGACGGGCCCGATCTCGCTGACGATCGTGGGCGGCCTTCCGTACACCTCGGCGCAGCGTTCCACGAGAGCGGCGCACTGGTCCGGCGCGTTGATGTGCTGCGCCGACCATGCGTCGGCGCCGGAGTCCGCGCAGCCGTGCGCGTACTCGACCAGGCGCTCGAACATGCGCGACGAGGTGCGCACCCGCTCCACAGGGGTCATCTCGTTCTCCACCGTGAGGATCGGCTTCACCCGCAGCGTCGAGCCGATCCACGCGCTGGCGGCCCCGATGCGCCCGCCGCGCTTGAGGAACTCGAGCGTGTCGATCGCGAACCAGAGCCTGAGCTCCTTGCGGGCCTCGGCCACGTGCTGTGCCGTCTCCTTCGCGTTCGCTCCGTCGCGCGCCGCCTTGGCGGCCGCCAGCACCATAAAGCCGAGGCCGCCGGCCGCCGTGGTGGAGTCCACCACCTCGATGCGCTCCCCGCCCTTGCCGTCGCGGCTGAGCGCCTCCTTGGCCTGGCGCGCCGCCTCGGGCGTGCCGGACAGGCCACCCGAGATGTGGATCGAGACCACCTCGCCGCCGTCCGCGAGCAGTGGCTCGAACACCGCCGTGAAGTCGCCCACGGAGGGCTGGGAGGTCGTGGGCAGCGTTTCGGCGCTGCGCAGCTCCTCGAAGAACGCCGGGTAGTCGGTGATCTCGACCTCCGGCACGGTCCGGTCGCCGCCGAAGACCACGTACAGGGGGACGACGTGAATGCCGTGACGCTCGATCAGCTCCGGCGGCAGGTACGAGGTGCTGTCGGTCACCACCGCGACGGGTGCCATGCGCCGGGCAGCCTACTCGCTGCCGCCCGGCCCGACGCCGTACACTCGAAACGGTGGAGGAGCGAGAGCGCATCGAGGCGCGTCTCGACGCTCGGCTCGAGGAGCTGAAGCGCACGCGCGTGGCAATGCATCGCGAGGGCGATGGCATGCACGGCTCCGAGCTCGCTCACGTGGACAACCATCCCGGCGACCTCGGGACGGAGACCCACGAGGAGGAGCTCGACGAGACCGCCGAGATCTTCTTCGAGGAGGAGGAGCGCCGCATCGCGGAGGCCCGGCGCGCGCTCGCTCAGGGGACCTACGGAACCTGCGTCGACTGCGGCCGTCCGATCCCGCCGGAGCGCCTGCTCGCGATGCCGGAGGCCGTGCGCTGCCTGGCGGACCAGCGCCTGTTCGAGGGCCTCCACAGACAGCGCACCCGCCCGGTCTGACTTGGCAGCGACACTCGTCACCGGAGCCACCGGGTTCATCGGGTCCAACGTGGCGCGGCTGCTGCTGGAGCGCGGCGACGAGCTTCGGCTCGGCCTGGAGGACGGCTCGCCTGACACGGCGATCGCGGATCTCGACTGCAAGCGCGTGAGGCTCGACGTACGCGACCGGCGCTCGGTCAGGCGCGCCCTGAAGGGAGTCGAGCGGGTATTCCACTGCGCGGGCGTCACGTCGGTGCGGCCGGCGGACGAGCAGCGGCTCTTCGACGTGAACGTGGGCGGCACCAAGGTCGTGATGGAGGAGTGCCTGCGGGCCGAGGTGGAGCGGGTCGTCTACACCTCGAGCGCGGCGGCGGTCGGACCGGCGGCGAACCGCAAGGCCGCCACCGAGACGCAGCTGTTCACGGCGGGGCGGCTCGGCATCCCGTACGTGAACTCGGTGCACGAGGCCGAGGTTGAGGCGATGCGCGTGGCCGCCCACGGGCTGCCGCTCGTGTGCGTGAACCCGGCCGTCTGTCTCGGGGCGGGCGATCAGCTGCTGTCCTCGACCCGGCTGGTGCGCAGCTTCCTGCTGGGCCGCATTCCCGTGTACACGGACGGCGCGATCGGCATCGTCGACGTGCGCGACGCCGCGGCGGGGCACTTGCTCGCCGATCTGCGCGGCTCCGTGGGCGAGCGCTACCTGCTCGCCGGGCGCAACTTCACCTTCGAGCGCCTGTTCGCCGACCTGGGTCGCCTGTCGGGCGTGCCGACCCCGGTCCGGATCCCGCCCCGCGCCGCCGAGGCGGCCGCCGCGGTGCTCGGTGCCGGGGGCCGTGCCTGGCCGCTGACTCCGTCCGAGGTGCGGGCCGCCGGGAACAGCTGGACCTACCGCTCGACCAAGGCACAGAGGGTGCTCGGCTGGCGGGCGCGCCCTCACGAGGAGACGCTCGAGGCCACGGTCGCATGGCACCTCGAGCGCGAGCACGACCGCATCGCGCGCACGCGCCGCTCACAGCAGATCCAGTACCGGCTGGCCGGGCTGGCGCTGGGCGCCGCCGAGGGCGCGGCGAGCCTGCTGAGGCGCACCGTTCCGCGCTAATTACCCTGAGCGGGGTGACCACGCTCTACCGCTGCAGGGCCCCCACGGATCTGGTGTGCCGCTGCGGCAAGGTGGCGCGCCGGATGCGCGCCATGGAGATGGACTTCGACGAGGTCCGGGTCCCGTTCCTGAAGCGCGACCGTCCCGAGGTCGAGGAGTTGAGTGGCCAGAGATGGGTACCGGTCCTCGTGCACGAAGACGACGTGATCCACGACTCGCACCGCATACTGGAGTACCTCGAATGGCTCGATCGCAAAGACAGCTAGGCCGCACCCGAAGCGCCGCGCGCGGCGCCCGCCGCGCATGGCCGTACGTCCTCATGGCCTGGGAGCGCTGGCAGGCGCTCTCCCCGGAGGAGAAGGAGCGCTACAAGAAGCGCGCCCGCGAATACGCGCAGCGCGGCCGAAAGGCGCTGGACGCCCAGCGCAAGCGGCGTCCGCCCCGCGCCTAGCGATGTCGGGCAGCGTCTATTTCCTCTTCCTGATCGGTGGTCTGGCGCTGTGCGTGATCGGCGGCATGTTCGCCCACCGTCCCAAGCGCGCCTGCATGCGCTGTGGCAAGCAGATCCCGATGTCGGCGCGCCGCTGCCGGCACTGCCAGTACGAGATCGAGTGAACCCGTAAGGGGGCGGTTTGCCGCACTCTGAGCGGCGCTCTGCCGCACCTTCAGACACCTGCTCGCCGCATTTTTTGGGCCCTCGTCCGGTGGGACGCTGGTCCCATGAACGCGAACCCCAACAGCCAGGTCCTCTACATCGAGACGAGCATCCGCCCCGGGCTCACGATCGCCGAGTACCGTCGCAGCCGGCCAGGCCGGCCGTCGCGTTGGGAGCGCCTCAAGCAGCTCGCCGGCGGAGCGCAGCCCGCGACCGCCTAGTTCAGGCGATTCTCGAGCCCGATCGGGCGCTGCTGCGGCTGCTGCTCCGGCTCCGCGGGTGCCTCTTCGAGGTCCGGCTGCTCCACTCCGAGCGTCTCGGCCAGCTCGCCGGACTCGAACATCTCCATGACGATGTCGGAGCCGCCGATCAGCTCGCCGTCCACGAACAGCTGCGGGATCGTGGGCCAGCCGGACACCGCGGACAGCTCCTCACGGATGCGCGGGTCGGGAAGGATGTCGAGCGCGGCGTACTTCACGCCCAGCGCATTCAGGGCTCCGGACGCGCGCATCGAGAAGCCGCAGGCCGGCTGCTGGGGGGTGCCCTTCATGAAGAGCATCACCCGGTTCTCCTTGATCGCGTTCTCGATGAAGCCGCGGATCTCGTCGTTAGTCATCGTGCGTCTCCGGGGGTCTGGGTCTTTATCGAAAGCGCGTGGATGGCGCCGCCTACCTCGTCGCCGAATACCTCGTAGATCATCTTGTGCTGCTGGATGCGGGTGAGGCCCTCGAACTGGTGGGACACGACCTCGGCGCGAAAGTGGTCTCCACCCCCGGTCGTGTCCTCGACGTTCACGTCTGCGCCAGGCAGAGCCTGTTCGATCCGCTCACGAAGTTCTTCTGCGCTTGGCACGGGGTATCCAGAGTATCGACACAACCGCCGATACAATCTGGGCAGATGGTCAATCTCACCGACATCGCTGCGCAGAAGGTGCAGGAGTTCATGTCCGGCCAGGGCGCCGAGGGCGACGTCGGCCTGCGGGTCGGCGTAAAGGGAGGCGGTTGTTCCGGCTTCCAGTACGCGCTCGCCCTGGACGAGAAGCGTGAGGATGACCACGTCTTCGAGATCTCGGGCATCCAGGTCCTCGTGGACCCAGCGAGCATGCAGTACGTCGACGGCTCGACCGTCGACTTCACCGAGAGCTTCATGGGCTCCGGCTTCGAGGTCTCGAACCCGAACGTCGTCGCCTCCTGTGGTTGCGGCTCCTCCTTCCGCGTAGCGGAGGAAGAGCCGAGCTGCGGCGCCTCGGTCTGAACGCCGAGCGCGACCTCCACTGGGACGGCTGCGCAAACGCCCGCGACCTCGGCGGGTTGCCCACGGCTGACGGCCGTGTGACCCGCCGAGGCGCACTAGTCCGATCCGACGCCGTCGATGGCCTCGGCCCCGCCGGCTGGGAGGCGCTCCGCGCGCACGGTGTGCGAACGATCGTCGACCTGCGAAACGAGGATGAGCTGGCGAAGAACGCCGGCGGCGTCGAGACGGTGCACGTGCCGCTCGACGGCCTCGACGAGGACCCGGAGTTCTGGTCCCACTGGGCGAACGGGCCCCAGTTCGGCACGCCGCTCTACTACGGGCCGTTCCTCGAGCGCTTCCCGGATCGGATGGAGCGGGTACTCGACGCGATCGAGCAGGCCCAGCCGGGAGGAGTCCTCTTCCACTGTGTCGGTGGCCGTGATCGCACGGGGCTGGTGGCGATCGTCCTGCTGGCGCTGGCCGGCGTGCCGCCGGAGCTGATCGCGGAGGACTACCTGCGCGGCGCCGAGCGTGCGCCCACGCACAACCCCGAGCTGGAGGAGTTCCTCGCCGAGCAGGGCACCTCCGCTCGTGACCTCGTGGTGGAGCTCGCGACGGGCCTCGAGCTGGATCGACCGGCGCTCCGTGCCCGTTTGATTGCTTAGATGCGCCGGTGGCTATGACGCCGAGGGGATCGGGGCGTCCAGGGGTCGGGCTTCGCGGGCTCGTGTTGCTCGTGATCCTGTCGCTCTCGCTCGGCGCCGTGGCGCTCGCGTACGGCCCTACCGCCGCGCAGTCGCCGTTCGCCGACGAGCCGCCGCTTACGCCCACGCCGCGTGCCGAGTGCGGCCCGGGCTCGCGACCGGAGACCGGTGTCCAGGGCCGGGTGAGCCCCGCGGATCACGCGAGCGGGAGGGCGGCCAAGGGCTTTACCTGCAATACGGAGCTGGTCGGGCAGTACAGCAAGCCGAACGCGCAGGGCACGGTGGGTGGGTTCAAGGTCGAGCGCTACGTGGACGCGGCCGGCCACGAGTGCGCGTACTACGACACGACGCTGATGTGGCCCACCAACGCGCTCGACCAGGAGGGCGGCGTGAACGTGCTGGACATGGCCGACCCGGCCCAGCCGGCGCTCACGACCAGGCTGCTGACGCCAGCGATGGACACGCCGCACGAGTCGCTCGTGCTGAGTCAGAGCCGCGGGCTGCTGGTGGCCGTGGCGGGCAACCTCACCACGAACGTCGGGCAGATCGACATCTACGACATCTCGAAGGACTGTCGTCAGCCGGAGTTCCGGTCGACCACCCCGCTGGGCGTGCTCGGCCACGAGAGCGGGCTGTCTCCGGACGGCCGCACGTTCTACTCGGCGTCGCCGACCGGCGAGACGATCGTGGCGGTCGACATCTCGAATCCGACACTGCCGCGGCCGATCTGGTTCGGGCACTACGACTCGCATGGCCTCTCGATCAGCCGGGACGGCAATCGCGCGTACGTGGCCGGTATCAACTCAGGGCTGATCATCCTCGACACCACAGAGGTTCAGTCGCGCGTGCTCAACCCGAAGGTCACCGAGGTGGCCCGCCTTCAGTGGAACTCGATGAGCATTCCGCAGAACGCGATCCCGGTGACCATCAAGGGGCATCCGTACCTCGTGGAGATCGACGAGTTCGGAGGCCAGTCCCAGGTGGGGGCGGGCCGGATCATCGACATCGGCGACGAGGCTCACCCGAGGGTCGTCTCGAACCTGCGGCTCGAGGTTCACCAGAAGGAGAACTTCGAGGCGCAGAAGAACGACAACGGCGCGCAGAACCCGGTCCAGGGCTACGCCGGCCACTACTGCAACGTGCCGACGCGCGTGGATCCGCCGATCGTCGCGTGCAGCATGATCCTCTCGGGGCTGCGCGTGTTCGACATCCGCGACCCGGCGCACCCGCGCGAGATCGCCTACTTCAACGCGCCGGTCACGCCGCGCATCCTTCCGCCGGGCGGCGTGAATCCACCGCCAAGCAACTGGGCGATGGCGAGCCCGTCGTTCGTGCCGGAGCGCAACGAAATCTGGTACTCGGACGGGCTGAGCGGCTTCTACGCGGTCCGGCTCACGAACACGGCCGCGCAGGTGGGCTCCCCCGGCGGGCCAAGCTGCCTGGCCCGGCGCTCGCCGATCGGTCCGCGCAACATCGGCCGTGTGCGGCTCGGCCTGACCCGCACTCGGCTCCGGGCGCTGCCGCTGCGGCGGGTCCGGACCACGCGGCACCTGTACCGCTATTGCGTGAAGCGGAGCAGGGGAAGGGTGACCGCCGTGTTTTCGCGCCGCGGCCGCGTCGCGCTCGTGGTCACCAGGGCCCGCGGCCACGGGAACCGGGGCGTGCGCCCGGGCTCGCCGGCGCGGCTGCTGCGGCGGGCCTACCCGCGGCGGCGCCTGATCGCTCGCGGGGTCTACCGGGCCAACCGGCACAGCCTGCGGCTGATCGGGGTCCGGCGAGGACGGGTGAGGTTCCTCGCGGTTGCGTCGCGGCGCCTCCTGCGTCACCCGGGCTTGTTGTCGAGAGAGCTCCAGAGGTAGAGGCACGCGAGCGTCCGGTACGGGCGCCAGGGGCGCGCGATCTTCTCCATCCGCTTCGCGTCCGGCAGCTTGCGCAGCCGGTACTGCGTCTTGATGGCGTTGCGGATGCCCTGGTCGCCGACCGGGAGGACGTCCGGCCGCCCCAGGTGGAACATCAGGAACATGTGCGCGCTCCAGTCGCCGATCCCCTTCACCGCGGTGAGCTGCTCGATGACCTCGTCGTCGGGGAGCTCGTGGAGCCGCTCGAGCTCGAGCTCGCCGTCAAGCACGTGCTGGGCGAGGTCGCGCAGGTAGTTGATCTTCGGACGTGAGAGCCCGGCGGCTCGGATGTCGTCTGGATTCGCGGCGAGCAGCTGGACCGGCGTGGGCGCGTGGCCGTCGAAGAGCTCCAGCATGCGGCCGTAGATCGTGCGGGCGGCCTTCGTCGAGAGCTGCTGCCCCACGATCGAGCGCAGCAGCGCGCCGTAGGCGTCCCCGGGCCGCTCGCGCTTGAGGTCCTCGCGAACGAGCGCGCCGTGCTCCTCGATCAGCCGCGCCATCACCTCGTCCGCCGCGCGCAGGGTGCCCACCGCCTTCGGGGAGGCCTTGACGGGCGTGGTGCGCGATCCGGCGCTCGGGCGAGGCATGGCTGCGGAGCCTACGCACGCCAGTGCGTGCGCGGCTGGGGTTGGGCGCTTTTCATTGCGAAATGGAAAGGAAAAGCGCCCAACCCAGCGCCGGGGATTGGCCTAGGCCGCCGCGCGCGTGTGGAAGGGCTCCTCGAGCTCGCCGAGCTCGGTGGACGGCGGGTCTCCGAAGAGCCACTCGCGCGCGATCCGGTGCCAGTTGGCGGTGGCGCCCAGCTGGCCCAGCACTCCCAGCGTCAGAGCCTCCATGCGGCGTGCCAGCATCGCCTGGGGCGGCATCGTCTCGCGGCGCATCAGCTGCCAGTGGCGCGAGCGCGGGTCGCCGAAGTCGATCAGCGTCTGCGCGACCAGCGCGCGATCGACCGTGACCTCGCGGTCCTCGATGTACCAGGCCGTGACGTCGTGGAAGTGCTCGAAGACCGCCTGCGGAGTGATCTGCTCGTCGTCCGGGTCGAAGAAGCCCATCGCGGCGAGCCGGCGGTGCAGCTCATCGACGTTGCCGTCCATTGCCGCGCGCAGGGCCTCGACCTCCGCCTCGATGTCCTCGCGCGACACGCGCTTCGTCATCCCGAAGTCCATGAACGCCACGCGGCCATCCGGCATCAGGCGGTAGTTGCCGGGGTGCGGGTCGCCCGAGAAGTGGCCGTTGCGGTAGAGCGAGCCGAAGAAGAAGCGGAAGAGGATCTCGCCGAAGCGGTCGCGCGTCTCGCGGTCGAGCTCGCGCACCTCCTCGAAGCCGATCCCGTCCACCCACTCGCTCACGAGCACGTGCTCAGTGGAGAGCTCCGTCACGACGGCCGGCACGTAGATGAACGGATGGCCGCGCCAGGTGCGCGCGAACGCGCGGTGCTGCTGCGCCTCGTGCTCGTAGTCGAGCTCATCGGTCAGCCGCTCGCGGATCTCCGCAGTCATCGCCTTGGCGTCCATGCCGGGTGCGATCCGCTTCGCCACCCGCATGATCAGGCCCAGGTTCTGGAGGTCGGCTCGAACCGCCTGGCCTACGCCCGGGTACTGGACCTTCACGGCCACGTCGCGACCGTCGTGCAGGCGCGCGCGGTAGACCTGGCCGATCGAGGCGGCGGCCACCGCGTCCTCGTCGAACGACGCGAAGACGTCGCCGAGCTTCTCGCCCATGTCGTCCTCGATGACCTTGCGCATCTTGTCGAAGGGCACGCGCGGCGCGGCATCGCGCAGCTCGGCCAGCTTCGCCTGGATGCGCTCCTGGAACTCGGGCGGGAAGGCGCCCGTGTCGATGAACGAGGCCACCTGGCCGACCTTCATCGCTGCGCCCTTCATCTGCCCGAGCACGTCGAAGATCTGCTCGGCCGCTTCCATCTGGCGGCGCTCGGCCGCCGCCCGACGCGCCTCCTCGCCCCGCGTGAGGTTCGCGGCCTTCGTCGCATAGCCGCGCGCGGTCTGGCCCCCGGCGAGCCGGCCCACCTTGGCGGCACGTCTCACGCGGCTCTTGGGGAGGTCCTTCGCCATCCGGCGTGAGACTACGCAGAACCCGGCGCTGCGCGCCCGGCAACGCCGGGCGCTTGCGCAATACGCTCCGGGCCCCATGCGACTGGTGACCTTCGACGCGGGCGGCCATCCCCGCGCCGCGCTGCTCCGCGACGACCGCGTGTACGACATCTGGGGCGAGGCGTTCGCGCACATGCG
>Ga0075428_100010972_pt1 | contig 10075 bp, 13 predicted proteins | sample RhiMetdeltSRZDD2_FD_75291 | JGI IMG/M metagenome (GOLD analysis project Ga0075428, IMG submission 75291) | Populus rhizosphere microbial communities from Tennessee, USA - Rhizosphere MetaG P. deltoides SRZDD2 | ecosystem: Host-associated > Plants > Roots > Rhizosphere > Soil | place: USA...
AGGTCCCTTGCACATTGCCGCGAGGACTTGCATGTTGCGCAGACCCGCTCGAGGTCGCGGTAGGTCGCGGTCCGCGCATACTTGACGAACGCGGGATCGATACCGAGTTCACGCAGCCGCGCCGGCATCAACTTGGTCGGTCCGTCGTGGGTGCAATTGAACCGTCGCAAATCGGTTCCGCTCAGGCCCACGTCCTCGGCCAGATGACGGCGTTCGGCGGACGAGAAGTCGTCAAGCTCTCTCAACGTCCGGCGATTGCCCATGACGCGTTGCCAATGCTGCACCCATGTCCGCAAGTGTTGGTTCATGACGTTCCTCCATTTGCTCTGGATTGATCGGCTGTTTGGCCTGGCGGAAGAATTCAGCGTTGTGGCAAAAGCCCGGTGGCACAGGCTGTAGCGTGCTTTGCTGCGCCGCTATCCAGTCACGGCAGTGGTGATCATGTATGCAGGCGATGCAGCGGGAGCGCGCCTCGTACCAGGCCATTCCCCTGTCGATGCGTGCAGCTCGCACCGGTTCGACCCCGACGCATTGCATCATCTGGTCCATGGTTTCTGCCTGCTGCAGAACCCGCTGCATCATCGGCCTGCTGTAGCAGAAGTCGGTCACGGCAATGCCTCCTGGCTTCTCCGCCATGCTGGAGTGAGCCACATCAGCCAGGATTGACCTGGATCAAGACTGAGCTGCGGCGAATTGGCCGCGCGGGCAGGACAGCCGGGGGCTGGACCGAATGTCGCACCGCCCAGCTGATCAAGATGCGGAGCGCCGCGGGCTGCAGGAGGTCGCGGAGGAGCGTGGAGCTGATGATCAGGCGCGCGCGCTGCCAGAATGGCGATCCCGAACAGGATGTCCATCGCTTCAATCAGCCGGATCCGTTCGGTAAACGACGACAGAACAATGAACAGGATGGTTGCAACATCATAGAAAAAGCAGGCCGTAGCCAAACCGATGGGCCGCGGGCCGCTCCGCTTCGTACCAAAATCGGAGGTGCCGTTGGAGCGTCTCTAGAAGGCCTGCACCGCTGGGTTCCATGCTGTATGTCCAGACTCGAGTGTAGTGGCAGGGCGGCACGGTAGGTGTGCCGCAGCATCTTGATGGACGCTATGGCGGGTCGTTGGCTTTTCCGTCCCGGTGCCGGCGGTGCTCGCGGGTGTACTCGAGCAGCTCCGACACTCCAAACAGCAGCAACATCACGCCGCACACCACCTCCGTTGAGGCGAGGACGCGGGCGAGGTTGCTCGCCGGCACAATGTCGCCGTAACCAACCGTGCTGATGGTCACTATCGAGAAGTGGATTGCTTCGGAGAAGCTGATGCGCCGCGTAACAGTCCCCACGCGGAAGTGGTCGGCGCCCGCAAACTGAGAGACGATAGCGGGGGAGCAAAGGCATGACAAGGCGGCAGCAACGCAAGCTCGCAGGACGAGAAGCGCTCCTGTTTGGCGTTTCCCTCATCCTTGTTACATTGGTGGCAATCGCCGTCGCCGACAAAGCCAATACCCTCCTCCTCGCCATCGTTGTGTCTGCCGGCGTCGCCACGGCGCTCATCCGTTGGCTCTTTCCGGAGCGGTCTTTCTTCTCCCTGACTTTTATGAACCTGGTTGCCGTCTACGCGTCGATCTTTGCCTTTTTCCTTGAGGAGCTCTTCGGTCAGATCGGTCCCACTGCGGCAGGCGTAGGCTTCTGCCTGCCCATTCTTTTCTTTCTCATGGGCTGCTGGATTCGCCGCACCGACATTCGCGCCGTCATTGATCATCCGGATATTCGCGGCGGCCAGGCATTGTACGGTGCCCTTGTATGGCTGATTCCCGTCTCTCTCGTCGGCGCGGCAGTGTTCGTACTGACCTGGTTCGCCGAAGCCTGGGTCAACACCAATCTCGTCTTCCTTCTCTCGATGCTGGTGATCGGTCTGATTGTGCTCGGCGTCAGCCGGAACGTCGCGATCTTCCTGGTTGATGCCGGGCTACTGTTCGAGGAGTTCTTTCACCGCATGTCGCGCCTCGCGGTCCCGGCTTTCGCCTTCCTCACGTTCTATGCGCTTTTGGTTATTTTCTTTGCGTCCATCTTCGCGAGGGAGCTTATCAGTCATCTACCGCGAATCGCGCGGAACGAGGATGGCGTGCCGCCGACATGCACCCCGGGCGAACCTGGCGGTGACGGCACAACGCCTTGTGCCGCCAAGCGCAATCACAAAGCCGATGCGCACAAGGCTCGGCAGAGCGAAGGGGCCGTGCACATTGCCGCGTAGCCCCCAGTTGGAAGCTTTGCCGGCTTCAGACGCCTTGGCCGCGGCCGAGATGGCGCGGCTGTCGTCAGCCCCGCCGCTGGATCGCCGGCACATTGAGTGGTGGCAGGCGCGCGAGCGCAGCCGTGACTCGGAAGGGGCATCTCGCCCACCTCCACACCGCGCCAGTTGGCGAGACGCAGCCGGGCCCCAAGACGTTCGCGATCAGCATGCTTGCCGGAACGTGCGTCATGGTCTTTTGAGCGACATGATGTAAACAGACAGGTTTGATATTTCTGTTCGAGTTAGTTGCGTATGTGGCATTGGTGGGTGAGGAAATACGATCGCGCCGGCAATGGCCTCTGCGGACTGACCTGGCCGATGGGCGATCGCCGTAAAGGTCGGGACGTCCTTAAAGATTGTCGTGGTTCTTGCTTCCGTATCGGTGTTGTGACAGCCCGCGCATAGCCTGAGGGCTAGGTCCTGTCCGATTTTCGGGTCGGGCTTGGTCTGCGCCAGTGACTGAGCTAGCAGGAGGCCCGTCGCTGACAAGGAGCTAACTATCTGTATGGGCAACCTCGTACGTGTGTAAGAACCCATTTTGTGCCTCTTGTTGGTGCGAGACCGTCGCGCCTGTGCTCGGATCCGTCCGGCGCTCTCACCGGTCGATGCCAAGGCGAGGCCGCGACACGGATGGCGGGCGCGCTCACCTGCTGGCTTGTGGATGGCCCGGAGCGCTAGACGGCCCCCCGAAACGGAATCCCCACGCTCAGGTTATCTTCCACCCGCGTCACGCCGTCAGTCTCCTCGATCAGCGCGCGAAGGCCGCTGCGTTGCTCTTGCGTTTCGACGAAGCCCCATAGCCGGACGACCCCGTCGTTCACGGTGAGACTGAAGTAGCCGGGGTCGATCCAGGATGTGGCGCGAATTCGGTCATGCAGCGCCTTCTGCAAGGCCGCATTGTCGACCTTGGTGGCCGCCTTGGTGATCTGTGCTTGACTCAACGCGCGGACCAGGTCGCCGCGGGTGATAAGTCCGGCGAGGCGATGCCCTTCGAGGACGGGAACGCGCTTGATTCGGTGATTGTCGAGAATGTCGGCAACGTCCCTGAGTTCCGTATCCTTGCCCACCGATACGACCCTGCGTGACATGACTTCATGTGCCTCACGGCCATGCGCTTTGGCGAACTCCTGCGCCAATTGCCTGGAGTCGCCGAAGACCCGGAACCACCACTTTCGCGTGCGTTCCGTTCCCACTTCCGTCCGGTGCAGGAGATCGCTTTCGCTGACGATGCCAATGAGGTTGCCATCGTCCGTCAGGACCGGAACGCCGCTGATGTGCTTCTCCACCATCAGGGCGGCAATGTCCTGCACCGGAGTCTGCGGGCGGACGGTGATGACGTCGCGCGTCATGATCTCGTGTGCTTTCATGGCGATCTCACTATTTGGATACGGGTCTAAGCTTCAAAGGGTCGAGAGCCGAACGCCGCCGACCGCTGCTGGCGGGGCATCGACCCGGTAAAGCATGCTTGAGAGATGGTTAGGCGGCTTTGACGCAAATCAAGGCTGCGCTGCCAAACAAGCCTAGCGATGCTACGAGAGCTGGTCGGATCAGCGCTTGCTAGGGTTTTTTGCGTGCCGGCTGGCCGGGCGTAAGGCCGGAGATGTAGGACAGCAGGTCGTTGATTCGCGGGGTTCGAAGGTAAAGCGCGGCATGGATAGCGCTGACAACTCCCGGTCGCTTCGCCGCGCATGGTGCGAGGACTGGTCGGCGGCACGTGCCGCGGCGCCGATTCGTGCCTATCCTCTGTCTGGCGCCAACAGCGCCCTGCAGGACCTGCGCGAAGGTCAGCTCACCGGTGCCGCCGTTCTCTTGGCCAGCGCCAGCCCATGGGCGACCGCTCCGTCACTTGCCGGGGCGCCGTCGGTCGCAATCAGCAGATGCTTGTACATGGAGGGATCCACCCGCCGGTTACCGGCAGATGAGCACTGGAATGCTGCTGTGGGTGAGGACGTTGACCGCTTCGCTGCCAAGGATCAGCCTTCCCAGGCCGCGCCTGCCATGCGAAGCCATGACGATCAGGTCGCAATTGTTCTTTTTCGCCGTGTCGAGAATCCCATCGGCCGGATACTGGTCCTTCGCGTGAATAGTGGCACAGGTGATATCTGCCTTGCGCGCCAGCTTGGTCACTCCGGCCAGGACATGAGACGCGGTTTCGTTGGCGGATTTCTCGTACTCATCCACGGGAAAGGCGAGGGGCGCGTCACCCACTATTACAGCCGTCCACGGTTCCGTCACCGTAACGGCCGTCACATTGGCCTTGAGCTCTCTCGCCAGTGCGAAGCCTGCGGCGACGGCCTTGCCTGCGAGCTCCGACCCATCGGTGGCGATAAGGATGTGCTTGTACATAGTACTCTCCGCTTCGGCGTGTATCACGCGGCTTTGGCTTGCGGCCGCGCGATTTGCGTGTCCTTGACAGAAGCACTCTGTCCGGCGGCCACGTCATGGGCGAGGAACCCGGCGGTCAGCCTGGCCATGACGGAACATTCTGTTGCGTAGTCCTCCGCAACCTTCTGCCAGAACCTGGAGCACGCATTCCAAAAGTCGTCCGGCCCCTTCGCTGAGGAGATCTGCTGCAGCAAACCAAAATCTTCGTTGAGGCGGCGGCCAACAAAGGCCTGCCACTCAATGCTGAGGTCTACACAGGTCTTGTGAAGGTTGGTGTTCGCAGCCGACCAAGTCCTGATTGCTGGCGTCCACCAATCCGGGATCGACAGAGGCAAAGCAATGTTGGCGGCATCCGCACCGTGGGGGGACTGAACACGCATGGTACTGCTCTCCGCATGGCGAGACGGCATCCTAGGCACGCCGTCAAACTGGGTTCTTGATGCTGATCAAAGATCCCGAATCCAAATGATCCTGAAGGTGCGCATCACGCCGTCATGTTCGGTGACCGATACGTACTCTCCAGGAATGAAGTGATGGCGATCGAGCTTGAAGCCGGGCTCATCGTCGTCCGAGCGCTTGGGGTCGTAGTCGAAGGCCCAACCGCCGCCACGGCGGTGCACCAGATGTCCGATCTCGTCCTTTTGCCCCGGCCAGAACCGCTTTACGCGGCATCGGTCCCGCATGGTGCGCCACTCGTCGGCAACAAGATGACCCCGCTCATCGAGTGGGGCCACGAATTCATATCCGCGCTCCCTGCTGCCCTCTGGGAACTCATGGTCGCGCGCAAGCTCCAGGCGAATGCGTTTCATTGACATGTCTGTCTCCTTGGCCTTGACCGGGGCCGCCGGAAACGCGCCCACTCCCGCCATCGCATCTCGCGGGCGTTCCTTTGCTTAAGGTGGGCAACGCGCCCCGGCCTTGATTTGAATCAAACTGCGAAGTGCCCCCGCACCAACCGCGTGCTGCTCTGTTTCGTCCGGGCCGGGCATGCGACTAGGCATCAAGCCGCTGACGGCATCGAGCACAAGCGAGGTTGACATGAGTCAATATGGATCGGGCACGAGTGGGTATGTTTGAGCCTCGCGCACTGCCAGGATCCGCCAATGTTCTCCAATATCCTGTTGGCCGTTGATGGCTCCGAGGCCTCGTTGCAAGCCGCGCGGAAAGGCATCGCCCTCGCAAGCTGCCTCAACGCAAAGGTGAGCGTGGTCGCGGTCACCGTCCCGTGGGCGGAGTATTTCGCAAGAGAGCTGGCGGTTGTCGTACCGGACGTCGTCGTACCCCGGCCCGAGTATGATCATAAGCGAAATGCGAGCGCCGCTAGCATCCTGCAGGGAGTCGAAACGGACGCGCGCAGTGCGGGGGTCGCCGTGAAATCGCTGCATCGCATGCATCGGGATCCCTGGCAGGCCATTTTGGATGTGGCAAAGCACGACGGTTGCGACCTGATTGTCATGGGGTCGCATCGGAAGATCGGTTTCACCGGCGCCCTGCTCGGCAGCGAAACAATGACCGTGCTCACCCACACCAGCATTCCGGTGCTGATCTATCGACAGAACGAACAGTGAGGTTCCAATGGCGTCGCACTATCACGCGGTTGTCTGGATCGATCATCATGAGGCGCGTGTGTTTCATTTCAGCGTTTCGGACGTGGACAGGATCGTCATCCACCCCGAACACCCTGCGCGGCATCTTCACCACAAAGCCAACAGCATCGGCAGCGGGCACGCGCCCGAGGATCACGATTTCCTGCAGCGTGTGGCGGAAGCCGTCTCGGATGCGGGAGCGATCCTCGTTACGGGCCCCGCGAACGAGAAAACGGAGTTGATCAAGCACATTCGTCATCACATTCCCTCTCTCATGCAAAAAATTGTTGCTGTCGAGACCGTGGATCATCCGGGTGACCGGGAGCTCGTGGACCATGCGAGGCGGCATTTCAGTGCAGACCACATGATGCCGCCGCGAACTGTGCAGCGCTGACCTGGAAGCGCGGAGGGATGCACTTTGAGCTGGATCAAGGGCAACGCGCCTGATCAGGAGTAGGAAGCAATGCGAATTCAGGGCGTTCCAGGTTTTCGCGATAAAGGAGAAAGCCATGGCGAAGACAGAAATCACCAAACCAGCTCCCGGCACCCCATCACGCCCGCGCGACATGTTCGGGGCAATGCGCGACGAGATGGAGAGGATGTTCGAGCGGTTGGAGCACGGCCTCGCGCGCTGGCCGAGCGTGTTCCGGCACGGCAACCTGGTACCCGAGCTTGACGTGCGGGAGAATGCCACCTCCATCACAATCGAGGCCGAGCTGCCCGGCGTGGAGGAAAAGGACATCTCGGTCACCTTCGCAAACGGCGTCCTAGCCATCAGGGGCGAAAAGAAACAGGTCAGGGAAGCGACGAGCGAGAACGTGCACGTCTCGGAGCGCAGCTTTGGTTCGTTCGAGCGGTCCTTGCATCTCCCCGAGAGTGTGGACGAGAGCAAGGTGGAGGCCAGTTTCGACAAGGGCGTCCTTAAGGTCACAGCCGCAAAGAAGCCGGAGGCCGTGAAGGCCGAGCGGAAGATCGAGATCAAGAAGGGCGCCTAGGAGCGAGGCAGGATGTGAGGCGTTCGGCCGGGCAGTGAAGGAAGCGCTGGCCGGCGGGGGGTAGTCCGGCTGTTTTTAGGTGCGGCCTCCTGCGTCCAATGGGACCGGCAATCGCGGCGGAGAGGTTGGCATGGACTACAAGACCATCCTTGTTCATTGCAACGACAAGGCGCGCCTTCCCCGGCTGCTCGGGCCGGCTGTGACACTGGGCACCCTGTTCAAGGCGCATTTGGTGGGAGTGTCGGTGACCCCGCCTGTCAGGGTCTTTCCAGCCGGCATGCCGGGGGTGGCGGACACGGTGGTCCTCGACGAGCATTGCGAGGCCTATCGAGCGGACAATCCCTCTATGAAGGCTGCCTTCGAGGCGGCTGCCGGCGTTCGGAGCGTCGCAACCGAGTGGCGCGAAGGGGAGGCGGGCAACGGCAGTGTCGCGGAAACGGTGCTGGAGCATGCCCGGACCGCTGACCTGATCATTGCAGCACAGGCTGTCCCCGGCTGGAACAACTCGTGGCAACTGGATATCCCGGACCGTCTCGCGCTCGAGAGCGGACGGCCGGTGCTGATCGTTCCCAACGAAGGAGCGGCGCCGCGATCGCCTGGCAAGCGCATTGTGCTTGCCTGGAACGATAGCCGTGAGGCAGCCCGCGCCGTGTTCGACGCCCTGCCGCTGGCGAAGAGCGCAGAGAAGGTTTTGGCCGTGCAGTTTGATCCCAATGATGGGAGCAGGAGGGACGCCGCGGCGGCATTGTGCGCCGCGCTTGATCGTCATGGGGTTCGTTGCGAATCGCACTTGGCCGAATCGCCGGATGGGGACGTGGGCAAGGCTCTCCTGGCGCAATGCGGGCGCGTAAATGCAGACCTTCTCGTCATGGGTTGCTACGGGCATTCCCGTCTCCGGGAAGTCGTGTTCGGCGGCGCGACGCGTCACGTCCTGACAAGCATGGCGCTGCCCGTCCTGATGTCCCACTAGGAAAATCAGGTGCGCATCTGTCTCCGGTCGTGTGCTTCTTCGTCTGCTGGCTGCCCGTCTATCGGCACGCGAGCCAGAGCAGGCTGATATTGATTGATCTGGATCCTGGCTTTGTGGCTCAATCACAGACATGAACATTGCGACGGTAGCAGCCGTCATACTTGCCTTCGTCCCCGGCGTACGTGGCTATCTTGATCTTTCTTGTGACGAGGAGGGCCGACAAGCGGCAAACGGCATGGCAGGCGGCTCGCCATTCGGTGAATTGCAGCGCCGTCTGCGACCAGTGTTGGTGGCGCTTCCCGCTGCTGGACTGGTGGCGAGCTTCGTGATGCGGCTTGCCGGTCATCCCGAATGGTCGCCCCTGATCTGGACGCTGGCGACGATTCCCGTCCTGGCCGTGCTGCTGATCGAGATAATCACCAGCTTGCGGCGGGGCGATCTCGGCCTTGATGTCGTTGCGGCGCTATCCATGACGGCGGCATTGGTGTTTGGCGAGCAGCTGGCGGCGGCGGTGGTCGCCCTGATGTACGCGGGCGGCCAATATTTGGAGAGTTTCGCCGAGGGCCGCGCGCGCCGCGAGATGACGGCCCTTCTGCAGCGCGTGCCGCGCACGGCGCTGCGTTACCACGATCATGGCCTTGAGGAGGTCGATCTCGACGCGATCCGGCCCTCCGACCGGCTGCTCATCCGCAGCGGCGATGTCGCGCCTGTCGACGGCACAGTCTCAAAAGGATTGGCCGTGCTCGATGAATCGGCGCTCACGGGGGAAGCACTTCCCGTGCAGCGCGGCGCAGGCGAGGCTGTCATGAGCGGTTCGGCCAATGCCGGTGATGCGTTCGATCTCGTGGCCACCCGTCCGGCAGCGGCCAGCACCTATGCCGGCATCGTGCGGCTGGTCGAACAGGCGCAGCGCTCGAAGGCGCCGATGGCTCGGCTTGCCGACCGCTTCGCCATTATCTTCCTGCTGGTCACCGTGGCTCTGGCCGCGGCGGCCTGGCTTTTCACCGGCGATCCGATTCGCGCAGTGGCGGTGCTGGTGGTGGCGACCCCCTGCCCCCTGATCCTTGCCGTCCCCGTCGCCCTTGTTTCTGGCCTGTCGCGGGCTGCGCGGCACGGCATTCTCATCAAGGGCGGCAAGGAGCTCGAGATCATGTCGCAAGTGCGCGTGGTCGTGGTCGACAAGACCGGCACGCTCACAGATGGCCGGCCGCAGCTGGTCGCGACACAGACTCTCGACGAACTTGGGGCCGACGATGTTCTGCGCGTGGCGGCCTCGCTTGATCAAGCCTCGCAGCACACCATCGCCCGGACTTTAGTCGCGACCGCCCGCGCGCGGGGTATCATGCTCTCGCTCCCCTCCGAGGCCGCCGAAACCCCGGGCGAAGGCGTCGCGGGGCTGGTCGACGGCCGCCGGCTGATCGTTGGCGGTCCGGGGTTTGTGGCGCGCAGGCTCGGCATCCACAAGGACCGGTTTGCGTTCGTCAAGCGGGAGCCGGGATTGGTGGCGGTGGCCGTCGCCGTCGAGGGCAGACCAACGGGCGTGCTCGTGTTTGCGGACGAGCTGCGGGCCGGCACCGGAGCATTCCTGGAGGGCCTCCGGTCATTCGGCGTCGAGCGTATCGTGCTAGCGACAGGTGACCGTCACGAGGTCGCTGATGCCGTGTCGAAGTCGCTGCGCTTCGATGCGGTGCGCGCCGAGCTGACACCCGATCAGAAAGTCATGACGGTCCTCGCGGAGCGCAAGCGGGGTCCGGTCATGATGATCGGCGACGGCGTAAACGACGCGCCTGCCCTCGCCGCCGCGGATATCGGAGTTGCGATGGGCGCCCGCGGTGCCCCTGCTTCCGCTGAGGC
>Ga0075428_100010973_pt1 | contig 10075 bp, 10 predicted proteins | sample RhiMetdeltSRZDD2_FD_75291 | JGI IMG/M metagenome (GOLD analysis project Ga0075428, IMG submission 75291) | Populus rhizosphere microbial communities from Tennessee, USA - Rhizosphere MetaG P. deltoides SRZDD2 | ecosystem: Host-associated > Plants > Roots > Rhizosphere > Soil | place: USA...
TAGTCGCGGCTGTCTCGCTCCGCGGGATGGACAACAACGTGTACACGCAGATCGGCGTGGTCCTGATCATCGCCCTGGCAAGCAAGAACGCGATCTTGATCGTGGAATTCGCTCGCGAGCTGCGGCTGCAAGGCAAATCGGTCCTCGAGTCCGCGGTCCAGGCCGCCCGGATGCGCTTCCGGCCGATCCTGATGACCTCGTTCGCGTTCATCCTCGGCGTGGTGCCGTTGGTATTCGCGACCGGTGCCGGGGCCATGAGCCGGCGCTCCTTGGGCACGGCTGTCTTCGGCGGCATGATCACCGCGACCCTCCTCGCGGTCTTCTTCGTGCCCGCCTTCTTCGTCGCGATGCAAAAGCTCGCCGAGCTGAGGTACGGCCCGCCCAAGGCGCGACCCGACGAGGTCCATCTGATGGCCGAAGCGGACGGCGCCCCCGAACGAAACGGCCCGGGCGAACGCCCGGCGCGGGTGGAGGGGGATGGAGTCGCCCCGGGGTGACTTAGAAGAGTTCCCGGCTCCCCTCCGCGACGGCCACCTGGACAGCCTTGAGCGCCGATTCCACGGGTGGCAGCTCGAGCAGCGCGAAGTGCCGGAGTGGGTGATTATCCTCGTCGTACTCGAACGCGTAGCACCGCCGCGCCGTCGGATGGCCGATCAATTCGAACAGCTCGACCGGCCCGTCGAAGACGACGACGTCTCCGAACATCTCGGTAACTGAGATGGACCGAAGGTGGCGGGATTCGCAGCTGTGTTGTTCGCGGATCACGCGGCGAAGTGCTTCGAGATCGTTCATACTGCCAGTTCGGCCACCGCGCGCAACAGGGCATCCGTCATGGGAAATGACGCGAAATACGTCGTTACCTTCTGAATTGCCGAATGCGCGCCGGACGAACAGGCTTTCCCCCGAAAGTCGGACGAAGTAGCCCCGGCGTGTCGCGAACGCATTGATACAAGAGAATAGCGGGCCCCTGGTTGCGGATTTGGCCGTTTCCGACCGACGCGCCTACCGACGCAGAATGCGGTCGGTGGGTTGGAGTATTCCAAACCGGGTGGCCGGTCGACCACCAGAGGTCAGGCGGCCAAGTGTGCGGCATGATAGCAAACTCGGTGCCAAAAAGGCGCCTTAATCTGAAATCTTTCAATCCTTGGCTGCCATTGGCAGGCGTTGACTGGTTAGAGACGGCTTTATAACCCTTTCAAACAAGGACTTACGTCCGCCGACCTCGGTTCCGAAACAGTCTCTAGCTCGAGCTGATCGACTTTACCTTTTATTACCTTTTGCAGTCGGCCCACGCGGTTGCGTCAAAAGTGCTTGTGCGTCACCGAATCGGAATGGGTCTGCCGGTGGGTCGTCCGGACCCCTGCCTGGGCCGTCGACGACCGTGAGGCAGCCCGGCTGGTCCGCAGATTCCGTACGTTGGTGGTGGCATGGAACGCCGGCGTCCTGACCGTGTTCGGGCACCAATTACTAGGGTGACTGGCCAACCCCACTGCCCCCCCGCTCAGGCGTTAGCATGGTGTCAGGTCATTGAGCGGACAGCGGCAGGTGAACTCAACGACCATGAAGCCGCGGGTCTGTCAACGGTCTGCGGCCTGAGATCGCAGGCATTGTTTGCCCTGTACACCCGGTTCAGCCTGGCTCGCGGGGTGGGCCGGGCAAACAATGCCCCCATCCTCGCGGCCGGCCGCGAGGCGTCGGTGGGTCAGTCCGAGAACACGCCGTCGGGTCGCACTCGACTATGCGGGTTGCGGCACTCGTCGCGGGGCGAAGGCGTGCCTGCCCAGCAACCTGGGTCCGCCGCGTCGCTTATTCGTCCGGCCACCCTCCGGCGGCATGGCCACCTCGGGTACACTGAGTTACGAACTGACGCGACTGGCTCGTTGGCGGCCTCGGTCGTCGCGGGCGAACTGAGCGGTCATCCGGTCGCGGTGGCGCCGGCCGAGAGCGGCTCGGGTCGCCACGTAGGGCACCGAAGGAAAGCTCGGCGGTCAGGCGGATGTGAAAGGCGCCAATGACCGGGCGGCCAGCATGAAGTTCCCGCCCTGCAGTGACGATTCCTGAGCGCGATGTACTCCAGCACGTCGTCCGGCAGGTCCTAAAAGAACGCCTTCGCGTCCATGTGCGTCCACGTTGCCCGCGTGGAGCCAGGCTTTAGCCGTTCTTCACTTCCCGTGACCTCACGAAGACGATGCGCATCAGGCAAATGTTCGCCGAGGTCGGCCCCATCCTCGCAAGGTCATATAGACCTACCTCAATAGCGCGTCCTCCACCGGCCTATTCAGCCAGGCACTGTGCGTTCGCACCACGCGGAAATTGAGGTCCAGGCCGTCTTTGCTCATGTCGATTCTTTCACGGTTCGGCTTCGTCCACTGAGCCGGCGAACGACGTAGAAGAACACCGGCGTCAAGAAGATCCCGAACAGGGTTACGCCGATCATGCCGGCGAAGACGGCCGTGCCGAGGGTGCGGCGCATCTCGGCCCCGGCTCCGTGGGTGATTACCAGCGGTAGCACGCCGAGGATGAACGCGAAGGAGGTCATGACGATCGGCCGTAACCGGACTCGCGCGGCCTCCACGGCGGCGTCGAACCGGGAGGCGCCCTCCTGCTGGCGGTCGCGGGCGAACTCGACGATCAGGATGGCGTTCTTACACGCCAGACCGACCAGCACCACGAAGCCAACCTGCACGAAGATGTTCACATCCATGTGGGCCAGGGCGACGCCGGTCAGAGCGCTCGACAGGCACATGGGCACGACCAGAATCACGGCCAGGGGCAGCGACCAGCTCTCGTAGAGGCCGGCCAAGACGAAGAAGGCGAGCACCGCTCCGAGCACGAATGCACTGAAAGGATTCTGCCGGAGGTCGCGGAACTGTTCGAGCTTGCCGGACTGCTTCTGTAAGTAGCTCAGCTCGGTCCACTCGTAGGTCATGTTGCGCGGCAACTCCTTGTCCGAGAGGCTCTCCATCGCCCGGAGGACATCGCCGGTGCTGACCCCGGGCAGCGAGGCGCCGGTGACCGTCGCCGCGGGGAACATGTTGTAGCGGGTGACCGTGAGCGGCCCGGTGTTGTCGCGAATGTCCACGACGGCGCCGAGCGGGACCATTTCGCCGTCGGCATTGCGGACCTTGAGTTGCTTGACGGCCTCGGCGTCGATGCGGAATGCGGAGTCGGCCTGGAGGTTGACTTGCCAGGTGCGGCCGAAGCGGTTGAAGTCGTTCACGTAATAGCCGCCCATGTACACCTGCAGCGTGTCGAACACGTCGTTGAGCGCCACCCCCATCGTCCGGACCTTGGTGCGGTCGATGTCCGCGTAGAGCTGGGGCGTCCGCGCCCGGAAGCCATTGAACAGGCCGATAAAGCCCGGTTGTTGGTTGCCCTTGGCGGCGACGTTGTCGGCCTGGGCCTGGAGCGTGCTGTAGTTGACGTCGCCCGTTGCCTCGACCATCAGTTTGAAGCCACCCGCGCTGCCGAGGCCGTCCACCGCCGGCGCCCCAAAGACGTTCAGTCGGGCCTCGGGGATCTCGTCGCGGAACCGCCGGCGGAGTTCGGCCGCGATCGCGTCCGAGCTCAGCCCCGGGTCCCGACGCTTGTCGAACGGCTCGAGGGGGATGAACGCGGAGCCGAGGTTCGAGCCGATCGCGTTGAGAACGAACGACCGGCCCGGGTTGCCGAGAGTGTGGGCCACTCCGGGTGTCTCGTGGGCGATCTTCTCGACCTTCGCCATCACCTCCGCCGTGCGCTCCAGTGAGGCCGAGTCGGGCAGTTGAACGTTGACGACCAGGCGGCCCTTGTCCTGGATTGGAATGAACCCCGTCGGGACGCGAGTGAAGCCAAAGCCCGTCAGGCCGAGCAGCCCAACGTAGACGAGGATCACAATGACACTGAGGCGCAGCGCCCAGCCCACTGTCCTCCCGTAGAGCGCGGTCGCTCGGTCGAAGACCCAGTTGAATCCCCGGAAGATCTTGCCCAGGACCCAGTTCACCGGGCGGATGACGATCCAGCCAAGCACCCCGCCGGCCGCGGCGCCCGGGAGGAAGAGGATGAGGCGAATTGCCCACGTCAACAACGTGGCTTGCAGGCCTCCGGGTGTCGCTTCGCCGTCCTCCCCGGAGGTAAGGCCCAACCGAGCGCCGAGGGTCGGCGCCAACAGCCACACGCTGGCCAATCCGCCCAGGATACCGAAGAACCACCACGGCAACGCCTCCTTGCCCTGGTGGCCGTGGCCGCCGGGCCTGCGGCTCGCGAAGATCGACGCCGCCAGTGCGGGCATCATCGTCATGGCATTGACGGCCGAAATCAGCATCGCGACCGAGATCGTCAGGGCGAACTGGCGGAAGAACTGCCCGGTGATGCCGCTCAGGAATGCGCTCGGCAGCAGCACCGAGCTGAGCACCAGCGTGATGGCGACGATCGGGCCGGTGATCTCGGCCATGGCCTTCAGGGTGGCCTCGCGGACGGGGAGGCCCTTTTCCAGCCAGCGCTCGATGTTCTCCAGCACCACGATGGCGTCGTCCACGACGATGCCGATCGCGAGCACCAGCCCGAACAGCGTCAAGTTGTTGAGAGAGAAGCCGATCAGGGACATGACGGCGAACGTGCCGACCAGCGACACGCCGACGCCGACCAGCGGCAGAAGAACCGACTTCCAGTCCTGTAGGAAGAGAAGAACGACGACGCCGACCAGGATGAGCGCGTCGCGCAGCGTGTTGAACACTTCGTCCACGGATTCGCGGATGAACGGCGTGGTGTCGTAGACAATGGCGTACTTGAGCCCGTTCGGGAAGCGTTTTTCCATTTCCCGCATCCGAGCCTTGACGCGGTCGCCGACATCCAGGGCGTTCGACCCGGGCAACTGAAAGACGGCCAGTCCCACGGACGGCTTGCCGTCCAGTGTCAGGCTCTGATCCTGGCTCTTCGCCCCCAGGTCGGTCCGGCCCACGTCCTTGAGGTAGGTGACCTCCCCGTTACTACCGGTATTGAGGATGATGTCCCCGAACTGTTCGGTCTCGACCAGCCGGCCGAGAGTGCTGAGCGTGTACTGGAAGTCCTGTCCCTGGGGGACTGGCGGCTGGCCGACCTGCCCGGCCGCCACCTGCACGTTCTGCTCGCGCAGGACCCGAATGACGTCGCCGGCGGACAGGTTCCGCGACGCCAGCTTGTCCGGATCCAGCCACACGCGCATGCTGTAGTCCTGTCCCCCGAAGGAGAAGATGTCGCCCACGCCGTCCACCCGGGCCAGCGCGTCCTGGAGATTGATGGTCGCGTAGTTGCTCAGGTAGAGCCGGTCGTAATAGGGTCGGCCCGTCGCCGGGTCGTCATCGGAGTACAGGTTGACGATGAGCAGGATGTCCGGGGAGCGCTTCCGGACGACCACCCCAGTGGCCTTGATCACGTCGGGGAGCTGCGGCTGCGCGATAGCGACGCGGTTCTGCACCAGCACCTGGGCCATGTTGATGTCGGTGCCCAGGTCGAAGGTCACGTCCAGGGTGTACGAGCCGTCATTGCTCGACTGAGAGGACATGTACAACATGTTCTCGACGCCGTTGACCTGCTGCTCGATCGGCGCCGCGACCGTGTCGGCGACAACCTGGGCGTTGGCGCCGGGGTAGGTGGCCGTCACGCGAACGGTTGGGGGCGTGACCTGCGGGTACTGAGCGACGGGCAGCAGGCCGGCGGCAATCCCGCCGAGCAGGACGATGACGAGGGAGATGACCCAGGCCAGGACGGGGCGGTCGACGAAGAATCGCGCCAGCATGAACGGCCCCCTTTCAGGGGTCAGGAGTCAGGGGTCAGGGTGCCACCGTCGCTGCTTGTGCCGTTGCTCTCTGATTCCTGACTCCTGGCTCCGCACTCCTGACTCCAGAGGTTGGCATGTCCACCAGCTTCGGCTCGACCGTGGCCCCTGGCCGAACCTGTTGCAGGCCCGTGACGATCACGCGCTCGCCCGGATTCAGACCGTCTTCGATCACCCGCAGGCCGTCGTGGAGCGCTCCGAGGCGAACCGGGCGCGAGACCACCTTGTTGTCCTTGTCCACGACGTAAACGACCCTTTGCCCTTGATCGCTGTCGATGGCGCGATCCGAAACCAGCAGGGCTTGATGGGGAAAGCCGATGGGCACACGGACCCGGGCGAAATAGCCGGGGGAAAGTGCCTCGTCCTTGTTGGGGAACACACCCCGCGAGCGCAGGGTGCCCGTCCTGGGATTGACCTGATTGTCCACGAAGTTGATGGTCCCCCGGTGGGGGTGTCCATCTTCATTGGCGAGGCCGAGCCATACGGGCAAATCTCCGTTGCGGGCCGATTCGGCCTTACCCTCGCGGATCAACTGGCGGACGCGCAGCACCGTGTGCTCGTCCACGTCGAAGTAGGCGTAGATCGGGTCCACCGACACGATCGTTGTGAGCAGCGTGCCCCCGCCCTGATCGCCCGACTGGATCAGGTTGCCCACCGTGACGACGTATCGACTGACGCGGCCGGTGATCGGTGCTATGACCTTCGTGTACTCCAGGTCGAGCTGGCGCGACACTACCACCGCCTTGTCGGCCGCAATATTGGCGATGTCGACGCCCCGGGCCGCCGCGACCTTGTCCACGTCGGACTGGGATACCGCCAGGCTACGACCGAGGCCGACGTACCGCTGGTATTCGGCCTCGTCATACCGGAGCTGCGCCTCATCCTGAGCAACCTTCGCCTTCGCCTGGTTCAGAAGCGCTTGATAGGGCCGGGAGTCGAGTTCAAAAAGGACGTCATCCTTCTTCACCAGCGCTCCTTCCTTGAAGTTGACCTTGTCCAGATAGCCCCACACGTGCGCCCGCACTTCAACGGAATCGACTGCGGTCGTCCGGGCGGTGAAGTCCGCGTAGTCGGTGACATCCCGCTCGACGGGATGACTGACCGCGACCGGGACCGGTGCGGCCGCCGGTGCTTCCGACGGCGCCCGTGCACACCCAGACAAGGCCATTAGCCCGACAACCAGTGCGGAACCGATGCGGAACGGTAAGCGGTCGTTCATGGGTGTCTCACTCTCAGGTCGAACGGAGCCATGAATCTCAAACCAGTGTTCACGAGAAACTCCGATCCGTGCTCAAGGTTCGTCACCACTTCGTCACTTCGCCCATCTAGGCGGCGGGCCAGGACATTCCGCTCCCAAGAGGCGCTCAAGCTCCGGCATGACTTCGTCTCTTTGCGAGAGTCCTGATTGCCGAACGAAAGGCCTGATCCAGGGCCAACTTCAACTCACGAAGCGACCCGCGCACGCTGTGCCTTTGGGTGGTGCGGTAGGCCACCTCGGTCAACTCCGGCAAGAGGCCCTCCCACCAGACCGCGAATGCGGACGGCCCCAAGGCCCACGGCCATTCCCGCCCCCGCTGCCTGACCGTCTCGGCCAGCGACCTCCAAAGGTCCAATTGCAGGTCAAGCCACCTGCCCCCAACCCCCTGCCGAAGTGCGATGGCGTGGGCCACGGTGGTGAATTCGGCCGCGAGGGTTTCAAGCGGCACGCCCCGATCGCCAGTGGTGGTATCTGCGCCATTCATGAATCACCTCCCCTAGTCGGGCGGTAAGAGCCCGCACTCATTTCCAATGGTCCCGACAGATCTCCCGATCGGCGTAAGCATCCAGGAGCGCCCGGAACCGCCTCGCCGCACGGAAGCGGAAGTGTCGCCAGAGGACGACGACGACGATGAGGGCCAGAGGCACGGCGAGCAGCCAGAGCGCCCAGAGTGAGCGCGCCGGAAGGAAAAACCAAAGCCCGCCGATGGACATGGCGATCACCAGAGCGGCTGCCCAGGTGGCGACCGATGCGATCAAAGACAGGAGTCGGGAGCGAACGGTGTCGTAGGGTATCACGTTGTAACTCGGCTAAGTCCTGTCTTCGCTGGTAACCTCCGCGACGATCGCATTCATCAGGCAGTCGGCGACAACGAACTCGGCCCCCTGACGATGCATGCCCGCCAGGCACGCCCGACCCGCGACGTCAACAAAGGTGACTCCCGTCAGATCCACGCGAACGCCCGGCCGGCGGCGGCCAACCAGTACCTTCAGCCAGCAATCTTCCAGTTCCGCCACCCAGGGCCCCGCCAGCTTCCCTTCGAGCTGGAACGTCAGGGCCCCCGGGTCGTCGTGTATGATGATTCGCAGCACCGCTCACGCCCTCGTTTGCCGCCAACCCGGAAGCAAGTCGTCGGACGGCATCATTTGCAACATTGACTTGCGCTGGCTCCAGTCCCAAATCACCAGGAATACGAACGCAGACATTGCACCGACGAGCGCGATCACTGAGACCCAGCCCGTGCTTCGCACCTGAGCCGGAAGCACCGGGCCGACTGGAATGTGACTCTCAAGCTCGTTGTCAATCCGTTGGCCACTGATCGGAGTGCCGAGCCCGTGGTCGTTCTCGGTCGGTGGGGGCGTATTTTCGATTACGGTGGCCTTCGGAAGTGGCGACTCCGCGGCCGCGCTGGCGTCAGTCTGGCGGTCGAAGATCAACATTTCGTCGGCCACGAACGTGAACCGTCGATCCTTCACCCAGTGCAACGTCTCACGAAGGTTGAAGCGGTCTCCGGCCATTAGCAACACGCCGTTGGCGTAGCTGTACCGGCCCTGCCGGTTCTCCAGCCCGGCTTCGGCAGGCGCCGTCAGTGCAAAAGTTCCGTTCGTCTCGAAACGGCACTCCCCCGACTGCTGCTCGCCGTCCCGATTGATCAGTATGACCTTCCACGAACCCTCAACCGGCGGGGACCGGTTGGCGCCGGCCGCGCCCGATTCCGGCGTGCGGCCGAACGCGGCGTTCAAAATGGGTCGGACTTCATTCCAGTAGGCGACGCCCAGGAAGGCCTTCGCCTCGCTGACGTCTACGTTGAAGCTCACCAGGCGGCTTTGGTCGTCCAGGCTCTTCACCACACCGACCAACTCACCGCCGTCATTGACGAGCGGCGCGCCGCTGTCCCCCGGATTGATGGGGGTCTGGGTCTCAACGAGGCGAACGTTCGCCACGCCGTTCGCGCCGCGGATCCGGCTACGGTAAACCGAGCGCGCTTTGCCGGCGGTGTACCCCCACAGTTGACCCTTGCGGACGCCGGAATTGCCGATCGAATGGACTGTATCGCCGGGGCCGGCGCCCTGCGCGGACAGGGGGATCGCCACGATGTGATCGGGCAGTCTGTCCAGCCGGAGCAAGGCCAGGTCGCGGCCGGCGTCGCGGTGAATGACCTGGCCGCGAACGGCGGCCACTTGCCGGTGGTAATGGGGCAACTCGGTGATGACTGCGCCATCGCGGTAGACGGGGAAGTAAACGACCGCCTCCGCCGCGTCGCCGATCACGTGCTGGGCGGTCAGGGCGAGCCCGCGCTCGCGATCCACCACCGAGCAGGTCCCGAATGTCACCGACCCTTCGGAGTCGGGCACCTCGACGAGTCCCGTCGAGTGCAACAGGCTCTGATAGACCGGGGAGTCGGCGCGTCCCGCTCCGGCGAACACCAGGCAAAGGGCAGCAACTGTCACCCCCGGCAGAATGCGTCTCGGGCCCACAGTGAACCGTTGCATCGCAGACTCCTTCCTGGGCATCGCCTGTGCATGCCGCCCCAACTACTGACGAATCGCAGACGCGGGGAGTGACGCCAGCGGCCGCAGCAACTCCGGCGATTCCGCGTGACGACGCCAACCCACCAGCCCCTCCGGCGCGAACAGATCAAGGACGAGCCAAGCCAAGTCGGCGCCGCAATCGAAGGGAATCACAGCCAGACCGCTCGCCGGATCGGGGCAGTGAACGTCGAGCACCAGGAGTTCATGCGACGTCTCTTCGAATTGCTCGTGCGCTCGCGCGGCTTGCTGGCGGATGTCTTCGCGCTGAATCAGGCCCATTCGGTCGGGACGGCCCGGACGGGAATCCATCAGCCTCAGCCGCATTCGGGCCATCTGCATATCCAACCAGTGCTCGCGCAGAGACCGCAGAAGTGAGCGAAAGTACGGAACGGCTTTCACGGCTTCCGAGTGCGACCACACGCGGTGAATGAGAACTACCGCTTCTTGTTGGTCGGTTTGCTTGCTCATGGCGATCCTCCGTTGGGCCGAAAG
>Ga0075428_100010976_pt1 | contig 10074 bp, 8 predicted proteins | sample RhiMetdeltSRZDD2_FD_75291 | JGI IMG/M metagenome (GOLD analysis project Ga0075428, IMG submission 75291) | Populus rhizosphere microbial communities from Tennessee, USA - Rhizosphere MetaG P. deltoides SRZDD2 | ecosystem: Host-associated > Plants > Roots > Rhizosphere > Soil | place: USA...
GGTGAACTGGAAGAACGGCGAGGACGTCATCATCGCCGGCTCGGTGTCGGATGAGGATGCCAAGAAGCAGTACCCCGACGGCTGGAAGGCGCCCAGGCCTTACATCCGCATCGTCCCGCAGCCCCGCTCCTAGCCATGCGGCGCGCACGCCCAGGTGCGCTCTGGCAGCCATTCTGGCGCTGGCGCCGCGATCGGCATGACATTGCCGGTCTGCAGGCGCTGGATGCGCGCATGCTGAAGGAGATCAGCATCTCGCGCTCGCAGATCACATCCCGCGTCACCGGACGGGAGCGCCATACCTCCCGCAGGTCCGCGCGTGCGCCATACCGTCCGGGGCTCTGAGGGCGGCAACAGAAGACGACATGCCATGCGACGTTCACAGCAGACGCTTGCCCCACCTGGCCATTGCCGAGTGCGGCGGACGATCTGCCAAAGCTCATCCTAACCCCGCGGGGGCTGAGCTACCGGCAGCCGCCCTCGGTCGGGACGCAGGCATCCTGCCCGGGGGCACTACGGGATGATCACAGTTGCTTGCGCTCGCCGGCGTCGCCAAAATTGCCCAACGACACTCGTCTACTTGCCCGTAATCGGACGACAGGTCACTTGTCCGTCTGGCGGCCGCGGCTCGCAGTCCCAGATGCGGTCGTCGACCTTTTTCTGGCGCGAAGCTCGCGCCCAGCTGTCCTTGACCAGAGCATCCGACTTCTCGCCCTGCGTCTGAGCCAGCTGCTCGCGCGCCAGTTTGGTGGCGCGCAGGGCTTCATCCTTGGCGCGCTGCTCGCGGGTCAGCTGCTCCACGGCGTCTCGCGTGGAGCGTTCGGCCTGTTGCTTGGCGTCGCGCTCCCGGTTGATCTCCTTGCTGGTCTCGGATGCCGCCCGTTCGGCGGCCTGCCTGGCAGCTCGCTCGCTGGCGATCTGCGCGCCGGCCTCCCTGACCTTCTGCTCGGCGGCCTCGTTGCTGCGGCGCGCGGCGGCAAGCTGCCCCTCCAGCTGTCGCGTGCTGGTCTCTGCCGCTCTCTTCGCGCTCTGCTCCTGTGCCAGCAGCTCGCGGGCTTGGCGCACCGCACGCTCCACCGTGTCCCTGGCGTTGCGCTCCTGTGACAGCTCGTCGGCCAGCAGCGTTGCGCGCTTCTCCTCCTGCTCGGCGTGTTGCTGTGCCGCCGCCGTCTCGTGCTGCAGCCGGATTGCTTCCGCGCTGAAGGTGGGAGAGCGAGGCAGCATCCACCCAGCGATGGTTGCAACGATGGCGATTGTGCTGAGTGCCGCGCCCATGGCGAGGCCGCGCCCCAGCCAGGTGCTGCGAACCTTGGCGTGCGGTTGGGCCTGCCAGGGATCGTGGGTGCCGAAGGTCCAGATGTGACCTTCGGGATCGCGGCAGGCATAGCCGCTGCCGCCAAACCCGTCGTCGCTGATGTCGAGCAGGATCGTGGCGCCTGCTGTCTTCGCCTTGCGGTAGTGGGCAGCTGCGTCGTCGACGACGATGTAGCAGCTTTGCGTCTCGATCGAGCCAAGCTCATCGGGCTGCTTGATGAGCTGGGCGAGATCAGAATCGTCCACCGGCAGCACCATGATCATATGGTCGCCGACGGTCAGCTGCGCGCTGAGTATGCTGCCATCCTCGCCGGTGACGACATGATGCTTGGCAAATCCGAACGCCGTGCCGAGCCACTCGACGGCCGCCGGTACCCTGCGATAGCGCAAGATCGCCGAGACCTTCGTTCCGCCCTTGTGAGCGTTGCTGGGTACCGCAAGGTCCCGCAGGGCGAGCCGCATGCTGGCGGCTTGGTGATTGTAGCTTTCTCGCAGGTTGTTCCACCCGATTGCGGGGCGAACGAACTTGGCAAGGGCACTACCCATCAGGGCGCGGCTCGTCGATTGGTAGGAAACCATGGGCTCCATCAATCTAGCGGCTCCTGTTTGGGCTGTTGCTGCGGTTCGACCGCGGCTCGATCGGCCTGCGCCTGCGCCTGGGCCAGCTGCTCGCGAGCCTGCGTGGCGGCGCGCTCGGCTTCGTCCTTGGCGCGCTGCTCGCGCCCCAATTGCTCGACGGCCTCTCGTGCAAAGCGCTCGGCACGTTGCCTGGCATCGCGCTCACGGGGCAGTTCCTTGGCGATGTCCGAGGCCGCCCGCTCGGCCGTCTGCCTGGCCGCCTTGTCGGTGACGATCTGCGCCGTCGCCTCCCTGGCCTTTTGCAAAATGGTTTCGTTGGCGCGCCGCGCCGCGGCCAGCTGCTCTTCGAGCTGCCGAGCGCTGGTCTCGGCGCTGCTCTTGGCCCCCTGGTCGCGGGCCAGCTGCTCCTGCGTGTCGTGTGAGATCCGTTCCGCAGCGTCCTTGGCGCCGCGCTCCTGCGATAGCTCCGTTGCCAGGAAGGAGGCTTGCGCGCTGGCCTTCTCGTGGCGCTCGCGCGCCGCAGTCGCTGCGAACTGCATTTGGGCATCGGCTTGAACGGCCGGCCGCGGCAGCATCCACCCGACGATGACGGCGGCTACGGCAACACTCGACAGTACCGCCGCCATGGCCAAGCCGCGCCTGCGGCCGGCGCCCGCAACTGCTTGAATCTCCCAGGGATCGTAGGTGCCGAAGCTCCAGATATGGCCATCCAGATCACGGCAGGCGTAGCCGCGCCCGCCATGCTCGTCATCACTGATATCGAGCACCATGGAGGCGCCGGCAGCCTTGGCCTTGCGACAGTGGGCGTCGGCATCGTCGACGACGATGTAGCAGATTTGCGTCTCGACGCCGCCCACCTCGTAGGGCTGCTTGAAGTATTGGGCGAGGTCGGACTCGCCCACCGGCAGCACCATGATCATGTGCCCGCCGAAGGTCAGGTTGGCGTACAGCACGCCCCCGTCATCGCCGGTGACGACCCGATCCTTCTCGAATCCGAAAGTGGTACACAGCCAGTCGACCGCCGCCGGCACCCTGCGATAGCGCAGTGCGGATACGAGCCTCGTTCCGGCCGGATTTACTTTCGTGCGCAACACAAACTTCCAAGCGGTCTTACGGACGGGCTCGGCCCCCAGCTCAAGCGGAAGGGTGGTAGATACGCGGCATCTCCCCAAGTCCCCCGACTTGCACTCGCTACATGCCTATCAATTGCGCCAAAACAACGGGCACATGTGGATCTTGCTATGCAACCGACGCTTGTCTCACGCCAGAGCCCAAGCAGCCGCAGCCGTTCCGTGGTGCGCGTCGCACCCCCTGCTTGCTAGGATCGCCAGCAGGCGCAAATATAGGAAATTCTGCCCCGTCAGGCGCATGTGGTAGAACGTCCCGCATGGGTTCCACGTGGAGAGGAAACATGATTTTCCGTCAGCTGTTTGACAGCGTCTCCGGCACCTACAGCTATCTGATGGCCAGCCGCCGCGGCGGCGAAGCGGTCATCATCGATCCTGTTCTGGAGAAGGTCGACCGCTATCTGCAGCTCGTCAACGAGCTGGACCTCAAGCTGGTCAAGGCCGTGGATACCCACATCCATGCCGATCACATCACCGGCCTCGGCGCGCTGCGCGATCGTACGCACTGCATCACCGTTATGGGTGACATGGCCAAGGTCGACGTAGTGTCCATGCGGGTCACCGAGGGTGACAAGCTGACCATCGAGGGCATCTCGATGGACGTCCTTTACACGCCCGGCCACACCGACGATTCCTACAGCTTCCTGATGGGCGATCGCGTGTTCACCGGCGACACCCTACTGATCCGCGGCACCGGACGCACCGACTTTCAGAACGGCAGCGCCAGGGCGCAGTATGAATCCCTGTTCGGTAAGCTATTGAAGCTGCCCGAGGAAACGCTGGTCTATCCGGCCCACGATTACAAGGGCGACACGGTTTCCACCATCGGCGAGGAAAAGCGCTACAACCCCCGCTTGCAGGTAAAGTCGGTCGACGAGTACGTCGAGCTGATGGGCAGGCTCAACCTGCCCAACCCCAAGATGATGGACGTGGCCGTCCCGGCCAATCTGCGACAGGGCCTGGCGCAAGAGGAAATTGCCAGGCGCGGCTGGGCGGTCACGGCCCAGCAGGCGATGGCGATCACCGGCCAGCCCAACGTCGCCCTGATCGATCTGCGCGAGCGCAGCGAACGCGACAAGCACGGCGTGATCCCGGGCTCCCTGCATGCGCCCTATCCCGACCTGCAGGACAACATCCGACCCGGCGGCATGCTGCACGAACTCGCCACCGCAACAGCCAAGCGCATCGTCTTTTACTGCGCCTTCGGCGAACGCTCGGCCATGGCGGTGCAGGCGGCGCAGGATGCCGGCATCACCTCCGCCTGCCACATCCACGGCGGTATCGACGCCTGGCGCCGCGCCAACGGCACCCTGGCGCGCTAACCCGGGCGCGCTAACCCGCGAACGATCCGGCGCGTTCTGTGTTCTGCGTTGGCCCCGAATTGGCTATTGCAGTTCTCGCAGGGGGTACTATCTAGCGGCGGTTTGGAGAACACGGACATGTCCGCCACTGCCATCCTGCTGTATCTCGCCGGTTACGTTGCCTTGCTGCTGTGGGGCCTGCACATGGTCCACAGCGGCATCGTGCGCGCGTTCGGCGGCAATCTGCGGCAGGCGCTGGCCATTGGCCTCAACAACCGCTGGAAGGCGTTCCTCGCCGGCCTCGGCATCACCGCGCTTTTGCAAAGCAGCACGGCAACTGCTTTGATGTGCACGAGCTTCATCGCGGCCGGCTTCATGTCCCTGGTGACGGCGCTCGCCGCGATCCTCGGTGCCAACGTCGGCACGACGCTGATCGTGCAGGTGCTCACATTCAATGTGTCGGCCCTTGCGCCGCTATTCTTCCTGGCCGGCCTGATCGCCTTCAACAAGGGCGGCAAGACGCGCACGCGCGACCTTGGCCGCGTCGGTATCGGCATCGGCCTGATCCTGCTAGCCCTGCACCTGATCGTCGCCACCATCGAACCGGTGGAGAAGGCCAAGGCCCTGCGCGATGTGGTCGCCCTGCTGTCGAGTGACCCGATTGTCGATGTGGCAATCGCCGCGCTGCTGACCTGGGCGGCCTACTCCAGCATCGCCGTCGTGCTGCTGGTGATGGCTCTGGCGGCCCAGGGCATCGTCGCGCCGGTGGCGGCCCTGGCGCTCGTGCTCGGGGCCAACCTCGGCAACGTGATCCCGCAGTATGTCAGCGCCGGCACCAACATCGAGGCCAAGCGTCTTGCCATCGGCAACCTGATTGTGCGTGGGCTCGGCTGTCTGGTGGCACTGCCGTTTCTGCCCTGGCTGGCAGAGGCGATGGCCGCGCTGGAGGCGAGCCCCGCACGCCAGGTGGCGGACTTTCACACGCTGTTCAATGTTGTGCTGGCGGTGGTCTTCATCGGCCTGCTCGACCCTCTCGCGCGCCTGTGCATCAAGCTGATGCCGGCCTCGGCTATCACCGACGATCCTGGCAAGCCGCAGTACATCAATCCCTCAGCCCTTGCCACGCCCAGCATTGCGTTGGCCGACGCCGCACGCGAAGTGCTGCGCATGATCGACGTCGTCGAAAGCATGCTGCGCATGTTCCTCAATGCGCTGCAGAACGACGACCGCAAGCTGCTGGCGAAGCTCGCCGCGATGGACGACACCCTCGATCAGCTGCACAACGCGGTGAAATTGCACCTGACCGCCATCAGCCGCGAGGAGGGCCTGAGCGAGGCCGACGCCAAGCGCTGCTCGGATATTCTGGCCTTTACGATCAACCTGGAGCACATCGGCGACATCCTGGACAAGAGCCTGCGCGAGATCGCCGCCAAGAAGATCAAGCAACGGCTCAGCTTCTCGCCGGAGGGGCTGGCGGAGATCGCCGAGATGCACAACACGCTGCTGGCCAACCTGCATCTTGCCACCAGCGTGTTCATGCTTGGCGACATGCAGTCGGCACGCACACTGCTCGCCGAGAAGGATCGCATGCGCGATCTCGAGCAGGCGGCGACTGAGAACCATTTGCGGCGTCTGCGCGAAGGGCGGCCGCAGAGCATCGAGACGAGCTCGCTGCACATCGACATCGCCCGCGACTTGAAGCGCATCGCCGCGCACATCACGTCCGTGGCTTACCCCATCCTAGAGCAGGGCGGCGCCTTGCGCCGGAGCCGTCTGCTCGACGAACCGACCGGACCCGGTGACGGCGATGGCAGCAAGCCGCACTAGCATTGAAGCGATGCTGTCACCGGCGGGATGGCGTAGTTAGTCCTTGTTGTTGACCTGCTCGAGCTCCGCCCGACATGGTCGAGCCTTCAATTCGCATTGCTCTAGGAACTTGCCCGCCAGCTCCTGCGCCTTCTCGCTGGCGCGATTGCCGGTCGATGAGCGACCGCATTCCCACGTGCCACCTCGGCTGTTGCGGAGGTCCATCCACTTTGTGCCGTAGCGCGCCCTTACCGCCTCCATCCATGTAGATTCGGCAGCCTCCTTGGCCCGATCGCGCCCGTAGCGTTCCTCGCCAACGGAGGTCACGAAGTCCCGGCACTGAGGTGACCGCTCTTCGTGGTAATAGCCGTAGACCCTTGGTGCCCTGAGCGCGATATGCCGTGGCCGCACATAGCGCCAGACCTTGCGTTGGCGGGGGCAATTTTCCCACCACTCGCAGGAACTTCGCAAAGACTGCCTTACCCAGCGCCCATCGTCCTGGGCGAATGACGGAACGGATAGAAACGCCAGGAGACCAGCGAGGAGAAGTGTTTGGGGCCTAAGGAAGCGTCGCATATGCCTCTCCGCTTGAGCAGTCATTCGCCGCAGGCGTGCTCTTCAACCGGCTCTACGAAACGCATGGAACGAATTCACCATCTCGGTGAAAGCGTTTCCCTTAAAAGCCAGGGCAGTCAAGCCGGCTCACCGACTAGCCCACAGCGGCGACCTTCTGAAAGGGCATATGATGACTGATATCGCAATCCGGCAAAGGCGCAGGAATGGTCACAGAAGGAAGCGCTTCTTCCTTGTGGTCATGCACCCGCAGCGTAGTCCGGCGCGCACACCGTCTGCCCTTGCGACAGCCGCTCCACGACCACGTTCACTTTGTAAACGGCGCGCAGCCGCTCGGGTGTCAGCACATCGGCAGGCCGTCCTTGCGCGATCAGATGGCCGTCGTCGAGCAGGGCGACGCGGCTGCCGACGCTGAAGGCGTGATCGGGGTCGTGGGTGGAGAGCACCACGGCCAGCCCCCGCTGCGCCAGCCGCTGCACCTCGCCGAGCACCACCACCTGGTTGCCGAAATCAAGGCTCGCCGTCGGCTCGTCCATGACGATTGCCGGCGCGTCCTGAGCCAGCGCGCGTGCGATCAGCGCCAGCTGTCGCTGTCCGCCGCTGATGCGCGTATATTCGCTGTCCGCGAGATCAGCGATGCCGAGCGCATCGAGTGCGGCCATCGCCTTGGCCCGATCCTCGCGGCCGGGGGCCGCCAACAGTCCGAGATGCGCCGTTCGACCCATCACCACCATGTCGAGCACGCGGAATGGGAAATGCGCGGCATGCGCCTGCGGCACATAGGCGACGCGCCGCGCGATCTCGGGCCGCGGCAGTCCCGCCAGCGGGCGGCCCTCGAGCAGCACCTCGCCGGCCTGCGCCGGCAGCAGCCCCAGCATGGTCTTGAACAGAGTGGTCTTGCCCGAGCCGTTCGGCCCGAGAAGGCACAGCACCTCGCCGCCGCGAACCTCGAGGCTCACATGGCGGCCGACCGCCTTGGTGGCGTAGCCAAATTGCAGGTCGCGCACCGACAGCATTGGTGGCATCGCGGTGGCGCTCATGACCAGCCCTCGCGTCCGCGTGCCAACAGCCACAGAAAGAACGGCGCGCCGATCACCGCCGTCAGGATGCCGATCGGCACCTCGATGCGTGCCATGGTGCGGGCGAGCGTATCGACCAGCAGCAAATAGCTGGCACCGAGCAGCAGCGCGGTCGGCAGTAGGCGGTCGAAGTTCGGACCAACCAGCATGCGGGCGATGTGGGGGATGACGAGGCCGACCCAGCCGATCACGCCGGAGATCGCCACCACCGAGGCCGTCATCAGCGTGGCGGCGGCGATCACGATCATGCGCAGCCGCTCGGCCTCGACGCCCAGCGCTTTCGCCTCGTCGTCGCCCAGCGACAGCACGTTAATGCGCCAGCGCAGCAGCACCAGTGGCACCAGGCCGAGCAGCACCAGCGGTAGCGCCGTCCACACCTCGCCTTTGCGGATGGCGGACAGGCTGCCAAGCAGCCAGAAGGTAATAGCCGGCAACTGGTCGTACGGGTCGGCCAAAATCTTCAGGAGCGAGATGGCGGCGCCCGCCAGCGAGCCGACCACCACGCCCGCCAGCACCAGAACCAGGATCGGCTCGCGCCCATGCACCATTGAGGCGATGCCGTAGACCAGCACGACCGTAGCGAGCCCGATCACGAAGGCCGCCAGCTGAATGCCGGCCACCGGCAGCGACAGGAAGATGCCGAGCACCGCGCCGAGGCCCGCTCCCGTCGATACGCCCAGGATGTCAGGTGACACTAGCGGATTGCGAAATAGACTCTGGTAGGCCGCCCCCGCGGCCGCGATCGCCGCCCCCACCACCACGGCCGCCATTACGCGCGGTAGGCGCACCTCGAACAACACGGTGTCGACCTGTCCGACCGAGGCTGCCCCGGTCAGCCGCCGGCCCACCGCGGCCAGCAGCTCGGTGATCGTCAGCGGATAGGCGCCCACCATCGACGCTGCCAGCATGAGGGCGACGAGCAGCACACCCAGCCCCGCAATGATCGCTGCCGGGTGACTGGCCAGCGCTGCAGGGTGGGCGCGGACTGGGCTTACGCCTTCGGGCATGTGATGCGGCTCGTCCTGGGAGGTGGATCGACGCCCATGTGCATGCACATCCTTGGGGGATCGACCAAATTTGCAGCACTATGCTGCAAGCTACGCATGTTTCCAATGTGCGCAGGCGATCTGCACGTTTTTTGCCCGATCCCTGGGTGAGGCCGTGGTGCTTTGCTTCCCTACCGGCCTCACCAGGAATCGGCGTCGTGCCTGGGCCGAAACCCCGCGTCTCCCAGGCAAATCATGTGGCGGTCTGTCCGGTTGACGGACCCAGCATTGACGCGGCACAAAGCGGCCCAACTGGCCATCTGCCACAGGAGCGGCAGGCCAAACTGCCGCCTACGCACGAAAGCCGAGACGCGATCATGAGCGCCTACACGCAGGAGACCGTGCTGTCTGTTCGCCACTGGACCGACAGCCTCTTCAGCTTCACCACCACACGCAGTCCCTCCTTCCGCTTCAGCAACGGTCAGTTCACGATGATGGGGTTGGAAACGGAGGGCGGCCGTCCGCTGGTGCGGGCCTACAGCATGGCGAGCCCGAATTACGAGGACACTCTGGAGTTCTTCTCCATCAAGGTCCAGGACGGCCCGCTCACCTCCCGTCTGCAGCACATCAAGGAATCCGATCGCATCCTGGTCAGCAAAAAGCCGACCGGCACGCTGGTGATCGACAACCTGCTGCCCGGCCGCTTTCTCTACCTGCTCAGCACCGGCACCGGCCTTGCTCCGTTCATGAGCATCATCCGCGACCCCGACACCTACGAGCGGTACGAGAAGGTGGTTCTGGTGCACGGCTGCCGTCAGGTGGCTGAGCTTGCCTACGGCGAGCGCATCACCGCCGACTTGCCGCGCGACGAGCTGATCGGCGAGTACGTGCGCGAAAAGCTGATCTATTACCCGACCGTGACGCGCGAGCCGTTCCAAAATCGCGGTCGCGTCACCGATCTCATCACCTCCGGCCAGCTGTTCCGCGATGTCGGCCTGCCGTCGCTCGATTCGGCACAGGATCGCGCCATGTTGTGCGGCAGCCCGCAGATGCTGAAGGACATGCGGGGGGCGCTCGAGGTGCGCGGCTTCGTCGAAGGCTCGGTTAGCGAGCCCGGCACGTTTGTGGTCGAAAAGGCCTTCGTGGAGCGCTGACCACTTCCGGCTGTTGGCCGTCGCACAGCTGTTGCAGTAGCGAGAGATGGTGTGGGCGCATGGCCCACACCCAGCTTGATCTTCTCCACGGCTCAGACGGCGATGACCTGGAGCGCATGCTGCGGCATGTGCCCGGCATGGACATACGGTTTGACGGC
>Ga0075428_100010977_pt1 | contig 10074 bp, 11 predicted proteins | sample RhiMetdeltSRZDD2_FD_75291 | JGI IMG/M metagenome (GOLD analysis project Ga0075428, IMG submission 75291) | Populus rhizosphere microbial communities from Tennessee, USA - Rhizosphere MetaG P. deltoides SRZDD2 | ecosystem: Host-associated > Plants > Roots > Rhizosphere > Soil | place: USA...
TGCGCTCACCTCCGGCCGGACCGCAGCTTGGACAGTGACGGGGGTCACATTCGTGGCTGTCACATCTCGCTGAGATCCGGTGTCCCAAGGGTGTACGCACTAACAACGCCACAGGAGTTCACGATGGAAGCTCGGCTGAACATGATCGAAAACCCGGTCGGAACCAAGATCTGGAAGTACATCGTCTCGGCAGGTAAGGCGGTTGCGGACTCGCCGCTACCGGCCACCACGCAAGAACTGGTGAAGATCCGCGCCAGCCAAATCAACGGCTGCAGTGGCTGCCTCGACATGCACACCAAAGAAGCCGCGCACGCCGGGGAGACCTCAACACGGCTCAACCTGATCGCGGCGTGGCGCGAGGCCAAGGTGTTCACCGACGCCGAGCGCGCTGCCCTTGAGCTGACGGAGCAGGGCACCCGCATCGCCGATGCGGCCGGCGGCGTCACCGATGACGCCTGGGCGAATGCCGTCAAGCACTATGACGAGGATCAGCTCGCCGCGTTGGTGTCGCTCATCGCGCTCATCAACGCCTTCAACCGCGGGAACGTCATCATCCAGCAACCGGCAGGCGACTACGAGGTCGGCCAGTTCGGATAGCGCATTTCACCGCGATTTGATCGCGGCACCGATAGGTTCACGCCGTAGTCGGGCTTTGCGGCGGGGGGATTTCAGATGAGCGGACCGACCACGCCGTCGACGGCCGAGCAAACGGCGGCCTTGACACCCGCGGGATCATGCAACTGGGGTTCGGGTTCTGGGCGTCGAAGACGCTGCTGAGCGCTGTCGAATTGAAAGTCTTCGGCACGCTCAGCGAGGCCGGACCATTGAACGCCGACGAACTCGGCGAGCGACTCGGCCTGCATCCGCGCGGCGCGCGAGATTTCTTCGACGCCCTGGTCGCGCTCCGCATGCTCGACCGCACCGGGGGCCGCTACTCAAACACTCCGGAGACCGACCTCTTCCTGGATCCCGCGAAGCCCACATATGTGGGCGGAGTACTGGAGATGTCGAACGCTCGCCTGTACACGTTCTGGGGGTCGCTCACCGAGGGTCTGCGAACGGGCCAGCCGCAGAGCGAGGTGAAGACGGGAGGCGACTTCTTCGAGACGCTGTACGCCGACCCCGAAAAACTCGCCCAGTTCACCGGCGCGATGACCGGGCTCAGCCGCGCGGCGGGCGACGCGATCGCCGCGAAGTTCCGCTGGCGCGACTACGGCAGCGTGATCGACATCGGGTGCGCGCAAGGAGCGGTCCCGGCCGCGTCGCGACGGCCCACAACCATTTGTCCGGCGGTGGTTTCGACCTGCCGCCCGTTGAACCCATCTTCAACTCCTATGTCGCCCAGTTCGGCCTTGCCGACCGCCTCCGGTTCACGCCGGGCAACTTCTTCGACGACCCGCTGCCCAGCGCCGACGTGCTCATCATGGGCCACATCCTGCACGACTGGGAGCTGGACCAGAAGCGCCTCCTCCTGCAGAAGGCATACGATGCGTTGCCCACCGGCGGCGCATTGATCGTCTACGAAGCGATCATCGATGACGACCGGCGCCACAACGCATTTGGTCTCCTGATGAGTCTCAACATGCTGATCGAAGGACTCGGGTTCGACTTCACCGGACCAGACTGTCGAGGCTGGATGGCCGACGTCGGTTTCAGCGAGAGCTATGTCGAGCATCTGGTCGGCCCCGACTCGATGGTGGTCGGGATCAAGTAGGCCCAGGCCCTCCGCCGCGGTCAAGACCAGGTGATCCTCGCCACCGACGGCACTGCCTACGCATGGGCGATCGGGCTGGATCAGGGCGGCACCGGTATCGCATGGTGGTCGCCGGGATCCGGTGTCGTGCGGGTCATCGCCAAAGGTCGTCCTAGCGACACGTCGTTCCAGACCGGCACGACCGTCGTCGACACCCGTTCGGGTGCGGCGACGTACCTGCGCGAGTTAGTCGCGCATGCGGACGGCGGCACGATCGCGTTGAACTTGCGGGGCCCGGGCAAGTCCGAGTCGATCGCGGGTGTGGTCCGCGTCGACGCGCTGCCCCCGCTTTCGTGCTGAAACTGCAGCTCCTCAAAAAAGTTTTGGCGGCGGGATGAGTTCGCGATCGGCCAGCCGTTCTGGCGGTCAGGTAAGTCATAGACACAACGAAAGGCGCATCATGAAAATCGTCGTAATCGGTGGCACCGGCCTGATCGGCTCAAAGTTGGTGCATACCCTGACCGAACACGGTCACGACGCCGTCGCCGCGGCCCCGTCGACCGGTGTGAACACATTCACGGGCGAGGGCCTGCCAGAGGTTCTCGCGGGTGCCTCGGTGGTAGTCGACGTCTCGAATTCGCCGACGCTCGACGACGCGGCGATCGAGTTCTTCCGCACGGCGACCACGAATCTGCTCACGGCCGAGAAGGATGCCGGAGTTGGCCACCATGTCGCCCTTTCAGTGGTGGGCACCGATCAGCTGGCCCCGCAGAGCGGGTATTTCCAGGGGAAGCTCCTGCAGGAGAAGCTGATCGGCGGCGGTCCCATCCCTTACTCCATTGTGCATGCGACGCAGTTCTTCGAGTTCCTCAAGACCCTTGCCGACTCCGCGACCGTCGGCGACACGGTGCGGATGCCACCGGCCTACTTCCAGCCGATGGCCGCTGCCGACGTCGCGGAAGGGCTCGCCATCGCCGCGGTGAATGCTCCGGTGAACGGCATCACCGAAATCGGTGGGCCAGAGGCGTTTCTGCTTCCCGACCTGATCAGGACCGCGCTGACCGCTCGCGGGGATGCCCGCGAGGTCGTCGCTGATCCCAAAGCACAGTACTGGGGCATCGACATCGCAGAGCGCACCCTGGTTCCGGGCGAGGGCGCGAGGCTGTTCGATACTCGGTTCGAGGACTGGATCCTCGAAGCTGCCGCCAAAGCGTAGTTGAAAACACTTGGGCACGAAGCTAATTCACTGAGCGGGACCCTGTGTCACGGTCCGGTCCAGTCGCGAGATAAGAGCGGGAGCACCGGGTTTCAGGCGGCCTTCGGGTACGCGCCAAGCAGAGAGCGTGGCTGGTCCCACCTGCCACCGGACCGATATCCGGGCATGAAATGAGGAGAAACGATCTTGGACGTCTACGGGGCGGTCACGAGCCGCCGGGCGGTGCGCGCATTCACCGACCAGCCCGTCCCGCACGAGGTGTTGCAGCGGGTGCTGTGTGCGGCCGCGTGGTCACCGTCGGGGTCGAACCTTCAACCGTGGCACATCTACGTGGTCACCGGCGCGCCGCTGGCGCAGCTCAAGAAGCTCGCCGTCGAACGCGTGGCCGCCGGCGACCCGTGGGACGAGTCGGAGTACGTGATGTACCCGCCTGCACTGAAATCCCCGTATGCGGAGCGGCGTGCCGCGTTCGGCAAGGAGCGATACAGCGCACTCGGCGTTGCGCGCGAGGATTGGGAGGCCCGGCAGCGGGCCGCCATCGCGAACTGGGACTGCTTTGGCGCGCCCGCCGCGCTGTTCTGCTACATCGACCGCGACTTGGGCCTGCCCCAGTGGGCCGATCTCGGGATGTATCTGCAGTCCGTCATGCTGCTGCTGCGCGCCGAAGCGCTGCACAGCTGCCCGCAGATGTCGTGGGCGAAGGTTCACAAGACCGTCGCGGAATTCGTAACGCCGCCCGACGAGCTCGTCCTCTTCTGTGGCATGTCGATCGGGTACGAGGACGTCACGGTGAGCCACCCCCGCACCGGCAGGGCTTCGCTCGACGAAACGGTCACGTTCGTCGAGGGGTAGGACGAAAACGATGTGCGACCGGTCGACCGGTAGGGTTCACTGCAAACAGACGCGGTGGAGCCTATGTCGAGCGAGGGTCGGGGGCCACGTCTTCGCGGTCGCGACAGCGAATGCGAGACGCTTCGGGGTCTGTTATCGACCGCACAATCCGGCAGCAGCCAAGTACTGGTGCTCCGTGGCGAGGCGGGCGTAGGCAAGACCGCGTTGCTCGACTACACCGCAGAGCTGGCCTCAGCGTTTCGTTGCGTTCACGTCGTCGGCGTGCAGTCCGACATGGAGCTCGCATTCGCCGGCCTGCAACAGCTCTGCGCGCCGCTGCTGAATCACCTTGACGAGCTACCGGAACCACAGCGCGAGGCGCTGAACGTCGCATTCGGCCGCGGAGTCGGCGCGGCCCCGGACCGGTTTCTGGTCGGCTTGGCGGTGCTGAGCCTGATCGCCGCCGCTGCCAACGACCGACCCTTGTTCTGCATCATCGATGACGCGCAGTGGCTCGACCAGGTGTCGGTGCAGACACTTGCCTTCGTCGCGCGGCGTCTGTTGGCCGAGCCGGTTGCATTGGTTTTTGCGGCGCGCGATGCGGGTGCAGAGGCGCTAGCCGGGCTGCCGAAACTGGTCATCAGAGGCCTGTCGGATGGCGATGCTCGGGAATTGCTCGAGTCAGTGATGGTGGGCGGCATCGACCCGCGGGTACGGGACCGCATCGTCGCGGAGACGCGTGGCATTCCGCTGGCCCTGCTGGAGGTGCCGCGAAGCGTCTCCGCGACCGAGCTGGCCGGCGGGTTTTGGATTTCGGGCAAACGCTCGTCGGCCGCAGCGATCGAGGACGACTTCATCCGCCGCATTCGGTCCCTCCCCGAGCCGACCCAGCGCCTGCTACTTGTCGCCGCGGCCGAGCCGGTTGGCGATGCCGCGTTGTTTCTGCGCGCCGCTGCGCAATTGGGGATTCCGGTCGACTCCCTGGCACCGGCCGAGGCTGCGGGAGTGATCGAGTTCGGTCCGCGCATGCGCTTTCACCACCCGCTGATGCGCTCAGCCGCCTACCGCGCGGCCGATCTGACCGAACGCAGGGCCATCCATCGGGCGTTGGCCGACGCAACCGATCCGCAGTCGGACCCCGACCGTCGGGCATGGCATGCTGCGAATGCTGCCGCGGGACCCGATGATGCGGTGGCCACGGAGCTGGAAGTCTCGGCCGACCGAGCCCAGAGCAGAGGCGGCATCGCCGCTGCGGCGGCATTCCTTGAGCGCGCAACCGCGTTGACATCGGACTCCACCCAACGCGGCGCCAGGGCGCTCGCGGCGGCTCAGGCCAAACGAGATGCGGCGGACCCCGCAGCGGCGCACGAACTCCTCGCGATCGCGGAACTTGGGCCACTGTCCGACCTCCAACGCGCCCAGGTCGCTCGGTTACGAGCCCAAATGGAGTTCGCCCGTAGCCGCGGCGGTGATGCTCACTCGCCCCGACTTCTCGAGCCCGCGTCGCAATTGCTTCACGCCGCCAAGCGACTCGACACGCTCGACGACGACCTAGCCAGGGAGGCGTATCTGGAAGCACTCGCCGCGGCCATGTATGCGGGGCGCCTTGGTGAGCCGGGCGCAACCGCGACGGTGGCGGAGGCTGCAAGCGCAGTGGTCGACCGTGCACCGAATCTTCATCGGCCAATCGACTTCCTGTTGGCCGCCATGGCGAAGCGGATCACCGGCGGTGCGAGTGCCGGTTCCGCTCCGCTGCGCACCGCGTTGGAGCTGATGCGCAGTCAAGCGGAACAGAATGACGGCCAGGCTCTGCGGTGGATGTCGTTGGGCCTGGCCATCGTGGAGGAATCTGCCGTCGGCGAACTGTGGGACGACGCGATCTACCACCAACTGGCCACCGATACCGTCCAGCAGGCTCGTGACGCCGGTGCACTTGCTGTACTCCCACCAGCACTCGGCTACCGGGCCGGCGTCCACGTGCTCGCGGGCGAGTTTGCCACGGCGGCAACACTTATCGAAGAGGCAGCCTCGATCACCGCAGCGACAGACTATGCACCACTGAGATACCACTCGCTGACTCTGGCTGCCTGGCGGGGGACTTCGGCCGACGCCGTTGGGTTGATCGAGGCAGCCGCCGCAGACGGAGCTGCGAGGGGTGAAGGACGCGTGCTCGGTCTGACTGGGTATCTCAGCGCGGTTCTCTACAACGGGCTCGGCCGATACGAGGAAGCATTCGTCGCCGCCCGCGACGCGTGCGAATACGAAGAACTAGGGTTCCACGGTTGGTGTCTCTTCGAATTGATCGAAGCTGCGACGCGTACTGGTGACAGGGAAACCGCGGCACATGCCGCGCAGCGGCTCGAGGAGCGCACGAGCCCCAGCGGGACGGACTGGGGCCTCGGTGCCCTGGCAAATGCGCGAGCCCTGCTGTCCGACGATGACGTCGCTGACGGCCTCTACACCGAGGCGATCGAACGCTTGGCGCGCACCCGCATCGTCGTACATCTCGCTCGCACCCACCTGCATTACGGTGAATGGCTGCGCCGCATGAACCGGCGCGTCGACGCCCGCCGGCACCTCACCGAGGCCCATGAGATGTTCACCCGGATGGGTGCGCAGGCCTTCGCGGAACGCGCGCGCCGAGAACTGGTCGCCACCGGCGAGAAGGTGCGCAAGCAGGCGGTCAGCTCGGGCAACGAGTTGACGGCCCAAGAGGCGCAGATCGCACGTCTTGCCGGCGATGGGCTGACCAATCAGGAGATTGGCGCGCAGTTGTTCATCAGCACGCACACCGTCGAATGGCATCTGCGAAAGGTCTTCGTCAAGCTGGGCATCACCTCGCGAAGGCAGCTTCGCACCGTGTCCTGGGCCAGCTAAGCCAGCCCGACCAGCGACTTTGTCGTCCACTACGGACTACTGACTACGGACTACGGACTTCCAAGGGTTCGCTTCTGCTCGCCAACCGCGAGTCTGATTTCGACCCGACCGCAGCACTTGGAGGATTCCCATGACGCTCACGTCCGTCTCCACCCCGTCCAAGTCCGATCAGGATCTCGCCGCGCAGTTCGCCCGCGAAGCGGAACCCCTCTTTGAAGTCCTGTCGCGAGGTGCTCGGCGACTGGCCCGCAGCGACGCGGACGCCGAAGACCTACTGCAGGACACCCTGCTGCACGCGTACGCCGGATTCCGTACCTTCCGGGAGGGCAGCAACCTCAAGGCCTGGCTCTTCCGGATTCTCTACAACCGGTGGGTGAGCGCCTACCGATCCAAACAGCGCCGGCTATCGGAGGTCTCGGTCGACGGGATCACTGAGCGCGACCTGGTCGATAGTGCGGCGCGGATACCGGCTGGGCTCCGGTCTGCGGAGGCAGAGGTGCTAGATGCGTTGCCCGACAGCGATATCAAAGCCGCGATGGAGGCGTTGCCGGACGGCTTCCGGGAGGCGGTGTATTACGCCGATGTGCAGGGATACACCTACGCGGAGACCGCCGCGATTCTGGGCGTACCCCACGGGACTGTCATGTCGCGGGTGTCCCGAGGTCGGCGACGGCTGCGCATCGCGCTCGCGGACGTCGCGTAACCGGGTCGCGTGCAATGGAATTAACGAATCAGACAGCGCTGGTGACTGGCGGAAGCGCGGCCATCTGACATCCAACCAAGGAGGAACGACCGATGTCGAAAGACTATGACGCCGAATGGGAAAACGCGTTGACCGTTGTGCAGGAAGCGCAACCGCCCTTCATCCCCGAGGACGCACACGCGATGACCGTTGTCATCGACTACCCACCGGGCAGTGCGGGTGCACCCCCACACCGGCACCCTGCCGGCCCGGCCTTCGGCTACATGCTGGAAGGCGAAATGCTGTTCGAGCTGGAAGGTCAGCCGCCGCGCGTGGTCCGAGCCGGAGAAGCGTTCTGGGAACCCGGCGGCGACGTCATCCACTACTCGGACGCCAACAACCGCGACGACATGAGGTGCCGCTTCACAGTCACGATGCTCTGCGTTTCAGGTCAGCCGATGCTGACGCTCGTCGACGACGAGGAACTTGCCGCGCGCAAGCACCTGCGTGTACCCGCCGAGCCAAACATGTCAAAACCCTTGTAGGAGAATGAGTTCCGATGTCACGAATCTTGCTGCAAACGACAATCACGGAGAGCGCCGACGACTGGGACATCAGCCGATTCTCGCTGCTGGCCGACGAGCTGCGGGCCGCCGGCCACGACGTGACCGCACGCAACCGGGTCAGCAGTGACGGCTCCGACCGCGTGCTGAGCCGTCTCGACGAGATGGAGTACGACCAGCTGTGGCTGATGGCCGTCGACCTCGGCGATGGCCTCACGGCCGCAGATGCCTACTCCGTACGCAGGTTCCGCGAGAACGGCGGCGGGGTGCTTACCGCCCGTGACCATCAGGACCTGGGCTGCTGCCTGAACCGGCTCGGGTCGCTGGGCGTGGTTAACGAATTCCACGACAAGAGCGTCGATCCGAGCACGATGTGCGACGACCAAGACACCCCGACCATCTCGTGGCCCAACTACCACTCCGGCGCCAACGGCGACTATCAGCCAGTCCTGATCGAAGGACCGGTGCACGAGCTGCTGCGCACAAACCGGACCCCCAGCCGGCGCATCGAATGGTTCCCCGCCCACCCGCACGAGGGCATGGTGTCGGCGAACGGTCCCTTCGCCACCGCGATCGCGCAGGGGCGCAGCACTGCGACCGGCCGCCACTTCAACCTCGCGGTCGTGCTCGACGGGGAGCTGACGCCGGATGGCCGCCCGATGGGCCGGGCGGTCGCCGAATCGACCTTCCACCACTTCGCCGACTACAACTGGGATCTCGATTGCGGGGCACCGTCATTCGTGTCCGAGCCGGCGGGCAACCAGATCAAGGCCGACCCGTCCCGACTAGAGATCTTCAAGGACTACGTCCGCAACATCGCCGCCTGGCTCCAGCCCGCCAACAGCCTGTCGGTGGCGGTATGACGCAGCCGACCGCGATCGTCACTCCTTGGCATGGGTTGCGAAGCACTGGAGATCCGCACTGTCGCTGGCCCTTCCAGCGCGGTGCAGTGGGTATTGAGCGGTGGCCCGTACGTCACGGCATCGCAGGTTCGGCAGTGCCAGCTGACGTGTCCGCCTCCGCCGTGTCCCACGCAGGCGACGTGCCCGACGAGGACTTGATTCGGGCCGAGTGGGTGCCCGTTTGGGCAGCGGGTGGGTGGTCTGGTGATCCACCTACCGGCCGTGGTCTGCACCAGGTCGCCCAGCACATTCGCGATCCTAGGTCGATGGATCGAACCTGAGGTTTCAAACGCCTGCGCAAATTAGCTGCTGGAGCTATCGCCAACACCTACGGCCGAAACGTGGAAAGCCAAGGCCTTTCAATAGGTCAGTGGCCGACGTTAAAGCCACGGCCGAGGAAGTCGTCTGGGCCGGCGCCAATCTCGCCTTCGGCCTTCCAGGCTTCGCGCCTGCGTTCGACAAGTCGACGGTGGGCTCGGTCGACCCGCACCATCACTGCGACCAGTCCAGCAAGAAGCGCCAGACCGACAAAAAGAATCAGAGCGGCTGTCATGACGTCTGACCTGCACTCATACAGAAAAGGTACGCCGCTTTGCTCCCGCCGCATACAGCTTCTATCGAAAGAAGTCGGCCCGCCCCTAGAAAGCGAGGGGCGGGCCGAACAATCGGCGTGGACCCGCACAAACGAACACACACCTGCGTGGCGATCGACAGCCGAGGACAGCCACTTGGCGAGAAGACCGTGCAGGCCACAAGCGCAGGCAACGCTTCGGCGCTGAAATGCGCGAGGTTGAAGTTCGGGCCTGAACTCACGTGGGCAATCGAGGATGTGCGAACCGTATCCGGCCGCCTGGAGCAAGAGCTAATGAGCGCGGGGCAATCGGTGGTGCGGGTACCGACGAAGCTGATGGCCCATACCCGTGCCTCCGCTCGCACCCGAGGCAAATCGGACTCGATCGACGCGACCGAGATCGCACGCGCGGCGCTGCGAGAGCCGGACTTGCCTGGGGCACAGCATGATCCCGTGTCGCGAGACTTCCGACTGCTCACGGAGCGCAGGGACGTGCTGGTCGAGCAGCGCACCGCTACGACCAACAGAGTGCAGTGGCGGATACATGAACTTGACCCCCTCCGGTCGAGAAACCTCAAGCCACTGATATTCGCCAAAAACCGTGAACCGGTCGCGGCGTGGCTGGCCGAATTGCCCGGATTGGTGGCCGAACTCGGTTGTGACGAGCTCTCCGCATCCCGGTGTGGCGAGCACGTGTTTCGCATAAACCGCGTGTTCGACAATCCGTTTCTCCAGCGCA
>Ga0075428_100010978_pt1 | contig 10074 bp, 9 predicted proteins | sample RhiMetdeltSRZDD2_FD_75291 | JGI IMG/M metagenome (GOLD analysis project Ga0075428, IMG submission 75291) | Populus rhizosphere microbial communities from Tennessee, USA - Rhizosphere MetaG P. deltoides SRZDD2 | ecosystem: Host-associated > Plants > Roots > Rhizosphere > Soil | place: USA...
CGCGGCGCATGCCGCGGACCATGTCCTCGGTCACCAGCACCGGGGCCTTGCGGCCCGGCACCACCGCCGTGGCGATCACCGCGTCGCTCTGGGCGATGTGCTTGGCGAGCAGGTCCCGGGTGCGGCGCTGCTGTTCCTCGGACTGTTCCTTGGCGTAGCCGCCCGCGGCCACCGCGCCCGCGTCGACCTGCTCGGCCGCCACGAACGTGGCGCCCAGGCTCTGCACTTCCTCGCGCACCGCCGGACGGATGTCGAACGCCGACACCACCGCGCCCAGCCGGCGCGCCGTGGCGATCGCCTGAAGGCCCGCCACGCCCGCGCCCAGCACGAACACCTTGGCCGGCGCGATGGTGCCCGCCGCGGTCATGAGCAGCGGGAAGAAGCGCGGCAGCGCGTCGGCCGCCAGCAGGGCCGCCTTGTAGCCAGCCACCGTGCTCATCGAGGAGAGCGCGTCCATCTTCTGCGCCCGCGAGATGCGGGGCAGCTTCTCCAGGGCGTAGGCGATCACGCGACGCGCGGTGAGGCGCTCGAAGAGCGCGGCGTTGGCGGAGGGATTGAGGAAGCCGATCAGCACCGCGCCTTCGGGGAGCTGGTCGGACTCCTGGGGGTCCGGCTCGCGGACCTTGAGCACGACCTCGGCGCCCGCCAGAGCCTCGGCGGCGGTCGCGGCGATGGTGGCGCCCGCCTCGCGGTAGTCGGCGTCGGTGAATCCGGCCGCTTCGCCCGCCCCGGCCTGAATGCGCACCGCCAGCCCCGCCTTGGTGAGGGGGCCGATCGTGGCGGGAATGAGCGCCACCCGGGTCTCGCCCGGTGTCGTCTCGCGGAGTACGGCGACGGTGATCATGCGGGGGCGGATTAGAGCAGGGGCGGGGGGGAGGGCGCAACCGATTACGGCGGCCTCGAAACTCCGGCCCCCTGCGACTTCTTTCCGCGGAAAAGGCGGCGGCCGGCGCCCCGGCCGTCGGAGCGCCTCTGGAGGCGCAAGCGCTCGACGAAACCGTCGGCCGGCGCCGGCCGCACGACCGTCTACTGCTCGGTCAGGCGAGCATGACTACTCGCATTCGACCTCCTGGGAGGTGTTACAGGCCCGGGTCGCCACGGTCAGGGTGGAGATGTCCGACCAGTTGCCTGCCGAGTCCTTGGACTTGAAGGCGAAGTAGTAGGTGGTGTTGCAGGTGAGCCCGGTAACGGCGACGCAGTGCGGCGTCCCGGGCGATGCAGGGCTCGGCGCAGAGAGGGAGGATTCGCCGGTGAAGGAGCATTCGGTGATGGGGGAGGACGACATGCGCAGGTCGTACTCCGCCACGGTGGCGTTGGTGCAGGCGTCGCCCGGAGCGTTCCACGTGACCGCGAGCGACGTGAGTCCGCGTCCCGCCCCGAGCGTGACCGTGTTGGGCTGAACCTTGTCCTGCGCCAGAGCCGACGAGGCGAACAGCAGCATGGCTACCGCGAAAAATGCGCGCTTCATGATCGAGCTCCTTGAAGGTTTGAGGGATTCCTGTAGACGAAACATGCGTGCTGGAGCCGAGTGCACGTCGGTCGGCAGACCGATTCGGAGCACGACGTGAGGGCGGGAGGCGGGCGGGCGCTGCGCAACGGCGAGTCCTCGGCACGTGGCGCCATCCCAGGCGAGGGGCGCGGCCCATCCGTAAGGCCGCGGCATGCACGGCTGCCGCTCACTCGACGGTCGACCGCCAAGACGGCTGTCGAGTGCCCTCGCAACGCGGCCGATGTTCGGCCCGCATGTCGACTAAGTCAACGACAATCTAGAAAATAGTTTCCGATATAGAACACAGTGCAGTGCAACGCCTCATGACTGAGGCATCACGTGTCTTCTCAGGTGGGCACGTTCGAGAGGTTTGGCGACCCCGAGATGCTGCGCGCGCTGCTGAGCGAGAGCGGATTCGCGGAGGAGGGCGCAACACGGGTCGCATGCCGGGAGAACTCGGCATGCGGATGTCCATTCCGATAACCCGGCCAGATTCCCCTTGACGGGAGGGGGATTCGACCGGAACCTGCCCATCTGTCAGCAGACTCACCCCCACTCGAGGCGTCTTCAGGAGGCCGACCTGATGGATGCGAATCGCTCCGGCGCACGCCGGAGTCCGTTGCGGGGATGTGTGCCCTCGTCTCGCCTTCGGGCGATCCTCACCGCCTGCGCGATGCTGGCGGCGCTCTTCCACGCCGAGCGTGCCCGGGGAGACTCCGCCGCCGAGAACCCGGCGCTCTATCTCTACTGGGAAAACGACACGCGCACGCACACGCTCACGAGCCGCCAGAGCGACCGCGCGTATACGAACGGCGCCCGGGTCGCCCTGATGTGGCCCACCGAGCAGGGCGGCGGTCCGTACGGAACCCTGTCGTGGCTCACGCGGTGGGCGCAATGTCCGTCCGGACTCGAATTCTTCTCGCGCGGTGACGCGCGCGCCGTCGGGTTCGCCTTCGGGCAGAACATGTACACACCGGCCGACATCACCGAGCCGGCACTCCAGCCGAACGACCGGCCGTACGGCGGCTGGACCTACCTGGGCGCGCTCTCCAGCGCGGGCATCCTGACCTCGTCGGGAGAGAGGCAGCCGAACGGACTCTTCGTGCCGGTCTCGCTCAAGCGCCTGGCGCGCGTGGAAGTGGACCTGGGCGTCGTCGGGCCGGCCTCCGGCACCGCGGAGACTCAGACGTGGGTGCATACCAAGTTGTGCAGCGACTGCGCCCGGCCCACCGGGTGGGACCACCAGCTGCGCAACGAGCTGGTCCTGCAGCTCCACCACGACGTGAGCTGGCGCAAGATCGAGGGGTTTCTCACGCGTCCTCGCCCCGGCGGAAGCAAGGACCGCGAGGCCACCGTGCGCTACTTCGACTTCGTTCACGGCGGCGGCTCGAGTCTCGGGAACGCTTTCGTCAACCTGCGCGGGAGCGCGACGGCGCGGCTGGGTTGGAACCTGTCGAACGACATGGGCCCGAGCGCGAACATCCGTTCGGTGGTTCCGTACAAAGTCGCGCCCGGATGGTTCGAGGCCTATGCCTTCACGCGCGCGGAGCCGCGGGCGGTGGCTCGCAACATCTTTCTCAACGGAAACACTTTCCAGGACAGCCACCGCGTCCCGCATCGCGGACTGGTCGCGGACTGGGAACTGGGCGGCCTGGTCCGGCTCGGACCGGTCCGGGTGATGTGGAGGCGCATCCAGCGTTCCCCGGAGTTCGCGCAGCAGGACTCCCCGCACATTTTCGGCGCCTGGAACCTGGTGGCCGACCTTCCGCGCCGCTGGCTGATCCCCCCGTCGTGCGGGCCGTGCGCCGAGAAGGCCGCTCGCGATGAATTCTAGGTCCTCGCCTTCCGCGGCGGCGCTGCGGACTGCGAAGAGCCGCGCCCGCCGGGATGCGAAGCGCACCGACCGGCGCCTCGAGGTTTCCGTGCGTGGCGTGAACCCCGGGAACCGCAGCCCGCGCACGCTCGACTTCGCGGGCGCCGCGCGGGCCCGCACGCACCTGATTCCCGTGGCGTTGCGCTACCTCACGGCCTTCGGTCCGTCGCTGGGCTTCTCGCGCGGCGGCCGGCCGGAGCTGCGGCCGGACCCCACGGTCGAGCGGACGGCCGGGAGGCTCCGAGCGGTTCACGTTCGGCAGAATCTCCGCGGCGTGCCGGTGCTGCGACTCGGGCGGGTCGTTCGGTTCGACCGCTCCGGGGCTCTGGCCGCCATGACCGGCGAGAGCGCCGATCTCGGAACCGGAGAAGGCCTGCGCTGGGAACTGCCGCCCGCCGAGGCGGCACGGCTCGCGATCCGCGCCGTGCTGGAGGGGCACGCGGACTCGCTTGAGCCGGCGGGGCTCGATGCCCTTCGCGACGCGGCCGCCGAGCCGCTGTCGATGCTGCACCAGTTTCGTCATCCGGATCATCCGTGCGTCTTCCACGAACCGTCGGGACGCTGGTCCGTGGCCGGGCAGATGCGGGTCGCCGTTCGCCGCTCGTCGCCGGAACCCTGCTGGGAGATCGCGCTCACCCACCGGGTCGGAAGCGGAAGCTTTCGAGTCCCGGTGCTGGCCGCGCCACGCGTGCGCTCGCGCATCCTGCGCGTTCATCGACTCTGGCGATCGGCGGCGCGTGCGTGGGTTCGCAACACCAGCCCCGACATGCAGCAGGATCCGGCGTGGCAGAACTGGCCCGACCCACGCGCGACCAAGATCGCGCACCTCCCGGGAACTCCGCGGCTCGGACAATCCGATTGGATCCAGGGCAACCGGACGAAGGGTCCCTTCGTGCTCGGTGGGTTTCGCTCCTCGTCGGCCGAGCCCGCGCAGCCCGTGGTGGGAGCCGACTCGGGGGCAGGGCTCGACTTCGCCGGCCCGGCCGCGGGGAAGGACGATCTCGCGGTCGTTCAGCTGTTCCACTGGTGCGCGTTCATGCACGACTTCTTCATGCAGCTCGGCTTCGGCGAAGCCGAGGGCGCGCTGCAGGGTTCGGCGGCACCGGGCGCAGGTGTCTCAGGCGATCCGCTCCTGGCGTACTGGCAGGCCGCCTCGCTCATCGATCACGCGCGCATGGAGGTGGAGGCGGATGGGAATCGCTGCCGGTTGATCGCGACGCCGCACGCCGAAACCGGCGCGGCCACCGCGCTCGAGCCGGACGTCGTGCTGCACGAGTACGTGCACGCGGTATCCGACCGGCTGGTGGGCGGCCGCGACAACGTGAACGTGCTGTCCGATCCGCAGGGACGCGCGATGAGCGAAGGCTGGTCGGACTATTTCGCGCTCACGATCCGGGAGGCGCTGACCGGATCGCGCCCCGCCACGTTCGGGGCGTGGAGCGCCACCAGGGGAACTCCCTACCGCGAGCATGCCTACGATGCGGCCTTTCCTCGCACGCTCGGCACGATGGGGGCGGCCGCCACCGACCACGATCGCGGCGCCGTCTGGTGCGCGGCGCTGCTGAGCGCGCACGACGCGCTGGTGGCCGCGCTCGGCGCGGCGCGCGGAAGGGCGGTCGCGTGGCAGGTGGTGTTCGACGGAATGCGCCTGCTCCACGCGGAACCCACCCTGTTGGAAGCGAAGAAGGCCATGAGCGACGCGCTCGAGGCACTCAAGCCCGAGGGCCTCATGAGCTCCGCGGAACGGGTGGCGTGCCGGCAGGCGTTCCGGACCGGGATGGCCAGGATGGGCTTCGGCGCCACCGCCCAGGTCCCTTCGACCGAGTTCGCCGGAATCGTCGAGAGCTTCGAGGTGGGAGGGGACGATTGATCGCATGCCGACCCCATTGATCGAGCGCCACGAAAGGCCGCAGCCCAAGGAGGCGACTCATGCCTGAGGTGGACCCGTCCGCCCGACCTCCCGCACCGGACCACTTGAAGTGGAAGGGGCCGGAGGACGACGACTCGCAACTCGTCACCGAGCCGCTGGCGCGGATGGCTCCCTGGCTTCATCGGGCTTTGGCGGCGTGGCTCGTGATCCTGAGCACGGTTTCCGTCGGATTCCTGATCCGCGACTGGCCGGAACCCGAGGAACGGGAGTGGAAGCGAGCCGCCGATTCCCTCGAAGTCGTCCTCAAGCGGATGGAGACGATTGCGACGCTGATGCCGGCGGACAGTGCCCGCGCCATGATCGCGCGGGAGCTGGCCCCCACCCCCCAGACCCGGTCCGGACATTCCGCGGGAGCCCGGCCGATCTCGGACCGCCTGCTCTTCCAGATTGCGCTCCTGTGCGGCGTCCTCGGCGGATGTGGCCACGGGCTCGCCTCGCTCATGGATTTCCGCGGACAGCGGCGCCTGTTTCGATCCTGGGCGCTCTGGTACTTCGCGCTGCCCCTGGTCGGCGGAATCATGGCCGTGATCTTCTTCCTGCTCCTTCGCGCGGGGCTGTTCCCGAACAGCACCGCCGCAGACGTCCTCAATCCATTCGGAGTGGGGGCCTTGAGCGCGCTCGCAGGACTCTTCACGGACAAGGCGAGTTCCAAGCTCAGTGAGGTTCTCGACACCTTGTTCCTGAGCAGCAAGCCCCCGAAACAGGGGCAGCTGGTTCCGCCGAAGCCGGCGGCGGGGGCGACGGGAACAGCGGCAACCAAGGGGACCACGACCTCCGGAACGCCCGGGAACACGCCGGCCCCGGGCGACGACACCTTCTAGTCCAGGCGGGCCCGGGGAAGGGAAGCCCACGTCTCCGGGCCCGCCGCACGTCCACGACGCTTGCGCCCCCGGACGGATCGCGCGAGAGTCCACCAGGCGACCCCCGCACGCCCCATGCCCATCCCCGAATCCACCGACCCCGCGGCCTTCAAGGCCTTCGAGCACGAGCGCTGGCAGACCGCGGCGCGCGTCTATCACGACGAGCTGGGACGGCTGACCTCGCAGGCGGCGAATCCTCTGCTCGATGCGGCGGGCGTGAGCGCGGGCGTTCGCCACCTCGACCTTGCGAGCGGTCCCGGATACGTGGCCGGCCTCTCGGCGGCGCGCGGCGCACAGGTCACCGGCGCCGACTTCTCGGAAGAGATGGTGGAGCTGGCCCGCTCGCTCCACCCGGGTGTCGAGTTCTATGAAGCCGACGCCGAGGCACTGACCTTCGAAGACGCTTCGTTCGATGCCGTGACGATGGCCTTCCTGCTCGGGCATCTCGCGCGACCCGCGGCAGCCGTGCGAGAGGCGCACCGCGTCCTGCGACCGGGCGGGCGACTCGCGCTCGCCTGGTGGCAGCCGCCGGATCGCGCGGTGGCGTTCGGGATCATGACGGAATCGATCCGCGCGAAGGGTCGCACCGATGTAGGGCTGCCGCCTGCGCCGCCGCTCGAGATGTTTGGCGACCCCGAGATGCTGCGCGCGCTGCTGAACGAGAACGGATTCGCGGAGACCCACATTCGCGACATCGACATGACATGGCGCGTCGACTCGGTGGACGCGATGTTCGACGCGTACCTGAGAGGCACCGCGCGTATGGGCGGACTCCTGCTCGGGCAGACACCCGAGGCGCTCGCCGCGATCCGCGAGGAGGTCCGTCGCCGTTGCGAACCGTGGAAGAGCGCGGACGGGCTGCACCTGCCCATGCCGGCGAGGATCGCGAGCAGCACCCGGTCCTGATTCCCGGAGCGCGCGGGGGGCGAAGGATGTAGAGTCCGCGAAGCCCTCCCCCAGGCCGGGAGATGCATGCACGGATTCTTCATGGTGCAGTTCCAGCGTTTCGTGAACGACCGCTTCGGCGCGGGGACGTGGGAGCAGGTGCAACAGACCGCCGGCCTGCCCGGCAAGTCCTACGTCGCGGTCGAGGCCTATTCCGACGAGGAGCTGGGCCGGCTCGTGGCGGCCGCCCGCCAGGTCTCGAAGACGCCCTCCGACGTGCTGCTCGAATCGTTCGGCGAGGCGATGGTGCCGGGACTGATCGAGAGCTACGGCGGCGACCTCGACCCCGCGTGGACCACCCTCGACGTGATCCTCAATACCGAAGCGACGATGCACACGGTGGTCCGCCGGCAGAGTCCGGGCTCCTCGCCGCCGCCGCTGCGCGCGTCCCGGACCTCGGCGACCGAGGTGCGGGTGAGCTACGCCTCGCCCCGGCGGCTGTGCACGGTGGCGCGCGGGATCTGCCGCGGCCTGGGGCGGCACTTCGGCGAGACGATCGAGATCGAGGAGCCGGCCTGCATGCTGAGAGGCGGGCGGACCTGCGAGATCATCGTGCGGCGGCGCGGCTAGGCTCCGGCCGGACTTCGCGCCGCGGAGCCAGTCCCAGCAGCACGTCGGCGAGGCTCTCCGAAACGGTCGGCGTGAACCGGGAATCCAGCCAGAAGAACTCGCCGGCCGGGTTGATCTCGAGGAAGACCCAGCGCTGGTCGGGAGTCAGGATGAAGTCGATCGCGCCGTAGTTGAGCGCGAGGGCGTCCATCAGCCCGAGGATGCGCCGCTCGATCTCGGCCGGCAGCGCGTGGGGCCGCCACGCATGCATCAGGGCCTCGCCCTGGCGCCGCCAGTCTTCTCCCGCGCCGGCTACCGCGTTCGAGTCCACCGCGGCGGCCAGCACGCGCTCGCCGATCACGGTGACGCGAAGCTCGAGTGCCTTGGGTATGCGCTCCTGAAACGTCATCGGGCTCAGCTCGAGCCCGTCCATCCGTTCGAGGTCGGCCGACTGCAACGGCGTGGTGAAAACGACCTGCTCGCGGCCCTCCTCGTGAACGGCGAACGACGTCATCATCTTGGCGACCACGCCGCCCCGGCAGTCCGCCGCGAACGCCCGGACCGCGCCGGGATCGTTGGTGATCAGGGTGCGCGGGGTCTCGAGCCCGGCTTCGCGCGCCACCCGCAGCTGCCACTGCTTGCGTTCCGCCGAGCGAATGCTGGATTCCCGGTCGAGGTGGAAGGCCCGCAGGCTGGCGATCAGGCCGAGGGCGGTGGCCCGGGACTCCCGGACGCAGGCCTCGCGCAGCTCCGGCTGCATCGCTTCGGGCAGGCGCCGGCCGAAGGCCAGACGGCGGTGCCAGAGGGCGGTGACCTCGGCGAGATCCTCCTCGCCATCCGCCGTGACCAGGCGCGCCTGGTCGCTCGCGCCGTCGCAGCGGATCACCAGGCGGCTCTCGGCGGGGAAGCGATCGGTGTCGAAGCGCACCACCTTCGCTCCCCGGCGGCGCAACGCCGCCGTGACGGTGGCGACGCACGCGTTGTCATCCGAACGGGTCACGATCAGGATCGACATGCGTCACTCCCCGCAGAGGCTGCGCGCCAGGGCCTCGGCGATCGGGTGGCCGAGGTCGCGCTCGAGCATGCCCCATTCGCCGTTCGGATTCACTTCCAGGAACACGTGGCGGCCCTCGGGGGTGCGAATCAGATCCACCGCGCCGAACGCGAGCCCGAGGGACGCCATCAGCATGCGCAGCGAAGCCGCACAGTCCGCCGGCAGCGTGTCGCGCTCCCACCGGCAGTCGGCGGGATCCGAGCGCCGCCAGTCGACGGCGCCGGCCGGCGAGCCCGAGGCCTCGATCGCGCCCGCGAACAGCTCGCCGTCCACGATCGCGACCCGCAGCTCCCGGGACTTCTCGATCTCCTCCTGAAACAGCATCGGCGCGTGACGCAGCGTGTCGGCCTCGGCCAGGTCCGATTCGCGAACCCGGCTGGTGTACACGAACGGTCCCGAGGCATCCATGCTCTGATGGAGCGGGGTCAGCATCTTGGCCACCGCGCGCCCCTCCACCGCCGCGTGGAACGCGCGCGCCTCGGCCGGGTCGTTGGTGAGGATGGTGCGCGGGATGGCGAGGCCCGCCTCACGGGCGAGCCGCAGCTGGAGCAGCTTGTTTCGCGCGCGTGCCACCACCGCGGGGCTGTCGATCCAGCGCGCGTCGCGCAGCAGGTCGAAGGCCGCGTACAGAGCCTCGGACGACTCGCGCACCGCGCCGTCGTGGAAGCGAGGGTCCAGATCCGGCGCCGGGGCCGGCTTGCGGACGTGGCGCATCCACATGGCCCGCACCTCGTTCCCGCGGACGGCCTGGTCGCCGTCCCGGAGCAGGAGTCCGTCGGTCCCGTGGTCGACGCTCGCGGAGAGCGTCGCGCGCGCCGGAAACCGATCGGTGTCGAACCGGACCGGACGCAGGCCGCGGCGGGCGACGGCTTCGGCGACCCGATCCACCGTGTAGAAGTCGGCGTGGTGGGTGAGGATCAGGACGGCCGGCTTCGAGGAGTTCAAGGGGTCCGCTCGTGCAACCGGCCGAGGAGAGTCGCGGGAACATTCCGCGAGCTTCCCCGGCCGGTTCGATCGGGTGGTGAGGGCCCGGGGCCCCCGTCCCTGCTACCAGTCGTCTCCGCTCTCGTCCGTGTCCGACGGGAACTTGAGCGTGCGGTTGGGACCCGGAACGACGGCTTCCTGGTTCTCGAGGAAACGGGCGAAGAACGGCTGGGAGACTTCTTTCTCTTCCATGGGGGAATCCTCCGGAAGATGGTCAGGAGTTCCGCGCAGGGGCGCACCCTGCGCGCCTGCGGCATCGGCATTATCCTGCGGCCTTCCGGGAGGGACAAGAGAAATCCTGATCGCGTGGGTCGGGCGTTTCCTGATTTCGACGACTCACCCCGGGTGGCCATGTTCGAACCCGCCGCGCTAGTATTCGCGCCGACATTC
>Ga0075428_100010980_pt1 | contig 10073 bp, 8 predicted proteins | sample RhiMetdeltSRZDD2_FD_75291 | JGI IMG/M metagenome (GOLD analysis project Ga0075428, IMG submission 75291) | Populus rhizosphere microbial communities from Tennessee, USA - Rhizosphere MetaG P. deltoides SRZDD2 | ecosystem: Host-associated > Plants > Roots > Rhizosphere > Soil | place: USA...
AATAGCATCCCGGCCGAGTCCCCAGTCCCCCAGTCCCCAGTCCCCAGTCCCCACTAGAACCCCGGCGGCCGCTCACCCGCCACATTGAACGCCCGCTCCAGCGCGAGCCCCGCCCTCGCAATCGTCCCCTCCTCGAACAGCCGGCCGATCAGCGTCACCCCATGCGGCACTCGACGCGGCGGGTTGAACTTCGGCAGCGGCTTCTGTGGGTCGGGCGCCCAATCGCTCCGCGCCTCGCTCACGTTCACGAACCCCGCCCGCAGTGTCAGCGACGGGTGGCCCGTAAAGTTCGTGATCGTCAGCATCTCGTCCCGGAGCGACGGCACGAGCAGCAGGTCCACCTGCGACATGATGCGCGCCATCTCGCCAGCGAACTTCCGTCGCAGCCGGTCGGCCTGCACGAAGTCCACCGCCGAAAGGAAGCGAGACTCGCGGAAGAGGTTCGGCCACGCGTCGGGAACCTGCACCTCGAGCTGATCGTCCTGATTGCTCAGCGTCAGCTCCTCGAACGCCGCTGCCGCCTCGGCAAACAGGATCGGCATGAGCGAGCTGTGTGGCCAGGGCGCGAGCGTCACCTCCGTCGGCACCATGCCTGACTTCTTCACCGTCTCGAGCGCTGCACGATCGACGTCGGTCGCCGGCGCTTCCTTCATCCACGCCGGCAGGTAGCCCACACGCAGCCCCGTCACCGAGCCGCCCGCGTCGAAGTCGAGCCGGCTCGGCACGCTCGCTGCGTCGCCAGCGTCGGGGCCGGTGATCGCCTGCAGCACCAGCATCGCATCCTCCACACTCCGCGTCATCGGCCCGAGCTTGTCGAGCGACCAGCACAGCGTCATCGCGCCCGTTCGGGGCACGCGACCGTAGGTGGGCCTGAGGCCGGTGATACCGCACCGCATGGCCGGCGCGACGATGCTGCCGCCCGTCTCGCTTCCGATCGAGAACGCCACGAGCCCCGCGGCCGTCGCCGCGCCGGGCCCGGCGCTCGACCCCGAGGCGCCTTCCTCGAGGAGCCAGGGGTTCATCGTCTGCCCACCGAACCAGATGTCGTTGAGCGCGAGCGCGCCGAGCGAGAGCTTGGCGATGAGCACGGCCCCGGCGTCGTAGAGACGCTTCACCACCACGCTGTCGGCGTTAGGCACGCGGTTCTTGTACGGCTCGGCGCCCCAGGTCGTCGCGATGTTCGCCGTATCGAGCAGGTCCTTCACGCCGAACGGAATGCCGTGCAGCGGACCGCGGTACTTCCCTGCCGCGATCTCCGCGTCCGCCTGCTTCGCTTTCGCCAGCGCCTGATCGTGCGTGAGCGTGATGATGCAGCGGAGCTTGGGATCGAACCGGTCGATGCGGGCGAGGTATATCCCGGTGAGTCGCTCCGACGTGAGCTTGCGCTGCTGGATCCACCGCGAGAGACGCGTCACCGGAGCGAAGGCGATCTCGTCGTCGTTGGACGGCAGCGGACCCGGATCGCTGCTCGATCGGATGAACCGGTCGCGCTGGACGCCGATCACGAGACCCGGCAGGGCGGCCGGATCCCACACGGTGGCGGGCGCGAGCTCCGGCTCGAGCGCCACCTTCCGCGGGCCCGTGCGTCGCTCGAGCATCGGGGCCATCGCCTTTCGCCAGCTGCCGACGGCCATCGCGCGTTCGGCATCGGTCATCGTCACCTGCATCAGCTTCTCGGCCTCGGCGAACGTCGTTGCCGAGACCTCCGGGCCGACGGGGGGAGCTGTGTTGAACGCGGGTGGAGCGCCCGGCGTCGACGGGGTCGATGGCGATGGCGCGGCTCCCGATTGCGTGGCGTTCGTGTCCGACTCACCGCGACACGCCGCGGCTGCGGCGACGAGACCAAGCGGCGCGCGGAGGAGAAACTGTCTGCGAGAGTTCACGGCGGCCTCTCGGTTCTGTGGTCGTCGGATCACTGGGCGGTTGCCGGGACGGTCGCGATCTCGAAGCAGCAGCGGGGGTGCTCGCCGCGCTCGCAGCATTCGCGCACGGGCGTTCCGATGAGCTCCCGCAGGAGGCTTTCCATCGCGCGGCACACGTGAGGCTGGCCATGCACCGCGGCCGCGAGCAGGCAACCGAACCCGCGGATCCGCAGCGCGTCATCGGAGCGCTCGATCTCGTTTGGCGCTCCGAGCTCCTGGAGCAGCGCCGAGGCGGCGTCGACGCGCTCGCCGACCTGCCCACGGGGACGCGGCCACTCGGCTGCCAGCCGCCGGCCGACGTCCCGCATGAGCTCCGTGAGCTCCTGATCCGGAAGCCGGTCACCCAGGGCGCGCATGAGATGCGACGCGAACGGCATGTACGCGCGGGAGAGCGCGTCGTCCACCCCGGGCGCCAGCTCGTAGGTGGCCGACGGCCGCGTGCCGCCTCGTCGAACGCCAGCCTTGTGGATCAACCCATCTCGCTCGAGCGCCGTGAGATGCACACGCACGGCGTTGTAGGTCAGCTCGAGATCCGCCGCAATCTGGGTCGCCGTGGGTCGTGACCGCCGGATGAGGTCGATGATGCGGCCTCGCGTACCCGCCAACGAACCAGCCTTGATCGATCGCGCGCTCATGTCGCCCGTCCCGACTCTCGATGTCGGCCGGCCGAGCGGGACCAGTTATTGCACATTTTCATTCGTTATCTGGAAGTGGGTAGGCGTCCGCTGACAGGACGCTGGTGTGCTCCGCCTCTTCCTGCTTCGGGCGGAGCCCCGTTGCGCAATGGCTTCCAACAGGAGACCGCTCATGCATCGCAGGAAGTTCGCTAGGCCCGTGCGTTCGCGCGATGTCGCAGCCGGTTGGTCGAAGGTCCACTCCATTCTCCGTCGTCCGGCATCGAGGGTCTTCGTCGCGGTGCTCGGCGCTCAGCTGGCCGCCTGCGAGCCCGACGCCGCCACCCGCGCGGTGGCGCCCCAAGCGCCACCTGACGGCCCGGTCGGGCAGGACACACCGCTGAACCCGGCGATGGTCGCCGAAGGAAGAACGATCTTCCGATTCGATACGTTCGGCGATGAGACGTTCTGGACCGACACCCTGCGGATGCACGAGGTGATTCGCACGGCGGTGAGCCCAATGACGGCCCTTTCCGTCGGACTCAAGGTAGACGCGGACGCCCTGCCCGCCGAAGTGAAGACCGGCATTCTGCACAAAACGGTCGACCTCGATGCCCCCGCGACGACGGTGGCGCTCATCGGGCTCGGTGCCGTCGTGGGCGTGGTCGGGGAGGTCGATGCGCACAACAACACCCTAACGCGAGTCGGGATCACGTGCGCGCTCTGTCATTCGACGGTCGACAACTCGTTCGCGCCGGGTATCGGGTCGCGGCTCGACGGATGGCCGAACCGGGATCTGAACGTCGGCGGCATCGTCGCGCTCTCGCCGGCGCTGACCCCGGCACAGCGGGCCGTGTACAGCTCGTGGGGGCCGGGCATGTACGACCCGCGCTTCAACATCGATGGGCTGAACATCCCGGTCGTGCTGCCGCCGGCGTTCGGACTGCGGCACGTGAAGAAGGAGGTCTACACCGGCGATGACACCATTTCGTACTGGAACGCCTATGTCGCCATCACGCAAATGCACGGGCACGGCCGCTTCGTCGACCCGCGCATAGGTGTGGACAAGAACAACCCGCCTGACCTCGTGTCCGCCAAGCTCGCGCCGCTGCGGGAGTACCAGTTCAGCCTCGAGGCACCCGGCCCGATCGGTGGCACCTTCGACGCGGTGGCGGCGCAGCGCGGTGAAGCGGTGTTCAACGGCGAGGGCCGCTGCTCGAGCTGCCACTTTCACGGTTCGCTGTCCGACGTGAACGTCGACGTCCTTCACAGCGCACACGAAGTAGGCCAGGATCCGGTGTACGCCCAGCGCAGCGTGACGAAGCTGTACCGCACGACCCCGCTCCGCGGGTTGTGGCATCCGCCGCAGCTCAAGGGGCCGTACTTCCACGACGGCAACGCGCCGACGCTGGAGGCGGTGGTGGCGCACTATGTTCAGCTGTTCGGCCTGACGCTGACCGCCCAGCAGCGCACGGACCTCGTGGAGTACCTCAAGACGCTGTGACGTGATCGCTCAGCGCCGCGGTGGCGGCTGGCGGGTCGTCTCCAGGACGATGACCTGATCCAGCACCTCCGCGGTGCGAGCGGGAAGCGTGAGCGTGAGCCCCGCGCCCGTGTCGGTGACCGGCACGGGCTCACCTGTCTCCAGCAGCGACGCTCGACGCACCCGCGCGCCTAACGCGGGAATGGCGAGCGAACGGTCGGACCACGACAGGACGTGGACGTACACGGTGTCACCCCGGCGCGTCGTCGCCCCCCACGCGCGCGGCGGGATCGGGCCCGCCCGCGTGCCGTAGATCGAACGCCCATTCGTCGCGAGCCATCGCCCGATCGCCTGTAGCCGCTGCGCGAATTCCGGATCGATGGTCCCGTCCGGCCGCGGCCCGATGTTGAGGAGCAGGTTCGTCCCCGTACCGGCCGCGCGAACGAGCGTGCTCACGAGCTCGCGGACCGGCTTGAAGTTGCGGTCGGTGATGTTGAACCCCCACGAGCCGTTCATCGTGAGCGACGTCTCGGTCGGCAGGTTGCCGATCTCGGTGGTGTTGAAGCCCGCCGTGTTCGCGCCGGGCAGGTCCTGCTCGAACGTCTGCACATCCTCACCCGGCAGCGGGGCCTTGTGGTGGTTCGGGATGATGAGGGCGGCCGGCTGCAGCCGATGGATCAGCCCATACGTCTGCGCGAGACGCCAGTCGGCGTTAGGCTTGTCCCACATGCCGTCGAACCAGATGCCACCGACGGCACCGTAGTTCGCGAGCAGCTCGCCCAGCTGGTTGTCCAGGAAGTCGAGGTAACGACTCCAGTCGCCACTCGTTGGCCGGCCGGTCGCGCGACCGGTTTCACCACGCGGCCAGTAGTCAGCGTGATGCCAGTCGAGCTGCGAGTAGTAGAAGAACAGCTTGATCCCCTGACGCTGGCATTCGTCAGCGAGCTCCTTCAGCGGATCGCGATGGAACGGCGTCCATTCCACGATGTTGTATGGCGTCGCGGCCGTCTTGAACATCGAGAAGCCGTCGTGATGGCGCGACGTGATCGTGATGTACCGCATGCCGGCGGAACGAGCGAGGCTCACCCAGGCCTTCGCATCGAACTTCACCGGGTTGAATGTCGTGGCGAGCCACTCGTACTCGGGAACGGTGATCTTCCGGTTCTGCATGACCCACTCGCCATCCCCGAGCAGACTGTAGACGCCCCAGTGGATGAACATTCCGAACCGCGCATCCTGATACCACTCGCGAGCGGCGAGGCGCTCGGGGGGAACATCGCCCTGCGCGACTGCCGACCGAGGCTGGCCGGCGAGCACGGCCATGCCGACTGCGGCGGTGCAAACGAGTCGCATGCGGCCAAAGACGGGGGCACTGCCAGGCAGCTCGACCATGGGACGGCCTCGGCAACGGGGAAAAACGCGATCGCCGCGAGTATATCCGCCGAGTGCCCGCGGTGAAACCTGTGCGTGTACCCGGCACGTAGACCCCGAGACCCGGACGAGCCGCCGATCACCACGCTGTCCCGGAGACCTCGAGTGTTCTACTGGCAGGACATCCGTTACGCGCTGCGCCTCCTTCGGAAGAATCCCGCGCTCACGCTGCTGATCGTTGTCGTGCTCGGCGGTGGCCTGGGGGTGAGCATCTTCACGTTCTCGTTCCTCTACACAGCGATGCTGCGGCCGATCCCGGTGAGCGGCGGGGACCGCGTCGTTCGCGTGACTGCGACGTCTGGCCGCTCCGCCGTCGGGCTCGACGTGGCGGACCTCGCGCGCATGCGCGGGTCCATGACGACGCTCGCGGACGTCGGCGCGTTCACGTCGCGCGAGCTCGTGATTGGCGATGACGCGTCAGGCGGGCGCCGTGTCGTCGGGGCGACGGCGGCGGAGTGGAACATCTTCCGAACGACCCGGTCGCAGGCCGCGTTAGGCCGCGCATTCCGTCCGGACGATGGCCTCCGGAGCGCGGAGCCGGTGATCGTGCTCTCGTACCGCGCCTGGCAGACCGCGTTCGGAAGCGACAGCAGCGTCGTTGGCCGCACGATCGAAGTCGGCGGCGTGGCAACCCGCGTGATCGGGGTGATGCCGCCAGGCTACGGATTCCCGGTCGCGTCGGATGCGTGGGTGCCACTGACCGATGACGCCCTGTCGCCGACGGCGGCGGGTACGCTGAGTGTCGACGTGTACGCGCGACTGCAGCGCGACGTGAGCGTGGATGCAGCTCGCGCTCAGCTTCAGACGCTGCTCGGCCGCACGGTGCGCGAGCGACCGACTGCGAGGACGGCGCCTAACGATGTCGGCGGCCCTGCGGCGGCCGTGTCAGAGCCGGTGACGATCCAGGTCCAGACCTTCCCGCGGGCGCAGCTGGGCGAGGAAGGCCCGCTCACGTTCGCCGTGCTCAACCTCCTCGCGCTGTTGATCCTGCTTCTGGCGTGCGTGAACGTCATCAACCTGCTGCTCGCACGGGCCAACGATCGCGCGCGCGAGATGGCGGTGCGTCTCGCGCTGGGGGCATCGCGCGCTCGACTCATCGTCCAGAGCCTGTGGGAGAGTGCGATTCTCACGTTGGCCGGAGGCGTGGTCGCGACGGCAATCACGGCATGGGGCCTCTCCACGATCAACGCGTGGGCGCAGGCGCACATTCCCGGCAACCTCGCCTTCTGGTGGGTGTGGCGGCTCGATCGCCCGGCACTCGTCGCCGTCGGCGCATTCGTCACGGCAACGATGGCGGTGCTCGGCGGAGTGGTCTCGGCGCGGGCGACGAACGTGCAGATCAACGCCGTGCTTCAGGACTCCACCGTTCGCGGCGGAAGTCGCCGTCAGTCGAGAATCGCTCGCGCGCTCGTCGTCATCCAGGTCGCGACGGTCTCCGTCATCATGTTCTTCGGCGTGATGTCGGCGATCGTCGCCAACCGGGTAACGCATGTCGACCTCGGGTACGACACGCGGAATCTCATGAGCGCGCCCATGGGCCCGCGCGAGGAACGCTATGACACACGGGAGAAGCGAGCCGCGTTCTACCAGCGCGTTCGAGACGCGGTCGCGCAATCCCCGGAAGTCGAGGTCGCGACGTTCCAGGCGCCGCTGGCCGAGCTCAATGCCCCGGACGGCCGCGACAAGATGGAGGTGGACCGCGCAGCGGCCACGAGCGCAGGCGCCGCACCGCGAGCGTTCGTGCGGGCGGGGCTCGGACCGCTCGGACCGTTGGGCAGCAGCGTTCGTGACGGTCGCGCGTTCGATGGTCGAGACTCCGAGACGGGAGCTCCGACGGCGATCGTGAGCCAGGCGTTGGCCGCGCGATATTGGCCCCGGACGTCGCCGATCGGTAAGGAGATCCGCCTTGCCGGCCTCGGCGAAACAGAGTGGCGAACGGTCGTCGGTGTGGCGGCCGACGTGCCGTTAGGCAATCCGCTGTCGCGAGACCGAAGCTCGCTCGCCGTGTACGTTCCGCTCGCTCAGCGTGACGTCGCCGGTGCGCAGCTGGTGTTCCGTCACCGCGGGAACGCGGCGGCTGCAATCGCCGCGGTGCACCGAGCGCTGGCCGCCGAAGACCCCGCGTATGTTCCGCCGCACGTGTCATCGTACGAGGAGATCCTCGACACGACGTCGCTCATGGCGCGATCGGTGTCCAGGCTGTTCGCGCTGTGCTTCGGCTTCGCGCTGCTGCTTGCGGTCAGCGGCACGTATGGCCTGATGGCGCAGGCGATCGGCGGCCGGACGCGCGAGATCGGCGTTCGTCGTGCGCTCGGCGCGACGGACGGGGGGATCGTCAGGCTGCTCCTCACGCAGGGCGGCCGCCAGCTCGGCATCGGTGCGGTCATTGCCCTGCCGCTCCTGGTCGTGACCGGCGTGGGGTTCGCGAAGTTCTTCCCCATCGCGACGGCGCTGGCGGTGACGACGGGTCTGCTCGTGGCGCTGACGATCGTGAGTGTCGTGCTCGCGGCGACCTACCTACCGACGCGCCGGGCGCTCCGCATCCCGCCACGGCAAGCCCTATGGGGAGAGTAGTTGATCCCAGGGACCAAAGGGGGTCAGAGGCCTTTGGTCGGGGTCAGATTCGTTGAATTCGAGGAGCCGTCACGGCCGGGCCTCTCGCTTTCAACGAGTCTGACCCCAGACGGCCACAGAAAAAAGCCACTGCGTCAGTCTGCGGGCGCAGCGTCTGCTTCCGTCTGCGTCCTGCTTCTCGACGTCTGGCTCCAGGCTGTGGGCCTCCGACGAAGCGCGCGGTCATTGCTCGAGCGCCTCGAGCACGATGTCGAGCGCTCGCACGCGGCCGAGTGTCGGGAAGATTCGGCGGAGGCTGTGCTCGTGCAGGTCGGCCTCTCTGGCCGCCATGACCTCGGGGATGAATACCTGCTCGAACCCCCGCTCGTGTGCCGCGCGCGCCGTGGCCTCGACGCCGACGTTCGTCGAGATCCCGCCGAGGAGGATCGTCCGGATCCCGCGACGCCCGAGCTGGACCTCGAGGTCGGTCGCGTAGAACGCGTTAGGCTGGTGCTTCGTGACGACGACATCGCCCTCCTGGCGGTCGAGCTCGGGCACGAGCTCCGTCCACTCCGGCGTGATCGTCATGGGCGGTCGAGGTTGGTCGGCCTGCGGCCGCGGGAAGAGCGCACCGTCGTGTCCCGGGTCCACGCGCACGAGGACGACGAGCACGCCGCGCTTCCGGCACGACGCCGCGAGACGTGCCGCCCGCGCGATGACGTCCACAGCGGCGTTAGGCACGGTCTGGCCGGCCGTGATGCCACGCTGCAGGTCGATCAGCACGAGCGCGGTGGTGGCCGCGTCGATCGAGAGCTCGGGCATGGTCTACAGGTTCTCCTGGATGAAGCGCGGGCTCAAATGGACGTCGACCTCGACGAGCGGCTCGTCGCCGATGCACTTGAACTCGTGGATCTCGCCCGCCTTGATCACGAGAATGTCCCCTGCCCCGGCCTCGAACTCCTCTCCGTTCACGACATACCGTCCGCGCCCCGATCGGACGAACTGGATTTCATCATACGGGTGACGGTGCGGCCCGGGGCCGCGGCCGGGCAGCGCATTCAGGAGGAATACGGAAACGTTGACGTCGCCGTTGTCGGCGCCGACGAAGTGGTGCGAGCTCCCCTTGAACGGCAGGTCTTCCTGGCGAACGCGGTACATCGACGAGTCTCCGTTGGACTGGGCTGACCGAATGACTAGTATGCCAGCGCCGTTGCGCCTACCGAGACCCGCCGACGAATGCTCACTTGCGGGGCCTCCACGGACGACTCATCCGTTGCCGGCCCACACCGCGTAACGTGTCTTCCCGTGTCGGTCGGTCGCCGAAACCACCTGCGGGCCGTGCACCCGCGCCGCCGCGAACGCGCCTAACGTGGCCTGGAGCTCATCGCCGGCAACCGGACCGGCGATCAGCCGACCGTCCGGCTCGACCACGTCGCAAAGCAGCCGCGCGACCAGCGCCGCTTCACGTCCTGCCGGAACGTACTCGAGTCCCGTCCGCACGTAGGTGAACCGGTGAGGCGGGATCCAGCTGCTCGCGTTTCCCGTGTAGATCGAGTCCGCCATTGCCGGTTACTTCGCCGTGCCTCGTCGGCCAGTTCCGGGTTGAGCTCGAGCCCGTACAGCGACAGCTCGAGCCTACGCTCGGCCGCCCACGCAGCAATGCACTCGAGGAGGTAACCGTTCGCGCACCCGATATCGAGGAACGATCCGCCTGAAGGCACGGCGTCGAGGATGAAGGCGCGGGCCTCACGCCAGAGATCGCGGTCGCCGTCGAACCCCGATTGCCAGCGCGGGTCGTCTTCCCGGAGGTATGCGGCCGCGAGCGCGTCGGACACTCGACGCTGCCACGTGGATTCGACGATCGCGGCCGCGGCGAAGTCGCGCGAGGCCGCGTCTATCGCGGCCTGCGCGTGGACCTTCGCTTTCGCCCGTGCGCTCTCGCTTGTCTCCAACCGTCTGGTGGCGCGCGTCTGAGTTTCTGATCGCACGAGGGAACCACGACGGCTGAACAGGCAAACGGGAACAACTACGAACGGGACAACTACGAACGCTGAACACGCAGACGGCGCT
>Ga0075428_100010982_pt1 | contig 10073 bp, 9 predicted proteins | sample RhiMetdeltSRZDD2_FD_75291 | JGI IMG/M metagenome (GOLD analysis project Ga0075428, IMG submission 75291) | Populus rhizosphere microbial communities from Tennessee, USA - Rhizosphere MetaG P. deltoides SRZDD2 | ecosystem: Host-associated > Plants > Roots > Rhizosphere > Soil | place: USA...
CTCCAGCTGTCGCATGATTTTCCGCACGTAGGCGCGGGTTTGCGGATAGGGCGGAATCCCTTTGTGGGTGCGCACGGCCCCCTCGCCCGCGTTGTACGCCGCCAGGGCCAGGGGCAGGTTGTTGTCGAAGCGATCGATCAGCGCCCGGAGATGACGGACGCCGCCGTGAATGTTCTCGCGCGGCGAGAACGGATCCTCGACGCCGAGCGTGGCCGCCGTCGCCGGCATCAGCTGCATGAGCCCCTGCGCGCCCTTGGCCGACACCGCGCGCGGATTGAACTGCGATTCCGCCTCGATGACGGCGGCGATGAGCTCCTCGGACACGCCATAGCGTGTCGCCGCTTCCTTGATGATCGCGCGCGGCTCCTCGTGCGGCACCGCCGACGGGCGCGAGATCGTGTAACCCGCCACGACCGTGAGCAGCAGAATGCCGCATCCGGCGAGGCGATGACGCCGCAGGAAGGCGCTCGCCGCCCTCTGCGACCAGACCAGATATGAAGGCCGCCACGGCGACGTCCTGCTGAGCTCGGTCAGATACCGTTCGGCCGCGCTCTCGATCCGGTGCCGTTTGATCTTCATGCCCCCCACTGGGGCAAATCCGGTACCGAACCCAAAGTCCAAGTAAAGTTACTGACTTCCGCGACAGCTGGTCAGGATCCGCTCGGCCCCTTTCTGACCAGTCAGATCACTCTGCGGCCAGGCCGTGCGCGGCGTCCGCGCGTCAGTCGGCGTCGTATCCGGGCGGACGCGTGAAGCCGCCGAGCTCGCGCGCGAGCAGCGCCGCAAAGCGCAACGGCGTCCGGTCCTCCAGGTACGGGCCGATCGCCTGCAGACCGATGGGGAGACCGCTGCGAGCCCGACCGACCGGCAGCGCGGTGGCCGGCTGTCCGGCCACGGTCGCGACGGACGGATAGAAGAGTCCGAGCTCCTCGAGCGTCGGCTGACCGTTCACGTCGACCGTGCGCCGGATCGAGGTCGGCGTCCCGGGCCAGGGCTTGTCCCAGTGCGGGTACGCGGGCCGGAAGAACGCGGGCGCGAGCATGACGTCCCATTCCGTGTAGAACGCGCGCCAGGCGGCGCGGACGTGCTCGCGCTGTCCGACCCAGCCGATGTAGTCGGGCGCCAGACTCTCGATGCCTCGCTGCGTGGCGCGGCTCCATTCGTCGTCGCGGGTGCGGAGCACCTCGAGACGCGCGCGGCGCTCGTCCGGTCCCCCGCGGGCAGACGTCACCGCGGCCAGCAGCGACAGGTAGAGCGCGTAGTGCTGGCGGAAGTCACCGAAGGCCGCGGGCTGCGCCGACTTCACCTGACAGCCCAGCCTCCCCAGCGCCGATCCCGCCGCGTCCATCGCCGCGGCGACGTCCGCGTCGAGGGGGATCCACGACACCGGCGGCAGCAGCGCGACGCGGAAGTCGGAGAGCCGCTCGCGCCGCGCCGGCGGCAGCGTCAGCCGCCACGCCACGTCCTCGCCCGCCTCGGCACCGGCGGCGACGTCCAGGGCGAGCTCGAGATCCTCGGCCGACCGCGCCATCGGGCCCTGCACGCCCATGACGACGGCGGGATTCGGCATCGGCGGAAACGGAAACTGTCCGCTTCGCGGCATCGCCGTCTCGCTGGGCCGATGGCCATACACTCCGCAGAAGACGGCCGGCACGCGGATGGAGCCGCCGATGTCGCTGCCGAACTCCAGCGGGGTGAGGCCGGCCGCCAGCGCGGCCGCGCTGCCGCCTGACGAGCCCCCCGGCGTGGCCGCCCGATCCCAGGGATTGCGCGTGCGCCCGTACACGGGATTGGTCGACTGCCAGTCCGCGAGCATGGGCGGGACGTTGGTCTTGCCCATGAGGACGGCTCCGGCACTCTTGACGCGAGCGGCCACCGGCGCGTCGTGCTCGGAGCGGAAATCCTTCCAGACCGGCATGCCGATCGTCGTCCGCAGGCCGCGGACGTTGATCGATTCCTTCAGCGTCATGGGCAGCCCGAGCAGGGGCGCGTCCTCGCCGCGCGCCCGCCGCGTGTCCGCCGTCTCCGCGTCGCGACGCGCCTGTTCGGCGTCCTCTTCAACGATGGCGTTGAGCTCGGGATTGTAGCGGCCCTGTCGCCGCCGGTGGAGCTCGAGGAGCTCGACGGCGGAGATCCGTCGCCCGCGCAGGGCGGCGAGCATGTCGGTGGCCGTCGAGAACGCGTCGATGCGATCGCTCATGTGTCCCCCTGCGGCGTCGGCGCCGGGCCGAGGAAGTAGCGGCGCGGATCGAACATGCGGATGAGCCGCAGCTCGTCGGCGCTCGGCGGCTCGAAGCGCCGCAGCGCGGGCGCCACCGCCAGCTCCCAGCCGCAGCGCTCGCGCGCGGCCGCCACCAGGGGCGCCTCCGGACCGTCACCGAGGACGCCGGTGAGGACCAGCTCGCCGTGCGGCTCGCGCTTCTCGAACACGCCGAGGTCGGACACCACCGTGGAAACGCGGGCGCCCGGCGCGGTCACGTACGGAACCTTGTCGACGAAGCGGGAGGGCGACTGCGCGAGCGTCACCATCACCTCGCGCGCGGCGGAGGTGATGTCGTTGGCGCCGCCGCTGCCGGTGATGTACTGGACGCCGGGAATGAGCGTGGAGTTGATGTTGCCGTGCTTGTCGACCTGACCCGCGGCCAGCGAGCCGAGGCAGCGGTTCTCGCCGCCGCCCATGAAGATGCCCATGGTGTGCACGATGTCGGTGAGCATCTTGCACGACGGAAAATTCCGGAAGGAGAAGACGAACGGCTCCGCGGGCCGCGGCAGATAGCCCACCATCCCCGTCTCGGCCATGATCTCGACGTCGACGCCGGCTGCCTTCATCTCGTAGCCCGAGAGCCACGCCGCCAGGTTGGAGTTGCCGACGCCGGCGAGGTACGTGCGATACCCCTGCCGCCGCACTTTCTCGCTGAGCAGCCGCGCGGCGGCCACCACCATGCGCTCGGACGCCGTCGTGCGGTCGTCGGGGCCCAGATTCTCGCCCAGCATCTCCAGCTCGGAGGTCCACACGTCCTGATCCGCGCGCCCCTTGATCTCCATGAGGCGGCGGTAGCCGAGCTTGGCGAGGTAGGCGGCCTGGTCGGGGACGTCGAGCATCCACTCGCGGATCCACGCCTCCGCCGTGTCCGGCTTCCGGAACGCGCGGCGAACCTCGAGGATGAAGTCGGGGTCCTCGGCGTACGACTCGAGCTCGGGGACGTTCATGCCGTACATCCCGCCGGGATGCGAGCCATACGGCGCCTCCACCACCGCCGCCACGTACTGCGACGGGAGACGGACGAGCGCCGCGTGGCGCCGGATGAAGTCGGTCGACACCACGCGCTCGACCGACACGATGGCGCCGCGCCGGGCCGCCATGGCGCCGTAGAAGTTGTCGTTGAGCGGCACGCCGGCCAGCACGTTGCCGGCCCGATCGGCCGCCCACGCGTGGAACAGCGCGACGTCGGGGGTGAGGGCACGCACCAGTCCCGTTCTTCCGCCGGCGCCGAACGGATCGTCGACGGCGAGGAAATCGCCGTCACGCGCGTTGTGCTCCTCCATCGACGAGCCCAGCAGCGAGCGCGTGGGCAGGAACGGCACTCCCATGGCGCCCGCCAGCACGCGCAGCGGCAGCGTCAGCATCGACCAGTTCTGTACGGTGATGCGGCCCGCCAGCACCTCGGGCCCCACCAGCGACTGGGGCACCGGGAAGGGATAGCCTTCGCCGACGAACGTGGTGATGAGGCGCCGCACGAGGCCGCCGACGACGAGGGCGGTCCACGGCGATCCGAAGCCCGTCAGCGCCAGCGTCCACTCCGGCTTCTTGCCCCACCACTGCCGCACCAGCTCGCGCACGAGCGCGTTGGGCCGCCCGTGGGCGGCGCCGACGTAGATGGTCTGTCCGGGCGCCACGAAGCGGCGGACCGCTTCGTCGAGAGGCATCACCTTGTCCGGCCCCTCGACGAGCGGCACCGCGAGGCGGCGCGCGATCACGTCGGCGTAGGCCGGCTGCATGCTACGAGGCGGCGAAGATGCGCGCCTTCAGGCGGCGCGGGACCCACATCGACAGCACGCGCGCGGTGCGCGCCAATGTGTCGAGGGACTGGGGGGTGCCCGGCCAGTACTTCAGCACGAGCGCGCGGTCCACCCAGTTGAGGATGCCGTCCAGCACGACGGCGGCCAGCAGCAGGTCGTCGAGGTAGCCGACGAGCGGGATGAAGTCGGGGATCAGGTCCACCGGCGACAGCAGATAGAGGGCGGCGGCGCCCAGGGCGATCTTGGCCGCCCGCGGCAGCACCGGATCGCCCACCAGCCGGGTGATCAGGCGCGCCACGTCCGGCAGGGCACGGAGCAGCGCCCTCACTCGAGGCTTTCGGCGACGAGCTCGCTGACGTCCTTCACGGCCAGACGCTCCTCGGCTCCTTTGACCTTGCGGCCGAGATCGAGCATGGCCAGGCAGAACGGGCACGCCGTGCCGGCGATGGTGGCCGGCGTCTCCAGCAGCTCTTCGGTGCGGATCACGTTGACGCGCTTCTTGGACGGCACCTCCATCCACATGTGGCCACCGCCGCCGCCGCAGCACAGCCCGCGCTCGCGATTGCGGGGCGGCTCCACGATGCGGAGGCCGGGAACCGAGCGGGCGACCTGGCGCGGCGCCTCCATGATCCCGTTGTAGCGGCCGAGATAGCAGGAGTCGTGGAAGGCGACCACACCGTCGATGGCCTTGATGGGCTTCACGCGCCCGGCCGCGATGAGCTCGGCGATGACCTGGGAGTGGTGCAGGACTTCGTAGGTGCCGCCGAACTGCGGGAACTCGTTCTTGATGGTGTTGAAGCAGTGCGGACAGTGCGTGATGACCTTCTTGAACTTGTACCGGTTGATCGCCTCGACGTTCTCGGTCTGCAGCGTCTGGTAGAGGTACTCCTCGCCCAGCCGCCGCGCGACCTCGCCGTGACAGCGCTCCTCCTGCATCACGCCGAACGACACGCCGGCCTTCCTGAGGATCGCCACCACCGAGCGCGCGATGGCCTGGTTGCGCTTGTCGTAGGAAGCCGAGCAGCCGACCCAGTAGAGGTACTCGACCTCCTTGCCCGGCTCGAGGCGCGGCACGTCGAGCCCCTCGGCCCAGGCAAGGCGCTCGCCCGCCGGCAGCCCCCACGGATTGCCCGCGCGCTGGATGTTCTGCAGCGACTGGGGCGCCGTCGAGGGCAGGGCGCCCTCGGACAGCGTCAGGTAGCGGCGGAGATCGACGATGGTGTCGACGATGTCGATGAAGGCCGGACACTCCTGCACGCAGGCCATGCACGTCGTGCACGCCCACAGCTCGTCGGCCTTGATGAGCTCGCCGTGGATCGGGCCCGGCAGCTCGCCGTGCATGTGGCGCTTCAGCTTCACGATGATTTGCTTCGGCGAGAGCGCCGTCCCCGCCATGTAGGCGGGGCAGGCGGCCTGACACCGCCCGCACTCGACGCAGGCGTCGAAGTCCAGCCGCCGCTTCCACGAGAACTCCTCCAGCTTGGAGACGCCGAGCGACTCCGCCTCCTCGAGGTTCTCGATCTTCCGCAGCTCGCCGCGCGGCGTCAGCTTCCCGAAGAAGATGTTCAGCGGCGTGGTGATCAGATGCATGAAGTAGGAGTACGGGACGACGGCCACGAAGAGGAGCGAGATGGCGGAGTGGAAGAGCCACACCGAAAGGTGGGTAGCGCGCAGCGCCCCTTCACCCATGCCGGCCGCGAGCATCGTCCGGCCGAGCGCATAGCCGACCGGCGACCACGGTCCCCACCCCGGCTGGGTGACGGCCAGCCGGCAGGCCTCCATCACGAATCCGGTCACGTTGATGACGAAGAGCAGCGCCAGCACCTTGGCGAAGCGCGGGGTCGGATCGACGCGGTGCGGGCGCAGCACGAATCGCCGGTACACGGCCATGCCGAGCCCGATGACGAAGAAGAGCCCGAAGAGGTCCAGCGTGGTCTCGTAGAAGAGATAGAAGCTTCCCTTCAGGAGCTTGTAGCCGAAGAGCGGGAGCGTGATGTCCCAGTCGATGGTGGCGAGCACGGTGCCCATGAACAGCGCGAGAAATCCCCAGAACATCGTGGCGTGCATGACGCCGGGATACGCCTGCGACAGCACGCGCACCTGCCCCAGCGCGTGCACGGCCACGAGCTTGACGCGCAGCGGGAGGCGGTCGAAGCGATTCTCGGGAAGCCCGGCCCGCCAGAGGGCGATGCGCTGCCAGAGGCCGTACGCGAAGATGGCGATGGCGAGCGCACCGCCGACGTAGAGCGCGACCTGAGCCCATCCCGGAACGTTCCAGAACGTATCGCGGAACGGAATGGTGCCGGACGGAGTCATGAGGGCTCCAACGATATCACGGGCAGGATGGCGGCCGCGGCGGAGTACGGGTCGCGCGTGCCGGCCACCACCTCGTCGAAGAGCGCGCGCACGGCGCCGCCGCGGAGCCCGCGCTCCACGCGCGTCCTGAAGGCGTCCACGAGCAGCGCCTCGAGCTCCTGGCGCGCGCGCTCACGCCGCCGCGCCCCGAACGCCCCGCTCTCCGTCAGCGCCGCGCGATGACGCCGGATCTCCACCAGCAGCTCGGCGATGCCCAGGCCGTTCTGGGCCTCCAGCGACAGCACGGGGATTTCCCAGTCGACGTCCTTGCGGGAGGTCGAGCTGGCGTAGTGCAGATGCGCGGCGAACTTGAGCTCGGCCATGAGGGCGGGCGCGCCCGCGCGGTCTGCCTTGTTGACCGCGAAGATATCGGCCGCCTCCATGAGCCCGGCCTTCATGGTCTGGATGGCGTCGCCCGACTCCGGCACCAGCGCCACCACCGTGGTATCCGCGATCTTCATGACGTCGAGCTCCGTCTGCCCTACCCCCACCGTCTCGATCAACACCCAGTCGTGGCCGAAGGCGGACAGCAGCTTCACCACCTCGCCCGTCGCGCGTGCGAGCCCGCCGAGCGAGCCGCGGGTGGCCATGCTGCGGATGAAGACCCCGGAATCGAGCGCGTGCGCCTGCATGCGGATCCGATCGCCGAGCACGGCGCCTCCCGTGAACGGGCTCGAGGGATCCACGGCGATGATGCCGACCGTGTGTCCCTCCGCGCGGAGGACGACCGTCAGCCGATCCACCACGGTGGACTTGCCGGCGCCCGGCGGTCCGGTGATCCCCACCACGTAGGCGTGGGCCGCGCGCGGGTGCACGGCCTTCATGATGGCGGGAACGGCCGCGCTACGATTCTCGACGTGGGTGATGAGCCGCGCGAGGGCGAGACGATCGCCGCTCAGCATGCGCTCGACGAGCGCCGCGGGATCGGACTTCCGGGGGGTGGACTCGGATCCGGCCATCGAAGTGGAGCGGCCGGATTCTAACACGGGGAGGGCGGTCGACCCGCCCTCCCCGCCCGCCGTCACGGCACGCGGACGAAGACCAGATCGGCCGCCATCTGGATGTCGTTGGCGACCTTGAGGAACAGGAGCTGCGGGATCTGCATGCCGTGGTTCGTGAACGTGGTGTTGAGCTTCGCCTTGACCTTCAGATTGTCGCTGGTGAAGCCGAACCGTTTCTGCTGCTCCACCTGCTCGGGCGTCAGCTTGATGTAGGTAACGGTGCCGTCGGCCACCGTCTCCACCGGCTTGTTCTTGACCGTGAGCACGCCGTGGATCTTGGCCGGCGTCTCCCGGCCCGGCGTCAGCGGCTCGGTGGTCTCCACTTTCTTGACCTCGAAAGTGACCCAGCGGTTGGCGTCCACCTCGGTCTCGAGATAGTTCTTGCTCCGCATGTCGGCGTCGCGCTTGTCGATGCCGGTGGTGACGCGGTTCATGTCGACCTTGACCGAGCCTTTGGCCGCCGACGGCTTGGCCGGATCGACGCTGAGCGTGCCCTGGATTCCCTCGAGGGCGGAGGTGCCCACGAAGGTCTCGAGAGGCGCGTCACTGCGGAAGCTGGCCTGCGAATAGTTGGTGAGGATCTTGAAGTTCAGCGTCTCGGCGCCCGCCACCGCCGGCAGCACGGCCCCGGCGATGACGAGCGCGAACAGGACACGCAGTGCTCGTCGCGACATCGTCTTCATCTCCTGCAGCCGCGGCTCTACTTCTTGATCTCCGGTCCGCGGAATTGGGTGTGACAGGCGCCGCACGTCGTCTTGCCGAGCTCCGCCACCGCCGTCTGCGTCATCTGGGCGTCGCCGCTCTTGGCCGTCTTCTCCAGCGCCCCGGACTTGGTCTCGAGCGACTTGGCCAGGCCCTGGAAGTCCGCCCACTTCTGCCAGATCTCCGGCTTGGCGCGCGACGTGTTCGGATTCACCGAGCCCTCGGGGAACAGGCGCGGGATCTTCTTGGCCGTGTCTTCGAGCTTCTCGGCGTCGGCGGCGATCGCCTGGGTCTGGCCCGCCTTGACCTTGTCGCCGATGGACCGCATCAGCGCGCCCTGCTCTTTCATCAGCTGCTGGCGCTCGGTGATCGCCTCCTCGGGCTTCATGCGCTTCATGCTGGCGCAGCCTGCCGCCACCGCCACCGCGAGCAACACCACTGCTGCCCGAATCATGACTGGCCTGTTCATGCGCTCTCCCTTGGTTACGGTCGGGCCGGGCCCGACCGGGGTGCACCACTGCTACTTGCGGGGGATCCGGTTACTGACGGCCGGAATCGTCTTGAGGAACTGCGCGATGGCGAGCCGGTCGGCTTTCGTCAGATCCTTGTAGCCGGCCAGCGTCCCCTCGATCACCTCGCCCATGAGCCCGCCGGCAACGTCTCCGTCGGGCTTGTTTCCCGTGCCGAGATAGTCGGCGATTTCCTCCACCGACCACTTCCCGAGGCCCGTATCCCGGTCCGGCGTGATGTTCGGCATGGCCGCGTCCTCGGGTCCCTTGGGATTGCCGGCCAGGAAGCGGCTGTTGTCGGTTGCCATCGTCATCGTGCGCGGCGAATGGCACTCACCGCAGTGCGCGACCGCCCGCACGAGATATTCGCCGCGTGGCGCGCCCGTCGTGGGCGCCACCTTGGGCGGCGTCTCGCGGGGCGCGAATGCCGCCAGCCACGCCGGGAGGAAGACCGATTCGAACAGCGGCACCGTGATGCGCTTGGGCTGATTGGCCCGCTTCACCGGCGGCACCGTGCGGAGGAAGGCCACCAGGCTTTTCAGATCGTCCTCGGTCATGCCGTTGAAGACCGTGAACGGATGTACGGGGAGCAGACGCTCGCCATTCGGCCGGCGGCCGAGCCGGATCGCCGTGATGATCTGGTCGTCCGTCCATGTGCCGATGCCGGTCTCCCGGTCGGGAGTGATGTTGCTCGAGTACACGGTCCCGTACGGGCCGTCGTACCGGCGCCCGCCCGCGTTCGCGGCCTGGTCTTTGACGGTGTGGCAGCCGCAGCCGCCGGTCGCTCCGAACACGTACTTGCCCCGGGCAATCTCCTGCGGTGACGCCTGGGCCGAAGCGCTGCCGACTCCCGCCGCGAGGGGGCCGAAGCTGGCGCACAGCAGCAGCGCCAGGCCGCCGAGCGGGCGGGTCATGATTGCCAGAAACTGCTCAACGAGCCTGCCGGTTCCCGCCCACCGACGAATCGACGGGAAAACGGGTCTCCATGACCAGGGCGTCCTCGCCGGTGTCGTAATAGTAACCGCGCCGTCGCCCCGTCACCCGGAACCCGAAGGACTCATAGAGGGCGATGGCCTCGCGGTTGCTGGGCCGTACCTCGAGCACCACGAGCCGCACGTCGTGAGCTTGGGCCTCGGCGAGCAGTCCCGTGAGCAGCCCCCGGGCGATCCCCTGACGGCGCCGCGACGGATGCACGGCCACGTTGGTGACGTGGACCTCGTCGGCGATCTCCCACACACAGAGATAACCGAGGACGGCGCCCGCCTCGCGGACGATGCGGCAGCGCGCCACCCGGTTCTGCTGGATCTCGTAGAGAAAGGCGCCGCGCGACCACGGCATCGAGAACGACGCACGCTCGATGGCAAGGACCTCGTCGAGGTCCTCCGGCCGCATCGGTTCAACGGTCAGCGTGGACACGGCGTCGAAGCTCCGCCTCGGACGGCCGGAGGTACAAGGGAGCCAGCGCGGCCGGGAGGACTGTCTCGCC
>Ga0075428_100010984_pt1 | contig 10071 bp, 5 predicted proteins | sample RhiMetdeltSRZDD2_FD_75291 | JGI IMG/M metagenome (GOLD analysis project Ga0075428, IMG submission 75291) | Populus rhizosphere microbial communities from Tennessee, USA - Rhizosphere MetaG P. deltoides SRZDD2 | ecosystem: Host-associated > Plants > Roots > Rhizosphere > Soil | place: USA...
CATCACCAGCACGGAGGTGGCCACGGCGAATGGCACGCCGAGGACGCCGACGCTCTGGGCCATCTGGAGCGAGGTGATGACGCTGCCGACAACGACCAACCCGATCGCGGCGGCCCACTGCCGGCGCGACGACAGGTACCCCAGAAGGAGCGCGAACAGGATGACCATGGAGATCTGCACGATTTCCGCGAAGTCGAACAGGACGAACGCGACCCAGGCTCGCGGACCGTGCAGGAGATCGAGCGCTTTTTCGTCCGGCATGGCCGGGGCCCGACCCAGCCAGGCGGGGACGGCGGCCGCCACGGTCCCGAGGACCGCCATGGCGGCGCCGAAGGCGGTGCCGACCAGGATGTCGCGGCCGACCAGGGGGTCGCGCACCCGCCCGCCGAGCAGGCGGGTCCAGGAGATGATCCGGTCGGGCCAGCGGCGACGCACCGTCGGCTCGAGGGCGATGTAGTACAGCCAGACGAGGGCGCCCTCAAACAGCGCCTGACTGCACAGCCGGACGAACAGCTCCCATTCCCCCTGCGGCGTCGGGACGTGCGTGGCGGCGCACAGTCCCGACACCAGGACCGCGCCGAAGATGACCAACGCCAGACGGTGGGCCCCCCGGCGATCGACCCGGCCCAGGCTCAGGTTGCGCCGGGCCAGCAGGAGGCCGGTCAGGATGGCGGCCGCCACCATCACCAGGATGATGATGTTGGCGGACTTCTGCCCCATGCTCTCCTCGAACGGCTGCACCCTCAGGGGCCGGTTCCACGGCCAGTAGACGTGGAAGAAGACGGGGCGCCCCCGGTAGGCGGCAGCCTCGACGCGCACGGGGTATTGCGGCACGCCGGCGTAGGTCCCCTCCCAGGCGGCCCGCACGTCGCCATAGGCGGACGGTACCCAGCGGGGCTCGACCGGCTTGAAGTCCTCGAACTTGAGCGCGGCCTCCGCGAACAGGGGCGCCCAATCGACCGGCGGATCACTCGTTCCTCCCTCGTCGATCTGCGGCGGGACCGCGCTGAAGCGCCACAGGTCGCCGCTGGATGTCAGCTGCACCTCCAGCATCCCCGGGACGAGCGGCGCCGGATCGTCGGTGGTCACCCTGCCGCCCACGTTGTGCGCCTCGAGATGCCGCGGGCTCTCCCGGTACCAGAAGAAGATCGCCGGCGGCTGCGGCGCCGACAGCCGGTCCCAGCGGCCCGCCGACTGGTCCGTGTCGCGGATGTGCTCCATGTAGGACCGGTGCCAGCCGAAGCCTTGTCCCACCCCGACCGGGGGATCGGGATAGCCGAAGCGGCGCGCCACCTCCCGGGCGCGGTCGGCGAGGACGTCTGGCGGCTTGGTCGGGGCCGCCCGGCCCAGGAGGGTCGTCCTGCCTTCGAGCAGCGTCAAGCACAGGATCCCGGCGGCAAACGTCCCCAGGCAGGCCCAGACCAGGAGCGGGCGCAAACCTCCGACCTCCCCGGCCGCCGCCACCATCTCGGGGGAGGGCGTCTCGCCGGCGGCCAGGGCCATCGCGAGGGGATCGCCGCCCGGAAGGGCGGCCGCGACCGCCAAGGCCGACGGCGGCCTCTGGCGGGGATCCTCCTCCAGGCACCTGAGGATGACGCGCTCCACCGCCGGATCGAGCCCATCGACGAGGGAGGACGGGGAGGGCGGCTCCGTTTCCTGGCGGTTCTTCTGAAGCTCGGCGAACGTCTCCCCCTGGAAGGCCCGCTTGCCGGTGAACAGCTCGTAGAGCACGAGGCCCAGGGCGTAGATGTCGCTGCGCACGGTCGCTTCGCCCTGGGCCAGCTGCTCGGGCGACATGTAGGCGGGGGTCCCGGCGCGGGTCCGGGCCGCGTCGTCGCTCCCGGCCATCCCGGCCAGGCCGAAGTCGGTGATCCGCGCCCGGCCGCGCCCGTCGATCATGACGTTGGCCGGCTTGAGATCACGGTGCAGCACACCCCGGTCGTGGGCCGCGGCGAGTCCGGCGCAGAGCTGCCGCGCGATCTCGATCGCCTTGTCCTGCGGGAGGCGGCCGATCCGCCGCAAGAGCGTCGACAGGTCCTCGCCGTCGATGTACTCCATCGACAGGAAGGCCTGGCCGTCGACCTCGCCGATGTCGTAGACGCGGCACACGTTCGGATGCGACACCTGGCGCGCCAGCCGCACCTCGCCGTGGAAGCGGGCGAGGCGCGAGGCGTCCTGCGCCAGCTCGACGGGCATGAACTTGAGCGCCACCGGCTGGCCGAGCTTCAGATCGTCGGCGCGGTACACCTCGCCCATGCCACCGCTCCCGAGGAGTCCGAGGATGCGGTACCTCTCCTGGAGCAGGAACCCGGGGACGAAGCGGCCGTGATCGAGCGAATCCGACGAGGAGGAGGAGAACCGCGCCGCGCGGCCGGCCGCGAAGGATCCGGCCCTGGCGCCTCCTCCCGCACCGGAGGACGGACCCGCGTCCATAGCGTGGAGCGTGCGCGTGGGAGATGGCGCCGAGGATCCGATCCCCGCGCCGCACTCGGGGCAGAAGCGCGCCGAGCCCGGAATGGCCTGGCCGCAGGAGGGGCAGGTCATCCGACCAGGTCCGGGCCGAACCCGCCCGCCTCCCGGGCCAGGTCGCTGACCCGCACCAGGTTGGCGTCCTGGTTCTTCCCCACCTGGAACAGGTTGCGCCGGATCCGCCGCCAGGCGGCGTTGCCGAACGTGCGGGTCAGGAGGATGTCGCGTCGGGCCGCCTCGGCCCCCTCCTCCTGGATGCGGGTGTTGGCGCGCGACAGGCAGGCGACCAGGGCATAGAGATCGGCAGACGCCTCGGCCAGGCGCTCCTGCACGAACTCGCGCTCCAGGATGCTCTTGCCGTGAGCCCGCAATGCCGCCTCGGAGGTGTCGGCCAACGTCTCGGCGAAGTGCGCGGCGCGGGCCGCCGTCTTCACCAGGGGCGGCTCGATCCCCGGGAACGGCTCGTCGGTCACGGCGCGGCGCAGCTTCTTGAAGGCGTATTCGGTCAGGACCCCGACCTGGGCGACCGGATCGCGCAGGGCCTGCCCGACCTTCTTGAGGTCCTCCCCCACCCGCTGCAATCCGGCGAGGGCGACGAACACCCGCAGGATCTCGTTGGTCCCTTCGAAGATCATGTTGATCCGGCAGTCGCGCAGGAAGCGCTCGTACGGGTACTCGCGGATGAAGCCATTGCCGCCGGCTATCTGCACCGCGTGGTTCACGACGCGCCAGGCGTTCTCGGAAGCGAAGATCTTCGCCAACGCCGACTCGATGGAGTAGTCGACGCCGGGGCGCTGCGCCAGCCCCGTCGTGAGGTAGACCATGCTCTCGGCGGCATAGGTGCCGGTGACCATCTCGGCGATCTTGCCGCGGATCATCTCGAACTCCGCGATCGGGCGGCCGAACTGGCGGCGCTGGGACGCGTAATCGACGGCCCGGTCGATCATCTCCTTCGCCATGCCGACCGACCCGGCGGCGAGCGACACCCGCCCGTCGTTCAGGATTTCCATGGCGTACTTGAAGCCTCGCCCCGGCTCCCCGAGGAGGTTCCCTTCCGGCACCGGCACGTTCTCGAGGTCGAGGTCGGTCGTCGAAGAGCCTTTGAGGCCGAGCTTGTCTTCCTCCTTTCCCGTCGTCACACCCGGCAGGTCCCGGGTCACGACGAAGGCGCTGATCCGGTCCTCGCCGCCGACCTTGTGGCGGGCGAACACGGTGAACAGGCCGGCGTGGCCGCCGTTGGTGATGAAGCGCTTGCCCCCGTTCAGGACGAAGACGCGGCGCTTCTCGTCCCAGACGGCGCTCGTCCGAAGCGACGCGGCGTCCGATCCCGATTCCGGCTCGGTCAGGGCATAGGCGCACAGGAGGTCGCCTCGCGCCACCGCCGGCAGGAAGCGCTTCTTCTGCTCTTCGCTGCCGTACAGGACGATTCCCTTGGAGCCGATGCCCAGGTGCGCCCCGACGATCGTGGCGGTCGAGGCGCAGGCGTGGCAGATCTCCTCCATGAGGCGGCAGTACGCCGTGAGGGGCAGACCCGAGCCGCCGTACTCCTCCGGGATCGTCATCCCCAGGATCCCCATTTCCTTGAGCTCCCGGACGAGCGGCTCGGGGAACCGGCCCCCCTTGTCGACGGCGGCGCCGTCCAGGCGCTCCTTCGCCCAGCCGCGGAAGCTCTCCAGGACCAGGCGCAGCGTCTCGCGCTCGTCCTGGCTCGGGCGTGGATACGGGAAGACGAGGGACGATTCGAGGCGCCCCTGGTAGAGCGACTTCATGAAGCTCGTGGTGCGGGCCTCGCGTGCCGCCCCCATCTCACTCCTCGAAGAAGCGGCGGCCGCCTCTCGCCATGTCGGTCAGCAGGCGTGCCGGCTGCAGGCGCTGGCCGTGGCGCTCCGCCAGGTGCGTCAGTCCCTGCACCACCGTCGGGAGCCCGATGGTGTCGGCGTGGCGCAGGAGCCCTCCCCGGAACGGCGGGAACCCGGTCCCCAGCACCATCGCCAGATCGATGTCGGCCGGATCGCGGACGAGACCGGTCTCGAGGCAGCGGGCCGCTTCGTTGACCATCGGCAGGATGAGGCGCGACTCGACGGCCCCCGGATCGGCGCCGCGGCGGTCGCGCGCGGTGATCAGTCCGTAGACGGCGCCGTTCGCGTCGCGCGGCGGGCCCCCGGCCGAGCCGTCCGCCTCCCCCCTCTGGCCCGCGCGGTAGTGATAGAAGCCCTGGCCAGACTTCCGGCCGAGCCAGCCCTTCTCCTTGAGAGCGTTCAGGACCGTGGGGCGCGGGGCGCGGTCGGAGAACGCCTCGCTCAGCACCCCCGCCACGTGCGCCGCGACGTCGATCCCGATCTGATCGAGCAGGGCGAACGGCCCCATCGGCAGCCCGAAGCCGAGGAGGACGCGATCCACCTCCTCGAAGCGGGCCCCTTCCTCGAGCATCAGCAGCGCCTCTCCCAGGTACGCCATGAGCACGCGGTTGACCAGGAACCCCGGAGCGTCGCCGACCACGACCGGCGTCTTGCCGATCCGCTTCGCCAGATCGAGGACGGTGGCGACGGTCTCGTCGGAGGTGCGCGGCCCGCGGATCACCTCGACCAGCGGCATGCGATGCACCGGGTTGAAGAAGTGGAGCCCGACGACGTCCTCGGGCCGCCGGGCCGCCTCCGCGATCGAGCCGATCGGCAGCGACGACGTGTTGGTGGCGAAGACGAACCCCTCCGGGAGCGCGGCCTCGAGGTCCCGGAGCACCTGGTGCTTGACCCGGAGCGACTCGACCACCGCCTCGATCACCACCTCCGCGCGGCGCATCCCGGTGTAGTCCAGGGTCGGGAGGATCCGGTCCATGCGCCTCTCACGCTCGGCGCGCGTGATGCGCCGCTTGCCCAGCTCGGCCGTCTCCAGCTCCCAGGCGGTCCTGACGCCGCGCGCCAGGGACGGGGCGTCGATGTCCTTGAGGCGCACCGTGATGCCCGCCTTCGCCAGGGCGCGGGCGATGCCGCCCCCCATGACTCCGGCGCCGGCGACGACCGCCAGGGAGACGGGCCGCGGCCGGGCGGCCACGACCGGATCCCGCTTCGCCGCCTGCTGCATCGTGGCCAGGGCGACGAGCCCCCGGCTCGTGGGGCCGACGGCCAGGTGACCGACCGACTCGGCTTCGAGATGCAGCCCTTCCTGCAGCCCGCGCCGGACTCCGTGCGCCACCGCGTCCAGGGCCAGGAAGGGGGCCGGGTAGTGGCTCTCTTGAAGGCGCTGCCGCAGCCTCCGGCGAGCGACACCGGTCGTCAGTGCTATGGACGCGAGACGCAGTGGGTTGAGGCGCGCCAGGGCGTGTCCGGCGAGTCGCCGGCGCGGCCGGCGGCGCCCCTCGGCGGCTTCGCCGAGCACCCGCTCCGCCGCCAGCATCAGGTACTCCTGTGGGGCCACCTCGTCCACCAGGCCGATCTGGAGCGCCCGGCGGGCATCCACCGAGCGACCGTTGAGGATCAGGTCGAGGGCCGGCGCCAGGCCGATGAGCCGGGGCAGGCGCTGGGTCCCGCCCCAGCCGGGCAGGATCCCGAGCCGCACCTCCGGCAGGGAGATCTCGGTGCGCCGCCCCTCGGCGGCCACGCGATAGTGGCAGGCCAGGGCCAGCTCGGTGCCGCCGCCGATGCAGGTCCCGTTGATCGCCGCCACCACCGGGAAGGGCAGGTCCTCCAGGGCAGAGAACAGCCGCTGTCCGCGGCGCGAGGCCGCCTCGGCGTCCTGGAACGATCGCAGCGCCCGGATCTCGCGCAGGTCGGCGCCGGCGATGAAGGACTCGGGCTTGGCGCTGCAGACGATCAGGCCCTTCAGCGTCTGCTCGCGCGCCTGGGCGAGGAGCAGCTCGAGGTGCGCCACGACCGATGCGCCGAGCAGGTTGACCTTGCTGTCCGGGGTGTCCAGGATGAGGAGCCCGATCTGGTCCGGCCGGAGGACGAGCGAAGCGCCGGGACCCGGAATGCGCCCCTCGAGCGGCAAGGCCTCCTGGGCCGTGGCCGTCACGATCGCTCCACGATGAGCGCGGCCCCCTGGCCGCCGCCGATGCACAGCGCCGCCAGCCCGTAGGTCAGGTCGCGGCGCGCCAACTCCTTGAGGAGTGTCAGCGCGATCCGGGTCCCCGACGAGCCGACCGGGTGGCCCAGGGCGATGGCACCGCCGTTCACGTTCAGGATCGCAGGGTCGATCGCGCCGAGCGGCTCCTCGAGCCCCAGGGCGTCGTTCGCGAAGTCGCGCGAGGCGAAGGCCTTCAGCACCGCCAGCACCTGTGCGGCGAAGGCCTCGTTGATCTCGACGAGCTGCATGTCCTCGAGGCGCAGCCCCGCCCGCTGCAGCGCCAGGTGCGCCGCGTGCACGGGCCCCAGGCCCATGACCTCCGGGTCGAGCCCGGCGAAGGCGTACGAGCGGATGCGGCCGAGGTACGGCATGCCGAGTGCTCGCGCCCGCTCCTCGGAGGCCACGATGACGGCGGCCGCCCCGTCGGTCAGCATGCAGGAGTTGCCGGGGGTGACCGTCCCGTAGCGCTTGTCGAAGACCGGCTTCAGGCGCTGCAGCGCCTCCATCGACTGGTCCTCGCGCGGGCCCACGTCGTCGAGCACCGGCTCCATCTTCGGCGGCGGAAAGATCGGCATGATCTCCTCGCGCAAGCGGGCGCGGCCGGCGACGGCGCGGCGATGGCTCTCGAGGGCGAAGGCGTCCTGCTCGTCACGTCCGATCCGGAACCGGCGCGCCAGGACCTCCGCCGTCTGCCCCATGTCGAGCCCGCTCACGGCGTCCCGCAGGCCGACCTCCAGGGCGGGCACCGGCTTCAGGTCCTCGCGGCCGAACCCGAAGAGCGCCCGGGCGCGCTGCACCGGCGTTCGCGCCCGGCGCAGGCCCATGACCCTGCGCGTGAAGCCCTGCGGCAGCTGGAACGGGATGCGGGACATCGATTCGGCCCCGCCCGCGATCACGACGTCCGCCAGCCCCGACTCCACGCGGTGGTAGGCGGCCACGATGGCCTCGGTCCCGGAGCCGCAGTTCCGGTTCACGGTCACGGCGGGCACGCGCCGCGGCACGCCGGCCCGCAGGGCCGCGACCCGCGCCAGGGTGGTGGTCTCGGCCGGCTGGGCGACGTTGCCGAGGATCACCTCGTCGACCGCCTGCGGATCGAGGTCGACGCGGGCCATCGTCTCGCCGATCGCCAGGCGCGCCAGGGAATCGGCCGGGACGTCCTGCAGCACGCCCCAGGCCTTGCAGAAGGGAGTCCGGACGCCGTCCACGATGACGACGCCCCGGCGACCATTCATTCCTGGACCTGGTCCCGGGTGATGCCGTACTGCTCGAGCTTCTTGTAGAGGTTGCTGCGCGGCGTGTCGATCGCCTTGGCCATGCGCGAGATGTTCCAGCGGAACTCCCGCAGCTTGCGCAGGATGAAGACCTTCTCGGCCTCCTCGCGGTACTCCTGCAGGGTCGCAAAGGAGGCGGGATCCGGGCCACCCGGGGCCGTCGCCGGCCGTCCCGGGATCGGCGTCGCGCCCGCGGAGGTGGAGGCCTGGGAGGCCGCGCCCGCGTCGGAGCCGGCGGTCGACGCATCGGTCACGAGCACTCCCTGATCGATCGCCACCACGTCCTCCTCCTGCACGACCTCCCCGGTCGACATGATCAGGACCCGCTCGACGAAGTTGCGCAGCTCGCGCACGTTCCCCCGCCAGGTCCGCGCCTGCAGGCGGATCATCGCCCCGGGCGCGATGCGCCGGCGCCGGCAGTTGTTCTCGTTGCTGAAGATCTCGACGAAGTGGTCCACCAGGGCCGGGATGTCCTCCCGCCGATCCCGCAGCGGCGGGGAGGTGATCGGCACCACGTTCAGGCGGAAGTACAGATCCTCGCGGAAGCGCCCGGCCCGGATCTCCGCCGCCAGGTCCTTGTTGGTCGCCGAGATCACGCGCACGTCGACCCTCATCGTCTTCGCCAGGCCGACCGGCTCGACCTCGCCCCCTTCCAGGACCCGCAGCACCTTGGCCTGGGTCCTCGGGCTCATGTCGCCGATCTCGTCCAGGAAGATGGTCCCCCCGTCGGCCTGCACGAACTTCCCGGTCTGCCGCGACGACGCCCCCGTGAACGCCCCCTTCTCGTGGCCGAACAGCTCCGACTCGATCAGGTCCTCGGGGATCGCGGCGCAGTTGACCTTGACGAACGGCTTCTCGGCGCGCGCGCTGGCCCGGTGGATCTCCCACGCGATCACCTCCTTGCCGGTGCCGCTCTCGCCGCTGATCAGCACCGTGGTGCCGGTCGGCGCGGCCCGGGCGATGGCCTCGCGCACCGACCTCATGGTGTGGGCGTCGCCGATCATCTTGAGGCGCGATTCGACCTGGTAGCGGAGGCGCAGGTTCTCGTCCCGGAGCCGCTTGCGCTCGATGGCGTTGCGCAGCGAGGTCAGCACGCGGTCCGACTCCAGAGGCTTCTCCAGGAAGTCGTACGCCCCCTTGTGGATCGCCTCGACGGCCGTGGGGATGTCTCCGTGCCCCGAGATCATCACGATCGGCGTATGGACGTCGCGGCTGCGAGCCGCCTGCAGGACCTCGAGCCCGTCCATCTGCGGCATCTTGATGTCGAGCAGGATGGCGTCGGGCGCCTCCTTGCGCATCGCCTCGAGCCCCTCCGGCCCGGAGCCCGCCTCGATCAGCTCGTAGCCCTCGTACTCGAGCACCATCCGGAGCGACTTCCGGATCGCTTCCTCGTCGTCGATGACGAGGATCCTGTTGCGCATGGGCGGGCACCTCCCGTTGCCTTTTCGGCGAAAAGGCCGTGACATCATAGCAAAACGGAAGTGCGCCACGAGCGCCCGTCGGAGCCGAGGTCGTGGGTCACGGACCCGCTGCCGGAGCCGGGGGGCGCTGGTCGCGTGACCAGCGTCTGCCCGGGGCGCCTCGGTTCGGTCTACCGAAATCGTCCTACGGGCAGACGTTCCCGGGCAGCGCCTGGTCGAGCAGGTGCTTGGCGCTCCCCACCGCCAGGCAGCCCTGGTTGAACGGCTGCTGCGGCGCGAACGTCTCGGACTTGTAGCACAGCTGGCCGGCCGTCGAGGCCGTGGCGCTGAACCCGCTGCACGTCCCTCCCACCCCGCAGTCGAGCGTGTTCGCGGAGATGGCCGCGTTCAGGTTGATGCAGAGCTTGCCCGGCGTCGCCCCGGCGACGCAGACCGAGTGCCTGCCGCAGCCCCCCAGGTCCCCCATTCCGGCGTCCGTCGTGCAGTACGGCCGGCTCACACCCGGCATGTTCGTGCACGTCGCGCCCGTCCCCGGGCACTGGGTCGGAGGACCGCCGACTATGCAGGGGCAGCCGGCACCGCGTCGGCGGCATTACGGGTTGGCGAAGTAGGCGTCGCTGCCGTCGCCAGCCGACGGCTGGACCTGGATCGAGGCGCCGACGGCGCTGGTGCAGGTGAAGTCGACGCTGCAGCGCGCCTTGCACGAGTAGGTCGCGATGCCCTCGGGAGCGTCGAGGAAGAACGTCTTGGGACCCCAGTCCTGCACGAGCTGGCCATCCCTGAAGAACTGGAACTCCGCCACGCCCGGGACGCAGCCGCCGGTCAGCGTCGAGTTGATCGCGGTGACG